>Ga0209272_10001499_pt1 | contig 14697 bp, 11 predicted proteins | sample tdDd002_FD_187125 | JGI IMG/M metagenome (GOLD analysis project Ga0209272, IMG submission 187125) | Marine sediment microbial communities from the Atlantic coast under amendment with organic carbon and nitrate - tdDd00.2 (SPAdes)... | ecosystem: Environmental > Aquatic > Marine > Coastal >... | reverse complement strand
CGTGACGGTAACTGGAAAGATGATGAAGAAACCATTGAAAAGTCATTGAAGAAAATGGCGGACTGCTTTAATGACGGATATTTGTTCCCGGGCGAGGGGGCCGACAGTTACATCGCCCGCGTTTGGCCACAGTGGAATGACGAACTGGCCGTTGAAGTATCACAGTTGGCTTCACGAGTATTACAGGCTGCGATCTTAAACAGTGAAACGGTAGAAGACTAGTGGGAGTGGTTTAGGGAGGAGATGTAGTGTGGCCGCCAGCAAATCATTCTTATTTGTAGGGTGTCCGCTGTACGACCACAGGTCCAGAGGTAGACCAAATTTCTGGCGCTGATACTAACTAAACCCCATAGGGTAAACCGTGAGTAAGTTCTCACATTAGTAGAATGAAATATGATTCTACAAGTTAAAAAATCTTTATAAGTGATTGATCACATTGCTCATGTGATCTTTATCACTTAAGCAGAAGCGGGTGTTCACGGTATCGTAACCGTAGTGAACTCCTTCGTTATTATTTTAATTTGCAACCAGACTCGGAAATACAATCGATGGATCATTCACATGCAGCCACGAAGCTGCAGCCTATGACTTTTCCTCTGCACGGGGCGCGTTTAATCGAAGCTTCTGCGGGGACGGGGAAAACCTTCACCATTGCGAGTTTATATTTACGTTTGTTATTGGGGCACGGCAGTGCTGAAACTCGTCATGCGTCAGAACTGACCGTCGATAAAATACTGGTTGTAACTTTTACCGAAGCGGCCACTGCGGAACTGAGGGATCGTATTCGGGCGCGAATTCATGATGCCCGCTTGGCGTTTAGTCGTGGCGTCAGCCATGATCCGGTTATCCAGCCGTTGCTAGAGGAAATTAGCGATCATAAAACGGCGGCGAGTATTTTGCTGCAAGCCGAACGCCAGATGGATGAAGCCGCCATCTATACCATCCACGGTTTTTGTCAGCGGATGCTGACGCAAAATGCCTTCGAATCCGGCAGCCGTTTCAATAATGAATTTGTGACCGATGAAAGCCAGCTCAAAAGCTTGGTGGCGGCGGACTATTGGCGTCGTAATTTCTATCATCTGCCGCATGCACTGGCGAGCGAAGTGCGTAATGTGTGGTCTTCACCGGCAGCATTGCTGAAAGACATTGGCGGCAGCTTAACCGGGGCACCCGTAAAGCTTAGTGTCGAGGCCATGAGTGACTCGCTGGCCGAGTTGCACCAGCAGAATATGCAGCGTATTGATGACGTCAAAGCACGATGGCGTGACAGTGAAGCCGATCTTGAGGCACTGATTGCCAATTCCGGTGTTAACAAACGCAGCTATACCAAAAAGAGCCTGCCGACCTGGCTGGCCCAGGTGAGTCAGTGGGCCGCAGTGCCTACAGTCAGTTATGACTTGCCCGATAAACTGGATCGCTTTCATCAGCAGACATTGATTGAAAAAACGGCCAAGGGCGAAGTACCCGAGCATGCGGTGTTTGTTGCGATTGCTGATTTGCTGGATAACCCGGCCAACTTGCATGATCCGCTAATGGCCCATGCCATTGAGCAATGCCGAGATTTACTGGCCAAGGCCAAAGATCGTAAAGGCTGGTTATCGTTTGATGATTTACTGACCCAGCTTTCTGCGGCGATCGACAATGATCAAGATGATCTGCTGGCAGAGCGCATTCGCAGCCAGTACCCGGTGGCGATGATCGATGAATTTCAAGATACTGATCCGCTGCAATACAGTATCTTCAGTAATATTTACACTAGCCAGCCAGAGTGTGGCCTGTTTATGATCGGGGATCCGAAGCAGGCTATTTATGCATTCCGTGGGGCGGATATCTTCACCTATATTCAGGCCCGCCGTCAGGTACTTGATCATTACACGCTAGATACCAACTGGCGCTCGACTGCCGATATGATCGTCTCGGTCAATACTGTGTTTGAGCAGCCTGACAGTCCGTTTATTTATGATCAGGACATTCAGTTTCTGTCGGTTAACCATAGCCCGAAAGCGCCTGATCGCAGCTGGTGGCTAGACAATCAGCCCCAGCATGCCCTGACTTTCTGGCATCAGGACAGTGTGGACGGTAAGCCTGTGACCAAAGGCTGTTACCAGCAGACGATGGCGGAAGCGACAGCGGCACAAATCCAGAACGTTTTGACCCAGTCGGAGCAAGGTAACGCATTTTTCCAAGATAAAGACCACAAGATGTCGATTCAGGCCGGCGATATCGCGGTGCTGGTTCGTACCGGTAACGAGGGCAAGCTCGTCCGTAAGGCATTATCCGAGCAAGGCATCGCCAGTGTGTATCTGTCTAACCGCGATAGCGTGTTTTCAACCGCAGAAGCGGCAGATATTCAGCGTTTGTTACAAGCGGTACTGACGCCTGAAGATGAGCGTGCGCTGCGCGCAGCATTGGCATCGAGCCTGTTTGCGTTGACCGCCGTTGAGCTAGATAAGCTCAATAATGATGAAAATGAGTGGGAAATTGCGGTAAATAGCTTCAAAGAGTATCGCAGGCAGTGGCTCACCCGAGGTGTGATGCCGATGCTGCGAAGCGTGATGGCAAAGTGCAAAATCGCAGAGCGTTTATTGGCCGAAGAGGGCGGGGAGCGACGCCTGACCGATTTGCTGCACATTGGTGAGTTGCTGCAGGAGGCGAGCCAGACTTTAGACAGTGATTACGGTTTATTGCGCTGGCTGGCTGAACATGTAGCAGAGCCCAACGGCAATGCCGAAGATCAGGTTTTGCGCCTGGAGTCTGAGCGTAATCTGGTGCAAATCGTCACCATCCACAAATCAAAAGGCCTTGAATACGATTTGGTCTTTATGCCGTTTGTCTGTAGCTATCGCGAAGTCGATAGCAAGGGCGAGGTGAAGTACCACGATGAGCTGGCTAATCTCACTGTGCTGGATATCTCCAAGCAGGCAGACTCGATTGAAAAGGCCGATAAAGAACGCTTGGCGGAAGATTTACGTCTTATCTACGTGGCACTGACGCGTGCGGTTTATGGCTGTTTCGTCGGGATGGCACCGATCCGTAACGGGCGCAGTACCAAAGAGCCGACGGGCTTGCACCACTCTGCGATGGGACACCTGGTGCAAAATGGTCAGGAGGGCGGTATTGCTGCCTTAGAGCTTGCGTTAGCCAGGCTGGCAGAAAGCCAGCCGTCGATAACGATAGCCGAGCCGCCAGTACTGCCTGATACCAAATGGCAGCAGGCTGAACAAGAAGAGCTTTCGCTCGCCCCTAGCCAGTTCACGACCAGTATTGAGCGTAACTGGTGGATGACCAGTTATTCCAGCCTGGTTAAGCAAGGCCATCAGTCTCATCATGACAGCAGTTTGGATTTGCCGGGTTTTGATATTGAGTCGGCTGCGGAAACCGTGCAGGACGGCGAGGAACTCGTTGCTGAGCTCGAACCTGAATACTCTATTTATACCTTCCCGCGTGGTGCTCGCCCGGGTACGTTCCTGCATACCGTATTCGAAGAGATCGAATTTACCGCGCCGGTTGATAGCCTCGAGACAGTGGCAACGCTGACCGACCTGTTGCAAAAAGAAAACTATGATCTGGTGTGGCTGCCGGTATTGCAGCAATTGATTCATGATGTGCTCAATAGTTCGTTAGACGACAAGGGGATGAAGCTGGTAGATAAAACCTCTTCCCAGCGTCTGACTGAAATGGAGTTTTTGTTGCCGATTGAATTACTATCGTCAGCGATGCTGAACAAGGTGATTGCCAAGCATGACAGCGTGTCGGCAAAAGCCGGTGAGCTTGGTTTTGCAACGGTTAGCGGTATGCTTAAGGGCTTCATCGATCTGGTGTTTGAGCATGAGGGGAAATACTACGTACTCGACTGGAAGTCTAACCATTTAGGTGACGACCCCGGTGTATATCGTGGTGACAAGCTAATAGAGGCAATGCGCGATCACCGCTACGATTTGCAGTACCAAATCTATGCCCTTGCACTGCAACGCTTCCTGCGCAGCCGGATCCCTGGCTATGACTACGAGACCCACTTTGGCGGGGTGTATTACTTGTTCCTGCGCGGAATGGAGGCCGGCAGTGACAGCGGTATTTTCCATGCTCGTCCGACAGAAGCGCTACTGGCTGAACTAGACCAATTAATTGATGGAGAGCAGATTGATGCTTAAGCGTTTACAGGACCTAACCAAGCAGGGTGTGCTGCGCCAGTTAGATTATCAATTTGCCAAATTTGTGGCTCTGCGTAGTCCTGATTCTCACTCGTCGCTGGTGGCCTTGGTCGCGGCGTTGGTGAGCCATGAACTGGGTAAAGGGCATGTCTGCCTGATGCTTAACAAAATATCAGCCCAGTCCTTGTTCGGTTTGCCTAGCCGAGTGTCAGTCGCTTTGTTGGATGGCCTGCCAGAGCCGGAACAATGGACGGCGGAATTGAACGGATTACCGATTGTCTCGAATATCGAACAAGGTGATCAGCAGGCAACGCCGCTGGTCTTGGACGGCGGCCGGTTATACCTGCACCGTTATTGGCATTTCGAGCAGCTAGTTGCCAGCAAGCTCCATCATACGGCGCAGCCGGTTGAACCTGCAGCCATTATGCCGTCAGTGCTGAACGAACTCTTTCCGCGTACTTATACCTATTTGTACCAGGCGCTGCAACAACTCAAAAAGGCCGACTCCGGCCAAGCTAGCCCAAATGAGATGAACACTGCTGAAATCCGACGAAAAGAAGTGTGCGATAAGCTGGATGTTGTCCGAGCTGAGTCGCTCAACTGGGACGAGATTGATGCCATACTGATTGCAGCCACTAAAGCGGAAGAGCTGTCAGCGCTGGATGGACTCGTTCCTCAGGCGGCTTGCCTTAACTGGCAGAAGGTGGCGGCAGCAATGGCCATTACCCGTCAGTTTGCGGTTATATCTGGCGGACCAGGTACTGGTAAAACGACAACGGTGGCCAAATTACTCGCGGCGCTTGTGATGCAGGCAGATCATGGTAGTACGGGGGAGGAGGTGGCTACGCCGACCATAAAGCTGGTGGCTCCGACGGGGAAAGCGGCGGCGCGTCTGACGGAATCCATTGGTATGGCGGTGCAATCACTGCCCGTTGATCCCGAGGTACGAAAGCGTATTCCGACCCAGTCTAGCACCATTCACCGTTTGTTAGGTTCGGTGCCGAATCAGGTCGACTTCCGCCATCATCATGATAACCCCCTTCACCTCGATGTGCTGGTGGTCGATGAGGCCTCGATGGTCGATTTACCGATGATGGCCCGCTTGCTCGATGCCATGCCTCCCCATGCCAAGTTGATCCTGTTGGGTGACCGCGACCAGTTGGCTTCGGTAGAAGCTGGCGCGGTATTGGGTGATATTTGTGCCTTTTCCAGTCAGGGCTACAGCCGACAACAGGAACAATTACTGAGTCAGCTGACGGGGTTTGATCTCGCGGGCAGTCACCTTACTGGGATTGATGGAGCGAGGGCCGTTAGTCCGGTGGCTGACAGTCTGTGCATGCTGCAGAAGAGCTATCGTTTCCACGCTGAGTCGGGTATTGGTAAGCTGGCCAAGGCGATTAATAATGGTAACCCGTACCATGTCGAGAAAGTTTGCCAACATGGCTTCAAAGATATCAATCATTACTCCCTTAGCGCCGAAAGCTACCAGACCATGATTAATATGACGGTGAACTTTTATCGTGACTATTTTGATGCGATCGAGCTGGGAAAAGAGCCGAAAGAGGTACTGAAGGCCTTTTCTGCCGTGCGCTTATTGTGTGCATTGCGAGAGGGGGACTTTGGGGTGGTTGGCTTAAACCACCGTATTGAACGTGAGCTGGTTCGGATCGGGAAGGTGGGCCAAGCTGACGAAACCTGGTATGAAGGACGGCCGATAATGATCACCCGCAACGATCATGGTTTAGGTTTGTATAACGGTGATATCGGTATTGCGATGATCGATAAAAAGGTTAATCCTGAAAATCCGCATTTACGGGTATTCTTTGAAATGCCTGACGGTTCGATCCGTAGCGTGTTGCCTAGCCGTTTGCCTGAGCATGAAACGGTGTACGCCATGACTATTCACAAATCGCAAGGTTCGGAGTTTGCAGACACCTTGATGGTACTGCCGTCTGAGTTTAGCCCGATACTGACCCGCGAGCTGATCTATACCGGTGTTACCCGGGCGAAGGAGAAACTTTATCTGTTTGCACTGCAAGACGTGATCAACCGGTCTGTGCGCTTGCGAACGGAACGCGCCAGTGGCTTGGCTTGCTTGTTAGGTTAATTGTTTTATCCGGATAGTACTGGGAAAGAGTCAGCGGCTGCTGACTCTTTTTGTCGGGAAGGGGATCGTTATATATCGAGTACGAGAATTTTCGAGCGGCGCTGAAAGTTGTACAGGGCTTTTTTGGCCATCGGTAGCTGTTCGACGCTAGATTCGTAGAACCCCTGCTCACGGAACCAGTGTAGGCTGCGGGTCGTCAGCACGAAGATATGCTTCAGCCCTTGCTCTTTGGCTTGCTGGCGCAGCCTGTTCAGTAGCAGGGCGCCCCGATCACCATCACGGTAGTCGGGGTGGATCGCGACACAGGCCATTTCGGCCATTTTTTCCTCGACAAAAGGATACAAGGCTGCGCAGCCGATGATCAGGCTATCACGTTCGATGATGGTAAATTGCTCGATCTCCTGCTCGAGTTGCTCCCGAGAACGACGCACTAGAATGCCATCATGCTCCAGCGGGCGAATAAGCTCCAGGATCCCGCCGATGTCATCAATGCCTGCTCGGTGGACCTTTTCTGCGCTGGCCATGACGATTTGCGTACCGATACCGTCAAAGGAAAAGAGCTCCTGGATCAGGGCTCCGTCTTCTTTGTAACTGATCAGATGGCTGCGTGGCACACCTGCTCGGCAGGCGCTAATGGCACCACGGAGAAAACGGCCGGTACCGCTGTCATCGGCATTGCGGTCGATCAGTTGTTGCAGGGCATGCTCGGCTTCGTTGGGTAACATTTCAGAGGCAACGGAACCGTCCTCTTCGATCACTCCTTGCTCAGAGCAAAAGCCAATCAGCTTATCGGCTTTCAATTTTATCGCCAGTTGAGTGGCGACTTCTTCCGAGGTGAGGTTGAAGCACTCCCCGGTGACAGAACTGGCTACCGGCCCGAGTAATACTATGGCCTGTTGATCCAGCTGACGGTGGATACCTTCGATATCAATGCGACGGATCCGGCCGCTGTGGTGGTAGTCTACGCCGTCATCGATACCGAGTGGCTGGGCGATAATAAAGTTTCCGCTGACTACATTGATCTGTGACCCTGCCATCGGGGTATTGTTGAGTCCCATGGAAAAACGGGCGGTGATGTCGAGCTGTAACTGGCCAGCTGCCTGTTTCACCAGTTCAAGCGTGCGCTCATCGGTTATCCGAACCCCTTTATGGTAAGGGCTCGAGTCCCCCTGAGATTCGAGTCGCTGGGAGATCTGCGGCCGGGCGCCATAGACCACGACAATACGCAGGCCGAGGCTGTTTAATAAAGCGATATCGTTGACGATATGGGAAAAATTTCGGTGGGCAATGGCTTCACCACCCAGCATGATAACAGTCGTTTTGCCGCTATGGGCATTCATATAAGGCGCGGATTGACGAAATCCTTTGACCAGATCTGTACTTCTTAGCTTCACTGCGATGCATCCATATTTATTGTTCGGGAAATTATCGATTTGTTACCCCTATCTATATCACGACGGGCTTAATTAATAATTATGCAAATATAGTGGCTAAATATCTGCCAACATTCAAGAAATACAGTATTAAAGTCATATTGTTTTTTTGGATACAAGATCCCGTTATTATACTTCTAGCCCAGCTTTTTTCCTTTGTATCACTGGTGATGAGGTATATTCATAGATAATTATAATGACTTAATGGCAATATGAATAAAGTTCAGTATAAATCAATACAGTTCACTTTGCTGATAGCGGGTATTATTGTCGGGCTTGTTTTTTCGGCGTTACTGGCTGTTGGTGCCATTGGTAGCGAGATGCTTGGGGCCGAGCCTGTTATTAATATCAATGATACTTGGATCGAGCAGGATGTCGCTCCCTATACGGCTGATCGTTTTGAACTTCGCCCGGAAGGTGTCTTTGTTGATGGACGTCTGGTTAACACTCAATATGAGTGGGACGGTAGCACGCTGACTTATCGCTTTGGCGATGACATGTATATTTATACCTACTTATCCGATCAATTGGTGCGACAACAGCCTGCCCATTATATTTCATCGTTTTCCCGTGAAGGCTCCCGAAAGGCTTTACGCGAAGTCACAGATGAATAAAAGTCGAATAACTGCCGTAAATAGATAATAGTCTCCTTACCTCCTCTTTGTGATAAAAAACAAAGCGCTGACATAGCTTCCTACATATTTTGTAAACTATCGCCTCTTTATTGCATCCGTTGCTTTAGGCATACTTGGCGACTGTGCTCCATATAATTTCATAGGTCTTTACCGTGTATCGTAACGCTACAATTGCAATGTTAATTATTGGCTTGGTGGGATGTGCCAAGCCGACAGACCGAGGTCAGCAGTATCTGGATGGCAGCTTTGATCTGGTGCTTAATCAGGTACCGACGGTAGAGTCCGATAAGGCGAGGGATTACAGTCAGTTCAATCAGCAGATGACGTTGGTGACCGAGCGTTCGCCAACAATGACCGGTCAGTATCAGGCCCTGTATCGCCAGATTGAGAGTTGGGTTGAGCAAAGTGGTGATCCGGCTCAGTTGGGTAACTATGGTATTCAGACTGCCCAGATGGGTGGGGGGGATAGCTACGGTAACGTGATGTTTACCGGTTATTTTTCTCCGGTGATTGAGCTGCGCCATGAGCAGAACGAGGTCTTCCGCTATCCGGTTTATGCGATGCCGACATGTGAGGATGAGTGTCCGACTCGGGCTGAAATTTATGCCGGAGCCCTGCAAGGACAGGGACTCGAATTGGGGTATAGTGCATCAATGCTGGATATCTTTATGATGGAGGTCCAGGGTAGCGGCTTTGTCCATTATGAGGATAATGATCAGTTGCAGTATTTTGCCTACAACGGCAAGAATGGCCATCGCTATGTCAGCATAGGGAAGGTTCTGATTGAGCAGGGCGAAGTAGCGCGGGAAAAAATGTCGTTGAAAGCCATCGAGGACTGGGCGAAGCTGCAGGACGAGGCCACGGTGCAGGAGCTGCTTGAGCAGAACCCGTCATATGTATTTTTCCTGCCTCAAGATAGCCTTGATGTGATGGGAACGGCCGGGATCCCGCTACAGGCACATGCCTCGGTGGCCGCAGATCGCGAATATCTTCCTATGGGGAGTGTGCTGCTGGCGGAAGTACCGCAGCTAGACAGTGAAGGCAACTGGAACGGGCAGCATGTGCTTAAATTATTACTGGCGCTTGATACCGGCGGTGCGGTGAAGAAAAATCACCTCGACTTGTACCATGGCATGGGGACTAAAGCTGGTATTGATGCCGGCCACTACAAGCACTTTGGTCGAGTCTGGAAGCTTGACTTACAGGGTAGTATGCCTGTACAAGCGAGCCTGACGGCTGAGCAGTAGCCCTGCCGTTCGGCTGGACAATTACAACCAGAGCGCGTATAAAACGCGCTCATCCTTTATCTGAACGACCCACAACTTATGCGTGAATTAGATACCCCGGCTTCTGACAATTACAACCAGCGTTTTGGCGGCACCCGTCGTTTATATGGCAATAGCGAAGTGGACATACTGCGTGCTGCCCATGTGTGTGTCATTGGTATTGGTGGTGTTGGTTCATGGGCTGCCGAAGCGCTAGTACGTTCAGGTGTTGGCGAGCTGACACTGATTGATATGGATGATGTCTGTGTTACCAATATCAACCGCCAGATCCATGCGATGACAGGCACAGTCGGTCAGAGCAAAATTGAAGTGATGGCTGAGCGGATTAAGCTGATTAACCCGGAGTGCAAGATCAATCTGATCGATGATTTTATTACTCCGGACAATATCCCTGAGTATATTGATAGCCGCTTTGATTACATCCTTGATGCGATTGATAGCATGAAACCCAAGGCGGCATTGCTGGCGTATTGTAAGAGCAATAAATTCAAAGTTATTACCACCGGTGGGGCGGGGGGCCAGATCGATCCGACTCAGATTCAAATCACGGATCTGACCAAAACTATTCAAGATCCATTGGCGAAGAAATTGCGTGATACTCTGCGCCGTCACCATAACTTCCCGAAGAATCCAAAGCGCAAATTTGGTATCGACTGTGTGTTCTCGACCGAACAACTGAAGTACCCGCAGGCTGACGGCTCGGTGTGTAATGTCAAAGCAACGGCAGAAGGCCCGAAACGTATGGACTGCGCCAGTGGTTTTGGTGCTGCAACAATGGTGACAGCTACCTTTGGTTTTGTTGCGGTGTCGCGTATTCTACAAAAGCTGATAGAAAAACATTCGAAATAGCGTAAAGGGAAGAGTATCGAGTTTCTAGACGCTCGATACTCGATACTTGTTTAACTCGCTAACTCTTTTATCTGCTCAACAATTGCCTTCAGGCCATTGCCGCGTGACGGGCTGAGGTGGGCAATGAGTCCCAGACTGTCAAAATAGCTATCGACATCAAACTCCCGAATTTCTGCGGCCGTTTTTCCCTCATAAGCCGCTAGCACCAATGTGATCAGGCCGCGCACGATTCGCGCATCGGAATCGGCGGCGAAATGGAAGATCTCGCCTTCAACCTGATGAGCCAACCAGACTTGGCTTTCACATCCACTGACTTTTAGTTGGTCTTGCTTGAGCGCTTCCGGTAGTGCGGGAAGTTTCTTGCCGAGTTGGATGACATTGCGGTATCTGTCTTCCCAGCCGTTTGCTGCCTGCATTTGGGCAACGATGGCTTCTGGTGTGATATCAGTGCCGAAAGGGTGGGCGGGTAGTGTCATTTGTCTCTCCAAGGGCCTGTTGATCTTTCAGCGCCACACCTGTAGAGACTAAAATGTCTTCAGGCAAGGCACGAAGAATGCGGTTTATTCGCTAAATAAGTTCTGAGTAACGCAGAATGGAGCCATTTTAGCCTCTACCCAAGGGCTGGGGCTATTTTTCCCGCTAGCTGCGTTGTCGGAATATCAATATAGATGGCTATGATTGAATACCTCCGCCTTGTTATCGTAAAAAATCGCCTTCAGCAGGAAAGGCGATGAAAGGTCAACAGACCCTAGAGCATGCTGCAGGCTTTGTGCAGCGCAGCAATAAAGCGTTCAACGTCTTGTTCGGTATTGTACAGAGCCAACGATACCCGCAGGGTACCCGTTAATCCCAGGGCATCCAGCATTGGATGGGCACAGTGATGGCCGGCCCGCAACGCGATACCTTGTTGGTCTAGCAGGGTGGCAATGTCTTGATGGTGAACCCCATCGACGACAAAGGAAAATAGGCTGGCATTGGGCTGAAGCCCGATTATTCTCAGATCTTCGATATCTTTAATCCCATCCAAAGCCTGCTGGCGGAGCTGATGGATATGGTGTTCAGCAGCCTTGCGATCCAGCTCGTCCAGCCAGTTTATCGCAGCCGCCAGAGCTAGGCTTCCAGCGACATTGGGAGTCCCGGCTTCAAACTTGCCAGGAAGGGCCGAGAAAGTCGTTCCCTCGAATGATACCTTTTCCACCATTTTGCCACCGCCGTGCCAGGGAGGCATGGCCTCGAGCAGTTCTTTTTTCCCGTACAGTACGCCAATGCCTGCCGGGGCAAAAATCTTATGACCAGAAAAAACATAAAAGTCGGCATTGAGGGCCTGAACATCGACTGTCTCATGAGCAACTGCCTGTGCACCATCGACCACGGTAACCGCTCCCTGCTGGTGGGCGGCAGCAATGATCTCCTCTACTGGGTTACGGGTACCGGTGACATTGGTGATATGGGCCACGGCAACGATTTTGGTTCGGCTGCCGAGGCGCTGGTGGAAAGCTGTCATATCAAGGGTACAGTCAGTGGTCATCGGGATCTTGACGATCTTGGCCCCGGTTTGCTCGGCGACTATTTGCCAGGGCACGATGTTGGCATGATGTTCCAGCTCGCTGACCAGGATTTCATCGCCCGGTTTCAGGTTCTGGCGGGCATAGGTCTGGGCTATCAGGTTCAGGGCTTCGGTGGCACCACGGGTCCAGATAATTTCTTTATTGTGTTTGGCGTTGATGAACTGTTGTACGGTCGCTCGGGCCTGCTCGAACTGGGCGGTCGCGGTTGCTGTGAGGGTATGGCTGCCTCGATGGACATTGGCGTTGTGACCGCTGTAATACTGCTGAATCGCCTCGATAACAATTTTGGGTTTCTGTGTAGTTGCCGCGCTGTCTAGGTAGACAAGAGGCTGACCATTACAGTCTTGGGCCAGTGCCGGGAACTGTTGGCGAATTTGGTTGATATCAAATTGGGCAGTCATGGTGAGTCACATTGCAATATAGAAGGAGGCGATCATGCCATTATTTGCCACAAGAGCAAGGATTAAGCTTAATTATAATGGTGCAGCGAAGGTGAGGGGTATATCGTCAGAAAGACAGGAAAAAAAAAGCACTGCGTTGGGGCGCAGTGCTAACAATAAACTTTGACAGACAGGTCAAAAATACAGGAAGTAAAATTGGTAGATTGACTACCTGTCCGGCACAACCCGGACAATATGCAAACACAACATCGCAACAATGAATGAGAGTTCATTGCCTGAGAGCTAAAAACTGAACCTCCCTCACCGTTGCGTAGCAAATCATATGGTTTATGTAGCACTTGAACAATGGACAATTTATAATGTTTAGCATAAAAAAAACTAATGCAGGAAGAGTATGTCGAGACGTTTACCGCCACTAAACTCATTGAAAGTGTTCGAAGCTGCGGCAAGACACCTGAGTTTTACCCGCGCAGCAGAAGAATTATTTGTCACACAAGCTGCTGTAAGCCACCAAATTAAAGCTCTTGAAGAATTTTTAGGGCTAAAATTATTTCGCCGGAGAAATCGGTCATTACTACTGACAGAAGAAGGGCAAAGTTACTTTCTCGACATAAAAGACATCTTTTCTGCAATCTCAGATGCCACTGATAAGGTCTTGGAACGCGGCGCTAAAGGGGCCTTAACCATTAGTTTACCTCCTAGTTTCGCTATTCAATGGCTGGTGCCGAGACTGGCCGATTTTAATGGGCAGCATCCGGATATAGATGTTCGGATCAAGGCTGTTGATCTGGATGAAGGATCCCTGACCGATGATGTCGATGTCGCAATATATTATGGTCGCGGCAACTGGCAGGGGCTCCGTGCCGACAAGCTTTATCAGGAATTCTTACTGCCGGTGTGTTCGCCGATGTTGCTCGCGGGATCCAAGCCGCTGCGCACGTTGAGTGATCTTCAGTATCATACTCTGCTGCATGACACTTCGCGCAAAGAGTGGAAAAACTTTGTCCGCCACCATGAAATAGTCGGGACCAATGTGAATCAGGGGCCTATTTTCAGTCATTCGACCATGGTATTGCAGGCCGCTGTGCACGGTCAGGGGATTGCGCTTGGCAATAACGTACTGGCACAGCCCGAGCTGGAAGCCGGACGTCTGGTGTGCCCGTTTGACGAAGTATTGATGAGCAAGAATGCGTTTTATCTGGTGTGTCAGGAGAAGCAGGCCGAAACTGGCCGTATCCAGATCTTCCGAGACTGGGTACTAGCTAAAGCTGCCCGTGAACAGGAGGATATGCCGGATGTCTGATCGAAAGGCCGTATCTGAATACTTAGTTGACGGGCCAGAAGCCGGGGATGCTATTGCCACGTTTTTGTTTGCTCATGGTGCCGGGGCGGGAATGGATCATGAGTTTATGACGGCGATTGCCCAAGGTCTGGGCAGGCGTGGGATCCGGGTGGTGCGGTTTGATTTCCCGTATATGGTCAAACGTCGGGAAGATGGTAAGAAACGGCCACCGGACCGTCAGCCCAAGTTGCTGCTCGACTTTCAGCGTCATATCGATGCCTTTGCCGATGGCAAGCTGGTAATTGGCGGCAAGTCCATGGGCGGACGGATGGCCAGTATCATGGTGAGTGATACTGCCGCTCAGTTGCAGGATGTCGAAAATTGTACGGCGAAAGTACAGGGCGTGGCATGTTTGGGCTTCCCTTTTCATCCGCCGGGCAAGCCCGAAAACTTCCGTGGCGAACACCTGAAAGTAGCAGCCTTGCCGACACTTATTTTGCAGGGAGAGCGCGACACGTTTGGCACTCGCTCTGAAGTGGAAGGCTGGGAATATGCGGACTCGGTGTCGGTTAAATTTTTACCCGACGGCGACCATAGCCTTAAACCAAGGAAAGCCTCGGGCTATACCGAACAGCAGAACCGAGATCAAACCGTTGCGTTGCTGGCAGCCTTTATCAAGGAGTGTGTAGGTGCAATCTGATCACCAGTGGCCAAGGATTATCTTACTTTTTGCGACGTTAAGTGGTGCTATTGCCGTTGCGCTGGGGGCATTTGCCGCTCATGGTTTAAAAGCGCAGCTGGCCCCGTACTTGCTGGATGTGTTCAAAACCGGTGTCCAGTATCAGGCCTGGCACAGCCTGGCTTTGCTTGGTTGTGGAATCTGGGCACGCATTATGCCGACAAAAGCGGTATTATACGCAGCCCTGTTTTTTGCAGTGGGTATTTTGCTCTTCAGCGGTAGCCTGTATGCGCTGGCGTTGACGGG
>Ga0209272_10001491_pt1 | contig 14758 bp, 9 predicted proteins | sample tdDd002_FD_187125 | JGI IMG/M metagenome (GOLD analysis project Ga0209272, IMG submission 187125) | Marine sediment microbial communities from the Atlantic coast under amendment with organic carbon and nitrate - tdDd00.2 (SPAdes)... | ecosystem: Environmental > Aquatic > Marine > Coastal >... | reverse complement strand
GTTCAAGCCTTTGACAGTGTTGATGAGATGCAAAGCACTAAGTTTGGTGACAATGCGTTCCCACAGTTGATGGCTTTTTATCACCTCGATAGCTCGCTCCAATATCTGACAAGCCTAACTTACGACTTGTTTGACGAACCGCTTCGTTTTGATGCTCGTGGTTTATCAAAAGATAACTCTACTTACTATTACGGTCCGAAAGCACTCATGCTAGGGGTAGGTGGTGTTTCTCCGGATGCAATCGATGCTGATGTTGTGATACATGAGCTTGGGCATGGCATTCATTATCAAATCGTACCGGACTGGGCATATGGTCATACTGGTGCTATCGCAGAAGGTTTTGCGGATTACTGGGCGGGCAGCGCAAGCTACCGTATTCAATATTCGGATGCATCGCGTCGTGGTCAAGAGTTCGAGCTAGATACGGTGTTCAACTGGGACGGCGTGTTCGGGACACGCAAAACGACTCGTAGTCTTTGGAACCAAAGAGCGCGCTACTTTGAGAGCGCAGAATACCCAGCTCATATTAGCGTTGGGGGAGAGAATGGTGATGAGTTGTGGTCAACGCCGCTTTTCCAAGCGCTTAAAGCATCGGTTGAACGATACGGTGATGGTACAGATAAGGTCTTCCGCGAGTTTGATGCCGTCGTACTGGAAGGTATGTACGGTATTGGTCGCGGCGTGAAAATGCATGACCTTGCGGAATCGACAGTGTTTGCTGCAAGCACCTTGTTCCCTGAGAAAGACTATGCCCAGTTCCTGATGAACAGCTTCAACAAACACAACTTGCTCAAGGCACCATTTCGTGTTCGCTATGACGCTCGATACATCGCACAAGACCAAAATGTGGGAGTTAACCTGAGCCAAACTGGCCGCGAAGCAAGCATTAAAGGGCAATGGCAGCTAAATAACGCATCCGTTTTCGATTTTGATGAAACGCTTTCTGACTCGACCTCAATGAAGATGGCGTTACCAAGCGGTCTGACGTGTGGCACGCAGTTCGACTCTTCTATTTCATTGGATTACCAATTTAGTGAAGGTTTGAAAGCGCGCCAGTGGGAAGAAAATGTGAAGTTAGTTAACGGTACGCCAAAGCTAGACATTCAACCTCAATCAGTGAATACCGCGCTACCGGAGCAAGGCGACAGACTGTTTGCTCAAACGCTATCAGACAAGTCACATACGATTGATGATTCGTTTGCGGTTTACCTGAACATCGAACATGACTCATTGCAGGATTTGCAAGTAGCGCTTATCTCTCCGCAAGGTAAATCAGTGGTGCTACTCAACCATCAATCAAGCAATACCAATGGATTTAAAGGTTACTTTACAGCTCAGTATGATGAGGAGTTACAAGCTCTTGTCGGTCAACCGAGTTGGGGTACTTGGCGTCTTGAAGTGTCTGACCGCGTGTCAGGGAACTCCGGTGTATTGAAGGAGTGGGGTGTGAGTCACTTCGCTCAGTATCAGTGTAGTGCTGATACCACTAAAGGAAGCAGTAGTGGTGGTTCGGGTGGTAGTGGTTCACCTTTAGCCTTGCTAGGGCTGCTTCTGCTTTCAATGGTGAGAGTGATTCGCTCTCGTTAATCAAAATCAAAAGAAGATAAAATCTATGAAGTTTCAATATTCTTTCGTTGCTATGTCACTAGCCCTTGCTGGCTGTGGCGGTGGTTCCGGTGGCGACACATCGGCACCGACATATGATGTGGCTGGCACCGTCGTTTCCGCAGGTACACTTCTTGATACGCCAGTATGTATCGATTTAAACCAAAACTACGTTTGTGATACGAATGAGCCAAGTGCTAAGACGGATAACGCCGGCAAATTTAGCCTAACGTCAAGCGATAAAAATGTATTAACCAGCACTATTCTTGCTCAAGTTGAACAAGGTTCAAATCAAACATTACGAATTGCTGCTCCGGGTCAAAACTTAGCAACGGGCAACACTGTCAATGGTGTAACAACGTTGCTCGCAGGTCTTGTGGTTGACGGTAAAACCGTTACTCAAGCTGAAGAGATCGTGAAAGCGCAACTCACCGATGCCGGCGTTTCTCTGTCTGGTACGGTGATGTCTAACGTACAAGCCAGCGAGCTAGACAAGCTAGAGCAAAACACGGTTGCGCTATTAGCTGCGATGCAACCACAACAAATGACCAAAGGCGTAGCGCTTCTTGCTCAAAGCCTTAGCTTCCAAGGTAAATCGTTGGCCTCTGATCTTCTGTCTGAAGCGGAAGTGAGTGCATTTGCTGAAGAGATTGCAGTGGTTGCTGAACAAACTGTCGGCAGCAACGATACTGGTGTAGTGCTTCACTTTGCAGATGGCGATACAGATGTAGCAGAAGTGCAAACGTCTTACCCAGGTCAAGATGCGGAATACGGTTTCGACAAAGAGGACAAACAAAGGTCTACAGGCGCTGGCTTTAAGTTCGTTAAGCTTAATACACAAGGCTCAGTGTTGGCGGAGGATGCTACAGAGTGGGCTTGTACTATGGATGAGCGTACTGGCCTTATTTGGGAAAATAAGAGTGCAGACTCAAGTTCAGTTCAATTTAAAGATCGTACATTTGTGTTTGAATCAGCAACATTCAAACCATACTACGAAGATCTGGATGTAGTTGGTTGTGTGGATGCAGCTGATGATATCTGTTCAACAAGCCAATATGTTGAACATATCAACAAGCAATCTCTATGTGGTATTACGGATTGGCGTCTACCGACTTACCAAGAGTTCTACGATGTTCTGGATCTCGGTGAGACAGAGAAAGACGCTGATGACAACGTCTACGGTCTGAGTGTAGCTTACTTCCCCCATCAAGGTAAAGGTAGTCCAGACATTGAAACTGGCGCGATTTGGTTAGATGATTTCACTTTTAACAACTATTCCGTTTACAACTACGAAGGCGCTCTGCAATTCCCTGTTGTTGCAACCAAAGGTGCTGATCGTGGCTACGTTAGCTTTGTTGAAATTTACTCTGACAAGGTTGAGCGTGACACAGGCACTTCTTTCCAATTCCCAATCCGTCTAGTAGCAGTAAAGGGCCAATAAGATGAAGAAATTAATGACCGCGCTATCTCTTGTTTTGGCTTCTCAAGTGGCGATGGCAGCACAAGAGTGTTCAACTGACTTCGGCAAAACTGCACCAAACTCACGTTATACATACTCTGATAACGGAACTGTGACTGACCTTAAGACAGGGCTTACTTGGATGCGCTGTCCTGTAGGTACCACATGGAATGCAGCAAACGAAGCTTGTGATGGTGATGCGACCAAAATGACTTGGCAACTTGCACTAATGACCGCTGACCAAATTCGTAATGAATCGGGTAACCACGTGTTGCATGGCTTTGCGGGTAAGCAAAACTGGCGCTTACCAAACATTAAAGAGTTGGTTGCACTGACAGAGCGTGCTTGTCATAGCCCCGCTATGAATGGCACCGCATTTGCAAGTGGCTACACGGTAGAGGTGGGGGATTACGCTGCTTATATCTGGAGTAATACACCAAACGGAGATGGTTCAAATGTTATGGTGTTTGATTCATTCAATGGTGAGGTTTACAACTGGGACCCAGCAGAGCCAACTAACACTTTCTCAGTTCTGTTGGTGACTGACGAATAATAATCACGTGGTTGATTGCCTAGCCCTGTTATCAAAAAGCTCCGCAGATGCGGAGCTTTTCTTTTTTTGAATGCATTGTGTTGAGTAGAATGTTTAAACTTGGAACTGCTTAAGTTGGTGCTTTTGATTTTCAGCCAAGCCTGACAACTCCTGCGCTGCAGCGGCAGATTGAGTGATGCCAGTGACGTTCTGACTCACTAATTCATAGATGGTGCTCAGGTTGTTGTTGATATCAGACGTGACTTGTTTTTGTTCTTCAGATGCCGTAGCTACTTGCGTATTAATTCCGCTCAGATTTTCAATAGCATGCTGAATGTCGTTTAGCGACTGATTTACTGAACTTGCTAGCACTTGATTATCGTTCAGTAGCTCAAGGCTTGAGTTCATGCTCTCGTTCGCTTGTCCCGACTGTTGCTGCAGCTCCTCAATTATTACTTGGATCTCTTTGGTCGACTCTTGCGTTCTTGCCGCAAGCATTCGAACTTCGTCGGCAACAACCGCAAATCCACGACCGCTCTCACCCGCACGAGCGGCTTCAATTGCTGCGTTTAACGCTAGTAGATTGGTTTGTTCAGAGATACTTTCAATGACTTCAATTACTTTGCCAATTTGTTCTGATTGGTCTTTGAGTGAGGTCACAACGGTGGCTGCATCGTTAAGTTGTTGCGCCATTTTTTCACTAGCTTGAGTACTCTCTGCAAACATAGATAAGCTTTTAGCTGTGATATCACTTGCTTCGACAGCGGCATTGTCAGCTTGCTGAGCGTTCGATGACACCTCTGCAGCAGTTGATTCTAACTGATTGACTGCTGAAGCGACTTGCTCGACTTCTAGTTTCTCTTGATCTGAGTTAGCACTGCTTTGCGTCATTACGGTTGCAAGTTCGGTAGATGCTGATGCGACATCCTCACTGATTCTAACTAGTGAACCAACTGTGCCACGAAGTTGTTGGATAGTTTGGTTTACGTCATGTGCCAGTTGTGACACTTCATTTTTGCCTACCTCTTCTGCTTCTACCTGTAAATTGCCTTTTGCAACCTCCTTCATGGTTTGCTGAAGACGACGGATAGGTGAAACAATGGCGTTTGCAAGTAACCAACTGATTACAGATGCAGCAATCAGAATGATCGCGAGCGCCACGATGCTCAAATTTAGCGTAGATGAGTGCATTTGACCGTTAAGCTCAACTTCTTGAGAAACGATTAGATTGAGCTTTTGGGACAAGTTATCGATCGCACCAATCATCGCATCGCCAGCAACACGATAGGCTGCCATTGCGTTATTATATTCCTGATCAAAATTCGGTGGTGCGTAGCTAGCATTGTGCTTTGTTTTTAGCAGAGGAGTCATGGTGTTGCGGGTAAAGTCAACGTAATGATTCATCGCTTTTTTCATGGCTTTAACGTCATCTTCGATGCCGCTTAGTTGGCTGATCGAGTTCAAAAATAGTTCGTTCTGATTCTGACGTTGGGCGAGATCTTGATTCAATGTTTTTAGATCATCCGCTCTGAATAAACTGTAGATCGCCTTAATACGCATAGCATAAGTATTATCCACAATAGAACTAAGTTCTTCTTTATGAACGATTAAGTTATTGGTTGATGATGTGACTTTATCAAAAGCGTGTTCAAGCTTACTGATCCCGGTTGTTAGACCAATAACGAGCAATATGATTGTGAAAACAACAGGTGTGAGTACTTGTTGTTTGATGGAAAGCGCGCTGAGTAATTGACGCATGTGTGACCCTCAATAGACAAATAATAATTATCGTTTTAATAAATTAAACTTGATGAGTTTAATGAAGAAAGCCGTCAATTCAATCAGTTATGGTAGTCAAATTGTTATGAGATATATCAAATATGTGTTGGTTAAACGAAGCAAGTTTATAGAATGAGAGGTGAGCCAGTTAGAAAAGTTTTATTTTTAACCAGTAGGCGTAAAAATAAGCAGATGACTTAACGTGTCATAGATGCTTCAACTAAGTGAAACACAACTGTCATATTCAAATTCTAAAGTGAGCACCGTTCAAGTGAAACACAACGGCAATAAAGCCACTTAAAGGAAATTGTGATGAAAAAGACAGTAATCGGTGCAATCGCACTTCTAGGCGCAATGGCAGTGACTCCTGTTTCTGCTAAAGAAACTATCTCTGCAGTGGGTTCTAGCAGCGTAACTCCACTGATGGAAGTTTTCTCTGAAACATACATGAAGACAAACCCGAATGTATTTATCGAAGTTCAAGGCCCGGGTTCATCAGCGGGTGTTAAAGCAGCGAAGAACGGTTCTGCTGACCTAGGTATGTCTTCTCGTAACCTAAAAGATTCTGAAAAAGAGCCAACGCTAAAAGAAGAAGCAGTTGCTCTAGACGGTATCGCAGTTGTTGTAAACCCAAAAAACAAGCTTTCTGGCCTAACTGCTGAACAAGTTACCGCAATCTACAAAGGCGAAGTAACAAACTGGAAAGACGTTGGCGGTGCAGACAAGCCAATCGTTGCAATCACTCGTGATACGGCTTCTGGTACTCGTGGTGCATTCGAAGACATCATGAAGCTAAAAATGAAAATTTCTGGTAAGAAAGTATCGGCAATCTCTCAGCGTGCTCAAGTTGCTAACGGTAACGGCGCATTGAAGACAATGGTTGCTTCTAACCCATACGCAATCGGCTACATCTCTCTAGGTACAGTCGATGGCTCTGTAAACGCACTTCCAATTGATGGCATCCAAGCTTCGGTAGACAACGTGAAGAACGGTTCTTACAAAGTTGCTCGTCCATTCCTTGTTCTTTACAAGGAAGGCAAGCCATCAACTGAAACTCAAAAATTCCTAGACTGGATGCTAACTGAAGAAGCGCAAGCGCTAGTTGACCAAAAAGGTTACATCTCAGTTAACTAATCCCATCGGGACTCTAAAGTTTGCTCAGCCCACCATTTCGGGCTGAGCCTTTTCTATCCATTGTGTTCGACGCCATTGCCAAGAACCGTGAGATTTTTATGACCATCGCAACAAATAGTGAAAAGCTTATGACTACTGACGCAAAAGCGATCAGCAAGCCAGGCCTACGCGAAAAACGCCGCGTAGACTGGAGAGAGCGCATCTTCCACGGCTTGTTCCTAACGAGTGCTGTAATCGGCATCGTATCATTAGCAGTTATCGCATACTTCATCGTTCGAGAGAGTATCCCAGCATTCCAAGAAGCGGGCGTCTCGGGCATCGTTCTAGGCCAAAACTGGCTACCACCGGCACTGTACGGTGTTGCAACCATGATTGTTGCTTCTATCGTTTCGACAGCAGGCGCTGTTTTAGTCGGTGTTCCAGTTGGTGTCTTAACCGCTATCTTCATCGCTGAAATCGCACCAAAACGTTTAGCTGACATCATCCGCCCAGCGGTTGAGCTGCTAGCCGGTATTCCTTCGGTGGTTTACGGTTTCTTCGGTCTGGTTATTATCGTTCCATTGATTCAGAACGTATTCGATGTACCAGCAGGTAACACTATCTTGGCCGGTATCATTGTTCTTGGTGTGATGATTCTACCAACGGTAATTACGGTATCTGAAACTTCTATCCGCGCTGTTCCTCGTACTTACAAAGAAGGTTCTTTGGCACTGGGCGCATCGAAAATCTACACCATCTTTAAATTGCTCGTTCCAGCGGCTCGCTCAGGCATCATGACAGGTGTGATTCTGGGTATCGGTCGTGCGTTGGGTGAGACCATGGCGATCATCATGGTAATGGGTAACGCACCGGCAATGCCTGAAGGCATCCTTGATTCGGCTCGTACGCTAACCGCAAACATCGCTATTGAAATGTCTTACGCAAGTGGTGTTCACGCGAACGCACTTTACGCTACAGGTGTGGTACTTCTGGTCTTCATCATGTCGTTGAACGCTGTACTACTTTACCTAAACCGAGAAAAAGCGAAGTAATCGCTCGTTAAAGGTGACTATTATGGATCGCGCAAAACTGAAAAAAGCACGCCAGTTCAAAGATAATGTCTTTAACGCATTTGTCTGGATCTCGGCAGCACTGACGGTAGGTTTCTTGTTCTGGATTATCTGGTACATCCTATCAAACGGTCTACAACACGTAGATTGGAACTTCATTACTGATAACTACACGCGCACAGGTGAAGAGCACGGTATCTTCCCAATGATTGTGGCGACTATTTACATGGTTATCGCATCTATCGCAGTGGCAGCGCCACTCGGTATCATGACGGCAATCTACTTGACTGAATACGCGAAAGTGGGCAGTCGTTTGGTGAAAATCATCCGATTCTGTACCGAGTCATTGGCGGGTATCCCGTCGATCATCTTCGGCCTGTTTGGTATGACTTTCTTCGTGGCGATTCTTGGCCTTGGCTTCTCGATTCTGTCGGGTGCATTGACGCTAAGTATTCTAATCCTGCCAGTTATCATCCGCACCACGGAAGAAGCGTTGATGGCAGTACCACAAACGTACCGTGAAGGCTCATACGGCCTAGGTGCATCTAAGATTTACACTATCTGGCGTTTGATTCTTCCGAGCGCAATGCCAGGTATCTTAACCTCGGTCATTCTAAGTATTGGTCGTGTCATTGGTGAGTCTGCTCCAGTATTCCTGACAGCAGGTATGGTTGCACGTATTCCAGATTCTCTATTGGATTCAGGTCGTACATTAACCGTTCACTTATACAAACTGACTACCGAACTGTTTACCATTGAAGAATGGAATCAGGCTTACGGTACCGCGACAGTTCTGATTGTTGTTGTCCTATTGATCAACATGTTCACAAAACTGATTGCACGACGTTTTAACACCGCAACTTACTAACAAAACGAATTAAGAACGCACGTTAAAAGACACGAATTCAAGATTTAAGAGATTAAGAAAATGAACAAGTTTGATATTGAAAACCTAGACCTATTCTACGGTGAAAACCAAGCACTGAAATCGATCAACCTGCCAATTCCCGTTCGCCAAGTGACAGCGCTTATCGGTCCTTCTGGTTGCGGTAAATCAACACTACTACGTTGTTTGAACCGCATGAATGATCTAATCGAAGGCGTAAAGATCACGGGTAAGTTGTCAATGGATGGCGAAGACATTTACGGCAACATCGATGTTGCTGACCTTCGCATCAAAGTGGGCATGGTATTCCAAAAGCCAAACCCATTCCCAATGAGCATCTACGAGAATGTGGCTTACGGTCTGCGCGCTCAAGGCATCAAAGATAAGAAACACATTGATGAAGTGGTTGAGAGCTCACTTCGTGGCGCAGCACTTTGGGACGAAGTAAGAGACCGTCTTAAGTCACACGCATTTGGTCTTTCTGGTGGTCAACAGCAGCGTCTTTGTATCGCACGTACCATTGCGATGGAACCAGATGTGATTCTGATGGATGAACCAACATCCGCACTTGACCCAATTGCGACGCACAAAATTGAAGAACTGATGGAAGAGCTGAAGAAGAACTACACCATCGTTATCGTAACGCACTCAATGCAGCAAGCGCGTCGTATCTCAGACCGCACTGCGTTTTTCCTAATGGGCGAATTGGTTGAGCATGATGACACGCAAGTGATCTTTAGCGAACCAAAAGACGACCGTACCCAAGGCTACGTGAATGGTGATTTTGGTTAATTTATTACCCATGCTGGTATGTAAAAAATAACTATAAGCGATGGTACTTTTGCCCCTCTTTAAGAGGGGCTTTTTTATTTTGGTTGGATTTTGAGGCTATTTGTGCGGAGTTCTATAGAGTGTTTTATAAAATGAAAACTTGTACGTTATGTAACCTAGATGAAACATATGTCTAAAAATGTTGAAAGGTTCTCGATTGTGATATTAAGTCCATTTTTTTTGCGAAAGACTTAACAGCTCAACTTGGATTCCATTGATTGCATATCACCGTACGGTTAGTTTTTTGTTGAAAAGAAAAAAGTAAGCAGGCTGGGTTGATACGGTGAATCTAAAAAGTTTTATAAGAAAAGTCTCTGCTACGCGAGATCACAGGCTTTTGGCTGAGGCCATTTTTGAATACATACAGAATCTCATTTCTCCTCAGGCCATCGTTATATTCGACGACCCACTTACAAAGCCATCGGATAATATTCGATTCTCCATTGGAGAAATCAGTCCGTTTGCAAACTACCCTTCAGATTTTTGGACTTGGGCCGGGCAGTTTGATACATCTGAAAGTCTTATTCCTTTAGCTATTAACACTTGCAGTTGGTCTTTTATCGAAGACCACGGTGGAGATAGTTACATAATGATGCTCGATAATGCGCCACTCAAACGAACTTACTTATTGATTCAAGGTGTAAAGTCTGGAACTGCGCATAATATCTACGAAGAAAGTTATGATGTCATGCAACTCGCGGCTTCACGCTGGCAGTGCATTCGGGCTGAGAAAAATGCGTCGCTAGAAGTTAAAAATCGAGATATACGTGAAGCTCAATATGTCGATGAGATAAATCAGCGCGAACGATTTATTGACAATATGAAGCTCGTGCAGCAAGTAGCACTCGATATCTCTAACCCAGACTCCCTGAAAGAACTTTACTTAAAAGCGGTTGAGGCACTTCGAGTGAGGTTAGGGTTTGATCGTTCAACCTTGATGTTGCTCGATATGAAAAAGCGCAGCTTTAGTGGCACGTATGGTACCAATGAGCACTGTAAAACTGTTGATGAATTTCACACTCAATATGACCTTCACCAGTTGGGGGAAGAGTACATTGCTGCACTATCAGGTACTGAGCGGAATCTAGTCATCGTGGAAGACACTCCAATATATACGGCAGGTAAAGTGGTTGGGCAAGGCTGGAATGCAATGCTTATCCTGCGTGATGGAAACGAGCCTTTTGGATGGTTTGCTCTTGATAATTTTATTCACCGCAAACCCATTACTGCCTATCAAAAACAGATGCTTGAATCTTTTGGTTCGTTGTTTTCTCAAATTTACATTCGAAAGCGTCAAGAGCAGAACGTCCGTATGCTGCATTCAAGTATGGTAGAACTGTCTCGCTGCACAACGGTGAGTGATGTGTGTAAATCTGCAGTGACTTTTGCCATTCAAAATCTAGGTATTGATCGGATGGCAGTTTTCTTAACAGATGAAAGCTGTTCTTACATGCAGGGCACTTGGGGAACTGATATCCAAGGTAATGTGGTCGATGAATCTTATTTTTTTGGTGAAACTCAAGATTTCTCGTTGATTAACCTCGCTCGATCGATGCCAAATGAAGTCGCTTTTGAGGAGTCTGTTCCCATTTATCATGACTGCAATATTGTTGGTTTTGGTTGGGCGGCAATGACGGTTCTGACTTCGAATAGCAGTGGTCCGATAGCCTTTATTTCTGTTGATAACCTCCTTACTCGGGCGCCATTGACTTCACAGCTTCGAGAAGTTATCCGAATGTTTGCCTCAAGTCTTGCTGAAGTACTGCAACGTACTCAAGCCCAAGAAGCGATTAGAGAGCTAAATGAGAACCTAGAGCTAGAAGTTAAGAACAGAACCAAAGAATTAGAGGAAGCGAACCGTCAGCTCGAGATTTTGTCCAAACTTGATCCCCTGACTCGATTAGGTAACCGAAGGATGCTGGAGCATGTTATGGAAAAATACTGTTCCGTTGATACCGAAGAGTATATGAGTTTTGGTGTCATTCTATTGGATATTGACCATTTTGGTTTGTTTAATAACTATTATGGTCATCTAGAGGGCGATATAGCATTAATTCGAATTGGCAATATTCTCGAGCATCACACACACAATGAAGATGAAGTATTTTGTCGCATTGGTGGTGAGGAGTTTGTCTTACTTATGGTTGGTGCAGGATCGGAAAGAGTTGCTAATCGAGCTGAGTGTATTCGAAAGTGTATTGAAGATGAAAACATTCGTCATGCCCACAATCCTGAAGGAGAGTATTTGACGGTTTCTATAGGTTATTCTTGTTCAAAAAGCGTATGTCGAGAATTCAATTTTGATCGTTTATATCAGTTGGCGGACCAAGCTTTGTATGAGGCCAAACATAACGGTCGAAATTGTGTAAAAGGTATTGATGAGCAGGCGACCAATCAAATCGGTGCGAGTTAGTACTATTTCGCTATAAATCAGCTGCTGAAAAATAACCTGATTGTAGCTTCTGTACATATTGAAAGCCCCGTATTGTTATCAAGTGCATCGTTGTTTCTAAATCAGATTCATAACTTATTGTAATTAGGATAAAAATGGCGGCTCGATGTGAGCCGCCATGTTTTATTTTGCTTTTAAGGAGTTAACTAAAGTTTTTCTAGCTGGTGGCTAGGTTTGTTTTTCTTCTCTTTAGCCAGTTGTTTGACCTTGGCGATCAGAGAATTAGGTTTCCATTCCTGCTGAGTTGAACTAAAGCGAGAGTGATTCATTACATTCAGCTCTTCTTTCACGGCTTTCACTGCTTCAGAGTCATTGCTGAGGTGGTGAGTGTTTAGGTAGTCGTTAACTGCTCTTTCAATCTTGACGCTGTCACCTTGTTTGATGATGTTTTCTAGATCTTGCAATGATGAGCCGTGAGTCGACGTCTCAACTTTTTCTGCCTTTGGCGCTCCACGTTTTTTCCAAAGCCCAAACGCAATCGCCGATGAGACAAGCCACAGCAAACCAAATACGAATGTCAGTGTCTTCCAGATAGAATCCACACCACCTTGAGCCACTGGCGCAGACGTTGTCGCTGGTTGTGCTGGTAACGCACTTTCTGGCAGCGTGATTAAGCCACTATCGCTTTTCTCTACCTTAAGCTTTAACGCTGAAATGTCGGCTTTTCTCGCTTGGTCACGGTTACTGTCCCACCAACTTAGGCTGTAGCCCGGCAGGGTGAGAACACCGGCTTCTGTGGGAATCAAAACCTGCTTCACTGTCATGGTGACAGTGCCATCACGCGAAGTCTCGAACTGAGGTTGTTCAGGATAAACACGCAGTGTACTTGGGTAGACAATACCAATACGAGGTAGATATTCCGCTTGTGTGCCACGAGCTCTAATACGAATCGTTCGAGTAATTGATGCGCCTTGTTTTACAGTGTTAACTGTATTCGCTGACAGTGGATTACCTTGCTCATCTTGCCAGCTTTGTGTCATTTCCAGTGCGGAAGCTGGTAGCCAGTCACCTTTAAAGTTCGTCGGAATAGGCTTCACGGTAATCGGCATTTGCTCTGCTTTGGTATTGATTGGTATGACCTTGGTAGAGCCAGTTAGGCTGTCGCCGTAGATGTAAGAACCAGTCAAACGAGGGCCTACCAGTGTGTAAGAGCCCGGATTTTCAGCTGTGATGTTGAAAGCTTGCTCTACGACCGTCACTTCCAAGCCATCAATGATGCGTTGTGCCTGCTTCATGTCACTGGCTGGCTCAATTTTCATCCCATCAATGCTTGGCGGCACGACTTGTGGGTTATCCAAACGACGAGGGTCGACTTTGATCGCCAACTGCATGCGAAGTGTCGCTGACTGCTGCGGGTACAAAGTATGGCTATCCACGCTCATGTTGAAGCTAAACAAATCGTCTAGATTCGGCTCACCTTTGTCTTTTGTCACACGCAGCTTGATTGGCTCGGTTTTCATCCCATCTGCAGAAAAGCTCGGTATGGTGACGACGCCTTCTTTCATCGGTGCAATCGAGATGCTCCATTCTGTGCGAACGGTTTTGTGGCCGTTAATGTTGTTACTAGAACGGCCGTAGCGAGGTTGTCCTAAAAAGAAGTCCTGTTTCAATGCATCGAAGTCAATCGCATCTGAGCCAAGCTCGGTATCTGCCATGATCCTTAGGTTGATCACTTCGTTCTTCGCCACCTGAGTTTTGTTTACACTAGCTTGTAGGGTTTGTGCAAAAACCGAAAAGCTAGTCAGTAGGCTGGCCATCAGAACAAAGACCAGTTTTGCGCCTTTTTTCATCATGGACTTACCACTCCTTATTAGATTGTTGTGGACGTTGTTTTTGTTGAGCTTGAAGCTGCATTTGAGCTCGAATCAAGAAACTAGGGTCACGCGCGCTTTCTACCGCTTCTAAACGACGGAACTCAGGATCGTCCTGAGGCGTTCTCTCTGGCTGAGCTTGAGCCTGCATAGGTTCACCTTTTTGCTCGCCTTGTTTCTCTTCTTCTTGTTTAGCTTTTTGTCGCTCAGCTTTCTGATTTTCTTGTTTATTTTCAGGTTCTTGCTGGTTTTGTGACTGTTGCCCTTGCTCTTGTTTAGCGTCACTCTGAGACTTTTGTTGCTGCTGTTGCTGCTGTTGCTGCTGTTGCTGCTGTTGCTGCTGTTGCTGCTGTTGCTGCTGTTGCTGCTGTTGCTTCAGTTTCTCCTCTACAACCGACAGGTTCTTTTTCGCAGCTTCAAAGTCAGGCTTTTCTTGAATTACGTTTTTATAGAGCTCCGCCGCATCCTCAAGCTGTCCGCTCTTAGCAAGTGCGTTTGCCAAGTTGTAACGGCCATCAAGGCTTGGATTATTGGAGAATGCTTCAATTGCACTTTCGTAATCCCCTGCTTGGTAGCTTGCTGCACCTTTCCAGTTAGGATCAGTGAAGGTACTTTGGGCTTTTTCGTATTCACCTTGTTGATAAAGCTGTTCGCCTTGTTGGTTTTGATTCAAGAACGCATTGGCTTCTGCTTTCGGTGTCCAACTCATCGGTAATACGGCCGCTACCAGTACCCAAATCATGCCGCGTCGGAAGAGTAAGGCAGCGGGAATCAACAGCAGAGGTAGCAACCAGAAACCACCGTTCAAGCGAGAGTCGGTTTTCACGTCGTCACTTTGCTTGGCGGCAAGGTTGTTGCTCGCATTATTGGTAAACGTGGCAATGTTCTCAACATCACGGTTATTGTGTTGAATTGGCACAAATAATCCGCCAGTCTCTTTGGCTAACTTCTGTAAGTTTTTCAGGTTAGTCTTCGCTACCACGGTGTTACCTTGTCGGCTCTTCATCAAAGAACCATCCGGAAGGGCTATTGGTGCGCCAGTTGATGTGCCGATAGCGAGTACTGACACACGAATGTCTTTACCGTTTAATACCGCTAATGAGCGAGACAATTCGGAGTCATCCAAATCATCTGCCAGCACGACGATGTCACCTTGATTGACACCCGCTTGAGTAAACTGGCCAAGCGCGGTTTCAATCGCTGATGGTAAGTTGGAGCCT
>Ga0209272_10001488_pt1 | contig 14777 bp, 7 predicted proteins | sample tdDd002_FD_187125 | JGI IMG/M metagenome (GOLD analysis project Ga0209272, IMG submission 187125) | Marine sediment microbial communities from the Atlantic coast under amendment with organic carbon and nitrate - tdDd00.2 (SPAdes)... | ecosystem: Environmental > Aquatic > Marine > Coastal >... | reverse complement strand
CGAACGTAAAAGATTTCTTTGCTAAATAGTAAAGAGCATCTATATAAAATAAAAGCTTCTCAATTTTGAGAAGCTTTTTTTATGATTGAAATTGCGTGTAGATCCTAGTTTTAATTACTTATTTACATTATCTCGTTGTAAATATGAATGATTAAGAAATAAAAAAATAATTATAAAACGATAGCAATGTATTTTTTTGTAATTTAGCCGGCCTAAACTGTATAATGTACTATGGGATTATTTGGCATTTTTTCGAAATCGAAAAAAGAAAATCTAGATAAGGGACTTGCAAAGACTAAAGATAGCGTATTTAAGAAGCTATCAAGAGCTGTAGTCGGGAAATCGAAAGTTGATGAAGAGGTATTAGATGAATTGGAAGAAATTTTGATTTCATCAGATGTTGGTGTTGATACAACTGTTCGAATTATTGAAAGAATAGAAAAGCGTGTTGAAGAAGATAAATTTCTTGGAACATCGGAATTGAATCGTATTCTTAAGGAAGAGATTTCTGGCTTGTTGCAAGAGAATAATAAGGGAGAATATGATGCCTGGGAATTACCCAAATCAGATCATCCATATGTCATTATGGTAGTAGGCGTTAATGGTGTTGGTAAAACAACAACTATTGGTAAGCTTGCTCATCAATTTAAGCAATCAGGACGTAAAGTGATGCTGGGTGCTGCGGATACTTTTCGTGCAGCAGCGGTAGATCAATTGCATATTTGGGCAGATAGAGTTCAAGTGCCTATCGTAGATCAAGGTATGGGAGCTGACCCTGCTTCTGTAGCATTCGAAACATTAACACAGGCAAAGAAAGATGATGTTGATGTAGTTATTATAGATACAGCGGGACGTTTACACAATAAAATAAACTTGATGAATGAGTTGAGTAAAATTAAACGTGTAATGGACCGTGTGATTCCTGAAGCCCCTCATGAAATTCTTCTTGTTTTAGATGGTTCTACTGGGCAAAATGCTTTTGAACAAGCGAAACAATTTACTTTAGCTACTGAAGTAAATGCACTAGCAATTACTAAACTTGATGGAACTGCCAAGGGAGGTGTTGTCATAGGTGTTTCTGACCAGTTTAAAATTCCAGTAAAGTATATTGGAATTGGAGAAGCTATGACGGACTTGCAAGTTTTCAATCGTGATGAATTTGTTGATTCGCTTTTTAATTAAGCAGTCTAAGATATTTGAGAAAGACTCTTACCATTGGTAAGAGTCTTTTTTTTGCCTAATTGAAAGATCTTAATGGTCTGAAAAATAAATAAAGTACATAATGGTCTGAATTTCCATCTTGTTTTTCAAAAACAAAGACTCTATATCATGTAAATGATGCGAAACCCCTTTTTTTATCTTATTTTTGTCGGCTAAAATATCGTTGAGTATTTTAAATAGTCTCAACTCATTTATTACAAATCAGATATCTATTATCTCATATTCAATTATCATGAGCCAAAATAAAATCAATATTGTCAGTTTAGGTTGTTCTAAAAACCTTGTGGATACCGAACTTTTGATGAAGCAGTTGGATGCGAATCAGTTCGAGGTGAGTTGTGACGAAGACAATAGTGATGCCCGAACCATTATTATTAATACATGTGGATTTATCGGCGACGCTAAGGAAGAATCCATCAATATGATTTTGCAATATGCTGATGCTAAGAAAGAGGGTATTATTGACACATTGTTTGTTATGGGTTGTTTGTCAGAACGTTATCGTGACGATTTAGCTGTAGAAATACCTGAAGTAGATAAGTTTTTTGGTAAGTTCGAGTGGAAGTCTATCGTTAAAGAACTCAATAAGGATTATAAACCTGATTTCTCGAATATGAGAATGATAACGACTCCTAAACATTTTGCTTATCTGAAAATATCAGAAGGATGTAATAGAGGTTGTTCTTATTGTGCTATTCCTATTATTACAGGTAAGCATATTTCTCGTCCTGTAGAAGAAATTGTTGAAGAAGCGACTAATTTAGCGGCTTCAGGGGTTAAGGAGTTTTTGGTTATCGCTCAGGATTTATCGTACTATGGTCACGACTTGTATGGGAAGTCAATGTTAGCAGAATTGATTGAGAAGCTTTCAGAGGTTGATGGACTTGAGTGGATTAAGTTGCACTATGCTTATCCTACACAATTCCCTTACGATATTCTTAAGGTGATGCGAGAGAACCCAAAGGTTTGTCGTTATTTGGATATAGCACTTCAGCATGCAAGTGATAATATGTTAACCTTGATGCGTCGTGGTATCAATCGTCAGCAAACAGTTGAATTGATTAAGCGTATTCGAGAAGAAGTTCCAGGTATAACTTTGCGTACAACCATGTTGGTTGGGCACCCTGGAGAAACAGAAGCCGATATGGAAGACTTGAAGGCCTTTGTTAAAGAAATGAAATTTGAGCGTTTGGGTGTTTTCCCATATTCTAATGAAGATGACACTTATGCCGCTATCCATTATACGGATGATATTCCTCAAGATGTAAAAGAGACGCGCAAGGATGAAATCATGGAGCTTCAAATGGAAATATCGCGTCAAGCGAATCAAGCGAGAATAGGAGAGAAGATGAGAGTTATTATCGATCGTAAGGATGAGGATTTTTACTACGGACGTACGGAGTTTGATTCTTATGAGGTTGACCCTGAGGTTTTAGTTTCAAGTCAGAATTTTGATCTTAAAATTGGACAGATGTGTGAGGTTGAAGTAACCGATGCAGAAGATTACGATTTGTTTGCGATAGTTGTTGAATAAGCAACAGTTATTGACTCGAGAGTCATGTTATAAATCGGTAAGGTTAAATTTATATAGCTCCAAGTTGGTTTCTTCACAGATTCCAACTTGGAGCTTTCTTTTTTAGATGCACTGAGGTGTAAGTTATTTAATGAAATTGAAAACAATCTGCCATTATTTGAAATAGGCTAATTAAGAACCAGACACACTAAATGGGATACTATCAAATATCCTTCGACATTGTCAGAATCATACTTTTATTAATGGCTAGTTATTTTTTCCAATTTCAAATTTAAATATGATGATTTGGATGTATGAGACAAATTTTCATGAATAATCTTTATTTAAATCTTATTGAATTAGTAAGTTGAATTTTTGTTATTGATTAGGATTCATACTATTTTCAGTCTAATATTTACCATTCATTTTCTCACAAGAAAGAGAATGTCCTTATATAAATTCTCGTATCCCGGGTGTCAATTGTTCTTCAGTTTATTTATCCTATACCTATATATTAGCCTGTCTGTTTGTTGTGTTACTAACTGCAAGTTCTGGTTCTAAATTCTTTAATTGTGAAAAAAGTCATCAGTTTAAGTTTACTCTTTTGTTTTATTGTTACCTGTGTTTTTGCCGAGATCAAAAGTGTAGGAATTCCTTTCATTCGTAGTTTTTCAAAGCGGGAGTATAAGGGGGGGACTCAGAATTGGAATATGGTTCAAACCTCCAATGGATTGATGTATTTTGCCAATAATGATGGTGTCTTGGAATTTGATGGCAACTCGTGGCGCTTAATTACCATGCCCAATAATTCTGTAGTTCGATCTTTGGCTGTTGATAGTTTGCAAAGGGTTTATTTAGGAGCTTATAATGAGCTTGGATACCTGAAGTCCGATTATCAGGGTAAGTTAGTTTATCATTCACTTGTTGATTTAATACCCGAGGCGGATAGGGATTTTGATGAGATTTGGCAAATTTTCCCTTACGAAGATGGCATACTTTTTCATTCCTTTCAAAAGATACTTTTTTATAAGGATGGGGAAATTGTCACCTTTAATCCTGATAATGAGTTTCATTATAGTTTTATGCTCGGAAATCAACTTTTTGTTCAGGAAAAGCAAAAGGGCTTATGTTTGTGGAATAATAAAAAAGTAGAAGCGGTGAGAGGTGGCAACTTTTTTAAGGATCTCGAAATTGTAAGTATTCTGCCTTATACGGATCATTCAATACTTATTGCAACTGCTACTGCTGGACTGTTTTTGTTTGATGGGAATAAGGTTCAGATATGGGATACAGCTCTTAATGCTAGATTTAAAAAAGATCAATTGTTTTCAGCTATTACGCTTGATGATCATTTTTATGCTTTGGGAAGTGTGATGAATGGACTATATATTCTCGATAAGTTAGGGAATTTGGTTCAGCATATTGATGCGGATAAGGGCTTACAGAACAATACCATATTATGCCTTTTTCAAGATCATGATAAAAATCTTTGGGTGGGGCTCGATAATGGAATCGATTACCTTGAAATTAGCTCTCCCTTATCTCTATTGAAAACGAATAGGGATATAGGTACTGGATATACCTCTATTGTTCACGGCAATTACCTTTATTTGGGTACCAATATGGGCTTGTTTTGTAAAGCACTTCCTGTCGATTCAGATTCTAAGTTAAAAGCAGATGATTTAGAATTGGTTAGTAATACATTAGGACAGGTTTGGTCTTTGCAGGTAGTTGATGGTGAGTTAATTTGTGGTCACAATAAGGGGACTTTTCGCATTGAACAAAAGCGGGCTGACTTAATTTGTGATATTGAAGGAGGTTGGAAATATCTGTATAAAAAAGAATTTCCAAACCAAATGATAGGGGGAGCTTATTCTGGATTAGTCTTATTCGAAAAAACGGCAAAGAGTAAATGGAAATGGCAGTTTGTTAAAGCGATTGATGGTTTTAATGAATCTTCTCGAGAAATGATATGGGATGATGACAATTCAATATGGATGTGTCATGGTTATAAGGGCGTATACCAGATTTTTTTAAATACTACCTTGGATAGTTGTGTTAATTTTAGGTTTTATGGTGAAAATGATGGATTTACTTCCAAACTGAATATCAATGTTCACAAAGTTCGTGATGAAATCGTCTTTTCCAGTCCCAATGGTTTTTATAAATATACACCCGAATTAGATCGTTTTGAAGAGCATCAATATTTTAACGATTTATTCGGATCTGAGTATAGTGTAAGTAAACTGATTGAGGATTATAATGGAGATGTTTGGTTTTTTCAGGGAGGAAATTTGGGTTTGTTAAAGCGACAAATAGGAAATTCTTTTGAGATGGTTAGGAAGCCATTTGTCTCTTTAAAAGATGCCTTTACAAATGCTTTTGAGAATATATACACTTACGATCGGAAAAATGTGTTGATTGGTACCGAACAGGGTTTTGTACATTATAACCCCTCAATAACTAAACGATACGATTCCGATTTTCAAGTTCATATTCGTCAGGTGAGTCTCACGAGTCATGTTGATTCTGTGATTTATTATGGTGGAGACAAGACAACTGGTTCGGCACATGATGCATTTGTATCATTGCCATATAGAAATAATGCCTTACTATTCAATTTTTCTGCCCCTCAATATAACGATCCGAATTTGGTGCGTTATCACTATCAATTAGTGGGTTTTGAGGATGAGCCTTCAGTGTGTGGAAGTTCTCTTCAAAAAGAATATACAAACTTACCAGAGGGGGATTATATTTTTAGAGTGGATGCTCAAAATCAATATGGGATTAAAGCAAGCTCATCTGAATTCCATTTTTCAATTTCAGCACCTTGGTACAGGTCTCTAATAGCTTATTTCGTTTATCTACTTATTTGTATTTTGACTCTATATCTGACAGTTTATTTTGTAAGAAGGAGAATGAAATTAATTCAAAAGCGTCTAAAACATAGACAGGAGCAGGAATTGAAAGCTAAAGAACAAAAGTTTAGAGAGGAATCTCTTCTGGCAGAAAAGGAAATTGTACAATTGCGAAATGAGAAACTTAAAAGTGAGGTTAATTTCAAGAATCGCGAATTGGCTAGTTCTACTATGAATATCATTCATAAAAATGAAGTTCTATCTTATGCTTTGGGTGAATTGAAAAAAGCTTTGAAGAAGATTCAGGATCCTACTGCTCTTGTGCAGGTTAAGAAATTGGCAAAAACTGTGGAAAAAGAATTTAATAGCGAAGAGGATTGGGAGCAATTCGAATTGCATTTCGATCAAGTACATGCCAATTATCTTCAGAAACTAAGAAAGGAATACCCTCAGCTCTCCCCAAAAGATTTAAGAATGTGTGCCTATTTAAGAATGAATCTTTCAACTAAGGAAATTGCACCTTTAATGAATATATCTGTTCGTGGGGTTGAAATAAGTAGATACCGATTAAGAAAGAAATTTGAATTGGATAGGGAGGATAATCTGATTGAATTCCTATTAAATATATAAAAGAGGCTTTGAGTTAATATAAGAGTTCGTGCAGAAGTATGATCCTTCATTTTTTGTTTTGATGTATTTGTTTAATAAAAGGTGAAATATTAATTGTTTTTGCTATATCGTGATATGTAGAGTGTTAAGTGTTAATGAACGTTAGCTGATGTATTAATGATGTATTGTGTTTGAGTATATGATGTATTCGTGATGTACTTGTTTTTTTTGCTTTTTGGTAAGATGTCTCTTTATTGCAATCGATTTAAACGCGTAAGAATCGATCACTAATTCAATCTAAACTAAAAATAGAGCACATGAAAAAAACAGTCTTGTTTTTGTTTCTGACATTTTTATGTTGGAGTACGTTTGCGCAAGGACATTCGGTCAATGGGGTTGTTACCTCGGCTGAGGATGGCTTACCTATGCCATTTGCCTCGGTTGTACTTAAAGGGACAACAATTGGCACGTCGACTGATATTGATGGAAAATATTCAATACAGGCAGATGAAGACGCTATAATTGTATTTTCTATGGTAGGTTTCGCCTCTCAGGAAATAAAAGTAGCCAATCAGAAAACTATAAATGTAACATTAGCGGTTGACAACATGGGCTTGGATGAAGTCGTTGTTATTGGTTATGGTGTACAAAAAAAGAGTTCCGTGACAGGTTCTATATCCTCAGTAAAAGCTGAAGATATTCAGAAAATGCCAATTCAGCGAGCAGAACAAGCTTTACAAGGTCAAGTCGCTGGAGTTCAGGTCACAATGGATTCAGGTCAACCAGGTTCAGGATTATCTGTTAACATTAGAGGTGTTGGTACCACAGGAAATTCACAACCACTTTATATTATTGATGGTAATCCTGTAGGTGATATCTCTTATCTATCTTCTACAGATATTGGTAGTATGGAGGTTTTAAAGGATGCTTCTGCTTCTGCAATTTATGGAGCAAGAGGTGCTAATGGTGTTGTTATAATTACCACAAAGCAAGGAACCCAAGGTGAAGCTCGACTGTCATACGATGGTTATTACGGTATTCAAAATGCATCGAAAAAAATGGATGTTCTTAATGCAAGTGACTATGCCATGATCATCAATGAATCTTTATTGAATGCAGGTAAAGATAGTTCTTCTCCAGACTGGATTCAGGATTCTGAAATTGCGGGTATTGGTTCTGGTACCGACTGGCAGAATAAAATTTTTAGAAATAATGCACCTATCCAAAGTCATACATTGTCTCTTAATGGAGGTAATGAAAAGATCTTGTATTCAACAGCTTTATCTTATTTCAGTCAGGATGGTATTGTTTCAGAAGATAAATCGAGTTACGAACGTGTTAACTTTCGCGCAAAAGGTGATTATACTTCTTACAATAAGAAGTTAAAAGTAGGAACATCTTTCGTTTATTCGCACAGTACGTCTCAGGGTGTTGATCCTAACAATGTTTATAACTCGCCATTAGCTCAGGCTATTAATATCGATCCTATTTCTGTAGTTAAAGATGCTGAAGGAAACTTTGGCAAACCTATTCGTAATATGCAAGAGATTGTCAACCCGATTGCAGCTATGTATTATCTTAATGATGAATACAAAACAGATAAAATTGTTGCGAATCTATATGCTGAATATAAGGTGATGGATCACGTAAAAGTGAAAACATCCATTGGTATTGATTACGCCTACCAATGGCACGATGTTTATAAGCCTATTTATGAGTTGAGTACAATTACCAAGAATGATAAAACCAGAGTGGAAAAAACCATGAATAACTGGTACAGCACTAACTGGGAAACCACGATTAATTATCACAATACTTTTGGAGAGCATGAGTTTGATGTAATTGCAGGGACAACTGCTTACACCAACAACCATGAGAATTTAAGCGGAAGTGGTAGTGAATTGATTATCGGAGGTAAAGAATATGCTTACATTGATAATGTAGGTAATATTGAAAGTAAATCTGCAGGCGGGACTTTTGAATCGAATTCTATATTGTCTTTGTTCGGACGTGTGAATTATAGTTTTAAAGACAAGTATATGGCATCGGTTACTGTTCGTCGTGATGGTTCATCTCGATTTGGACCCAATAATCGTTATGCGACTTTTCCTTCTGTTTCTACTGGATGGATCATGTCTGAAGAGAATTTCTTAAAGGATAAATTAGGCCCTATTACTTTCATTAAACTAAGAGCGAGTTGGGGACAAAATGGTAATGAGAATATAGGTAATTTCAGATACCTTTCTTCTATTGCTAACAACCACAACTACAACTTCAACGCAGGTACTATTGTGAATGGTTCTTCTCCTTCTAAGATTGCAAATCCTGATCTTAAATGGGAAACTTCTGAGCAAACTGATATTGGTATTGATTTACGATTGGGTTCTAATTTCTACATGAACTTCGATTACTACGATAAGAGAACTAAGGATCTTTTGATTGATGCTCCAATTCCTGGTTATATTGGTAATAGTGCACCAACCGTAAATGGTGGAACTGTACAAAACAAAGGTGTTGAATTTCTATTAGGTTACAATGGCCGTTCAAATGACTTTTCTTACGGTGGTACGCTTAACTTTTCAGCTAATAAAAACGAAATGTTATCTATCAACAACGATGAAGGTATTATTTATGGTGACGTGAATATTGGTCCTTCAGGAATGAAAAATTTGACTATCGCTAAAGTAGGTCAACCAATTGGATACTTTTGGGGGTGGGAAACAAATGGCATTTATCAGAGCCAAGCACAAATTGACAATAATGGATCCCATCAACCAAGTGCCACTCCAGGTGACTTAGTTTATGTCGATCAGAATGACGATGGTGTCATGGACGATGCCGATAGAATCAACTTGGGTGATCCTCATCCTGATTTTACTGTTGGCTTAAACCTTAATTTCTCTTATAAAAATTTCGATTTAAGTATGTTCTGGTATGGCGTTGATGGCAATCAAATTGTAGATGCTACACGTCGTTACGACTTACCTAATGCCAATTACCAAACATCTGTTTTGGATAGATGGACGGGTGAAGGTTCAACCAATAAGACTCCAAGGGTATCTTTTGATGATACGAATAACAATAGAGGGAATTTCTCTGATTTTATGGTTGAGGATGCCGATTATCTAAGACTTAAAAATGTTCAGTTGGGTTACTCTTTACCAAAATCTGTTTTGAACAAACTTAATATTGAACGATGTAGATTCTATGTTTCTGGTGATAATTTATTGACATTCACTAAGTATTCAGGTTTCGAACCTGAAATTGGAAACAGTGATAATGTTTTTCACACAGGTATTGATCAGGGAATTTATCCTCAGGCTAGAGTTTTTACAGTAGGTGCTAATATCACTTTCTAAGATATTTTTAACAGATAAAACTAAAACAATGAAAAAGATAATATATATACTTCTTTTTGCTGTTACTTTCATGGGCTGTGAAGACTATCTTGAGAAAAGCCCAGTGACTGAGCAGACCGAAGAAAACTTCTATCGCACAGAAGACGATATGTACAGAGCTTTGGTAGCGGCTTATGAGCCACTTCAAAGAAACTGGGGTGAAAGTTTGCAGCTAACCATGGATATTGTTTCGGACGATGCTTATGGTGGAGGTGGTTCTGCTACTGATGGTGTTTCAGGAAAGAAAGCTGACAGAGGTTTGACTACAGCATCAGAGGGCATGTGGAGTACCATGTGGAACGACCATTATGCTGGTGTTTATGGTGCAAATGTCTTTTTGGAGAAAGTAGATGCTTCTGAAATTTCAGAAGAGCAGAAAACTCAATTTAAAGGCGAAGTTCTTTTTCTAAGAGCTTACTACTATGCCAACTTAGTTCGTATTTTCGAAAATATACCCTTAATCACTAAAACTCTTGCAACATCAGAATATTCGCAAGCTGCAGCACCAGTTGCAGATGTGTATGCTCAAATAGTAAGTGATTTGGAAACCTCAATTTCTTACCTGGAGGGTGTTACATATAGCAATGATGAAAAAGGAAGAGTGACTGAATGGGCTCCCAGAGCATTATTAGCCAGAATGTACCTTTTTTACGATGGTGTTTATGGTAGTGGCGATGCAAGTTCAACAATGCCTGGTGATGTAACAGGTTCAGATATTTTGACTTATTTAAATGAAATTATCACCAATAGTGGAGCAGATCTTTTACCAGATTTTGGAAACCTTTGGGGACACTCTGAGTTTACAGATTCATGGGTTGAAAATTCAATTGAAGGTATTTTCGAAGTTCAATTTTCAAATCAGGGTGAAGGCTGGCAGTGGTATAATGCACCCTTCGATATTGGTAATAAAATGGTTGTTTTTGTTGGGCCAAGAGGTACCGGTGCTGAATCTGAATATTATTCAGGATGGGGTTTTTCACCAGCGACACAACAACTATATGATTCTTATGAAGAAGGTGACCTTAGAAGAGATTTCACTCTTATCGATATGGTCGCTGAATTAGGAGAGGGTAACTTCGAAGAGGCTGATCAGTATACAGGCTACTTAAATAAAAAGTATGCTGGTCTTAAAAGTCAAGTGCCTGACGTTGGACAAGAGCAGCTAAACTTTCCTCAGAATTATATCTCAATTCGTTATGCTGATGTTTTATTGATGGCTGCCGAAATGGAAATCCATTTGGGATCTGCTGCCAATGCTGCTGTTCATTACAATAAAGTGAGAGCTCGTGCTTTTGAGTCATATTCTCCGGTTAGTACGGTGACTTTAGATCAAATATTCCTAGAAAGAAAATTGGAGTTTGCCTTAGAGGGAATCAGATACTGGGATTTGCTTCGAAGAGGTATGCCTGTTCTGGAAAGTGCTATTCAAGTAACGAATTTAGGTGGAATTTATGATTCTGCGGTTAATTCAGCAGCCAGAGGATTCTGGCCAATTCCTTCAAGTGAAATTGCATTGTCGAATTATGCCTTAAAGCAAAACGATGGTTATTAATAAGTCGAAATGGAATCATCTTAGATGATTTAGGAATTTCATGACTTATCGAGTAATTATTTAAAATGAAAATTATGAAAAAAATATTATATTTTATTTTGCTCTTAGTGGTTGCTGCGTCTTGTTCTCCTGATGAGTACAGTGCACCAGAGAACCTAATGGCAGAACAAATTGATTGGGGATATACGGCTACTGATGTCACTAATGAATATACGCTATACAACAATACACCAGATGTGAGTTCGATATGGGATTTTGGTAATGGAGTGACTCAAAAAGGAAGCTCGGTTACAGCACAGTACACCTTTGCTGGAACTTATACCGTTAAACTTACAGTCATTTCTCAAGGAGGTGTTACTATTGTTGAGGATGAAATTGTTACAACTGTTGATAATCCATCTTTTCTTTCAGGTTATCCTTACGATCAACTCGTAGGAGCTGGAGAACAAGTATGGGCTGTTGATGGGTATTCAAAAGGTGCTTTTGGCTTAGGACCTACCTTGGCTAATCCTACCGAATGGCATGCTGATGCTAAAGGTGCTCGTTTAGATAAAGGTATTTATGATGACCGATTTACTTTTAAAATTACTGAGTCTGGTTTAACCTTAACTCAACTAACCAATGGCGATGTATATGCTAACGGTGGTTGGGCTGCAGATTTAGGTCCAACCGATGGACATCAGGAGCCTGATGGTGGTGACTTTATAATGCCGCATATCGGTGGTGACTTTGTTTGTACTATAGCAGGTGAAAAAATGACTGTTACAGGCGGTGGTTTCTTAGGTTACTACGCTGGAGCTCATGAATATGAAATCATAACACTTACTGATGATTTATTGGAAGTTGCATTTTGGGATACTAATGCCAATTTCTATTGGTTTACAAGATTTGCACCTGTTGATAAATTAACCCCTGAACCAGAACCAGTTGTTAAAGAGCTTGAAACCAATGATATTTCTGACGATTTTGAAGGTAATGGAAATATTATCTGGGAAACTAAGGATATAGAAGGTTTTGATATCATCGATAACTTTGCTCCTTCCGATGTGAATTCATCAGATATGATCGTGAAGTATCAAAAAGGTGCTTTTGAATGGACAAATGTCTTGACCGTACTTGAATATATGATTGATCTATCTACAAGAAATCAATTTACATTGAAAGTATTTGTTCCTGCTTTTAACGACTATGTTACAGAATGTGATCCAGGTACGCCTTGGCTTACAGAGCATGATCTTAAGCCTCAGGTTGATGTGAAACTACAGGATAGTTCACTTGGAGGAAATGCATGGCAAACTCAAGAAGTTCGTAGCCATACTTTAACTGAAGATCAGTTTGGAAAATGGGTTGAATTAACTTTTGATTACAGCGATGTAACTGATCGTGTTGATTTTGATCAAATTGTTATTCAACTAGGTGCAGAAGGTCATTGTAATGAAGGCCTATTCTATATCGACGATTTCCAGTTGTTACCTTAATAAATTTAAGCCAGAGCACAATCTGTGCTCTGGCATATTCATACCAAATCTTCTTTTCAATATTTAAATTGATTTACTAAGATTCATTTTAGGATTTTAAGCAATAAGGGGTGCTTGTGAAGCACACACTACCTTCTGAACTATTTATCTGAAATCACATAGGGTAATGGCTTTCAGTGCAATCTTATTGCTTTTTTTATATGCTTACTAAGTCTTTATATCTGGTAGCAATGAATTATAATTCAACAATATCTATGAAAATGTTACGCTCACTTACAAAGCTTAATCTGCTCCTTTCCATATTATTTGCTTCTGTTCTTTTGTCCTGTCAGAAGAGTGATGATGAGGAAACTTATATGCCTGATTTTACATTTATTGAAGATGTTAATGATGCGAATAAAATTGTGTTTTCTAATACAAGTACGGGATCGTATTTATTTATACAGTGGGATTTCGGTAATGGAGAAGTTTCTGAAAAACAGCGTGCCAATACAAACGATCAAACCGTTTTCTATTCTGAAAAGGGAGATTATAAGGTTCAGTTAACGCTTTGGGGATTAGATAATAAGTTGTCGAATAATAAAATTGCGACAAAAACGATTAGTATTGAGAAAGATGTTTTTCTTGCTGATTTTACCTATTCAATTGATGAGTCTAAACCTAATTTTGTCACATTAAATAATACAACACAGGGTGATTACGATTCTATTTCATGGAAATGCAATGACAAGGAATTCACGGGAGATAATATCGATCAGATAGAGATTTATTTACCGCGAGCTGGTACTTATGATGTTGATTTACATGTTTACAAAGATGGTTTTGAAGAGTTCATAACTAAGCAAATAACTATATCACAGGATGATCCTGATTATTTGGACAATATGACTTTAGTTTGGTCTGATGAGTTTGATGGAACTGAAATCAACACTGATTATTGGACTTTCGAAACCGGATCTGGTGGCTGGGGCAACAATGAATTACAAAATTACACCAATGGTGATAATGCTGAAATTGTTGATGGAAAGCTTATTATCACTGCCCGAAAAGAGAATGAATTTCAGGTAGCAGGCTCTTATACCTCTACTCGCATGATCTCTAAAGGGAAAAAAGAATTTACATATGGACGAATGGAAGTTCGTGCCAAATTACCCTCTGGAACTGGAATATGGCCAGCCATATGGATGTTGGGAGGAAATATAAGTACTGAAGGATGGCCAGCTTGTGGCGAAATTGATATCATGGAGTACGTCGGGTATCAACCTGATGTGGTGCATGCAACAGTACACACATCTTCGGGCTTCGGAGCCAATGGTAATGGAAGTAGTAAATCCCTTGGAACAGCTGAGGAAGAATTTCATATCTACGGTCTTATCTGGGATGCTAAGGAGATGATCTTTTATATCGACTCACCTGAAAATGTAACTCATACATATGCCCCATCTAATAAAACGGCTAGCAATTGGCCATTCGATCTTTCTCAATTTTTCATACTAAATGTAGCCGTTGGAGGTAATTGGGGAGGCGTACAAGGCGTTGATAATACCATCTTTCCTCAAAGTATGGCGGTTGATTACGTTCGCGTATATCAGTCAATTAACTAGGGTTTAAGCATTAGTCTTAAAAAGAATAAAACATGCAACTAAGAAATACAATCATATTATTGGGAACAATTTTTCTCTTTGCAAGTTGTAATGGGAAGAAATCGGAATCCTCAACAAAAGATATAGAAAGCTCGCACAAGAACAATTATCAATTGGTTTGGAGCGATGAATTTGATTATACAGGCTTGCCTGATTCTACAAAATGGGCTTACGATACCGAAGGCAATGCCGATGGATGGGGAAACAATGAAGCTCAATATTATACTGTAGCAAAGAAGGAAAATGCTTGGGTTGAAAATGGTGTTTTAAACATTATAGCCTTAAAAGAGGAAAAAGATGATAAAGAGTATACCTCGGCACGCTTAAATTCAAAAGTAAGTTGGTTACACGGAAGAATTGAAGTGAACGCTAAACTTCCAAAGGCCCGAGGTACCTGGTCTGCCATATGGATGATGCCAGATGGCTGGACTTTTAAAGATGGTGATTGGCCAAATATTGGTGAAATCGATATTATGGAACATGTAGGACATGACTTGGGAGTCAT
>Ga0209272_10001487_pt1 | contig 14778 bp, 13 predicted proteins | sample tdDd002_FD_187125 | JGI IMG/M metagenome (GOLD analysis project Ga0209272, IMG submission 187125) | Marine sediment microbial communities from the Atlantic coast under amendment with organic carbon and nitrate - tdDd00.2 (SPAdes)... | ecosystem: Environmental > Aquatic > Marine > Coastal >... | reverse complement strand
TCTTATGTTTAAAAAGAATGGTCTATACTTTTTTTACCGCTAGTTATCCCGGGAAAGAATTATGCGAAACCATCTAATCGCAAGCTTAATCTCTGCACTTATTGTTTCAGGGAGTGCCGTGGCTGCTGAGGCCGACGTATCCCTTGAATCATTAAAGCTACAAATTGAGAGGCTGCAGAAACAGGTTGAACAGTTAGAGAAAGCACAGCACCGAGCGAAACAGCAGGCAGAGGCCGTCGTGACTTCAGCCGTTGAGCCAAGGCAAGTCCCTCCATCTAAAACCATAGATCCTCCAGAGAAAACCAACAATACAGTTAGCGCTTATGCGACCATGAGACCGACCTTTGGTTACATAGATGAGGAGGGGGACTCGTTTTATGATGTTCGTGACGCCTTGTCGCGGGCAGGGATCAGAGCGACCAATGAGTTTATGCCAGGCTGGACCGCCGAGTTACATGGCGAATGGAGCATAGACATGGCAAATAGTGGTGATTTTGGTAAGGCCAGAAAAGCATACGCTGCTATGGCCAGTCCCTATGGCCGAGTGGGGATTGGTAAAGATAGACCCCCTCAATATCTTCTGATCGCCGAATATGTGGATATTTTTAATCATGCCAATAGTCCGTTTGCCTATGATGCCGAGAGCGTCTTCTTCGTCGATAATATGCTTACCTATCGTTTGCAAACCGGTAAATTCACCTGGCTTGCTGCAGGGCAGTTTGATGGTGGGAGTGGCAGCGATGATGCGGATTTAGTCAACCTAGGGGTAGGTTTCGATCATGGTCAGTTTCATGGGGCCATCAGCTATCTGGTAGAAGATAGTCTGGATTCTGAGGTGATCACAGGTGAGGATGAAGTGTGGGCCGCTTCTTTGGCTCACGGCTTTTCTAATGGCCTGTATTTAGCCGCAGCCTATCAGGAGCGAACCTATAAAAGGGATCTACTATCTCAAGACCGTGATGGTCATACCATTGACTTGGCGGCGGCTATTCCATTGGGTGAGCAGTTTAAGGTTAAGTTAGGCTACTTCGAATTTGATGATGGCTATGGGCAATTGATTAGTCGGAAGTTCGATGGCTACAATACCACGCTGGAATGGTTGCCGGATGAGAATTTACGCTTCCATATCGAGTACCTGTATCGTGATATGGACTACTTCGAGGACTTCTCATCTTGGGTCGTTGGCTTCAGGTATGACTTTGCTAAAGAGTGGCAATTTTGATTTTCATCCACAAACACTCATTCAGCCACTTTAAATATGCCTGTACCTGTTCTTGTGTAAGGTTCAGTTTTTATTCTAAGTGGCAAACGTTTAATAGGCCGATAGGAACCTATGTTGAAATATTCATAGGTTCCAGAGCCTTATTGCCTGCCCGAGCTAATGGATGGTTTGATGGCTGAATCTAAGATGTTTGGCATTTTTGATCAGTCGAACAAAATCTTTCCTTTCCATATGGATAAAGCTACTGTGATCACCCGCTTCCATGTACAGCTCATTTGATTCCACTAAGAGGTCATCATAAACGGCGTCCATATTGTAGACATCACCGATAGGTGGTATCGCGCCATGTTCACAGTCATTGAACATCCGGTAAACGGCTTGTTCTTTTATCAGGTGGAAGTCTCGATTAAGTTTTCCGCTGAGTGCCCCTAAGTTGATCTTATGATCGGCCGGGAGGACTGCCATCATTTTTCGTCCCTCATGGTCTTCCAGTATTACGGCTTTCGCAACTTGTGACGGAGAGATGTGAGCGGCAATCGCAGAACTCAGTGAGTTAAAACTATGGGGGTGAGCCACGAGGTTATAGTTGACCTCGTTATCACTAAGATAATCATTCAAACGTGTCGAAATGGTCATGGTGTTACCTCGAAAAGAGAATATGACCTTTCAATTATAGCTGCTCAGTCTTAACTCTTCTCTCTATCGCTCTTTATATCGGGAGAAGGGGGCATTATTCATCTCTGCATTATCTATGTACTATAGCTCTGAACTATACCTTTGCTATAACAGCAGAGCGTCATCTATTTCATGGTATTGACATGCTGAGTCGATGAGTGATTTTGCTGTCAAGGTTGGGACGCCATAGACTTGGGTATCGACGCCGTATTTTTGATAGACCTTTAACATCAGGAGGTCGAAGTCTCCGTCACCAGAGAGCAAAATAATGCTATCGACTTCGCTGGCGGCCTCCATGATATCTATAGTGATACCGACATCCCAGTCACCTTTGGCACTGCCATCACTTCTCTGAATAAAGGGCTTTAATTTAACATCGAAACCGATATGTTTGAGGGCATCCTGGAACTTTAACTGGCCATCATCACCGCGATTAATCGCATAGGCCGTTGCCGAAGATATCTCACCCTCATGACTAATGTGTTGCCATAGCTTTCTATAGTTAAATTGTCGACCGTAGGCTTGTCGGCAGGTGTAATAGATATTTTGAACATCGACAAATATGGCAATTTTTTTAGGCGTCATAAGGTCTCTGGAGCTGAAAATGAAGTCGGATTATCTTTCTACTTCATTATGCTTATAATGACAAGGTAAGCCTGAATTTAAACAAGCCAATAACATTTCATTTGGCGAAGGCGCAAGAGACATCAGCTATGGTGCGAATAGCTCTCTGCCAATGCAAAGGTCTTGGATTGCAATATAGAGGCGGTCAAATATTTGCCGATTGGTATAAGAACAGGTCGTAAAGATAATAATAAGAAAAGGAAATGGAATTGAACAGAGAAGAGCGCTACCTCAATGATGCAAAGGTGTTTTATTCGGAGAAGAAATTTTCATCGGCTGGAATGTATGCAAGAAAGGTGCTTCGCCGTGATCCACAGCAATGTGACGCACTAATGATTCTGGGTCATCTCGCGGTAAAAAATAACGATCTCAAAGAAGCATTCAGAGTATTTTCCCTTATCAAAACGCTCACTCCGAACTCATTTGAGGCCACATCGGGACTCCTCTTCATCGCCGAGAAGCGAGAAGACTTTTTTGCTGCATATCAATATCTGGTTATTCTCGTCGAACTCAAGCCTGAAAATTCTGAAAACTGGTTTAAGCTTGGTATCACTGCGAGCAAGATAGGTTTGATGGATGAGGCTGAAGAAGCATTTAATGCCTGTCATAGCAAAGGGGCAGCTAAGCCTTCGGTATTACTTAATTTAGGCCATGTTTATAAAGCCAAAGGCGATACAGTAAAAGCCGCAGAGTTTTATCACAGCTATATAAAAGCGGGCCTTGAGCATCAGGCCGTAGGTTATTGGAGTCTTGCCGATCTTAAAAATTATTCATTTACCGATACTGATGCCAAATCACTGAAAAATAATCTGGAATCAAGCCAATACTCAAATGCGAGTCGTTCACTGTTTTTGTTTGCTCAGAGTCGTGTCTTCGAGCAGAAACATGATTATGAGCAGTCATTCAATTCAATTAGTGAGGCAAACCGATTGATGCAGGAGTTACGGCCTTTTAAAGCCGGTCCTTTTAGTCACATTATCGACTCTCTGCTCGAGTGTACTCCAGTTAAACAAGATAAGAGTCAGTCGACTGCTCTCCAACAAACGCCAATATTCATTGTGGGCATGCCGAGATCGGGGACGACCCTTACCGAACAGATTTTGGCGAGCCACTCGCAAGTCGAGGCAACCGATGAGCTGCCTTACATGGAACGCTTGGCTTTAGAGTTAGATATGGCTGGTGGATATGCTAAATGGCTGGCAAGGTTAAGTGATGAAAAGCTTGATAGTTTTAGGGGGCGCTATTTAAATCAAGTCGCGCAATACTTTGAAGGTACCCCTGAGTATTTTATCGATAAAAACCCAAATAATTTCTTGCATATAGGGCTCATTAAAACTCTGTTTCCCGATGCCAAGATAGTTAACGTCATTCGGGACGCTAATGACAATGCCATGGGGGTATTTAAACAGCATTTTAGTCGAGGACACGACTACTCATATTCTCTCGATAATATAGTCGAATATTGGCAGCGCTATGCGGAATTAATGAAGCATTGGACAGACTTGTATGGCGAGGATATTTATCATCTTAGCTTTGAAAGCTTAGTTCATTCTCCCGATGACGAAATAGCTAAACTGCTTAATTACTGTGGGTTATCGTTCGAGGATCAATGTTTAACTTTTTATAAATCAAAAAGAACGGTGTTAACCCCAAGTGCGAGCCAAGTCAGACAGCCTATGAATACTAAAGCGATTGGGCAGAGCCAAAAATATCAGGCTTATATGGGGGAGAGTTTTCAGCAACTCGCGGGTATTGCTGAAAAGGTAAAATCTGAATTTTTGTCTTAACTCAGTATCGATAAAACTGCTGCGATTTTAGGTCGGCACCTCTTTTTCGCAGCAGTCACTCATCGAGATTATTAACTCATTTTTCCATGGCAATGTTTGAATTTCTCACCCGAACCACAGTGGCAGGGGCTGTTTCTGCTCATTGATTTTGTAGGCATATTGCTATTTATTTCGGCCTTTTTTTCAGTACCTGCGATCACCGTGGTGGAGCGTGCATCGGCAAGTTCAGTGCTCATGGAGGGAGCGATAATGAGATGAATTAAGACTTTTATGGCCGAGGTTTGATTATTGACCAGAACCGATTTTTCGTAAACTGAAGCCTGCTCTAACGTGCGTTGCCTTAATTGATGATAGAAAGGCCAACCTTGTTTTGTTGCTTCAAACTGTGACCATAATGCTTGCCAGTCTAAGCTGAAGTCTTTAATTAATTGGATAAATTCTTGTGCAGCTTCCCCATTATTGGGCGAATATTCCATGACTTGAGAAGCGAGCTCATTCGTTAAGCTTTCAATTTCACTCGGTGTCATGATGACAGGGAAGTTAAATTTTTCAGTTCTTAATTCGGGTAAGGAGTCATTAGAATATGCTAGAAAGTGACTGCTCGCATGAGGGGGCACCATCGAACCTAATGGTATTGAGCGGTCTCGGATCATGGACCAGAAACGACTCGAACCAATAATATCGATAACCAGATGTACCCTTAGGCAGTCACTGTTATTGACAACCTTATGATGTTTCCATGAATCGAAAATCCAACAATCTCCGGCAGCCATATGGGTCTGTTTATCCCCGCAATGAAATATGACCTTCTCTTCGGTGACGATGGGAATGTGGATCCTGACTCGTTTATGCCAGTGGTAGTTGATATCACAATGCAGCGGGACTTCACAGTCTGGTGCTAATCTCATTAATCTTGAGCGGCCGACCACCTCGCCGAAAGAAGCGATCACCTGCTGGATATAGGGGCTCGCCTCCAGCGCCGGGGTCTGCTTCATCTCACCTTTGAACTCATTATTAAACCCACCCCCTACCGATATTAATGGGATCGCAGAGTTACCTTCGAAATGTTCATGGTGAGGGGCCCAATCACTTTCATCGAATTGGAGAACCTCTTTTTTTAATTGCTCAATATCGAAGGTTAAAGGTAATTTGTAAAACTCATTTTGCAACTGCATTCAGGGCATCCTAATAGGTGATGACTTATTATTATCTGTTTTTCGGTTCTACATTACTTAACCTGAATTAACGGGCCAGGCCATGACAATGTTTGAATCGCTTCTGTGAGCCGCATGGACAGTGAGCATTTCTGGATACTCCTGTATATGTGGTCTCACTCTCCTTTTCCTTTTCCTTCGATAAAGCAACTGAAGGGCGTTGATTATTCGGCCACTCTTTATCGAGCTGAGCGATACTGAATTTATTTAACTGGCGATTCATTTTGTCGATGCAAGATTGCAGGCCAGGCCATATGCTTTTTATTGCATCGTAGTTCTGCAGCCATTTGTTGGTTGCCGGAGGTGAAACTGTGTATCTGGAGTGGGGGAGTGCGTCGCCACAGATTTTTTTTAATTCATCGTCGAATGGGATTTGGCAGAACTCAGTCAAGGATGAGACGGTTTCATAAGGGGAGTCGACGAGATCCCTGTAAGAGAGCATATGCCATTTTTCATCGGGTAGCTTTAACAGAGAATTCATAATTGATTCATTGGCCTGCAACCATTGGAATGCGGCAACATTCTCCAGCGGCTTTCCTTTTAGTGCTCGCCAGTTTTTTGGGAGCAGCAGCGACCAATCTCCTCCCCAGCCGGGAAGCATAGGATAGGTGCGGAAACGGCCCGATCTCCATGCCTGCATTATGCTGCTGATATTTTCCTTAGGTTCTCTGACTAAGTAGATGAAGAGTGCATCGGGAAAGATTTTATTGAGAAAATCGATTCTAAGACTGTTTTTCGGGGTCTTTTCGAGGAACCTGACAGCCCCTATCTCATCCGTGTACTCGTTATTCTTACTATCACGCAACTGTGCTTTAAACCCCTGACGCAAAGAACCATGCAGCTCTTCAGTCCAATCACTCTCTTCTAGCGCATTTGAATCGAAGTTTTTAGAGGTAATATTAAGCGCTTTATGACCTTCGATAATGGTATGGCTCTCTCCTCCAATTGTCCAAAGTGAACGACTCTTAGAGAGTATTTCGAACAGTAAGGTGCTGCCTGAGCGCGGGGCTGACAAGATGATGATAGGACGATCAAAACAGTGATTATTCAAGATGAAACACCTTCGAAATGAAATGAGCTTGTCACTTAGGCTCTGGCCTGATTATTTAACCTGATCAGCTAACCCAATGGGCTAGTTAACTACAGCAGTTTACTTTAATCTCGCCACGAAAAACAACTTGCTGTTAACCTTTACCCTTCAACTTGTTAACTGTTAGAGGCTCGTTGACATTACTGGAATTCATCACTGAACTTCATTAAGACGAACTCCTTCCCCTGTCGTTGATATTTTGTGAAAAGCTGCAAAATATCATTAGGCACATCTTCTGTAGGTATAAATTGGTGCTGTTGATAAAAGCCTGCCAGAGAGGGAAGTGAGAAGAGAAATGTTCTGTTGTGTTCAAATATGTCCGCCAGCGATGCCATGATTTGGTGAGCGAAACCTTGCCCTCTATAGTCCGGATGCACAAGCATGCCGGTGAGAAGCGTGAAACTGCCAATCGGTCTTAGTCTGACTGAAGCAATAATCTGTCGTTCACCTTCATCTGTTCGGGTAAATACAACGCCGACGCGCTCTTTTTTATTCAGTCTGGCATAGGGTAAATAACGTTTATAGAAAATATAGGCATCGCACCTGTTGTCAGTGTCTAACCAGCAAAGTTTCAATGTGGGTCCTTAAGGTTAACTTCCTCGCCGTCAAGATTACCAGATATCAGGTAAAAGCTTAATGAAGCCAAATTATCGTGAGCCAAACTCAGCATCGAAACCCGATTAACACTCAGTATCATGTGTTGCGTACTTGAGGTTGTATTTGAGCTGAAGTGAGTATTTGGTTTTACTTTTGTTGCTTGCAATGAGTTGTTACAAGATTCCCATCAAAATCATCTTCTCATTTGCGCTGCTTTACACAGCTTTACCCTACAAAGCCTGATTTTTCTTTAAAATAGTGGCAACTAATTTAATCAGCAATATAAAGAATTACCCGATGAAAAAAAGTCTGATCTTACTCCCTATTGTTTTGTTGATCGCCGTTATTGCTTCATTCAGCAGTTTCACGCAGGCAAAGAAGCCCGGGGATAAATCTACTCGTGCCCCCAGAGTGGTACCTGTGGTCACTGGCGTGGTTGAGCAACATATGCTATCTCAAAAAATTGCACTGATAGGAAAGCTTGAGGCAGACAGGTCGGTATATATTGCTCCTGAAGTGGCGGGCAAGATTAAAGCCATTAAGGTCACGGCCAATCAGGAGATAAAGGCGGGGCAACTGCTCGTTCAGCTCGAAGATGCTAAGCCTCAGGCCAGTGTTGCAGAGGCTAAAGCGTATCTCTTCGATGAAGAGCGCAAACTAAAAGAGTTTCTTAAACTGATCCGTCAAAGTGCAATAACTCAAACGGAAATTGATGCGCAAAAAGCCAGTGTAGATATCGCAAAGGCTCGTTTAGCTCAAGCTCAAGCCGAGCTCGATTTTCATTACATTACAGCGCCGTTTTCCGGTACCGCAGGTTTACTGGACTTCAGTTTAGGCAAGATGGTTACCGCCGGTAGTGAGCTGTTGTCGCTCGATGACCTGTCCTCCATGAGACTCGACCTTCAGGTTCCGGAAAATTACCTGTCGATGCTAAGGGTAGGCATGACAGTCACGGCGACAAACCGCGCCTGGCCCGGTGAAGTCTTTACTGGTGAGTTAGTGGCTATCGATCCGCGTATCAATCCCGAAACATTGAATTTAAAAGTTAGGGTTAGTTTTGAAAATCAAAGCCATAACCAAGGCCATAAGCTCAAGCCTGGCATGTTGATGTCGGCAAGCCTAGGTTTCCCGGCAGTATCGGAACCCGTTATTCCGGTTCAGGCCATCGAGTACTCAGGGACTAAGCGCTTCGTCTATGTTGTCGGAGCCGATAATCTTGCTAAACGCACCCAAGTGACACTCGGTGCCAGAATTCAGGATGAAGTCCTCATTACCGAAGGCGTCGATGTGGGAGAGCGTATCGTCGTTCAGGGGCTGGTCAATATGCGCGATGGTCTTTTGGTCGACGACCTTCGACTGGCTACAGCCGATAATGAGTTAAATAAGCGCGCAGGAGACAGAGGTTAATGCTGATTTCAGATATCTCGGTTAAGCGCCCCGTTGTCGCGATTGTGTTAAGCCTGCTCCTTTGTGTGTTTGGGGCCGTATCGTTTTCAAAGCTAGCCGTGCGTGAAATGCCCGACGTTGAAAATCCGGTTGTCACGGTCATGACCACCTATGAGGGGGCTTCGGCGACCATCATGGAGAGTCAGATCACCACGGCACTCGAAGATGAACTTACCGGTATCAGTGGTATCGATGAGATCACCTCGGTGACCCGAAATGGTATGTCACGTATTACCATTACCTTCGATCTGGACTGGGATCTTACCGAAGGTGTGAGTGATGTTCGTGATGCGGTAGCCCGTGCACAACGTCGCCTGCCGGACGAGGCAAATGACCCCATAGTTTCTAAAGATAATGGCTCCGGAGAGCCTTCGGTATATATCAACTTAAGCTCTTCGGTGATGGACAGAACCCAGCTCACCGATTATGCACAGCGGGTGTTGGAAGACAGATTTAGTTTGATCACAGGTGTCAGCTCTGTGAGTATCTCAGGTGGCCTGTATAAGGTGATGTACGTTCAGTTAAAACCTGAGCTTATGGCGGGCCGAAATGTGACTACAGCCGATATTATCGCTAGCTTAAAAAAAGAGAATGTAGAAACACCGGGTGGTGAGGTCCGTAATGACACCACAGTGATGACGGTGAGAACCGCACGCCTCTATTATCACCCTGAAGACTTTGACTATTTAGTCGTACGAACGGCCAGCGATGGCACGCCTGTTTATCTAAAAGAGGTGGCCTCGGTATTTGTCGGTGCGGAAAATGAAAATTCGACCTTTAAGAGTGACGGCGTACCTAACTTGAGTTTGGGGATCATCGCTCAGTCCGATGCCAATCCGCTCGAGGTGGCGAAAGCCGCTCATAAAGAGGTCGAGCGGATCCAGCAGTTCCTGCCTAAGGGAACTCAGCTGGTGGTCGACTATGACTCGACGGTATTTATCGACCGTTCAATTACCGAGGTGTATAACACACTGTTTATCACTGGCGCTCTCGTGGTATTGGTCCTCTATATCTTTATCGGTCAGGCACGTGCGACGCTTATTCCCGCTGTTACTGTGCCGGTTTCGTTGATCTCCGCCTTTATCGCAGCCAACTTTTTCGGCTTCTCTATTAACCTGTTGACCCTGATGGCCTTGATCCTCTCCATCGGCTTAGTGGTCGATGATGCCATTGTGGTGGTAGAGAATATTTTCCATCATATTGAGAAAGGGGAAGAGCCCCTGCTGGCCGCATACAAGGGAACACGTGAAGTCGGCTTCGCCGTTGTTGCAACCACAGCGGTATTGGTGATGGTATTTCTGCCAATCTCGTTTATGGAGGGCATGGTAGGGCGACTGTTTACCGAGTTTTCTGTCATGTTGGCTATGTCGGTTATCTTCTCATCGATAGTGGCGCTGACACTGACGCCGGTACTGGGGAGTAAGATTCTTAAGGCTAACGTCAAACCTAATCGTTTTAACTTGTGGATTGAGTCGGGTTTTAGCCAGCTTGAACGTGTTTATCGGGTGTTGGTGGCCAAAGCCGTACGTTTTCGCTTCGCCGCTCCGGTGGTGATTGTGCTTTGTATTGTCGGCAGTGGCTTGTTGATGCAGAGCGTTCCTTCTCAGCTGGCACCACAGGAAGACAGAGGCGTTATCTTCGCCTTCGTAAAGGGGGCAGAGGGCACTAGTTATAATCGCATGACTGCCAATATGGATATCGTCGAGCAGAGACTGATGCCCCTGTTAGGCCAAGGTGTGATCAAGTCTTTCAGCGTACAGGCCCCCGCTTTCGGTGGACGAGCCGGTGATCAGACGGGGTTCGTGATCATGCAGCTTGAAGACTGGGAAGAGAGAGACGTTAATGCTCAACAGGCGCTGGGAGTCGTATCTAAAGCACTACAGGGGATCCCCGATGTGATGGTGCGTCCTATGTTGCCGGGCTTCAGAGGGCAATCCAGCGAGCCGGTGCAATTTGTGATTGGCGGCTCCGATTATAAAGAGTTGTTTAAATGGGCCGAAGTGCTGCAAGAGGAGGCGATACATAGCCCTATGCTGGAAGGCGCCGATCTCGATTATGCCGAAACCACGCCTGAGCTGGTGGTGAGTGTCGACAGGGAGCGCGCGGCCGAGCTTGGGATCAGTGTCTCAGAGGTGTCGGAAACCTTAGAGGTGATGTTGGGCGGCCGCAGTGAAACCACCTTTGTCGAGCGCGGTGAAGAATACGATGTCTACCTCAGAGGCGATGAGAACAGCTTCAATAGCATGGCGGATCTCAGTCAGATCTATATGCGTTCGGCTAAGGGGGAGTTAATCACCTTAGACTCGATAACACATATCGAAGAGGTAGCCTCAGCCCATAAGCTCAGCCACACTAATAAGCAGAAATCTATCACCCTGAAAGCCAACTTAGGCGAAGGCTATACCTTAGGTGAGGCGCTGGACTTTCTCGATGAAACGGCAATAGACATCTTACCCAGCGACATTTCGGTCAGCTATACCGGTGAATCGAAAGACTTTAAAGAGAATCAGAGCAGTGTGCTGATGGTGTTTGGCCTGGCCTTGCTGGTGGCATACCTAGTGTTAGCGGCGCAGTTCGAGAGCTTTATTAACCCTATGGTGGTGATGTTTACCGTGCCTATGGGAGTATTCGGTGGATTCCTTGGGCTATTCTTAACCGGCCAGGGCCTCAATATCTACAGTCAGATAGGTATGATCATGCTGATCGGTATGGTCACCAAGAATGGCATCTTGATTGTGGAATTCGCCAATCAGCTCAGAGACAGAGGCATAGAGCTGGAGCAGGCGATTATCGATGCATCGGCCCGCAGATTACGTCCTATCCTGATGACGGCATTTACGACCTTGATTGGCGCGGTACCGCTGATTATGTCGACCGGAGCAGGTTCAGAGAGCCGCATCGCCGTGGGTACCGTAGTATTCTTCGGCATGGCGTTCGCCACCTTCGTTACCCTGCTGGTCATTCCGGCCATGTACCGATTGATATCGGGTGCGACTCATTCACCTGGCTTCGTCGAAGATAAGCTTAACGATGCGTTAGAGGCACAGAGGTTAGCCGAGATGAAATAAGCTAGTTTCTAGTTATTTAAAACAAAACCTCAATAATTATCCTTATTGAGGTTTTTTCTTTTCGTGAGATAGGCTTTTTTCGCTAAACCAAGTGATTAAGTGTTAACGTTCTTATCACTATTGCTAGTAATGGGTGATTGAGATGGATTTTGAACATGCTAAAACCTACCTTCTATCCAAGCCGCACACCGAACTCGATTTTCCATTCGGACAAGAGGTGTATGTCTTTAAAGTCAAAGGCAAGATGTTTGCGACTCTGGCTATTGGCAAGATGGGGAGAGGTGTGCAGGATAATGATGAGGTTAAGCCTGTTTCAGAGCAACCTAGCTGGTGGATGAACTTGAAATGTGACCCCGATGAGGCGGCAATACTCAGAGATATCTTCCCTTCGGTGATCCCCGGCTATCATATGAATAAGGCGCTGTGGAATACCGTCATTCTCGATGGCTCGATCCCACAGGGTGAAATCGAGCGCATGATAGATAACTCTTTTCTGCTGGTGGTGGCTAAGATGACTAAGAAAGATCAACAATCGATACTGATCCATCTATAAATTGTCGATGTTATTCAAAGCTGATATCTCTGATATCAAGTTTAAACACTTCCCATCGCTTATCAGCAATTAAGAAACCAAGCTGGCAAACATCTGAAAATTTAAGTGTGGGTTCATCGTGAAGCACCTTACCTCTGTAGGTTGCGATAAAGTCTTGCTGCTCGAAAGTGAAACAGTGCCAGCCTTCTTTAATATTCGTAAATTCAGCTTTATAGGCTGCGCTACTGCCCCCCGTATCTGTTTGACGCGTTGTTTTTAATCGTAACTGATAACGTCGGTTATCTCCCTTTACTATGATTGATATTTTTCCATCGTCCCGCATTTGGGGGGCAACGTGGCAATGTATCGATGCAAACCCGCCATTATTGACACTTGATAGTTTTCCTTCGAAAGAGAGCATGTTTTGTATTTCAGACAGCGAGCTGAAGGATTGGCCACCCATGACATTGTCATTAACGATTATCCAGTTAAGACTCGATAACAAGGGTTTTAATGTTGGTTTTTCTCGAATACCCATCTATTGCCTCTTTAACTTAGTTGGTTATCTTTTGCTCAGTGATGTAGATACGTAATACGATCGCTGTTAGATCAATATTTGTGATCGTTTAACGGTTAAGGTTCGTATGTTTGATTGCGCTAATTGATACAGTTTAGTTGGATGCTAATGAATAATGTGAACCCCAAGTCCTTACTTCACAGTAAGTGGACAAAAATGCAAGTTGAGAACCGAGAAAAACACTTTGTGATAACCCATGTCGAGCGAGATGAAAACCATAAGGTGGTGGCGTGTCTTATTCAAGCTGTGATGAATAAAGAAGAGTACCCAATTAACTGGAGAGAGCTTAAAAATATATCTCTATGGCGGCAGGGGTGGCGGTAAGGCTGGGATAGCTAGCTTTGAATGTTAGCCATTTTACTAAGTGGTCGTGCTTGAAATGGTTATAAAGTCAGCTCTGGTGCTACAGATGAACGGTTTAGGTTTGAGTGGTTATCTTGATTGAGTTACCAAAGGTGAGTGATGAAATCACTTCACCTTTGGAGGATTCTTTTTATAGCGCGATGCGGTCGCCATTATAGAGGCCACGGGTTAATGCATTATCCTGTATCAGCAGTAGTTCACCCGATACTCCCTCTTTGATGCTGCTATCGACTGCGATGACTTTATTGTTATATAGCCCCAGTACCCGCTCTTGTGAGGTATGACCGACGACGATATGTTTCACTTCGAAATAATCAAGTATCTTGTCCAACTCAGCCTCATCATAGCCGGGCTTGAAGTAGCCCCTGTACCAGGTAGGGCCGTTACCGAAGAAGAGAAAATTAAGTTGCTCGTCCTGTTTCAGTTCAGCCTTGGAACTGTCGATATTCTTGCGGTAAAGATCGTTGGCTATATCTAACGTCAGCTCTCTGTCTATCCACTCGCTACTGATCCCACCATGTAAAAATAGAGTGTCGTTGATTTTGACCAGTGTGTGTTTTGCCCGCAGCCATTGACCTATCTCACTGCTGCTGTCGTAAAGTTCATCATAACTTCTCTCAAGCAGCTTAGCGGCCACTTGATAACGCTCGTGCACATAACGTAGGTCGCCGCGCATCACCATCTGTTCATGGTTGCCCATCAACAGGTGGAGCTTGCCGCCGGCCTCTGCGGCCTGTCGATCGAGCTTATACATAAACCAGAGTACTTCATTGACTTGATGGCCCCGGTCAAACATATCTCCCGTCATTACCATATGGCCATCACCGAAGGCCCAATTGTTATTGGTATCGATAATGTTTTGATTTCTTAGCAGGGTGATCAAGATATCGAATTGGCCATGGACATCACTTAACGCCACGACTTTTTTAATATCTGTGTAGGTATTGGCTGAGATCTCTCTAGCCTTGGGGTTCAGTGTCGGCTGCGGTAGCCCCCCACAGTTATCGGGACTCACGAGGTGTGAATCTTGAACTTGGGTGGTGCGTAGTTTGTCAGTGCAGATCCAATAGGCTGTTCTGGGGGCGTCTGAATTTGCTTGAGCGAACAGATAGGGGCCATCGGTCACAGGTAAAGCTTCTATGGCCTGTGTCGTGGCAGTTGTAGAGGCGATGGCTAATTGAGTCACAGCCAGCAAGGCGAGTGAAGGGTAAGCGATGAACTTTTTCAATGGAGGCTCTCTGTTCTTACTTTAGTTATTATTGTTATCTTTTAGGTTTCTGAACACCACGCTTAGGTGGACAGATAATCGTAACATTATTATTCAGTCTCACGCTTGAAAAATCTACAGTTAAAAATCCGCCATAACCAAGGTATTGTAGTGGCACATTAAATTTGGCCACCTCTGGTAAATCTTCAACAATGTTCTGACTGCTAAGGTCTTAAGCGTTCTCTACGCTTTTAAGACATTTCCCATCTGACCCACACGGACGTGGGAAATGCCTGAGTGATATCAGGAATATCACAGGCCCTATGGGTCAGATGGCGGAAATGCCAATAAATGAATGGAACATTTATGGCCAGAC
>Ga0209272_10001486_pt1 | contig 14786 bp, 14 predicted proteins | sample tdDd002_FD_187125 | JGI IMG/M metagenome (GOLD analysis project Ga0209272, IMG submission 187125) | Marine sediment microbial communities from the Atlantic coast under amendment with organic carbon and nitrate - tdDd00.2 (SPAdes)... | ecosystem: Environmental > Aquatic > Marine > Coastal >... | reverse complement strand
AACACCACGATTGTATTGATCGGACACGATTTGACGACCATTACACAATGGGCAAACCGCATTACCGTAATGTACTGTGGTCAGTCGGTGGAATCAGCGGATACAGATAAACTCATCGAAGCACCTAAACATCCCTATACGGCAGCGTTGTTGAAAGCGATGCCAGACTTTAATGACTGGATACCGCATAAACAGAAACTGCAATCTCTGCCAGGTTCTATCCCTCCTTTGCAACATTTGCCGATTGGCTGTCGCTTAGGTCCTCGTTGTCCCTACGCCCAGAGACAGTGTGTGGAAATACCACATACTAAACGTATAAAGAACCATAAATTTAGCTGTCATTTCCCACTGAATACGGAGAAAAATTCATGAGTGCGTTGCTTGAAGTCGATAACCTATCGAAACAGTTCGTCACGCGCTCAGGTCTGTTTAAACGTACAGTCAAAGAGGCAGTGAAACCGGTAAGCTTCAGTTTAGAACCGGGGCAAACCATCGGTTTTATCGGACAAAACGGCTCAGGAAAATCTACCCTAGCACGCATGCTTGCAGGCGTGATTGAACCGACCTCTGGTGAGATTCGTGTAAACGGAGAACGCCTTGAACATAAGGATTACTCAACGCGTTGTAAGCTGATTCGCATGATTTTCCAGGATCCAAATACGTCTTTGAATCCACGTATTCAAATAGGCCGTATTTTGGAGGGGCCACTAAAGCGTAATACTAACATGCCGCCAGATGCGCGTATGAAACGTGTGAAAGACACCTTGTTACGTGTAGGCTTGTTACCAGAGCATGCTTACTTCTACCCTCAAATGCTCGCAGCGGGTCAGAAGCAACGTGTATGCCTTGCTCGTGCTTTGATACTTCAGCCGTCGATCATCGTTGCCGATGAAGCGTTAAACGGTCTCGATATGGCAATGCGCTCTCAGATCATCAACCTCTTCTTGGAGCTTCAAGAAGAAATGGGCTTGTCGTTCGTGTATGTATCTCAACATATTGGCATCGTGAAACACATTACTGACAAAGTGATGGTGATGCATGAAGGCGAAGTAGTGGAATTTGGTGATACAAACCAAATCCTAACCAATCCAGAGCATGCGATTACCCAACGACTGGTTGAGAGCCACTTTTACAAAGCGCCAAGCCACTAAAAATTGAGCGAGTAGTAAGTCTCTAGTATTCACTTCCTCAAAAAACCTTTCTCTAAAAACAACAAAGCCTGCATCAACGCAGGCTTTTTAGTCTCTGAATTTCAGAACGCAATTGATAATGCTTAACGACGGCTCGCTTGTTTGCGCAGTTCGAAATCGAACTCATCTGGAAACAGCACCACACCTTCTTCATTCTGGTTTGGGAAAACCACAACAGACAACTCATCATCTTCTAGACCTGAAGTCCAACGGCTGTGCCATTTATTCAAAGAGATAGCTTCTGGCTCACACTCTTCCCAGTCGCCTGTCGCCCATTGCTGTGCAAACTCTTCGTTTGGCCACACTGGTACACAATCGTCGTCTTCTGTGTTTAGCATCACGCAGCCGTGTTCATCCTTCAGAATCCACACTTTGCGGTTTGCTACGATTTCCTTCACACAGTATTTCAAGCGCTGCTCTTCGTTGTAGCGATTGATGGTGTCCATTTGCTCTTGGGTTAATGCTTCAGACATGTTCGTCTCCTATTCCCATAGAAAAATGCCCACCTAATGGCGGGCATTTACAGTATACGTTGGTAATAATGAAATTACACAAGCTCAGTTTGAAGCCAAGGCCAGCCTTGCTTCTTACGGCTTAGTGTGTTTTCCATCATTAGCATGCCGTCTTTCTCGTGCTTAACAAGTTTCTCAGCCCACTCACCTTTGTAAAGAAGACGAGTTTGAGCAGTAGTGATGTCTGTTAGCATAACAGCAGCGAATGCTAGGCTGTCGTTTGCACAACGCGCCTCTAGATCCGCTTCTAGAGCTTCGATCATGCCGTCAACTTGCTCTAGAGTCGCAAGTTCAACCTGACCTACTACTACGTCACGACCGTTGAATGGGTAACCTTTAAGGTCTTTTTCAACAAGTTCAGCAGCGGATAGACCTTCGATGTTTGTTTTAGCAATTAGAAGATCTTTAGTGAATGCGTCTACGTCTTGTACGTCTGCGATAGCCGCTAGTTCAGCAACAGCATCTTTGTCTTTTTGAGTACAAGTTGGAGAAGCAAAACCTACTGTGTCAGATAGGATAGCTGACATCATTAGCTTAGCGATTTGAGGCTTGATCTCGTGACCTTCAATCTTGAACATGTTGAATAGTACTGTGTTAGTACAGCCAACAGGCCAGATCCATGCTTCCATTGGGTTCACTGTCATCACGTCACCTAGACGGTGGTGGTCAACGATACCTGCGATTTCAGCTTCTGCGATGTCGTCTGGTGCTTGCGCTAGATCTGAGTAGTCTACTAGCCAAACTGTTTCGCCAGCTACTGAAGTACGTAGCTCAGGAACTTCTGCGCCAGCTACTTCTAGGATGTGCTGAGTTTCACGGTTAATTTCGCCCTGGCGAATTGGCATTGCTTCTACGCCACGCGCCTTTAGAAGTTCAGTTGCAACTAGTGCACTACAAATACTGTCACTGTCTGGGTTCTTATGACCTACAACTAGAATCATGTCTCTTCCTATTCAAGTCAATTTGATGGCTTCCTAATAGGGTGAATTGCATAACGAATTACACCGAGGAAGCGGGTTTGCTCACAAAGGCGCTTACTTTACCTGATTTGGGGCAGATTGACACGAAGAAAAGTTGTTACCGCCTATTGCGAATAATTCTCACTTTCATATAATGAGAATCATTACCATTTGCATTTGGGCTAATTATGAACGCAACCAAGATTTTTAATTCGGCACATCAGTTGCTGCAACCCACTCAATTTCGCCTTGCTTATAAGCGACTATTGCTTCCTGTTGCGCTGCTGGCTCTATTAGCAAGCGACGCAACGAGAGAAGTCACCGTTGCAACCCTATCTGATTCATTCTGGGCGGTCTCTTGTTATGTGGCAGCAACACTAGCGATTTACCACTACCTGTCGAATTTCATGTCGAAGACCAACCGATTGACGGCGCTTTATCATCGTTCTCGCAGTCATCAAGTGTTCTTTGCAGCACTCCTTGGTGCGCTTCCGGGCTGTGGTGGTGCAATCGTCGTAACAACCCAGTTCATTAGTGGGCGTGTGGGATTTGGGGCGATTGTGGCCGTACTTACCTCGACCATGGGCGATGCAGCTTTCTTGTTGCTAGCAGCGAAACCAGCTACTGGTTTTGGTGTTATCGCCTTAGGTATTGTGGTTGGTACTCTGTCCGGATGGGTAGTGAATGCTTTTCATGCAGATGATTTCCTCCGCCCAAAGGAGAAAGAACAATCACCTCAAGCACAGTGCTGCAACAGCCACGGCGACACACATACCCCCATGGAGCAGCGCGCGATTAACTTGCAAGGTGCGTTTTGGAAATGGTTGCTTGTGCCTGTCACTATCGTTGCAGTACTTGGTTCTTTTCAAGTCGACATTAACCAAATGCTTGGATTGAAAGACAATACCATGGAGTGGTTAGGGGCGACGTTTGCGGTGATAAGTATGTTCCTGTGGGCAATGACCAAGGAATTTGGCGACTACCAGTCGACCGTATCGGAAGATGACAAAATCATAGACTCTCACCCAATTCAAAAAGCCGCGCAGGATACTAACTTTGTTAGCGCATGGGTTATTTTGGCTTTCCTCGCTTTTGAGCTCACTACGTACTTTTCAGGTCTGGGTTTAAGTACGACTTTCTCTGGTTGGGGGATTTGGATGCCACTCATTGGCCTTGCGATTGGCATGCTACCAGGCTGTGGACCACAAATCCTCGTTACCAGTCTTTACATTTCTGGTGCCGTACCTTTGTCAGCACAATTATCGAATGCGATCTCAAATGATGGTGATGCGCTATTCCCTGCTATTGCAATGGCACCAAAAGCAGCGTTAGTTGCGACTGTCTACTCGGCAATCCCTGCGTTAATTGTCGGCTACGGATACTTCTTCCTATTCGAATATTAATAATCTAATGCAAATGGATATAAAAAGAGCCTCAATCGAGGCTCTTTTACTTTTTCAACTTAAGCAGATTATGCGGTCACAATAGCTTTAGCATTCAGGCCTTTATCCAAGCTAACTAGCAATAACTGACAAGGATCTTGGTTAAGCTTCTCCCCTGTCCAGTAATCGTACCAATCTGTAGGCTGGTCTGCAGTTAGCGTAAACTCTGTCGCTTCATCGCTCGCGTAGTTGAACAAACAGTGCAAATCGTTTTTAGATGTTAGTGGTAGGAAAGCATGGTTCAAACCGAGCGCGGTAAACTTAGCAGATTCCTGATTACGACGCTGGCGCAGCATCAACTTTGCTAGCGTCTTACTCGCAAATGACGTGATTTCTGGTAAAGGGTCACCAGATAGCAGTAAACCGCCACACGCCAGTAGAGCATTACGATGGAATTGATAATCTTCTCGCGAAGCCGCTTGGTTTGGTAACGAAGTAAACGTCGCGCAATCTGGATCGATTTGCCACAGCTTACGATGCTGCCAACTGCGGAAAAAGGTCTCTTTCGCGATTTGCTCAAAGCGATGGCTATGGCGCTCTACATCGTCAGAGACACGCATTGCATCAACTAAGCCTAAGGAAGGCCACATTGGTGCGTTACAACCGAGCAGCCACGCATCTCCAGCCCCTTTAGCGATTGCCTCCATACCCATGCGGTAGGCTTCTACACCAGTAACTCCCGATTGGCTTCGCTTACCTTTTAACGTGCCCCAGTAGTTTGCGTCTAGTTTGAATAGCTCGACGCCCCACTCTTGACGCATGACTGAAACAACGTGGGTTAAATGATCTTGTACTTCTGGATTGGAGGTATCGAGAATATACCAAGGTGTGCAGCGCCATCCGCCATAAGTCACCTCTTCGGCTTTCAATAAGCTGCCGTCATTGTGGCGAACAAACCAATCTGGATGATTTTTAAAAATTTCAGACTCTGGCTGTGCAATAAATGGTGCCATCCAAATCGCTGGTTTTTTACCTTTCGCGCGAATGTTATGAATCAGCTCTTTCACCCCACCAGAGAATTTATCTGATGGCGTTAACCAATCGCCCATAAATGCTTGGTAGCCATCATCAAGCAGCACCCACTCAAGCTCAGACAAGCTATCTTGCATGCATTCAACGTTGTCCAAAATGTTATTTTCAGTGACATCGGCATAGTAGGCATACCAAGAACACCAACCAATTGGGGCATCTCGCACAACACAATTACGGACAGGATGATGCTCAGCAATCATTTCGCTGTACTCTTTGTAAAGTTCAGACAATGAACTTCCTCGCAGTACCGCAACCGATTCAAGATGGTTGTGCTCCCAGTCTGATACTTGGGTGTGCTCACCATCAATGGCCGCTGATAGAACCCAGCGATCGTCATGCTGTTGCACTTCAAAATAGCCGGCAAAGCGGCGGCAAGAGGTGAAGCCAAACAAGCTGTAGCCTGCAGAATCTTCAATAACTAAATAGTTGTAATAACGTTTAGGTGCGTGTTCCGGATAAATTCTGTAAGAGCTATTGTTGTCAGGACAACGCCCTACTTCGACAGGTTGAGAAATCGTGCCAGAGGTTTGCGCAAGCATTTGAAAACCGTCACCAATGACTGTTGCACCATGCTCATACATAAATGGCATTTCGAATAACACTTCACGTTCGGTGAAAGTTTTATTGTGAAGTCCAGCAAACGAAAAGTGGGCCTGATTGCCAACAATCTCAAACTGCAGATCATTGTTACTTACCGAGATTTCGGTGTGATTGGCCAATTGAATGGTCTGTGCCATAGAGTCTCTACTCACTTGATCTTTATTATGTCATTTCCCCCATTATCCTTCGCTTCATTCTCCCAATTCGTTACCAAGCTCACGAAACCGAATCCCGTTCACTTTCATCTAATTAGTATTGAGAGAATGCTCACTGAAATTTTGGTTAAAAAAATACCAGCCCGAAGGCTGGCATTTCATTTAAAGTTTAGCGCTCTGATTAAGCTACTTCGATTGGACCACCGAATGAAGTAACTGGTGGAACTTTACCAGTGAACTTCTCGAAGTCTACGATACATGTGTTCGCAGAAGTCGCCTGTGCTAGCTCAGAAGAGCCGATGTCTTGAGTTAGTGTGTTAGGGTCACCGTAAGTACAGATTGCACCTACTTTCTCGTTTAGAGGACCGTACCACGCACCTTCTTCAATACGAATAACACCACGTGGGTAGCTGTCAGTAAGTACAGCACCAGCAAGAAGCTGACCACGGTCGTTAAATACGCGTACCAAGTCACCGTCTTTGATGCCTTTCGCTTTTGCATCAACTGGGTTGATGTATACAGGCTCACGACCTTGAACAGCGTAAGTTGCACGGAAGTCTTCAGATTCACACATCTGAGAGTGCAGACGCTTGTCTGGGTGGCAAGACTGTAGCCAGTACGGGTGTTTGTCAGAGCCAGGACCACCGTGTGAACGTTCTGATTTCTCGAACCACATTGGGTGTTCTTGACAGTGTTCGTAACCGTAACGACCGATCTTACGAGAAGTGATCTCGATGAAGCCAGAAGGCGTACCCAGTGGATTGATTTCTGGATCTTGACGGAAGTCAGCGTGACGAACCCAAGGCTTACCTTGACCGAAGTCTAGTACGCTCTTCTCCCAGAACTCATCGAATTCTGGCATTTCGAACTTACCGTCGTTCGCTTTCTTACAATCGTTGTACAGGCTGCGGATCCATTCCATCTCGCTCATGCCACGAGTGTACTCGTCGCGACGACCAAAGCGTTGAGTCAGTTCGCTCATGATTTGGAAGTCTGGCTTAGATTGGAACAATGGGTCCACTAGACGATGCATAGCAATCAGACCTTTGTTCGAGTAAGAACCGTACACGTCGATGTCGTTACGTTCCCACTGAGTACATGCTGGAAGCACGATATCAGAGAAACGACATGTTGCAGTCCAAGCGAACTCAACCGTTACGACTGTTTGTAGCTTCTGGAACGCTTGCTTCATGCGGTTACGATCTTGGTGGTGGTGCCATGGGTTACAACCCGAGATCACCATCATCTTGAAGTCCGGAAGCTTAACTTTACCACCGTTGTAGTTGATCTCTTTGCCTGGTTCTAGCAGACAGTCAATCCAACGTGCAACAGGGATAGTACGGCTGTAACCGTTAAAGTCGTTGTTATCCCACTTCGGCTTCATACCAGTATCTAGGTTACGAGGGAAACCACCAGGGCCCGCGAAACCAGTTGAAGGTACACCGATACTTGAGTAGTGGTGACCGTAAGAGATACCACCGCCAGGTAGACCGATTTGACCAACCATTGCTGCAACTACTGCTGCTGCCCAGTATGGTTGCTCACCGTGCTCTTGACGTTGGATACACCAACCCATAAGGATCTGTGTACGACCGTTCACCAGCATGCGTGCGAATTCACGAATCTTGTCCGCTTTCACGCCACAGATCGGTGCAGCCCACTCAGGTGTCTTAACAACTTTATCTTTCGTTTCACCTTGAACGTACTTGATGAAGTCTTCGAAACCTAGACAGTAAGTTTCAATAAACTTCTTGTCGTATAGGTCTTCGTTGTACAGCACGTGCGCAACAGCAAGCATGAATGCTACGTCTGTTAGCGGGTTGATGTACAGGTGGTCGTTCTCTAAGTAACGTTGAGTCTTGTTCTTAACTGGGTCTACAGAAAGAACATTGATCTCGCCTTTCGCTACTTTTTCTTTCAACTGCGCTAGGTAGTTGAATGATTCGTGCGTTTCACAGTTCCAACCTACTTGTAGGTTTTTCACTGGGTCGTTTGCCCAAAGAACGATGTTGTCTGAGTTCTCTAGAATTTCTGACCAAGACGTACCTTGTGCATAAACTTCTGTTGAACCAAGTACGTAAGGCATGATGGTTTGACCAGCACCAGTAGAGTAGTCACCTACTTTAGTGATGAAGTTACCGTGCATACCTACAGCACGTTGCATGTGTGCTGTACAGTTGTTGAACGCACCAGTTTGGTTCCAACCAGTTTGACCTGCGTGTAGAGCCCATGGACCGTATTCTTTCTGAACACGTTCTAGCTCGCGGTAGAACAGATCTAGAGCTTCATCCCAAGTTACACGGATGAAGCGGTTGTTACCGCGCGTTTCGGCACTGTATTTGTGCTTCTTCAGCCAATCTAGACGAACCATTGGGTAACGAACACGTGATGGGCTGTAGATAATGCCCTTGATGCCGTTCAACATTTCTGTTGGGTTCTGGTCTAGTTCTAGCGGTTTGATCTCTTGAACTTTACCCGCGTAGATGTGGGCGCGGAACGCGCCCCAGTGTGAACCTGTTACTTTCCAAGTACCAGTAGTCTCAGCTGCGTTTGCAGATGCTGAAGCCAATAAGCTTGGACCGATAACTGACGCTGCACTTGTGGTTGCTACACCTTTAAGAAAACTTCTTCGTGTAATAGCCATTTAATTTACTCCAATCCGACGCTTATTAGTGGTGACCTTCAGCATAATCTGAAGAGTGCTTCTGTAGGTACTTCAAGATCAGTGCTTCACTGTCTGTATCTAGGTTAACGAACGCTAGCATACCGTCGAACATACCTGGCCATGTGTTCGCATCGAAGTGCGCTTCAGCAGGTTGTGTGTGACATACAGAACAGTTAGTTTTGTAAGCTTCTTTCGATTTTTCCCATACAGGGTTGATGTCGTTCAGCATAGATTCTTTCTTGATCCATACCTTCGCAGCGACTTTCTCCCAAGGAAGACCAGTTAGCTCATCAACTTTCTTCTCACCAGCCGTAACAACGTTAGCGTCTGTTGATGCTTCTTTTAGTAGTGATGCTACTGCAATGTTCTTACCGAAGTCTTCTTGAATTACACGACCGAAGCCTTTCGCTTTACGCCAGCCATCGATTTCGATTTCAACGTAGTCGCCTTTATCTTCAAGTACTTTAACAGTCGATGCTGGGTTTAGAAGACCAGCTTCTTTAGCACCTTTGTCGTCGAAGTAGATTGGTAGGTGACGAACACTTACAAGTTGTTGACCAACACCGTAGTCAGTGTTTGAAGTCATACCTTCAAGGTCACCAACGATACCGCCAATGCTGTCCATACCAGCTGGTAGGTTGTGCGCGATACCTTTGTGACAGTCAACACAGCTCTGATCTTTTTCAGCAGCTTGTTTCATTTGGATACGAGCGGTTGGAGACATTTGCTCAAAGTCCATAGACTCGTAGTTATGACAGTTTTTACACTCTAGAGATTTGTTCGCAGAGAAACGATCCCATTCGTGTTTAGCAAGTTCGATACGGCGCTCTTCGAAAACACCCGGTTCGTCGTAGTTGCCAAATACCTGTGCAAATACTTCTTTAGATGCTTGCATCTTGCGAGCGATCTTATCAGTCCAGTTGTGTGGAACGTGACAGTCTGGACAAGTAGCACGAACACCAGAGTGGTTTTTCCAGTGAACTGTGTCTTGCAGTTCAACGTATACGTTGTCACGCATTGTGTGACAACTGATACAGAATTCTTCTGTGTTGGTAGCTTCTAGGGCTGTGTTAAAGCCACCCCAGAAAATAACACCAGCGATGAAACCGCCCATAGTCAGCACGCCAAGGCTGATATGAACTGCCGGGCGCGTCATCGTACGCCACAGTTTAATGATTAATGATTTCATTATTTGCTCTCTTAAAATCTTTTCAAAAGTGTGGTTATGAGCTCACCGGCTTACATGCCGTGCGCGCCTGGAGGACCAAAGAAGAACACTTGCAGTGCCCAAACAATAAATCCGTAGCCGCCTACGAAAGCCACACTCAGAATTGGGAAGAGAACAACTGCAATGAAGAGGAAAGACTTCCACTCCAGTGAGCGTTTTTCACCACTCTCAACTTTGTTAACATCACTCATACATTTGCCTATTTTGTATCTAGTGTTATGGAAAGCCTGTATTACCAAGCTTAAGTTTTTGTACAATCTCTATTGGAAAATGTTAGACCATACTATTAGTAAGGTTCAATTAAATCCGGCACTTCAACCCTTGTTATTCAATACTTTTTTGAGCTCATCCGGATATGTGTTTGATTGATATTCTTTATTAAAAAATATTAATAGATGTGTAAAAATAAGTCTTTTGTAAATTTGTTAATCATATAACATCAGCATAACTTTGTTTACAATTTTGCGGAATTTTTTGTGCTACACAATTGCTAATTTTCCGTCTAAATCCAGTATTTTGTGAAGTTTATGTTAATAAAAACCCACTACTTGAAGGTTATTTTCTCGAAGGAAGATTACGAAAAAGAAGAGTAACTTGATTCATAAAGCAAACGTACTCCGTTAAAATCACAATGTTGATTTATGGAGAGGATTTATGGAGCACGTTGTCGATATAAACTGGTTTGAATTAGCACTTTTCAGCCTAATTCTTTTAGTCCCACTCACAATCAACGCTAGGTACAAACTAGGCATTGCCACAGATACCGCAATGAGTGTCGCCCGCATGACCATTCAGTTGATTCTTGTCGGTGTATATCTGGAATACCTGTTTAATTTAAACAGTTTGCTGGTGAATCTTCTTTGGCTAGCAATCATGGTTATTGTTGGGGCGAGCTCTATTGTTGGTAAAGCAAACTTACCCAAAAAACCACTTATGCTGCCCCTAATCACCGGATTAGCATGCAGCTTACTCCCTATCCTTTCCGCTATTATTTTCGGCTTGGTAAAACCCGAACCATTCTACAATGCACAATATATGATCCCTTTGGCAGGCATGCTGCTAGGCAACAGCTTGAGCAGCAACATCGTTGCCCTGCAGAACTTATTCACTGCATTCGAACAAAGAAAATCTGAATATGAAGCCGCTATATCTTTAGGTGCATCACCCAAATACGCCTCCTTCCCTTTTCTTCAGGAAGCGCTTCGTAAATCTCTGGCCCCAATTCTCGCCTCTATGGCAACGACTGGCTTGGTGACGCTTCCAGGAATGATGACTGGTCAAATCTTAGGTGGTGCTAGCCCAATGGTTGCGATCAAGTACCAGTTGGTCATCATGCTGGCGATTTTTGTCATGCTGAGTGTGTCTGTCGCGATCACTTTAGAGATGACTCTGAGCTGTGTACAAACCAAAGAAGGCCTCATAAAAGTGAAGTTTATCAACAAGGAAAAACCGTAAAACTGGTCACTTTGACATCACATAAGCATCTCATTTTATGAATTTTTCTCGATCCAAAAAGATACTCACGATCTTTGAGACAGGTTATCCACAGAAAATGTGGATAACCCACACAAACCCATAAGCAACAAGAAACATAGGTGCAACTTTAAGATCAATCTCTGCTCATCAATCAAACGTTCACGAGTTGGTCATAGAAGCGTCATCTACTCCTCCTAGAGTGCAGTTAACCGACGAAGGGAGAGAACATCATGGATAGGTTGGCCACCCACGAAAAGATCGATGACTTAGTGTCAGAAGCAATAGTAGATTGGCTCACACAGGAGCCTGTAGAAATGACGTCCCATTGGATCCCAAATGAGTTTGGCATCAATGAAGAGCTCGTCTAACGAATCAGTTAAAACATTCAGATAAAAGAAAGGCAAGCCATAGGGCTTGCCTTTTTTGAAAACTATTTCAGATGCTTGTCTTCATCACGTAGGTAGATCATCCAGTACCACATGCCAACGAAGACACCACCACCGATGATATTACCGATCGTCACAGGGATCAGGTTGTTCATCAAGAAACCGATCATATTTAGATCCGCGTAGTCAGCGATGTTGGCACCAGTCATTTGCCAGAAAGACTCTGGCGCAAAATACTTAATACCAATCGCCATTGGTACTTGGAACATGTTCGCAATACAGTGCTCAAAACCAGCAGAAACAAACATCGCGACTGGCAAGATCATTACGGCGATCTTATCAGTTAGAGTGCGGCCGCTGAACGTCATCCAAACAGCGATACATACTAAAACGTTACACATGATGCCCAATGCGACGGCTTGGAAGAAACCGTGGTGCAACTTATGTTGCGAAATAGCCATTGCGTTCAAGCCTACTTGACCGCCATCGAACATGTATTGCTTAGTGATCAACATACATACTACCAGCAGTACTGCGCCAACCATGTTGCCGAAGTAAACCACTAGCCAGTTCTTCATAAGGGCTTTCCATGAAATCTTGCCACTTGCGCGCGCAACGAGTGTAAGCACCGAACTGGTGAACAGTTCACCGCCCGTTACCACAACTAAAATCAAGCCAAGGCTAAACGCCAAGCCACCAATAAGACGTGTAATACCCCAAGGGATATCGCCTGCACCTGTGGTTACCGTTGTGTAGAAAATAAAAGCAATACCAATGTGAATGCCTGCAGAAATCGCCAGCAGGAAAGATTTCATTGGAGCTTTGGTCGCTTTGCCAACACCTACTTCGGCGGCACGTTCAGCAGCCTGAGGCGGTAGTAGTGAGTCAAACTGATTGAAGTTCATGGAAGTGTAACATTTAGAAACAATTAACGAGGCGCGGATAATCGCTCCATTTCCAGAGTTTTTCAAGGGCTATTTTTAATGTTTACTATATTTGTTGTTGTTGAGACGGTAATCGATAAAACTCAACTATGAGTTCTTACCCTAACCATCAAGTATTTTTTGTTCGCATGTTTACCATCGAATAAAAATCCCGCGTTATATCAGCCCTATAGCGCTACACTTAACACTTCTAACGGATTTCTATTGCCCAACCTCTATTTTCAGACTAGCTTGGATAAAAAAGTACGAAGGAATTACCTATGAAATATTCTGCTGACCATATCGCTGAACTGAACCTGCTTCTTCAATTCGATCTAAGCAGCGCAGCAACTGGCATTAAAGTTCACAAAGAAGCATCTGAAGAGATGCACGCAGCAGTATCACGTCTGTATGCAAAACAGCTATGTACTCAGCCTGATGGTGGTTATCTAACCGATGAAGGCATCGAAATCGCGGAACATGCCGACAAAATCCTACGTGTGCTTTCTGCCGAATAGCAATAAACAAAGCCTCGAGTTCCTAACAAGAAAAAGCCACCATTTTGGTGGCTTTTTTATCACGTCATTTATCGACCCTAAGCAATGAGTTTTCTAAACTTTCCAAATGGTTGGATTCTGTCATACGCCCAGTTAAAGCCTGTTGCATAAAACAAGAAGAAGATTAAGAAACCAGCTTCTAGCGCTAGAGCCTGCAATAGCGTGATTTGTAAAAACCAAGCGATGACCGGAATCGTAATAAAGATCAACCCTCCTTCAAAACCAATCGTATGGCCAATGCGCATCATTAAGCTTCGCTCTTCTCGGTTTGAACCAAACCACTTATCGAAGTAAAGGTTGTAAATGTAGTTCCATACGACCGTGTACAGGCTCAAGCCGATTCCTACCACTGCTAAATCACTTGACCCCTTCCCTGTGATCAAGGATGTCACTGGTACAATGATCGCTAGCGCAATCATTTCGAATAATACTGCGTGAAAAATACGTTCGTTACGAGTCATGATTATTTACCTAAATAGTTCTACTCAATGACGCGCATTTTATCTATTATTAAGATGATAAAAAGTTAGATACCATCGGTATAAACGATATGTTTACTATTGAACAATTACAGGCTTTTGTTGCCACGTCCGAAGTCGGTTCTTTTTCCGCAGCAGCTAGGAAGCTTGGCCGAGCTCAGTCTGTGGTGAGCCAACATATAATGAATATGGAACTCGATTGCGGCGTCGACTTGTTCGATCGCTCGGGTCGCTACCCCAAGTTAACTGAAAAAGGCCAAGAGCTTTTACCTTATGCATTGGCAACCATCAGCCAGTTGAACCGACTTAACAATAAAGCTTGCCAGCTATTTTCACCACAAGCGACACAGTTCATCCTCGCTGTCGATGAGGGAATTCCACTTACTAACCTCCCTAAGGCACTCAAAAAACTTGAGCAGCAATTCCCAGATATCCAAGTTGAATGTTTGACGGGCTCAAGCCCAGACATCATCGAGTTGGTAAAATCAGGTAGAGCAACAACAGGCATCATTCTCAGCGACCTACAAATGCCGGAAAATATTGACTTCTCGAATCTCGGAAATATTGGATTTGATGTTTTCATTTCTTCAAAACATCCTTTAGCGACGCAAAAAATTCGTCATATCGACGAATTAAAGCAACATAGACAATTGGTTATTCGTTCAAAGAGTGCCGATACTAGCGGAATCAATCAGGCGCTGAGCCCCGATATCTGGTACGCTGACAACTATTACATCTTATTGGAACTGGCAAATCAGGGATTTGGCTGGTGCTTTCTTCCAAATCATTTGGTGTCACACTCGCCCAATACATTGACCAAAATTGGTGAAGAATTCACGAAACTGGCATGGCAAGTTAATATCGACTTGATACAACACCAAAAATGGCACTCCGATCCCCTACACCAGCAAGCCAGATTAGAATTACAAACCCTGTTTGAATCATAATCGGGGTCTAAAGTAGGAACTTACCGATGGCAAATACATTGATCGTTGGCGCAGGCTGGCTAGGAACACCACTTGCACAAGTCTTATCCGAGCAGGGACATCGAGTTACAGCCACTCGCCGAAGCCAAGCAAAGCTTGATGAATTCCCAATCTCCTCCATTTCCACTGCCCTACTCGATCTCAATGAACTCAACTCCGAGCAACACCTCATTGATATTATCAAACAGCACCATAT
>Ga0209272_10001484_pt1 | contig 14788 bp, 13 predicted proteins | sample tdDd002_FD_187125 | JGI IMG/M metagenome (GOLD analysis project Ga0209272, IMG submission 187125) | Marine sediment microbial communities from the Atlantic coast under amendment with organic carbon and nitrate - tdDd00.2 (SPAdes)... | ecosystem: Environmental > Aquatic > Marine > Coastal >... | reverse complement strand
GGAAGAATTGAATCGACGTAGCCCTGAGCGCCACTCGATGGACCAATTTCGCACTAATCTCGTCGTGTCAGGAACGGAGCCATTCGCCGAAGATAGTTGGAAGCGAATTCGCATTGGAGAAGTCGAGTTTGAAGCGGTAAAACCCTGCGAGCGTTGTATTCTAACGACGGTCGATGTTAGCAAGGGAGAGTTTCGCTCAACGAAAGAGCCGTTGAATACGCTCTCACAATTTCGAGCGAATGAGCTAGGCGGTGTTTTCTTTGGTCAAAACTTAGTCGCGAAAAATGAAGGCGTGATTAACCAATATGATCAAGTCGAGATATTAGAATACAAAGAGAAAGAATTTTATCCTGACAATACTCCTGAACAGTTGTTGATGACGTGTGTTGAGCGAGAAGAGATTGCGCGAGATTTTGTGACTTTTTGGTTGGAGCCTCAGCAAGGTGATTTGCCAACTTATCAGCCGGGGCAGCATTTACCGATCGAAATAAACATTAATGGGGAGCGTGTTGGGCGTCGATATACACTTTCTTCCAGCCCATCTAGACCAGGTCGCTTAGCGATATCGGTTAAACGTATAGATGGCGGTCGGGTTTCAAACTGGCTAATTGATAATCTTAAAGTAGGGGACGCTCTTTGCTGTGAAGAGCCTGATGGTAGCTTCCACCTTGGTAACAAGCAGGGGCTTCCTATGCTGCTATTATCGGCGGGTAGTGGTGTCACGCCTATGATGTCAATGCTGCGTTACCTTTCTGATCATAACCAAGTCAACGATGTGGTGTTTTATCACCAATGTCGAAGTGTGGAAGATATTCCTTTCAAACAAGAGCTGGATGAATTAAAGCGCAAACATGACGGGCTGACAGTGATCATTTCCCTTTCTCAAGCACCACTTGATTGGTTTGGTCTTAAAGGGCGTTTGAGTCTTTCGCATCTAAAGCAGATCAAAAACCCAGATCAGCGCCAAGTGTTTGTGTGTGGGCCGGATGGTTTTATGCAAAAGGCTAAGAATTTGTTGTTAAGACAAGGCTTACCTGAGTCGTGTTACCACCAAGAAGCATTTGGTGTGGCGAAGATCAGTAAGAAAGAGCCAAAAGCTGTGATGATATCGGTCAATGGCAATGTGTTTACAGGTGATAACCAAAAGACCTTATTAGAACAAGCTGAAGATGCGGGTTTCCCTATTGCTAACAGTTGCCGAGCGGGTCTGTGTGGCGCATGTAAGGTGACCGTTGAATCAGGTACGGTTCACCAACCAGATGTACCTGCGCTTCAAGATGATGAGCGACATATGGGAGTGGTACTTGCTTGTTGCAGTGTGCCAGAAACGGACGTTGAAATTGTAGACTGACGAACAAGTCGTAGAAGTAGAAATAGCAAGCAGCTCAGAGGGTACTGAGCTGCTTTTTTATTGTTGAGCACATTGGTTTCGGCCGCGATTTTTTGCTTCATAGAGCGCTTTATCTGCACGTCGATAGAGAGCGAAAAAGTCGTGATCGCGATTAGTGATTTGTGTAACGCCACAAGAGATTGAGAATGGCGACTTGAGATTATTGAGTGGTGAAGTGAGAAAGTCCATCCGCAGTTGTTCAGCGATCTTATATGCCCCTTGAATATCGGTGTTATCGAGAACGATGAGAAACTCCTCGCCACCAATACGACCGCAGCAGTCTTCTGAGGTAAGGTTATCTCGAATGATATCGGCTAGCTCGACAATGACTTTGTCGCCAAAATCGTGCCCGTATCGGTCATTGATCTGTTTAAAGTGATCGATATCGATCACGATGCAGGAGAGGGGTAATTGATGTTCGGTTGCTGCTTGGTATGCAGAAGAGAAGTGTTGCCATAGCTTGCGGCGATTGCACAGTTTGCTCAATTCATCGGTATTAGCGAGTTCTGCCAGCTTCTCTCGCATGTGGACCATATCTGTAATATCAGTGGATACTCCGATGAGCCCGATAACTTTTTTGCTTTCTGTTTGAACGATAGGTTTTTTAATCGCGCGATAGATACGCAAGCGTCCGTCAGGAATCGCTCGTGTTCTTTCCTCATTGATGACAGTTTGCCCAGTCTCGTAGACCATTCTGTCACTATGAAGTATGTCGGACAAAAGTTCAGACTCAAAAAAATCATAGTCTGTTTTGCCTTTGAGGTTTTCTAGTGTCGTGTTGAACAACTCTAGTGTTAGTTGATTCGCATATAGGTACTTGCCATCACGACTTTTGACAAACACAAACGAACCGATTTCATTCAACACGACTTCATGCAGAGTAAAATGGTCATGGTTGTATATGTCTTCAATGCACTCTAACTCGATCATTTGACCTCCCATTCCTTTGGGTTTTAGTCAACTACTGACATCTCGCATTGTTTCTAGCCAATGTTTGTTAATTCACAACAAACCTTGCCTTTATTTAACCATATACCTATTTATAGCAAACTACTTAAACCTGCTTAACATTTTGTAGGGGTTGGTGTGTCTTACGTTTGAGTTTGAGCTGCGAAAGTATTACGCCAGAGATGACCAATAAGCCACCCATAAGGTGATAGCTATGAATGGTTTCACCGAGTAGTGTGGCTGCTAGCGTTATTGCTACAACCGGCATTAAGTTCATGAACATGGCGCTAGAGTCCGCACCAATAAGGTCGATTGCTTTGACCCACATCCAAGGGGCTGCGACCGATGCGGCTAAACCAGCATAACCAATAAGAGGGATAGACTCTGTTGGTGGAAGAAGTTGATTGCTGGTTAACCAAAGCGGGGTAAGCATGATTAGCGCAAGGAGGCCCTGCATATAAACCAAGGTCCAGTTTGAGAGTGGCATCTTCCATCGCTTAAGTAGCACACAGTAAGCTGCATAACATACGGATGTGATGACCATTAAACCATCGCCAAACGAAATACCGTTATGGACAAAGAAGGTGATATCCCCTTTGCCGAGCATGAAAGCTAAGCCTGCAAGGGCGATAACGCCACCGACAATACTTAATGGTGAAATGGCCTTGCCCAAAACAGGAACACTCATGAACACGCTAAGTAGCGGGACTAAAGAGCTGATGAGCGCCATGTTGGAAGCCGATGTCGTTAAGCCTGCGTAGTAAGCGAGAGATTGGTTAAGTACCATGCCAAGTAAAGCGAGAAACGCGAGTTTCGCAAGGTAGGGTTTGATTGTCGGCCAACGCTTAATCACTTTCGGTAAGCAAAAAGGAGACAAAACCAAGATGGCTAATAGCCAGCGGTAGAATGCCATGGAGCTCGGTTCAATTACCTCTGAAGCCATTTTATTGATGATCGCATTGCCGCCCCAAATGAAGACAGTAATAAGAGGTAATAGGTAGACCATGTGAATTCCATCGCAATATTTTAATGGAATGTAGTGTGACAGGTCTATATGATTGTAGATATCTGCAAAAAGACATTGGAAGTCATAGGAAGACAAGTTTGAGAAAGTCAGCGAAACATCTTCACCCATCATTATCAATTGATAAAGCACCATCAGATGTGTTTATGAATTTTGAAGCGTTTTTATCTAACACTGAAACGCGAATGCATAGCCACCCGTGGGGGCAAGTACAGCTCATTAGCGGCGGGATTTTAGAGATGGAAGCGGAAGATACGCGATTTTTAGCACCGCCGCATTTGGCGATTTGGGTGCCTGCAGGGATAAAACATACTAGCTATAATCGTAAACCTCTCTCTTATTGCTCGCTCAATATCGCCCATGCGTTAACGACCAATTTCCCAGACTGTACGAGTTTAATCAAAGTGACTCCGATTGTTTCGGCCATTATAGATGACTTTCGACAGCGTGGAATTAATGTTGCAGAGTCTGAGCAAGATAAGCGTTTAGTCCAAGTGTTGCTTGACCAAATCGCAACGCGCGATACTCAACATCACTTTCTCCCTTCTACTAGCAATAAATATTTGGCCAAAATCTTAGCTGCGGTCGAAGAGAATCCGATTGACAATACCAGTTTGTCGCAATGGGCAGATAGGGTGCATACCACGGAAAGAACGTTAGCACGTCACTGCCAAGCGGAATTAGGGATGAGTTTTACCGAGTGGCGACTGAGAGTGCGCTATCTTCACTCGATGGATTTACTGCGTAAGGGGCATTCGGTGAAAGAGGTGGCACTGACTCTCGGTTACAATCAAGCAAGTCCATTTATTGCAATGTTTAAGAAATACTCCGGGCAGACCCCGGAGCAGTATAAAAACAAGTTATTATAGCTGTTTAAGTACGTGATCTAACCCGCCCACAATCGCTGCTACTTGAGCTTCGTTGCACTCTTGGTCGGTTACTTTTGGGCTGTCTGGGTATACTTCAGTTGTCGTGCCGTAAGTACAACTTGTGACGCCGCCACATAAACCAAGCTTCACCATAGGGTAGTTGATCACACCATGTTGAACGACGGTTGAGCCAATAATTTCACCCGCTTCGTCAGCAGGAGCGATGTGGGTTACTTTGCTTACCGACTCTATCACCGCGGCTTGGAAGTCTGATTGAGGGTTTTCAGTATCGCCAACGGTGTAGAAACCATCCGGAATCATACCTTCGATGTATTCAATGCCATCGCGAGCGGCCAAAGCTGGGCGGAATTCTGATTCATCGGTGTCTGTGGTTTCATGCAAGTCGATGTGGACTAAAATGTTACCTTGGATAGAGGCGACTAAAGCCATAAGGTTCGTAGACTCTTCAGCCGGGCTATCTTGATAAAATGAACGGTTTGGATCAATCGCAAGTGGATTCCAACGGTTGATGGTTTCGTATCCCCAAGGGCTTACGCAAGGCGCGACAACAATATTGAAGTGTTGAGCGTAGTTTGACATTTGACTTTGAGCAAACTCCAGTGCGCCATGTACACCGCTAGTCTCATAACCATGAACACCACCGGTGATCAAGACAACAGGTTTCGTCACATCCCAGCTTTTGGTTTTGATACAAAACAGCGGGAAACGAGCTGGATCATAAGAAAGTGCACCGTATTGCTCTACGTCGAACTGCTTCGCTAATGCTTGAATCTTAGGCACAACTTCTTGCTGATATTCACGTTTGATGGTGGTTTGTTCACGCCAAGCGATACGCTCAGCATCGCCCCATTTTTCACCAGGGGTACCGATAGGATAAGTGTAAGAACTGCGCATTACCTTCGCCTTTATTGTTATTAAAAAAGTCGCTATAGCATAGAGGGCTACCTTTTATCTCGCAATGGTAAACAGAAGCTGAGACTAAGATTGACGGCCCCCTGACATCTTTTCAGTTGTGCAATCATGAATTGGTGTTACATTTGCTTACATTGATTGATGGTGCAAATTAAAGGTACTTACATGGCTGGTGCTAGCTTATTAACCTTATTGGATGACATCGCAACCGTATTGGATGATGTCGCATTGATGTCGAAAGTTGCAGCGAAGAAAACCGCAGGCGTACTAGGGGACGATTTGGCTCTAAACGCTCAACAAGTGTCTGGTGTCACCGCTGAACGTGAAATCCCGGTTGTGTGGAGTGTGGCTAAAGGCTCATTTCGTAACAAATTGATTTTAGTACCTGCCGCTTTGCTTATCAGTGCGATCGCGCCTTGGTTGATCATGCCGTTATTACTGATTGGTGGCTTATTTCTTTGTTATGAAGGGGCAGAAAAGATCATCGAGAAACTGTTTCATCATGAAGAGAAAACCAAAGATGAAGTCGACATTGAGCCAACAGAATCTATCGAAGAGTATGAAAAGCAAAAGATAGCAGGTGCAATCCGAACCGACTTTATTCTGTCAGCAGAGATCATCGTCATCGCGCTTGGGACTGTACAAGGGCAATCAACATTGACGCAGGTGCTGGTGGTAAGCTTGATAGCCTTAGTGATGACAATTGGTGTGTATGGTTTAGTTGCGGGGATCGTTAAGCTGGATGATCTCGGTTTCTATTTAGAGCGCAAGAATCAGGGTAAAGGACTGAGTGCTTCATTAGGTAGAGGCTTGATCGCCTTTGCGCCTAAATTAATGAAAATATTGGCGGTCGTGGGTACTGCTGCGATGTTTTTGGTCGGTGGCGGTATCGTTGTTCACAATGTGCCGTTGATTCATCACTGGATAGAGCCAATCATTATGGATATTCCTAACATATCGCTAGCTAAAGCGCTGTTTCCAAGCCTACTTAATGGTTTAATTGGATTAGTGGCAGGGCTGATTGTAGTTGGATTTTTGGGCTTAATCGCAAAGATTAAAAGCCCATCTCATTAGTCTGCCTCGGCAATCTGTTTTAGCGCGGATGTCAGCCTGTCTGTAGTTTGTGCACCTGAAATAAGATGTCTTTGATTAATGATAATAGCGGGTACCGCATTGATGCCCGCTTCTAACCATTGTTGTTCAGTCGAAGCCACCGTTTCCGCCCAGCCAGAATCATTCAGGACTTGCTTTGCAACATCAACATCAAGCTCTGCTTCAAGGGCACATTGCAGTAATACTTCTTCTTGGCTTATGTCTTTGTTGTCGCTGAAATAGGCGTAAAACAGCGATAGTTGCAGATCAAACTGTTTACCTTCACTCGAAGCCCACATTAACAGTTGGTGCGCTTTTCTGGTGTTGTAGATACGCATTTCGTCCGAAAAGTGAAATTCAAACCCCACTTCTTTACCTAGGTTTGTTAGGGTCTCTCGCGCGGAAATACTGGCTTCTTCTGTCGTGCCATATTTCTCATGAAGGTGTTCTCGTAAGTTTTGTCCCTCGCTTCCCATTGCAGGGTTGAGCTCAAAAGGGTGCCAATGAATATCAGCTTCTATTTCGTTGGAAAGAGCGCTAAGAGCCTGTTCTAGTCGCTTGTAGCCGATTATACACCACGGGCAAACTACATCAGAAACAATATCAATACGAACCTTATCCATCTTTACATCCTTAAATAGCCTTATAGACAGTATAGCGGTGTGCTGGATGAGATTTTACTAATTGGCTCACTATTTAGGAATTTCTACGCCTAAAGACTACTACGGGAAAAAGGTATGATTAGGGGGATAAGGTTTCGTAATTGCTTTTGGTAAGATGGAACCATGATGCTACGGAAGGTAGCAATAGAAAAACAATATAGGAACTTGTCATGTCTCTCTCTGCAGCAACGGATGTTATCTTGCATGCTTTTGACTGGCCTTACACATTAGTCGCGCAACGAGCGGAGCAGATCGCTCAAGCGGGTTACAAAACCGTATTGGTGTCTCCACCGTTGAAGTCTTTAAAATATGAGACGGGCAGTCAATGGTGGCAGCGTTATCAGCCACAGGATTATCGAGTGATTGATAATCAGCTTGGCAATACTGATGATCTCAAAGCAATGATCGCCGTGCTCGATGAGTGGGGCATTGGGGTTTATGCGGATGTGGTGTTTAATCACATGGCGAATGAGTCTTCGATCCGCCGCGATCTACAATATCCGAACCAGCAGGATATGAAAGCCTACGACAACGATAAGGATTACTACGAGCAGCAGAGATTGTTTGGCGACCTCGCGCAGCCATTGTTCGACCAAAATGACTTTGTAGAAGCATTTGGCATCAGTGATTGGGAAGATAAATGGCAAGTGCAAAATGGCCGCATAACGGGTGGACCTTCGGATCCTGGTCTGCCAACACTGCGAGTGTGTGACAATGTCATTGCTCAGCAACAAAGTTACTTGATCGCACTAAAGCAATTGGGCGTGAAAGGATTTCGTATTGATGCGGCTAAACACATGACGTTAGAGCATCTACAGCATGTTTGGACGAAAGAAATCTGTCACGATGTCCATATCTTCGGTGAGATCATCACGAGTGGCGGCGCAACGAAGCCAGAATATGAATTGTTCCTTGAACCATTCCTCGCTCACACCCGTTTTGGTGCTTATGACTTTCCACTGTTTCAGATGATATTTGATGCCCTAGACACCAAAGGTAGCTTAAAAAGTCTGGTTGACCCGTATTGCTTTGGCCAAGCGTTATCAGAAAAGCGAGCGATTACTTTCGCTATCACCCATGATATTCCGAACAATGATGTGTTCGCAGATTTGGTAATGGACGAGGCCTCGGAATGGTTAGCATACAGTTATATCTTAGGGCGAGACGGCGGTGTGCCTCTGATTTACACCGATCTTGATACCAGTGGTATAACTAATGAGCGGGAAGAACCTCGTTGGCTAAAAGCCTGGAAGGACCCTAAATTAGTTGCCGCAATCGGCTTTCATAACCGATTGCATGGACAGCCGATGAAAGTCATTGAAGCGTCTGATGATCTGCTTATTTTTAGCCGAGGTAGTCGTGGTATCGTGGTCATCAATAAATCAAAACGGGCTCAAACGGTAGAGTTAGAACTAAATGGTGATTGGTGTGAAGTTTTGCGCAATAGACAGTATTTTTCGTCGAAGGGGCGGATCGAAATATCAGTGCCAAGTATGAGCAGCATGATGCTACTAAAAAGTGAATAAAAGAAAAGGCGCAGAAGAAATTCAGCGCCTTTTTTAATTCATAGTGATTACGCAATGCGTAGTGATTACGGTTTAGACAGTGAACTTGTTGAGAATTGCATCTTGTTCACGAATGTTTTCAGTTTGTGCTTGCATTGCAATATTGGCGTTCTCAGCAGAGTCAGCGACCTGAGTTGAAAGGTCTTTGATTTTCACTGTGTTGTTGTTGATCTCTTCAGCAACCAAGCTTTGTTCTTCCGCGGCTGAAGCGATTTGAATGTTCATATCGCTAATTCGCTGAATGGCATCGCGAATACTATCAAGCGCCACATTCGCTTCTTGAGCGCGTGCCACTGCATCAGTTGCGGTGGTTTTACTCATGTTCATCGCATTGGCAACAGAGCTTGCGCCTGCTTGGAGTTGTTCAATCATATTGCGGATTTCAGTGGTCGATTCTTGAGTTCGTTGTGCTAAGGTTCGAACTTCATCTGCAACCACGGCAAAACCTCGGCCTGATTCACCGGCGCGCGCAGCCTCAATGGCAGCGTTGAGTGCAAGTAGGTTGGTTTGGTCAGCGATGTCATTGATTACTTTCAAAATGGTCTCAATGTTATCGGTTGCCGATTCAAGGACTTTCACTTCTTCAACCGCTTCATCAATTTTTTGCGATAAATTGTCGATGGCGCCTGTGGTGTCACTCACGACCGTAGAGCCTAAGCTGGTGGCGTCATCAGCTTCTTTTGCTGCCGCTGCGGCACCTTGCGCATTATTCGCCACCTCACCAGATGTGGTCGCCATTTCGTGCATTGCTGTTGCTAACTGCTCTAGCTCATGCAATTGATCTTGCATGGCGGCGGCGGATTCTTGCAAACCTGCCGAAGTCATCTCTGAGCCTCGTAAGATTTCAGAACCAATCGCTTTAGATTGGGTGATTAATTGTTGTAGCGTTCCGGTAAATTCATTGAATCCAGAAGCTAAGACGGAGAACTCTTTGTCTGTGTTCGTTTCAAGGCGTTTGGTTAAGTCCCCTTGGCCGGAAGCAACATCTTGAATAGCGTCATTTAAGGTACTCAATGGTGTCATGAGAGCGCGAATTAGCATGAGTAAAACAAAGACACTAATAACCAAAGCGATAAGGGTGTAGAGGATGGAGCTGTTGCGTAGATCAGCAAGAGACTGATAAGCCACTTCTTCATCCAAAATTACGCCGATATACCAATCTTCCCCTGGCACTTTTGAGAAGTCGAGGGTAAAGGGCTTATTATCAAGAATGACTTGCTGTGGCTCTTCTTTAATCGGCGTGTTGCCAAGGAAGTCTTTCATTGGTGCGCCATTTAGCTCTGTTTTTGGGTGAGCGATGGTTGTTCCATCTCCTGAAACGATGAATACGTAACCCGCATTAAACAGTTGAACTCGGTTAACTAACTCAGCCAATGCAGCCAGGCTTACATCGTAGAAAATAGCCCCAATGAATTGGCCTTTATCTCGTACTGGAGTCGCGATAGAAATAAGGATCTCACCTGTCCCTGAGTCTGCGTAGGGCGCTGTTATGATCAAGTTGCCAGAGTTTTTAGCGTCTATGTACCAAGGTCTTACTCTAGGATCCCAGCTTGCTCCAGGAGTCCAAGTGGGATCATTACCTATGTGAGAGCCATCTTTCTCGAATCCTATACCAGCAAGCAAGAATGTGTTTTTTATGACAGGGCGAGTGATGACAGTTTCTATAGCTTCTGGGGAGAGGTCAGTTTCGAGCATACTGGTGGCGTACGCAGCGATTGCTTTCCGACTGTTCAGTTCTGAAGCTGTGGTGTCTCGAACCCCATCCACGATTTCGTTAACACTGGAGGAAACTTGCGAACGAATTTCGGTTTGAACGGTATAGTATTGTTGAAGCGTCAGCAGCGTAACCGTGACGAGAAGTAGCGCAGACGATGCAGCTACAATCTTATGGCTGAATTTCATTAAGAACCCCTATCTATAAAGTTAGGTATTACTTATAGATTTATAGTTACGAAATGATTAATCAGCCAGTTAATTATTAAACTTTTCTATGATTTGCCAAGTAGCAGGTGCTCTAATTGAACGAAAATCGCATCATTTCCGGCAAAAAGCAGTTCGACTACTTGCTCGCGTTTTTTACCTGAAAGCATCATTTTGTTTGCTTCTCTAACCTTTAGAACCAGTTGTTGCTCATTGGAAAGCGCCGAATCTAAACCATCCCAACGCCATTGGCTAAACTGGTGAGTCAACGCATTTTCATTTAATGCCGGCTTGAACATGGTTAGTTCAGTCTTCAATACGGCCATGATCTCATTTTGTGCGGAAACTGACGATGTTTCTTCGCCAAGACGGTTAATAAGCGCTCGACTTAATTCACCTAGCTCAACATAGCCTGCTTGTTTGGGTAGTGGGGCGCTAACGCGACATGACACTTCGACACTCTGAACAGAGGTATTTGGAAAAAAAGTCAAAGAAGTTAAGGTATCAAACGGTAGCCAAAAGCTTTCTCCAGGCTCTAGGGCATATTCCAGTTTTCCGAGTTTCGCCAGCACCAAACCTTGCTTTACATGTAAAAGGGTATGTTTCAACAATTTGCGGCGTGACGTGCTATGAAGAAAGTCATGTTGCAGAGTTTGATGTGAAATGGCGTAGTGCATGGGTTAACTCGTAAGTAAAGGGGCGCTAAGGGTAACTTTTCTCGCTGCAAAAGCCAATATCATTTCTTCTGTGTCACATTGCCTGGTCTGACCTTTGCAAATCTGCGATAAGGATAGCTGCTAATCATTCTATCTATGCGTAGAATAGGCCTGCTTTTTGTTTGATGTACATAAGAATGACTAAAACTAACGATCCATTTATTGATATCCGTCCTTATAATGATGACGAGATTCCAGCGGCGATTGATCGACTGGTAAACGACGAAGAATTTATTGGCGCTATATTACAGCACCGCTTTTCTAACCACGCGGGTTGGTTCAAAGCATTGATGTCGCCGATCGTGAAAATCTACCTTCGAATGAAGTGGTCCAAATTGGACTCAGTAGAGACGATTCAGTTAGAGGTTAAAAAGTACCTCGATAGAACCCTAAACACGACGACGCGTGGCGTGACGTATAGTGGATTAGACAAGCTAGATAAAGAGAGTGCATATCTGTTTGTTTCTAACCACCGTGATATCGCGATGGATCCTGCTTTGGTTAACTATGGTCTGTTTCAAGGCCAGCACAAAACGGTACGTATCGCGATCGGTGATAACTTGCTGAAAAAGCCTTGTGCTACCGAGTTGATGCGCCTGAATAAAAGCTTCATCGTAAAGCGTTCTGCAAAAGGCCCGCGTGAAATGATGAAAGCGCTGGGTACGTTGTCCGGATACATCAAACATTCTCTAGATACAGGGCACTCAATCTGGATTGCTCAAAAAGAAGGGCGCGCAAAAGACGGTAATGATTTTACTGATCCAGCGATTTTAAAAATGTTTCATGTAGAAGGTCGTAAACAGAAAGTACCTTTTGCCGATTACATTAAGTCGTTAAAAATTGTACCAGTCTCGATCTCTTATGAAAATGACCCGTGTGATATCGCTAAAGCGTTAGAGCTTTGGGAGAAAGCGGAGCATGGTAGCTATGAGAAAGGTGAGTTCGAAGATATCGAAAGCATCATTCAAGGCATCGTTGGCGACAAAGGTCGTGTTCATGTGGCATTTGGTGATGTGATTGAAGACACGTTTGAAACACCTGATGCCCTAGCAGAAGAGATTGACCGTCAAATTCATCACAACTACAAATTGTTCCCAATTAATCAACTGGCGGCAGGTGATGAGCAAGTAGCAGATGACGTTAAGCAAAGTTTGAAAGATAAGCTAATGCAGCTACCTGAATCGGCGCAACCTTACTTGATCGCAAGTTACGCGAACCCGGTGAACAACCAACCATAGTTTACAACCGACCATAATTTTATGGTGAACGAAATAAAAAGGATGCTCGCAGCGTCCTTTTTTAGTTTAAAAGCTTTACCCTTTCTTTAAGGGGCGACAGCACCACCTAAGTTGAGTTTAGAAGGCCACTTGGTTATTCGATTTCCGCCTAGATAAATATTGCCTTTTACGGTCATCGTGTTTGGGAACTCGGTCAACTTGGAACCGCCAATATAAAGGTTGCCATCGACAATCAAACCTTCGGGCAGTTTAGTTATTGGCGTTCGAATGACGCTAAGGTCGCCTTTAACTCTTAATCTAGGAGGGAGCGAGGTTAGAGGGTTATCGGTTAGGTTAAGATAGCCACCGACTGTTATACCTGGAGGCCAACGCTTGATTTGAGCGCCCAACAGGTTAGCAAACCCCTTAATGTTTACTCCTTTATCTATCTGACGAAGTGCACTATTAGAAGCATTAAGACTGCCTTGAATGTCTATCCCTTCAGGTAACCGTTTGATGGAGGCTTTGGCAATATTGAGATTACCCTTAATGACCAACCCTGGAGGTAATTCATCGTAAGGCTTGTTGCGTAGGTCGAGATTGCCGTAATTGTCTAAGTGATTGAGAATTCGAAATTGATCAAGCGCCGCTGCGTTGACTGAATAGTTTGCAGTCAAGCTTACAATGACAAAGAGAAGGGAGAAAACAAAGCGGTTCATGCTGAATATTCTATTGGGATTTAAAGATTAGTATTAATGTTGCCAGCGAGTAAGGTCAATGTTTCTGAGGCTGTGCAATAAAAAAACGGGCTCGATAGCCCGTTTTTTAATAATTACTGGTTGCTGTTTAGCGCATTAGAGAGCGAGTTTTCAGTTCGAAGATAAGTTTCTCTGCGCTGACTTCAAACTTAAAGCGTGCCGTAAGCTCTGTTGAATCATCATTAATAGGTGTTACGTCATGCTCAACCGTTGCCGACACTTGCTTTGCTAACTCAACGTATTTCGCAAGCTCTGTTTCAAGCAAATCTTTGCCGGTTGCGAAGATGCTCACTTCCGCAACATCATCACCTTCTTTGATGATAAAACCCATCTCACCAGCGCAACCACAAGCTTCACATACGTCTTGTTGTTCTGTGCTCATCTCAATATATCCTCTTACAAAATCTACGGATATTTTACCCAGTTATTTGAAGTTTATCCATAAAAAGCATGGGTGTTATACTCGCTAGCAAATTCGGTATGCTATGTTGATATAAGGTTAAGTCGGCTGGTTAATTGCGAATTACTCCCAACAAAAGTGGAACGAGTGTCACTAAATAACGAAAAGCAGTGTCATTATTTTGTCAGAATGCCATTCAGTTAGTTGTAAGCAAGCGTAATTTATAAGACTATCGGCAGTCAAAATATATAAAGAAAAGATAATGCCTTTTCATTTCATAGGTGCACGTTATGTGTGTCGTTGAAATCTTAGCTTGCTCATAGTTAGATGGTTCGTACGGTTTAAATATGATAGAGTGCTTACGTGAATTGTTACGATAAATATTCTTTATTTGTCCATGTCATCACCAACACTTGAAGCTAGTCGATAAGGTTTAATAATTAACTCTTATTGAGTTAGACGGATTTACAAAGAGAAGAGCCTGAACATGCCAAAGCGTAGTAAAGAAGATACCGAGATCACCATTCAAAAGATCATGGACGCCGTTGTCGATCAACTATTGCGTCTGGGTTACGACAAGATGTCTTATACCACTCTGAGCCAACAAACGGGTGTTTCAAGAACGGGTATTAGCCACCACTTCCCTAAAAAAACCGACTTCACAGCTGCTTTAGATGGCCGTATCTTTAAGATGTTTGTGGAGCATGTAGAATTCGATAATGGTCTAGATGCATTCTCATCAAGCTGGGTAAAAGCGCTAGACAATGAAGAGTTCCGCGCGATTTTACGCCTGTTGTTCCACCATATCGTAACATCACAAAGTACTCATGAGTTTGCATCAAACGGTATTGAGCGTCTGTACAAGATGACAGAAGTTCAATTCGGTGAGGGTAGTGCAAAAGAACTGGAGTGGTTGATTGGTAAATCACTGGTTCGCATGGTTTAGTGCTGATCACTATTTAAAAAAAGAGCCTTCATTTGAAGGCTCTTTTTGTTTCTGTCGTATTCTCACTGGTATCCCAGATTAAATCCTACGGAACTGAGCAACCAGTTTACCTTGAGAGTTTAGGTTGTTTACTAATCCTTCACATTCATCTTTGGTATCGCTCGCCAGAATATTGGTCGCACTACACACGTCATTGATTGATTGTATGCTTGAGTTCATCTCTTCTGTCACTCTGGCCATTTCCTCAATGGCGGTGGCGATTTGATTGTTACGGTCTGAAATGTCGTCTACTTGTAGTAATAATGAGTCAAGCTTATCTCCGGAAATATTGGCACTATCGACACAAAT
>Ga0209272_10001481_pt1 | contig 14802 bp, 14 predicted proteins | sample tdDd002_FD_187125 | JGI IMG/M metagenome (GOLD analysis project Ga0209272, IMG submission 187125) | Marine sediment microbial communities from the Atlantic coast under amendment with organic carbon and nitrate - tdDd00.2 (SPAdes)... | ecosystem: Environmental > Aquatic > Marine > Coastal >... | reverse complement strand
AATCAAACGTACCCGATGTTTCAATCGAGAAAGCATTGATCTTACTGTAAGGCAGTGAAGTATAGTCGACTTTTGAGCCCGTGATCCCTTGTACATTCGCCGCTATCACACGCTTGTTGGTGAACACCACTTGGTCACGTACCGTTTTGAAGCCAGCGAAAATACTCTCACCCTCAATCAAAAACTTGTGGAAGTCTTCACGGACATTAGAAACTTCAATCGGTTTAAGTTTGAAAACCGATGAACTGTCGAAATCGATCATGGCATTACCTCAGAACATGAATAAATAAAATCACCCACCAATTAATAGCAGAGCCTCTACCACGAGCCTACTGATTTTGGTGACTTTTCTAACTCCATCTCGTTTTTGGTCATCGCACCGATGCTATTTCCATCCTTGCCGACATTGTTGTGTGTCTTTCAGATCATGCCAATCCAACTCGCGCTCTCGCTTGGTCATGACAGCTTCAATCACGCATCTCACGACATTGCCTTCCTCATCAAACTCCATTTCTGAAATGATGAAGTGCTTTTCTTTGTTTACTGGTTCTGTCGCTGTCCATTTGCTGCGAAGTAACTTTTTAGGGTGAACTCGATTCATGATGCACCGCCATTAATACAATAAACGAACTTTATTACGTAGAAACTGACGAAAGTGGTCACCATAAAGCTAAGATACTAAAAAGCTGTATTTGCTATTGTCGCTATCTATTTTTGTTGATTATTGAGTCGCATCTAAACAACAAAGGGGATAACACTATCCCCTTTTTCATCGGTTTGATTCACTGAAAGCGATTACATCACGCATTCTTTCGCTGCTTGTGCTTTCTCAATGCCTTCTTCAATCAGAGATTTGGTTTCTTCGCTGCCGATAGATGACATCACTTTGTCCATCACCTTATCCACTGTCGATTCAGAAGATACTTCCACCAAACAAGCGTACGCATTGGCAATGTGTTCTTTCGCTTCAATAAGCGCTTCAGGGTCACTGAAATCCACATTCATTGCTTCTTCAACCGATGCCGCAAGTTCTTCTGCAGATTCCGCAGCATCACCAAATTGGTCCAGGTTAAACGCTTCTTCTACTGAATCCATCTGCTCTTGAACCGTATCAATCGCTTTGTTTGCGGCTTCTTGCGCTTGGTCAATGGCTTTGCTTGCATCATCACAGCCGACAAGTGCCATTGCTAAAACCATTGTTGAGATTGTCTTTTTCATATTTGTTCTTCTAACAAGTAAATCGCTAATCATCACAATACGTGATTAACAAAGAGATTTTAATTCAAGAGTTGTAAGAAGAGGAAACAGAAACGCTTGAAAGCCCCAAAAAACAAAGCCGCTACAACGAGCGGCACTTGTATTTATTTATGTAAAGTCACTTTTCTAGCTATACGTTAACCTGGTTAAGCCATTCTACCGTGTTTAATTGCCATCATTTCATCATACGATCGCTGTAACGCATCAAACGTCCACTCGAAGTAGACGCGGCGTTCCATTAACGGAGCAATTTGGTCTGCATCAAACGATTCAATAGTAAGATCCGAGTACTCAACTTGCAGGCTGTCGCCGTCCGTCCCCCAATCTTCATATTCACGGTTGCCAATGAGATCGTAAAGGTTGTTGCTTAGGAAGCTGTATATCACTAAGAATGACTTTACTGCATCTTCAGAAACGTTCAGCATGCTTGCAATCTGCGCAACATCATACGACTTTTCTTTATCACCTTGGTTAATATCAAGCCTTACCAATTGGGTTTCCCACGTTGCTAATTCACCGTAAGAGTCCAATACATGTTGATTCAGGGCTTCGAATACCTGAAAAAAGTCTTGGATCATAGGTAGGTAATTGTCAGACATAAAGTCCCTTATTGTATTTAGTGGAACGGGCGACCTTCACCGCTGTGTTCTTGCTCACCCTAGCCAGTGATTGTTAAAAGTTAGACTATAAGTTGCGACTCCGCGTACTGTTCTCGTAATTTTGCTGTCATTTTTGGGTAATCAATCAACTAATGCCGTTGGCTCATCGATTCCCATGTAATCACACAGCTCACGTTTAATTCGGTGGAACTCTTGTACTGAGACAAAACACTCGGCGTAACCCGTCTTGCCTTCAATGCCAATATGAAGATTAGGTAAAGTATCAATCGATAATATAATTTCAATAGAGTCGCTCGCGAGTAAGAACTTCACGACATGATCCATATTTAAATAGTGACCTGATTCAATTTTTAATGCTTTTGCCACGATAAGTTCTCGGTATCAATAAAGGTTTATGATGGAGCAATAATTCGATATGAAGTGATGGCGAAGTGCTTCATAAATAATGAATTGAGCTACAATCGAAATGAGACTATCACAAGCTCCCGTATCTAGAATTTGAATTCCCCCTCACTTCTATTGTGAATAACTTATAGATGTCATCGTTTACTCAAAACTGTCTGGGGGTTCACATACAAAAGAAAGACGGAGCGTATTTCACAGTTTCACGGAACAAAAAGGCCACTGTGATAGCGGCCTTGGTAAGTCATTAATTGGTGTGAGCTTCACGCATTTATCTGGTACATCGCGAAATAGGTATCAGCTTGAATAACGTGTTTTTGGCTAAGCTGCTTCAAAGCCTCAACAGCGTTTGCGAATGGGTCGTCTCCTGCGAATGCCTCAACCAACTTGTTGTAACGCTTTGAAGAAGAAAACAGCACATGCGCCAGCTCTTCAGCGCTGACTTCTAGCCCTACGATCTCTTTGTAAACCTTCATCGCTTGGAAAGCGTCACAATCACTGAAGTTGATAGCGTGGTCATAATTGGACTCCGTCAGCTCCATCTCTATGCCTAATAGCTTGAGGGGCTGTTCTAACAGCACTTCAAAATCGTACACCACAACGTGTGCCTCAGATTGGCAGACGCGTTGAAGTTCAGTCACCAAAGCCGTAGATTTCGCGTAAGAAAGTGAGCCAGCAAACGTCACTACATCCACACTGTTGTCTGGTAATGGCACATGCTCACCATCGCCGACATGATACTCAATACCTGCTGATGGTTTGGTTTGCTCAATCATTGACGTGCTTGGATCCACACCATGCAGTTGCTGACAGCATTTAGCCAATGCCAGTGTTGATACGCCCGTACCACAGCCAATATCTAATCCCAACTGGAACTGGGGTAACGCATCTAAGTTAGCTTGTAGGATGACTTGATGCAGCGGCGGACGATAAGCCGCGTAATGCTTAGAGATGGCTTGGTTGTATTCTTCGCTCACTGATGTTCTCCCAAAATCTGTCGATGTTATTTAACCGTATCCGTATAGTGTCGGATATTACTGCCACTCAAAAGCAAAAAGCCACTCATTTGAGTGGCTCTATCTCACAACTTTAAGTGCATGGGTTCGGCTTCGAATTGCTTGAGGTCATCAGTAATGTCATTCCAAGGCGCTTTGGATGCGACAAAAATATGGAAGCTTGGCTTATGGGAAGGTACATCATCAAGAATACCCAAACGCACATTGACGATACCGTTGTTCTTTTTCGAATAAAGGCTAGAGCCGCAGTGACGGCAGAATGAGAGTTCGGTATTGGCGCTCTTCTGATAGGTTTGGATGTGTTCCGCGCCCTCAATCACAATCAGTTTATCCAGTGCTACGCCACCTGCTGACGAGTAATCGGATCCGGTAAATTTGCGGCATTCAGAGCAATGACAATTGCCCATGTATTTGAATTCATCCGCGACTTCGAGTTTCACCTTGCCACACAGACATGAGCCTTTGAGTACTTCCATTGTTAAGTCCTTCTCTTTATTGGAATGTCAGTTACTGAATCACCATGCCAGTCCAACACGACGAAATAAAGACAAGTAAGTCAGGTTTGCAAAAATGGAACGAAGAATTGAGAGTCAGCAAACAGATACAAGAAAGCCGAGCATAGTGCTCGGCTTTCTCTTTCTCATTCCATCAATTTAGAACACGCAGTGCTTAGCGAAGCCAGTCGCTTCGTTGGCCGTCCAATCACCTTTTGGCTTCTCTTTTAAATCTTCACACCATTGCTCGCTACCGATGCCATCTTGTAGAACGCAGTGCTTTGCAAAATCTACCGCGTTGTCAGCTGTCCACTCTGTTTTAGACTTGTCACGCATGTCTTTACACCAAGCTTCTGTGCCCACTTCGTCAGTACATGCGGTTAACGCTGAAGCCGCTAGCAGTAGCATTACCAATTTTTTCATAAATCCAGGTTCCACTTTCAATTGATGAATGGACTATACCCAAAATATCAGCACAAGTGTTAAGACTCAGACAATTTATCGACATTCGCTCTGTAAAAGACATGAAATTCGGCGAAATCAACCTAACTTTATCAATAAGCGAGCAAATATGAGCCGTTGAGCTAAAGACGACGAGCTTGGGTCAATGCTTGGAGATTCGCAGAACCTGTACCAAAGCACGCCAAACGTAACTCTAATGCCATTTGTTCAAAGTGGTCGACAACAGATTGCGTGCTGATCGTCGCGGCTTTTAATACCGCACCAGCTTGCCCAACAAGGTTAGCACCAAGGTGTATCGCTTTGGCGGCCTCTAAACCGTTATGCACACCACCGGAGGCAATTAAAGGTAAGTTAGGGTATTGAGCGTGGATTTGCTCTAAACACTTAGCCGTAGGAATGCCCCAGTCACGAAATAACTCCGCAGCGCGCTGCATCTTGTTGTCTGTTTGGCAGTAACCTTCAACCGCAGACCAACTCGTGCCACCAGCGCCCGCAACATCAATCGCATCCACACCCGCTTCAACAAGTTGTTTTGCTACCGCGCCACTGATGCCAAAGCCGACCTCTTTAATGATCATCGGAACATCAACGCGCTGTTTTAACTGTTCAATCGATTTGAGCACACCAATCCAATCATGATCACCATTCTGCTGAAAGGCTTCTTGCATAGGGTTGAGATGCACAAATAAAGCGTCCGCTTGTATAAAATCGACCGCACGTTGAGCGTTGTCTAGGCGTTGCTTGTCTCTCAGTTGAGCGGCACCCAAGTTGGAATACAAAGGCACACCTTTGGCGAGATCACGAATGGTTTTGCCCAAACCTGAATGTAGGCTGTCTTCTAGGCTCACGCGCTGCGAGCCAACCCCCATCGCAATGCCCATTTCACTGGCCGCTTCTGCCAAACGACAGTTGATGATCTCTGCATCTTTTGCGCCACCCGTCATGGAACTGATCAAAAACGGCAGCGCCAATGAGTGACCAAGAAACTCGCTCGAAAGGTCGATGGCGTTAAAGTCACATTCAGGCAATGCGCAATGCTCAAATTCGACAGACTCAAAGCCCGCCGTTTTGCTTTTCATGTTCATGTCATGATGTAAAACAGCGTCTAAATGTAAGTCTTTTCGATTAGATTGCGGAGCCATAATGTCACCCTAAAGTAAAACAGTCGCGCAGTATTGCGATCCTTGTCATTGCCGTCAATGCGAAAATTCGGAAATTGAACAATTTATTTACCGAATCGAGCCTTGTGGGCTCTGATCTTATGACTAAGGAATCATATTAAGGAGCAGCGTTTAAAACACTGCGCCTCACTGCTCTATTAAGCTTGGGTAACGATTAACAATGTTGCCACTCCGATGTGCCAAGAGTGGCAGTTCTAGATGCCATTTAGGCTATTGAGTCTCGACGGATTGAATAAGCGTCACCACCGTGCTGGTTGTAGGTGGTGTGAACTGGTCCGGATCATCACAGAATTGAATTTTGCCTTTCTCTTCAACATGAAAAAGCGGAATCACCAAATTGTCTTTGTGGTGATCAAGGTAATCTTGGTAGGTGAAGCTCTCACTCAACTTAGTGTGTTTGATTTCTGCACCTTGGCTCAGCAAACTCGCCATTTGGGTATAACTGACGTTGCCGCCCATCAATAATTTACCGTGATACTCTTCCGCAACCGAGTGTTTTTCATTGCCGTTAGATTTGGTTTTCTGCAGGCAATGTACTTTATCTTCACCGAACTCGCCGACAAATTGCATACACGCCATAATGTTGAAGTGTTGGTCTGGCGTTAGCGCCACCACTTGCCCAATGCCAATTAGATTCAGGTTGTCATCAGCATGGCTTGAGATCGGGTTACCGTAATAATGGTCTAAACCCAACATACGAACTTGGCTAATGTAGTCCCAGTTCGAATCGGTGAGCAGAACTTTGCGATCGTATCGCGCCAGTGCTTTTCCTATCTCTTGCGCGACTCGGTTTGCACCAATCAATAAAAAACCTCTTGGTGCAGGCTCAGCCACACCCAACGCTTTAGCCATAGGACGCGCCGTCGCACTTTGCAGTACCACCGTGCCGATGATCACCATAAAGGTCATTGGCACCAACAGCATGGCTTCTGAAATACCATATTCCGTCAGCTTGATAGCAAACAGGGATGAGATGGACGCCGCCACGATACCGCGAGGCGCAACCCACGAGAGGAACAGCTTATCTTTGAAGGTTAAGTTACTACGAATGGTTGAAGCGAAAATCGAAAGTGGACGCGACACCAACTGCATGAAAATAAACAGCAACACCGCACCGCTACCAAGCGCCGCGAAATCATCAAGACTGATGCGTGCCGCTAGGAAGATGAACAACCCTGTGATCAACAAAATGGTTAAGTGCTCTTTAAAGTGCAGGATTTGCTGAATATTGATGCCCTTGGCGTTCGCCAGCCACATGCCCATCACAGTAACGGTCAGTAGACCTGCTTCCGATTCCATTTGGTTAGAAATCGAGAACACCCCGAGCACCACCATCAATACCGCAAATGGCTGAAGGTATTCCGGCAGCCAAGCTCTACGCAAAACGGTAGACACCGCAGCACCAGAGGCAACACCGAGGATCAAGCCCACCGCAATGATGGTGCCGAACACTTCGACGCTGTTAACGGCATTGTGCGAGACAATAAACTCGTACACCATCACCACAAACAACGCGCCTAACGGGTCGATCAAGATACCTTCCCAGCGCAGAATATTGGCTAATTTGGAAGTTGGGCGCACGGTTCTCAGTAATGGCACGATCACCGTTGGACCAGTCACGACGGTTAAACTGGCGAACAAGATCGCAAGCTCCCAAGTAAAACCAAGGAAATAGTGCGTCGCCACACTGGTTGCTACCCAAGAGATGATCACGCCAACAGAGACAATGCTCCACACCGAACCGCTCACGCCACGAATCTCTTTAAAATTAAGGGTTAAACTTCCCTCAAACAAAATCACTGCCACCGCGAGGGAAACTAAGGGAAAGAGTAAATCCCCAAGAATGTCGTCTGGATTGAGCCATTGCAGGATCGGCCCAACAATGATGCCCGCTAACAGTAAGAAGAGAATGGCTGGTAAGCGCATTCGCCACGCTAACCACTGACAACCTAAACCTATTACCCCAACCGCCGACAGCACCAGCGCTTCGTTGCCCACTTGCATTTATCATCACCTGATTTGTTATTGTTCTGGTGAGCTTTCACCCAAAACCGATTAACTCTATAAAAAAGATTAGTTTAGTGTGGATGCTCCGCCAGTTTTCGTTCAAATATGCGACTTCCTCTCAAATTTCTTGTTCAGTGTTGTATATCCCGTTAGCTTGTCACACAGTGAACTAAGCTTAGCTAAGTTGCTCAAAGTTAAGGATTCTGAAACAAGGATAGGGAGTGCAGCAGTTGTTTATCTCATTAGCGGTTATCTTGGCGATTTTCGCCATGCTCATCACGTTGAAAGCTGTCAGTCGAATATCGAGGCTAGAGGACGAAGTGTCTCAGCTTCATAAAGAGCTGGCAGAGCTTCGTGCGCGTTGGTTTGAGAAAGGCGCATCGCCGACTTTTAAACCTGAGCAACACGATGCCCCTCAGTCACCGCATGTTCCAACGCCAACTGAAAACGCTACACAACCCAATAAACCAACGCCTGCACCGGAGTCTAAGTCGGAAGTTACACCTCTAGCTGCGAAACAAACGCCACAGCCAATTGTTGAACCGAGCCTCCCTTCAGCCGATGAAGTTCATATCGGTGAGCTGGCGCAGAGCAGTGAATCCGTGTTCGAGAAACAAGCCAATAAACTGCTGACCAACATCCAAGAAAACTGGTTGGTTTGGGTTGGTGCGCTCGCCATGTTGATTGGTGGCGGTTACCTCGTACAAGTGATTGGCAGCCACATTGAGTTCTCTCCAATCATGCGTGTAACCATCGCATTCTCCATCTCTCTTGCTACCGTGATAGCAGGTGAATGGTTCCACCACCGTGAACAAAAATTCCCAGACCGAGCAGGACGAGCGAAAGGCTTTACCTACGTCCCTGCAGCTATTACCGGGACAGGGTTAACTGGCATCTACTGCACTGTGATCTTTGCGTTTGTCTTCTATCAACTCTTATCGCCAAGTGCGTCACTGGTGATCTTGGCGGGCGCGGCATTTTCGAGCTTAGCGCTTTCTCTGCGCCAAGGACCTTTGATGGCCGTGCTCGGCTTAATCGGTGGTTATTCTGCCCCCCTTTGGATTGGCGGTGCAGAGCCCAACTATTACCTACTCGCGGGCTACATCACTGCAATTTCAGTTGCCGCAACGCTACTGATGCAAAAGATCCGACACGCTTGGATTTCACCATCGATTACCGTGCCGCATATTTTGTGGATGTTGTTGCTGATTGAGAGCATGCCGATAGAACAACTTTTCTCATGGCTTGCGAGCTTCCTTTCTCTTAGTTTGTACCTGCTGTTTGCGGTGCCAAGAATGGGTTGGACGCTCAAACCACGCTACCGTCATTGCCAAGGCAGATGGACGCATCCACCGACAGGTGTTGCTCTCGCGATGACATTATTAGTGCTGTCGGCATTAGCTCGCATGTCTAGCGTTGATACCGCTGAGATGATTTACTTCTATGCCTTCTTTACTGCCATGATTTGGCTACCCGCCATTCGTAAAACTTGGTCATTAAGAGTCTATTTACCATCAACATTGGTGCCTTCTACCGCGATCATGCTGCTTTCTATCGCGCTTGAATCTATCTATATGGCTGAAGGACAAACGCCAGTACTTGTCGCGCTCGGCATTAGTATTTCGTTGATTGCACTGAGAACATTACTACAGACACTGGCAGGTGACCGCTCTCAACTGACAGGCATTCTCTTCCTTGTGTTCGCCCCTGCGATGACCTTGATTACCCTGCTCTACACCTACGAGTTTATGAGCCGTCATGTTTTAGGCTGGACGCTCTTTACCGCAGTGATTGCGGTTTACTACGCCATGCTCGGACAAAAGTTCAAAGCGCTGGCACTGGAATGCTCTGCCATCATGCATGCAGTCATTGCCGGAACGGCTTTTGTCTGGCTGAATGATACGTGGCTCACGACTGCTATTTCGATTCAAGTGGCGGTCATGGCGTTGCAGACTCAAGCCAATGTTTTCCGCCCAGCGAATTGGGCAGTGAAAGTCGCAATGGGCATCTTAGTCGTGCGTCTTACGCTGTTACCGTTTATTCCAGAGTGGCAACCTGTCAATGCGGGACACTGGGCTTGGGTGCTAATCAGTTATCTGCCTTCTTTGGCGATTCTTGCTTACGCTCGCACTGTGTTACATCGCTCAGATACAGAACTCGCCAATTGGTTTGAAGGGGCGTTCTTACACGTCTTCTTGATGGCGGTGTTCACCCAAACCAACTACTGGCTCACAGGGCAATACGGTTACCTGGGCTACATCGATTTCACTTCGGCGATTGTGTTTGCTAACCAAGCGTTAGTGATGGGTTTGGTTTACAGCTATCGCAGCCAGTTTGCGCAGCAACTAGAACGCGTTTATCAAGCATACAGCTACCTACTTTGGGGCGCTTTTGTTGTGCTGATGATGTTGCTCAATAGCCTTGAATCACCGTTGATGGTCAATAATGTTTCCGCTGAATCCATGCCTGTGTTCAACATGCTGTCACTTGGCTGGTTGTTGCCTGCGATTGTTTTGCTAGTAACGACTTACAAGCGTTGGAACACGTTGCAGATCCCACGCTCCGTGGTCGCCAGCTTTGGCCTAATCTTGGCAGCCATTTGGCTAGGTATGTCGATTCGCCAGTTCTGGCAACCTATATCTATGACGCTAGCTCAGCCAGCTGGCATGGCAGAGCTGTTTACTTACTCGATTGCTGGTTTGATTGTTGGCGGTTTATTGACTTGGGTTGGCGCAACACGCAAAGCAATGACGATTCAACGCATTGGCTTAGCCGTGTTGGCGTGTGTCGCGCTGAAAGTGTTCTTGTGGGATGTTCGCTCATTGGATGGCTTCTGGCGTGCGATCAGCTTCCTGGGCCTAGGTGCATCGCTGATTGGATTAGGGTGGTTATTTCAAAAACTGCACCGCTCGATCGCAGAGCCTGTCGAGCAAGCGGAATAGAGTTCAAGATAAGAAAGAGATTCCCGACGTCGCTCTCGAGAATGACCCGCAGAACATTGAGCGGTTGAAAAAATATAAGGCGAGATACTCGCCTAATAACCGTCATTCCAGAACAGAGGAACGAAGTGTCTGGAATCTCTTTTTAATAACGATCTAGAAAGGCGATACCCAACTCTTTTCTAATTTTTGAAACCACGTATAAAACCGAGAAGGGAATCTTGCTGTATTCTTGATGCGTTATTTCAGCAGTGCCACTACCGTATGCCGGCGCACATTTGCTTGTGCATTAAGTGCTTGGAACGTTGATGTAAATTGATCTGATGATGCTAAAAAGCTGTCCAATGTACTGTTTACTTTGTCCACTGGCAGTACTTTTGCCTGGCTTTGGATCGACTGCATCTGGGTTTGTAACTCGCCATGAAATGACTTGGCTTGATCCAAACTGCTATGTACGTGTTGCAAATGCTTGTTAACCTTAGCAATAGACTGTTTGATGCCATCACGTGAACCCAAATCAAAACTGAGCTCTGTTATACCATCGGGCTCAGCTTTTAAATTCAAGGCGTTTGCCTGTCCTGCGGGGAAACGATGACCCTCACCAGTAACAAACACACGCTGTTGCATTTGGCTATATGCTCCCTCTCGAGCCTCGAATAAGATCGTTCCGTCTTCGGCAAGCGATGCACGCATGCCCATAGCAATTAAACTGCGATCGAGCATTTTTACTGTGCGATTCCCATCGGCTTGCCCATCGAATTGAATCATTACCGACTGACCTTGCGGAAAATCTAAACGAATCTGCTCTGGCTTTTCACTCAATCTATGAACATTTAACCCTGGAATTGAAAAACGACGAATATCAGCTCTATCAAGTTTTAGATTAAGTTCGTTGTCTACTACTTTTTTACCGTCAAACCTAGCTTGTTCGAGAGCGATATGTAAGTTCTGTTTTGAACGACTTAAGTTGTCCTGTAAGCCCGATACATTTTGAGCACCCACATTTAAGGCTTGCGACAGATGTCGCTTGATCGCGGTAAGCTCTTTGCCAATAACTTGCAAAGACTTAGACGCAATTTGTACCGACGTCGCTTGTTGCTGTCCTTGGGTCAGCAGTACCCCAGAAACAGAATAGGCTGACGTTGTGCCAGCCTGAGAGGGTTGTGGTCGCGGTGTTACCTTACTACTAGAGTCCGCTGACCGAGTTGGCATGATAGAGGTCTGCTCTTGACCACCTAGTCGAATACTATGCGGCCTAACCTCTACTGTGCTCATTACCATAAAATAACTTCCTAACCTTATAGACGGTCAAACAAATTAAGATCGTTGATCTTCACGTAACTCGCTTGGGTAGCTTGTAAAGCTGCAAGGTAGTTACTCAAACGAACAGAAGCCTCACCATAATCTAACGCGGAAAGGTCACTGCTCACTTTATCGACAAACAGTTTATTCTCTCCATGAGCGCTATCAAGGAGGTCTAAATTGTTGTGACGGCCACCAATCTCTGTCATTGCTCCTAGAACATTGGCAGAAGTATCATCGATGACTTGAAGTGTTGCGTCTACTGTTGCTCTAAAATTAGGACTCGGTGTCTCAAATTCCACAATTAATGCATCAATTTGGTCGAGTACATTATTACCACCGCCCAATTCTAGTATGTCCTTGGCAGTCATATTCGATTCCATAGTAACGCCTTTTGCGACTGTCACGACACGCTTATCACTGTTACCATCAATTACGTAAGTACCACCAGCACTATTAACTGCTGGAGTATCTGTCTTCGTCCCTGAGAACAGATAATGACCTTCTTCATCTTGAGCGTTAAATGATGACTCAACGGAATCTCGTAAGCTCTTGAGCTCGGTAATCATGCCATCACGGTCAGCATCCGTTAACGAACCGTTCGATCCCCACAGTACAAGATCACGAATGCTTTTTAAGCTCTCATTCACCGAATCTAAGTGCGTTTCTTGACTAGAAAGAGTGGTTTTGACGTTGGCAATATTTGATTGATATTGATTAATGGCGCTGCCTTCTCGCTCCAGATTAAGCAATTTAATTGAAGCCATCGGGTCATCTGATATTTTTGTCAAACGGTCACTTGTCGACATTTGTTGTAGCACTTTACCAAGGCCTGCATTATTACCTTGCAAGCTTTGTAACATCATTTGACTAAACTGACTGTCACTAATTCGCATCATTACTTCCTTTCTAGAATAACTGCAATACGGAGTCGAAAAGCTCATTTGCCGTGCTAATCACTTTCATATTGGCATTGTGAGCATTGGCAAATGTCATTAAGTTTGCGGCTTCTTCATCACTGTTTACTGCACTCACATTATCTCGAGCAGCATGAGCCTGTTTATTCACCGTTAACTTGGCGTCAAAGTCTGCACTTGCTTGGCGCGCTTTAATTGCAGTCTCACCAACCATTGCCGTAAAGGCGTCGTTTAAGCTCAACGTTCCATAGCCAGTAATCGCTACAGGTTTATTGCCAAGCTCAATAATGCTACTCAGCACATCCGAATTTCCGGGCGTGCCATCACTCGAGAAAGCTAAATCATCCGGCTCAATATCTGTAATGGTTAAACTTGCAGAAGGGTTTGCTGGATCATAGCTAAACAAAGGCTTACCCGCGTTACCATTTAAGTCCTTTCCTATCGCCAGTACGGCATTAAACTCATCGGCCAAGGATTTAGCCATATCATCTAAAGCCACTTGATTTGGCTTCAATACGTCATTTTGGTAATCGGTAATCGCACCTAGCTTACCGCCTACAGCGCCTGAGATAGCGAAGTCTTGTTTTCCAAATTCAACATTTAAGTTGGCCATATACGGATCTGCAGGATCAGGGTTCGCTTTGATTTTCCCAGCTTCAGAGCCCATCACTAAAGGTTGCCCAGATGCTAAAGTAATTTGGATTGTGCCATCAGGTTGATTTGTGGTTTTAACTTCGATCACTTGTGATAGCTCACCAATTAAAGCATCTCTAGCATCCATAAGATGAGCTGGGTTCCCTCCGGTTCCCTGCATTTCCGTGATCTGCTTATTAACTTGTGCGATGTTACTCAGTAGGCTGTTAGCATGTGAAGTCGCCGCATTACGCTGATCACTCATGTCTTTATGTTGATTATGAAGTGATTCTGTTAATGTATTAAAACGACGCGAAAGCGCTTCCGACTCATTAATGATCTGCTGGCGATAGGGAATAGACTCGGGTTTTACTGTCGCATCATTTAACGAAGCAAATAATGTATCTAAGCCCGCAGAAAGGCTGAAGCCATCCGCAGACAAGGTATTTTCTAACAAGCTCATGCTAGCCGTATAGTTTGAAGCGTACCCTGCGAGACTATTGGTTGACCAAGTCTGTTTGACTAAAAACTGATCTGCTACACGTCGAATACTCGTTACTTCAACACCAGCTCCCGGGCTGAGACGATCATAGGCTCCAGCGCCTACTGCCGCATTAACCGCTTGCTGACGACTGTATCCAGGAGTATTAATATTTGCGACGTTTTGAGCTGTCACATCCAGTGCAACTCGGTTTGCATTTAAGCCTGATAGTGCAATATTAACCAGGTTCATCTACAGCTCCACTTTTCGATTAAGTGGCTGAGAAAACGCCGTTGTCATCCCAGCCTCACTTAGTACTTGTCTTACTGAGGCGACTGCTTCAGCTGAAGAATTAAGAGCATCATCCATTTTTAGGGCACCATCTTGATAAAGTTGTGATGTAGATTCCGCTTCTTTCAATCCCATCGTTTGGAACTTAATATCATTTGCAGAGCCAACCGCTAAAGCCCCTCTGAGTTCAACTTCGCGCATTGAAGGACTCAATTGTTGCACTAACATATTTGCGATGCCTGAGTTTTGTTTTTTCGCTAACTCAATCGCGAGTTGGCCATCGTACATGTCTCGGAAAACACCTTGCTGTTGGCTAGAAAAAGGACTGTCTTTATCTGCTAGAACATCGCTACTGCTGCGCATTTGACGCAGTACCATTTGCAGAAACATGGCTTCAAACTGGCCTGCTACCGCCTCAAGCGTCGCTTCATCATCATGACTATTTTTAATTTTATTTAGCGCGCTATTGTCGTGATACAGTACATTCGTTAGTTGATTTTGGTCATTATCTAACTTCATTTTGATTCCCCTTAGATGACGACTAGCTCGGCATTGAGTGCACCCGCTTCGTTTAGGGCCTGTAAAATTGACATCAAATCAGTTGGCGTCGCACCTAAGCTGTTTACTGCGTTAACAATCGTGTTCAATTCAGTACCCGGAGGCCAAATCACCATTTGAGCTTGCTCCTCATCAATGTCGATTTGAGTTTGATCAACCACTTTAGTTTCACCATCAGCAAACGCATTTGGTTGGCTCACTTGCTGTGATTCTGAAATACGTACTGTGAGGTTGCCATGACT
>Ga0209272_10001480_pt1 | contig 14823 bp, 12 predicted proteins | sample tdDd002_FD_187125 | JGI IMG/M metagenome (GOLD analysis project Ga0209272, IMG submission 187125) | Marine sediment microbial communities from the Atlantic coast under amendment with organic carbon and nitrate - tdDd00.2 (SPAdes)... | ecosystem: Environmental > Aquatic > Marine > Coastal >... | reverse complement strand
CATGTCCTCCACCAGAAGTATGGTGGCTTGCTTGGCCGGAATGTGATCTGTCATTGTTACGCAATCCATTGATGTCTCATTCATTTTCACTCCTCCTTAATCATTCTCCAGTGAAATCCGATTTCCTGCTCCAAGTGGCTTCCTTCAGCTTTGCCAAACTTCTAACCTGGATCTGCCGGATGCGTTCCTTGGTCACGCCGAATTCCTCGCTCACTTTTTGGAGCGTGAGCCCTGTCTCCCCTCCTATTCCGAAGCGTCTCCTCAATACTTTCTCTTCACGAGTGCTGAGGGTTGCTAATGTCATTTGAAGCTGTTGCGCCAGGTTCTTCTGGATTACAGCCTCTTCTGCGGTGACGCCATCCTCGTCCGCAATCAAATCCTTCAGTAGAAAATCACTATCACCGATTGGATTTTCCAGTGAGATGGTGTTGCTCCTTTTGGCAATCTCAATAACCTTCTTCACCTTGTGATCAGGGAGGTGCATCTTTTTAGCAATCTCCTCAGGGGTAGGGCTCCGACCGATCTCTGAGGTCAGCTCTCGCGCAGTCCGGCGCATCTTGTCAATCATCTCGATCATGTGAACTGGAATCCGGACGGTATGGGCTTGCTCTTGAATGGCGCTGCCGATTTACGTTTTGGCAGCCAGCTCTAATCTTATCCCAACACACTCATTAAGTTAAAGACCGGAAGGTACATTGAAACCACTAATCCGCCAATAATTGTGCCTAAAATCAGAATGATCAGCGGTTCGAGCAAATTACCGAGATTATCGACAGTATTATCAACATCATTTTCATACACGAGGGCCACTTTATTGAGCATATCATCAAGGCAACCGGACTCTTCGCCTATCATCACCATCTGTAGCATCATTTCAGGAAAGGCTTGGCTATTGCGCATCGAAAGGTAGATAGGCATGCCGGCGGCGGTATCTTGATAGACTTGTTTTATCGCGGTTTGGAAATGAAGGTTATTGGCGGTTTTGGCGCTGGTTTCAAGGCCAGAAAGAATAGGAATGCCCGAGCTAAAGCTGGTCGCGAGGGTACGGCTGAATTTTGCCAGCGCCGCTTTGCTGATCACTTGACCTATGATAGGGAGCGACAGCAACACCCTTGCCCAGCGAAGTCGAAACGCGGTAGAGCGTTTTTTTATTTCTCGAACCACCATGATAGCGAGCACCATGATCAACACGATTTTCCAGCTCTGATTTTGCATAAAGTGTGAAAGCATCAGCACTTGCTGGGTAAACCAAGGCAGATCAGCGCCAAAACCGGCAAACATTTTCTCAAATTCCGGGATGACAAAGGTGAGCATTAAATAGGTCACCAGTAAGGCGGTGAGTGTCACCATCATCGGATAGACCATCGCCTTGACGACCTTTGAGCGCAACTGTTCACTTTTTTCTTGATAGGTGGCTAAGCGTTCAAAGACTTGTGCGAGGTGGCCAGTTTGTTCGCCGGTGGCGACTAAGTCGATATAGAAACTGTCAAAGTAATGGCTAGCTGTAGCTAAAGCGCGTGACAGTGCGGTGCCCGCTTCTACCGCTTTGGCGAGTTGGCCCAAAATCGATTTCATTTCGGCTTTGTTATGATTGTCGGCGATCATTTTTATCGCTTGGATCATGGGAACCCCTGCGCCTAGCATGGTCGCCATTTGACGGCTAAAAATTAAGATATCTTTACGTTTGGCTTTGTGGCCGAGTTTATCGAACAGCGATACGCTCGCGCGGCGAATTTTTTTGATTTGTATGCGTTGCTTCGCCAGCCGCTCCCGCACTTCTCCTTCGGTATACGCGAGAAACTGGCCAGAGACTTTCTTGCCTGAACTGTTAAAGCCACGCCAGTGGTAGTTGTGCAGCTTAAGACGATAGTTACGATTGGTCATAGCATCCTTCCTACAAATAAAGAACCCGTTGCAGCTCTTGGTAACTGGTGATGCCTTGCTTGAGCTTATCGATGCCCGCCTCCCGTAATGGTTGCATGCCATGCATCGTTGCGATGGCTTCGAGCTCGGCAATCGATTTTTTTTCTGCAATAGCGGCAATAAGTTGATCGTTAAACGGCATCACTTCGTAGATCCCAATTCGGCCGCTGTAGCCGGCATTGCAATGGTTGCAACCCTGCGGGTTGGCGCGATAAATCGGGGCGCTGTCATTAACCTGTAGCGATTGACGGGTGAGGCTAGGCATCGTGTCGAGCTCTTTGCAGCAAGGGCAGAGGCGCCTTGCGAGACGCTGAGCGATAATAAGGCTGAGCGAAGAGGCGAGGTTATAGGCTTCGACTCCCATATTGCTCAAGCGAACAATGGTTTCCGCAGCGGAGTTGGTGTGCAACGTTGATAGCACTAAGTGCCCGGTTTGCGCCGCTTTTACCGCTATTTGGGCGGTTTCGAGATCGCGGATCTCGCCGAGCATCACCACATCCGGATCTTGACGTAAAAAAGATTTTAAAGCCGTGGCGAAGGTGAAGCCGATTTTGGGGTGAATTTGCACTTGGTTAATGCCCGGCAAGTTAATTTCGACCGGATCTTCGGCGGTCGAGATGTTGCGCTCAACGGTGTTAAGGCGGCTTAAGCCGGTATAAAGCGAGATGGTTTTGCCGCTGCCCGTTGGTCCGGTCATGAGGATCATGCCTTGCGGTCTTTGCAGGGCATCGAGATAGAGTTTTTTCTGCGCCTCACTGTAACCGAGTTTGTCGATGTCGAGCTTGGTGCTGTTGCCATCAAGCAGCCGCAACACCACCTTTTCGCCCCATAGGGTTGGTAGGGTTGATACGCGCAGATCAATGGCGGTCTCTGAGTTTAGGCGCAGCTTTATCCGCCCATCTTGCGGTAGGCGCCGCTCGGCGATGTCGAGTTTGGCGAGGATCTTTAATCGCGCGGCGAGGCGGCGACTCAGCTGCGCGGGGGGGCGACCTGCTTGGAGTAAAATACCGTCGCAGCGCAGGCGAATTCGGTAGCTCTCTTCGTAGGGCTCAAAGTGAATGTCCGAGGCGCCCTTACGTACTGCTTCCAGCAAGATCTGATGAATGAAACGGCTCACGGGGCTGTGGTCTTGGCTTAAGTCTTCGCTGTGCAGCTCTTCACTGTCTGAGGCATTCACTAGCTCAATTAGATCGTCTTCGCTGATCTCTTTATGGATCTGTTGGCCTTCAAGACTATTGCCGTATAAGCGCCGAATCGAGGCTTTTAACAGCTGCTCTTCACACACCAATAGTTCAATGCCGAGGTTTGTAGCAAAACCAAACTCTTGCTCGAGCTCGCTTTGGCTTGGGTCGCTAACGGCAATAAACAGGGTGTGATGGTGTTGATAAAGGGGCAGTGCTTGAAAACGAGAAATCAATTCCCGCAGGCCGAGTTGTTTGCATAGGGTGGGGTAGTCATGTTCATTTGGGTCGGCGACCTTTAAGCCAAATAACTCAGCTAATTGGTTGGTGAGCTCTGTTGGCGATGCGTAACCGAGTTGCACCACAGCATCGGACACAGAAGTGTCCGATATAGTGGTTTTGTGCTCAACCGCCTGTTGTTGTGTAGCGCTCAGTAACTGGGCGTCACGCAAAATAGAAGCTAGGTTAGAATTCATTGAAGATAGTTAGCATCCATCAAACGCAGGAACATTTGCTGAAGCTGTGCAGGCCCACCCTGTTGTCCCATCTCTAGAAAAAGTTAGAGTATCGCTGGAAATTGAACTGTTAGCACCAAAAGTAAAGACAAGACTTGCTGTTCCCTGGGCGACTGTTGAAGAGATTTCGCCAAGCGTATTTGAAGTCCCCGTGATCCCTAGTTCGGCAATACTAACAGCTGTACCTGTCCCGTTTTCTTGGTAGAACAACTCTGCTGGGGTGATTATTGACTTCATAGTTGCTGCCGCTGAGGCGACTTCACTTCGAGTTACATAGTTTTGATAGGCCGGAACAGCTATTGCTGAAAGAGCTCCAATTATCGCCACCACGATCATCAATTCAATTAAAGTAAAGCCTTGTTGTTGCTTGTGTTTCATTGTTGTCTCCTGAGAATGAATGTACCTGCTCAGGATAAAAGCGATGAATCAAATTAAATATGAGTCAATGTGCATTACTGGGGTGAGCTAAAAGAAATGATGTTGATAAATCAGTGTATTTGCATTTGAGTGCGAGGGGCTTCAAGGGGGCGGGGTGATATGTGTCGCAATGTATATAAATACAAAAAAGGAGGCTAAGCCTCCTTTTTGGGGATCAAAACGCGTCGAGCATTATTGAAAACGCATTGAAAGATCGAGCGCTTTTAAGTGTTTCGTTAGCGCGCCAACCGAAATGTAATCCACGCCGGTCATGGCGTACTCGCGAATGGTCTCTAGCGTGACATTGCCCGAGTTTTCAAGCGCCGCACGGCCCGCGTTGAGTTTCACCGCTTTGCGCATCATGTCGGTGGTGAAGTTATCCAGCATGATGATGTCGGCACCCGCTTCGATCGCTTGCTCGAGCTCTTCGAGATTTTCGGTTTCGACTTCAACAGGCTTGCCTGGGTTGAGCTGTTTGGCAATCGTGATAGCTTTAGTGATGCCGCCACAAGCAATGATGTGGTTCTCTTTGATGAGGTAAGCGTCGAATACACCAATGCGGTGGTTAAAACCGCCGCCACAGGCTACCGCATATTTGAGCGCGCTACGCAGGCCAGGAATGGTTTTGCGCGTATCCAGAAGACGACAGTTAGTACCTTCGAGTTCTTGTGCGTAATGAGACGTAGCGGTGGCGCAGCCAGAAAGCGTTTGGATGAAGTTCATCGCGTTACGTTCGCCAGTTAGCAGGGTGCGCGCAGGGCCAGAAAGGGTACACAAAGTTTGATTGGGTTCTACGTGGTCACCATCTTGGACGTGCCAGTCAATGTTTACTTCACCACCAAGCTGAATGAAGACTTCATCTGCCCACGCTTGGCCACAGAAAACCCCACGCTCGCGGGTGATTATCGTTGCAACGCTCTGGGTATCGGCAGGGATCAGCTGCGCAGTAATGTCGGTAGCTGCATCTAAACTGCCGCCGAGATCTTCTTTTAAGGTATCCGCGACAGCACGGCTAATTTCATGAGGAAGTTGCTGCTTGAGATAATCAAGGCGCTCTTGGCTGTTGTGAGTATTTTTCATGGCTATCTGCATAAGGTGTTGAGTAATGCTGGGCATAATACTCTTGCTGAGCCTGAAATTCAGCTCCAATTATCGCAAATTTTTCTCATTGCGCCTGTTTCCATTGAATTTCGGTGTAAAAAAGCGGATAACAAAGTCAATGTAAAGCGTTGCCTAGTCATTCGGAGTTAAGATGAAAATTGATTCAAGTCATTGGCTTACTGATGTGAAAATCGTGCCATCGCCTCATTACGACCAGCGACCAGAGCCTAGTGATGTCTCTTTGCTGGTATTGCATCATATTAGCCTGCCGCCGCAGCAGTATGGTGGCCCTTATATAGAACAGTTCTTTCAAGGCACATTAGATGCGTGTGTGCATCCCTTTTTCAAAGTGATTGAAAACATGAAAGTGTCAGCGCACTGCTTGATCCGCCGCGATGGTGAAATCATTCAGTTTGTGCCATTCAATGCGCGCGCCTGGCACGCGGGCCAGTCTCAATTTGCTGGTCGGGCGCGTTGCAACGATTACTCCATTGGCATTGAATTGGAAGGCAGTGAATTTGATATTTATACCAATCAGCAATACAGAGCGTTGGAGCAAGTCGCAAAGCTGCTAATGAAATGTTATCCAGCCATTACGCCTGCCAGAGTGACAGGTCATCAGTATATATCGCCATTACGTAAGAGCGATCCAGGGCTTTGCTTTGATTGGTCTCGTTTGCGTAGCCTACTTAACTGATTGTATTTTAAGGCACATTTATCTCGTGCTGCTATTTTTTATTTCTTAACATAGTTATTTATTTTTATCATAAAAATAAATAACTTCCTTCTTTGCTATTGAATGGTAAGACCATTTTATTGCTGTTTTAATGCTCAAATGTTAACGCTTGTTTGCGTGCGCATGGTTTCTATGATTTAAATCAATTTTTGCCTAGACAGTGATGTTTAAATTGTGTTACTTTTTTGCTTGTCCTGAAATTGGTATTACCAATTAACAACAAAATAAAATAACCAGGAAAACAGTAAATATGGCTTATCAAAGGATCCGTCAGCCAAAGTTATCCGATGTGATAGAGCAAGAGCTCGAAAGGCTGATCGTCGAAGGAACGCTTTCTCCGGGGCAACAGTTGCCACCAGAGCGAGAACTCGCAAAGCAGTTTGATGTATCACGGCCGTCCGTCCGTGAGGCGATTCAACGCTTAGAAGCTAAGCGCTTGCTAACTCGCAAGCAAGGCGGAGGGACCTTTGTTAGTGAAACACTCTGGAAGAGCTTTTCGGATCCTCTGCTAGATTTATTGTCAGCGCACTCAGAAACTCAGTTAGATTTACTGGAAGCGCGACACGCAATGGAAGGGCTTTGCGCTTACTTTGCAGCGCTACGCGGCACGGAGCAAGATTTTGCCCGAATTCAAACTTGCGTAGACGAGATTACTTTGGCTCAACAGTCTCAAGATGTTGGCCAAGAGGCGACAGCCGTGATGGCTTTTTTAATCACATTGACTGAGGCGGCTCACAATGTGGTGTTATTGCACATAGTCCGCAGCTTGTCGCCGCTACTAGAGCAAAATGTATTAGAGAATTTACAACTACTCCATCGCCGCAGTGATGTGGTAGAGCGGGTCACTCGGCATCGTAGCAATATTGTTGATGCCATTGTTGCTGGCCAGCCCGAAAAAGCCCGAGAAATGTCACACTCTCATCTGGCTTATATTGAAGAAGTATTGCTTGATTTGACGCGTGAAGAGAGTCGCCGAGAGCGCTCCCTGCGTCGTATCCAACAAGGTAAAAAGAGCTGATTTCTTTTGCCTGTTATGTAGATCCAATAAAACAAAAGGATAGACCGCATGTCTGAAGTCATGAAAAATGACGTTGATGCACTGGAAACTCAAGAGTGGCTCGCTGCCCTTGAATCAGTCGTACGTGAAGAAGGTGTCGAGCGCGCACAGTATTTGCTAGAGCAAGTTCTAGATAAAGCTCGTTTAGACGGTGTAGATATGGCGACTGGTATTAATACCAACTACATCAACACCATCCCAGCCGCGCAAGAACCTGCTTACCCAGGTGACACAACGTTAGAACGTCGTATTCGCTCTATCATTCGCTGGAACGCAATCATGATCGTATTGCGTGCATCAAAGAAAGACTTGGACTTAGGTGGCCACATGGCTTCTTACCAGTCTGCAGCTGCGTTCTATGAAGTGTGTTTCAACCACTTCTTCCGTGCTCCTAATGAAACAGACGGTGGTGACTTGGTCTACTACCAAGGTCACATCTCTCCAGGCATTTACTCACGTGCATTCGTCGAAGGCCGCCTAACCGAAGAGCAACTGGATAACTTCCGTCAAGAAGTAGACGGCAAAGGTATTCCTTCTTACCCGCACCCGAAATTGATGCCTGAGTTCTGGCAGTTCCCAACCGTATCTATGGGTCTTGGTCCAATTTCTGCTATCTATCAAGCGCGCTTCCTTAAGTACCTTGAAGGCCGTGGCATGAAAGAGACTGGCGCTCAACGTGTCTACGCTTTCCTAGGCGACGGTGAGATGGATGAGCCAGAATCACGTGGTGCGATCTCGTTCGCTGCTCGTGAAAAGCTGGACAACCTATGTTTCCTTATCAACTGTAACCTACAGCGCCTTGATGGCCCGGTAATGGGTAACGGCAGCATCATTCAAGAACTAGAAGGCCTATTTAAAGGCGCTGGTTGGAATGTGGTTAAAGTGATTTGGGGTAGCAACTGGGATTCGCTACTGGCGAAAGACACCTCTGGTAAGCTTCTTCAGTTAATGAACGAAACCATTGATGGTGATTACCAAACATTCAAATCGAAAGATGGCGCCTACGTACGTGAGCATTTCTTTGGTAAATACCCAGAAACAGCAGCATTGGTTGCTGATATGACCGATGACGAAATTTTCGCCCTTAAGCGTGGTGGTCATGACTCGTCGAAACTGTTTGCAGCATTTAACAATGCGAAAGAAACCGGCGGCAAGCCGACTGTGATCCTAGCGAAAACCGTTAAAGGTTACGGCATGGGTGATGCGGCGGAAGGTAAAAACATCGCGCACGGTGTGAAGAAAATGGACATGACTCATGTTCAACACCTACGTGATCGCTTGGGCCTTGAAGACATTCTTTCTGATGAAAAGATCAAAGAACTGCCTTACTTGAAGCTAGAAGAAGGGACGCCAGAGTACGAATACCTGCACGCCCGTCGTAAAGCGTTGCACGGTTATACGCCGAAGCGTCTGCCTAAGTTTACCCAAGAATTTAAAGTGCCAGAGCTAGACGCATTTGCGCCACTATTGGGCGAGCAAAAGCGTGATATCTCGACCACTATGGCTTACGTTCGTACTTTGAATATCTTGCTAAAAGATAAGAACATCGGTAAGAACATTGTTCCTATCATCTGTGATGAAGCGCGTACTTTTGGTATGGAAGGTCTGTTCCGTCAAGTCGGTATCTACAACCCACACGGCCAAGATTACACCCCAGAAGATAAAGGCATTGTTTCTTACTACAAAGAAGCGACCTCAGGTCAGGTTCTACAAGAAGGTATCAACGAATTAGGTTCAATGGCATCTTGGGTTGCGGCGGCGACGTCTTACAGCACCAACGATCTGCCAATGATCCCATTCTACATCTACTACTCAATGTTTGGTTTCCAACGTATTGGTGACATGGCATGGCTAGCGGGTGACCAACAAGCGCGTGGCTTCCTACTAGGTGCTACTGCTGGACGTACAACGCTAAACGGTGAAGGTCTTCAACACGAAGATGGCCACTCACACATCATGGCCAACACTGTGCCTAACTGTATCTCTTACGACCCAACGTTTGCTTACGAGCTAGCGGTGATCATGCAAGATGGTATTCGTCGCATGTACGGCGAGAACCAAGAGAACGTCTACTACTACCTAACCGTGATGAACGAAAACTACGCCATGCCAGCGATGCCAGAAGGCGCGGAAGAAGGCATTCGTAAGGGTATTTATAAGCTTGAATCTCACGCGGGTAGCAAAGGCAAAGTTCAGCTAATGAGCTCTGGTACCATCATGAACGAAGCGCGTAAAGCGGCGCAAATTCTGAGCGAAGAGTACGGCGTTGCATCGGATGTCTTCTCTGTCACTTCATTCAACGAGTTGACTCGTGACGGTCAAGCGGTCGAGCGTGACAACATGCTTCACCCTGAAGCCGAAGCGAAAGTGCCGTACATCACAAAAGTACTGGGTAGTGAACCAGCTATTGCTGTGACGGACTACATGAAGAACTATGCAGAGCAAGTACGTGCGTACATGCCTTCTGAGTCATACAAAGTTCTAGGTACTGATGGTTTCGGCCGCTCTGATAGCCGTGAAAATCTACGTCGTCACTTCGAAGTGAATGCAGGCTACGTTGTGGTTGCAGCGCTAACTGAACTTGTTAAACGTGGTGATATGGACAAATCTGTGGTTGCAGAAGCAATCAAGAAGTTCGATATCGACACTGAAAAAACTAACCCGCAATACGCATAAGGTAGAAAGACAATGACAATCGAAATTAATGTACCTGACATCGGTGCAGATGAGGTTGAAGTAACTGAGATTCTGGTCAACGTTGGCGACAAGGTTGAAGAAGAGCAGTCACTTATCACTGTTGAAGGCGATAAAGCTTCTATGGAAGTGCCAGCTTCTCAAGCGGGTATAGTGAAAGAGATCAAAGTGGCAGAAGGTGACTCGGTTTCAACCGGCTCTCTTATCATGATCTTTGAAGCGGAAGGTGCCGCGCAAGCACCGGCGGCGCCAGCAACTGAAGCCGCGGCACCAGTTGCAGCGCCTGCTGCGGCTGAGCTTAAAGAAGTACACGTACCCGACATCGGTGGTGATGAAGTTGAAGTAACTGAAATCATGGTAGCCGTTGGCGACGCAGTAGAAGAAGAGCAATCACTTCTTACTGTTGAAGGCGACAAAGCTTCAATGGAAGTGCCAGCACCGTTTGCTGGTATCGTGAAAGAGATCAAAATCGCCTCTGGTGATGCCGTTTCTACTGGCTCACTAGTGATGGTATTTGAGGTTGCAGACTCTGGCGCTCAAGCGGCGGCTCCTGCTCAAGCTGCACCAGTTGCAGCGGCGCCTGCAGCTTCTGCGGAAAAAGAAGTCAACGTGCCAGATATCGGCGGTGACGAAGTTGAAGTGACTGAAATCATGGTCGCAGTTGGCGATACAGTGGAAGAAGAGCAATCTCTTATCACGGTTGAAGGCGACAAAGCGTCAATGGAAGTGCCAGCACCTTTCGCCGGTACTGTAAAAGAGATCAAGATCGCCGCTGGCGATAAAGTCTCGACTGGTTCGCTTATCATGACCTTTGTGGTTGAAGGCGCAGCGCCAGTTGCTCAAGCGGCCGCTCCTGCTCCAGCAGCGCCGGCAGCAGCACCAGTGGCTAAAGCCGAAGCACCAGCCGCACCAGCAAGCGCAGGTGATTTCCAAGAAAACGGCGACTATGCTCACGCATCACCAGTGGTTCGCCGCTTGGCTCGCGAGTTTGGCGTTAACCTGGCAAAAGTAAAAGGTACTGGTCGTAAGAGCCGTATCTTGAAAGAAGATGTTCAGTCATTCGTTAAAGAAGCGCTAAAACGCTTAGAGTCTGGCGCTGCAGCGGCAGGCAAGGGCGGTGACGGTTCGGCGCTTGGCTTACTGCCTTGGCCAAAAGTAGACTTCAGCAAGTTTGGTGAAACCGAAGCTCAGAAGCTGTCTAAGATCAAGAAGATCTCTGGCGCTAACCTGCACCGTAACTGGGTGATGATCCCGCATGTGACTCAGTGGGACAACGCTGACATCACCGCACTGGAAGCATTCCGTAAAGAGCAGAATGCTATCGAAGCGAAAAAAGACACAGGCATGAAGATCACACCATTGGTGTTCATCATGAAAGCGGTCGCCAAAGCGCTAGTGGCATTCCCTGCGTTTAACTCGTCACTTTCTGAAGATGGTGAGAGCATCATCCTTAAGAAGTACGTAAATGTCGGTATCGCGGTAGATACACCAAACGGTTTGGTTGTACCTGTATTTAAAGATGTTGACAAAAAAGGCATCTACGAGCTATCTGAAGAGCTAATGGCGGTATCTAAGAAAGCTCGCTCTGGTAAGCTAACCGCTGCCGACATGCAGGGTGGTTGTTTCACCATTTCTAGCCTTGGTGGTATTGGCGGTACGGCGTTCACTCCGATTGTGAATGCACCAGAAGTTGGTATCTTAGGGGTGTCTAAGTCGGAAATGAAGCCAGTATGGAATGGTAAAGAGTTCGAACCTCGTCTTCAATTACCACTCTCTCTTTCTTACGACCACCGCGTGATCGATGGTGCAGAAGGGGCGCGCTTTATTACTTACTTGAACGGTTGTCTGTCAGACATTCGTCGCTTAGTACTATAGAAAGTGAATGATAAGGTGACTTTCGAGTCACCTTAATTTTTAATCAAACAGAATCATATAGACAATGCCTCCTCTGATAGCTGGTTAAATTGCGGGCTAGCGTTAGAGGAATTGTTGTCTAGCTCACAGGCTAACTGAATCTTGCTTTCACACTGTTAACATCTCTGTAAAATATAGGGTCGGTGAAAGTAAAAAATAAATAGAGCTACCCACTCAGCCTGTTAGGGATAATGACTAAAAGAGGTCACAATGAGCAAAGAAATCAAAGCCCAAGTTGTTGTACTTGGTTCAGGTCCTGCTGGCTACTCAGCCGCATTCCGTTGTGCAGACCTAGGTTTAGAAACCGTATTAATCGAACGTTATAGCACCCTTGGTGGCGTATGTTTGAACGTGGGTTGTATCCCATCAAAAGCATTGCTTCACGTTGCAAAAGTTATCGAAGAAGCGAAAGCGATGGCGGAGCACGGCGTGGTATTTGGTGAGCCTCAAACCGATATTAACAAGATCCGCATCTGGAAAGAAAAAGTTGTCGACCAACTGACTGGCGGTCTTGGTGGCATGGCGAAGATGCGTAATGTAACCGTAGTAAACGGTTACGGTAAGTTTACCAGCCCTAACAGCATCCTCGTTGAAGGCGAGGGTGAAGCGACCACGGTTAACTTTGACAACGCGATTATTGCGGCGGGCTCTCGTCCAATTCAATTGCCGTTTATTCCTCATGAAGACCCACGTATTTGGGATTCTACTGACGCGCTTGAGCTTAAAGAAGTACCTGAGAAGTTGCTGATCATGGGCGGTGGCATCATCGGCCTAGAAATGGGTACGGTTTATCACTCGTTAGGCTCTAAAGTTGAAGTGGTAGAGATGTTCGATCAAGTTATCCCAGCGGCGGATAAAGACATCGTTCGTGTTTACACTAAGCGAATCAAGAACAAGTTCAAGTTAATGCTTGAAACCAAAGTGACCGCCGTTGAAGCGAAAGAAGATGGTATCTACGTTTCAATGGAAGGCAAAAAAGCCCCTGCAGAAGCCGAGCGTTATGATGCGGTACTGGTTGCGATTGGTCGTGTGCCAAATGGCAAGCTGATCGATGCAGAAAAAGCTGGCATTGAAGTTGATGAGCGTGGCTTCATTAACGTTGATAAGCAGATGCGCACCAACGTTGATCATATTCATGCCATTGGTGATGTGGTTGGCCAACCTATGCTGGCACACAAAGGTGTGCATGAAGGTCACGTTGCGGCAGAAGTGATTTCTGGTAAGAAACACTACTTTGACCCGAAAGTGATCCCATCAATCGCCTACACTGAGCCAGAAGTGGCGTGGGTTGGTAAAACAGAAAAAGAAGCCAAAGACGAAGGCATCAAGTACGAAGTTGCGACCTTCCCTTGGGCGGCATCGGGCCGTGCTATCGCGTCAGATTGCGCAGATGGCATGACTAAGCTTATCTTTGATAAAGAGACCCATCGTGTGATTGGTGGCGCTATTGTTGGTACTAACGGTGGTGAACTACTGGGCGAAATTGGCCTGGCTATCGAAATGGGTTGTGATGCTGAAGATATCGCCTTGACGATTCACGCTCACCCAACACTGCATGAGTCTGTTGGCCTTGCGGCAGAAGTGTTTGAAGGCTCGATTACCGACTTGCCAAACAAAAAAGCCGTGAAGAAGAAAAAGTAAGTTTTCTCTTCGCTAGATAGATAAAAACCGCTGAACAGTGTTCAGCGGTTTTTTTATGCTTTTGGTTACAGGCCACAGGTAAAGCCGAAACCCGTAGCGAAGCGTTTTGTTACCCGTCGAGCTATTTTTTATAAATACATAACATATCTAAAAAGCTCGCCTTCACTTTAGCGAGATAGTCTGGATCTGGGTTGCGGTTTGCTTGGACATAAAGCGAGTAGCAAATGCCATGGAATAGATTGGCGAGATCTTCGCTACTATGGCGATCACAGACTTCACCGCGTGCCACCGCATTGCTGAACATCAGCTCCATTTTCTTTTGGTTGCTCTCATTGCTGGTGATAAATAGCGGCCATACTTCTTCTCGAGTGGAAGTACTCCATTCGAACCACACTTTCATCCAGTTTTCACCGATAATGGCGGAGTTAATGATGTTGTCCGTCAAGGTGTTGAGGTTGTACTCAGCACTGGCTTCGGTATCAATACACAGGTTGATGAACTGGGAGTAGTGTTTTTCTACTTGATTGAGCACTTCGTCTACTAGGTCTTCACGGGTTTGAAAGTAGTTAAAAACCGTTGCAACCGAGACTTGGGCGATTTCTGCGATGTCTGCGTGACCGCCACGGCCAATGCCTCTACGAGCGAACACTTCGATAGCGATATCGTGCAGTTGTTCTTTGCGTTTTTGTGGAGAAAGCCGAGTCCTTGGTCTCTTTTTTACAGTATCCATAGTTTTTCCTTGCCAACGTTGTTGTTATTTAATTGATTATTTTATAAGTAATAGTATCACATATGAGTGTAATGGTGCATATGTCTATGTCAATAATAGAAAAGCAACAACCCGCAAATAATATGACGCAGTTAAAAATTTAACCAATGGCGTTTGCAGTGGTAAAATACGCCGATTCGCGCACGTTTTGGTTATGCATTGGCTAAGAATAGTGTGATTTTCGTAGCAAATTCAGCTACTAACAGATAATGAGAACAGTATGAAACATACAGTAGAAGTGATGATCTCTGAAAATGAGGTTCAAAAGCGTGTTGATGAACTCGGTAAGCAGATCACAGAACATTACCAAAACACTGAAAACTTAGTTCTTGTAGGTTTGCTACGTGGGTCATTTGTCTTTATGGCAGACCTTACCCGTGCGATTAAAATCAACCACCAAGTCGACTTTATGACAGCGTCTAGCTATGGCAATGCGATGGAAAGCTCGCGTGACGTACGTATTTTGAAAGATCTGGATGATGATATTAAGGGTAAAGACGTATTGCTGGTTGAAGACATCATCGACACCGGTAACACGCTTAGCAAAGTTCGCGAAATCTTAGAGATCCGTGAGCCTAACTCGATTGAGATTTGTACGCTGCTCGATAAACCATCGCGTCGTGAAGTGGAAGTGGATGCCAAATTCATCGGTTTTGACATCCCAGACGAATTTGTGGTCGGCGTAGGTATCGACTACGCGCAAAACTACCGTCATTTGCCTTACATTGGTAAAGTCGTACCGCAAGAGTAGTAGCGATAGTTTGTTTTTAGAAACTAGAAACTAGTACTCTTTCACATAAATTATGATCAGTTGCTTTACTCAAGGTGAGGCAACTGATTTCTAGGTAGTAATACTTGGATACTTCTGCTTTTTC
>Ga0209272_10001473_pt1 | contig 14854 bp, 15 predicted proteins | sample tdDd002_FD_187125 | JGI IMG/M metagenome (GOLD analysis project Ga0209272, IMG submission 187125) | Marine sediment microbial communities from the Atlantic coast under amendment with organic carbon and nitrate - tdDd00.2 (SPAdes)... | ecosystem: Environmental > Aquatic > Marine > Coastal >... | reverse complement strand
AGGAATCTTAAGTTTATGTAATGATACCAACAGTTGTATAGTATATTCAGTAGGCAAACGTTTCCCAACTGATTATACACTCATTTTTATAAAATCCATTGTGAATAGTGCACAAATAAAAAAATGCACCCGGTCTCTTTCCGAGTGCATACTTGCATACAAAACCCATTATACATTGATATTATCTTAACACAATGAAAATAGAGTCATCCTCCTCCATCTCTTTGTACGACTGGATTTCAAGGATTTCAAAGTGACCTTCAAGACAATCTCTTAAAATTTCTTCTGTATAATAGACAAATCGTAGACCGTCATACGCTTCCGTGGTGGTACCTTTCCAAAGGCTATGAACCATGATCCCACCATTGTTTAGCATTTTTTTTTGCTTCACTAAGGATGCTATCATTTCATTTTTTTCAAAATGCATAAGAACCTTATTTGAGTAAATACCATCAAATTTCTGATCAATATCCATTGTAATTGCATTTAATATGCATACATTTGCATCTGGATGCATACTTTTGTACCGTTCAATAAATATCGGTGAGAAATCTGTACCTAAGACATTAAAGTATTCCGATAGAAGTTCATAATCCACGCCAGGACCCATTCCAATTTCTAAAACTGAAGAATCTTTTACTAAGTACTGCTTCAAAACTGAAATAAGGTCTTCACCATTAAATCCTTTTGCCATATCTATATAGTCTTCAACATTTCTAGCATCTAAGTAAAATGACATAAAGCTTCCCCCAACTTTTATTCAACCTTTAAACGTAATCTTCCATTCCAAAATTCAAAAGCTCTTTATTCCCCGATTTAAAGCCAAAAAGTGCATCCTGAAGTGCAAATGTACTTGCATAAAAGCGCGCTCTATTCAGGTATTCTTCCACTTTTGGATATACAGGTTTCATTAATTTAACAAAGCCTTCACCATACCCAAATTTACCAATAAGTGCTGCAATATCAATAGCTGGGTCGTCAACACTTACTTCACTAAAATCAAGTATGCCAGATATATTACCGCCATTATGCAATATGTTTGTTGGACCAAAGTCACCATGAATTAACGTAGGCGCAAAATTGAAGTTGCTGGGTGTATCTAGAAAACTCTCAAACATCAATGATAGCTTTTGCTGGGAGTCTCCACGCATTAACGGATATAGATTCGTCTTAACTTCATTATAGAAGTCCAACCAACTATTTCTTGAATCTTTCTCTTCTAAACCAAGTGAAATATAGGCACTCTGCGGAACATTATGCAGTTCTCGTAAAAACGTTCCCAGTTGAAGCGCCAACTTCTCGTGATCCTCGATCTGAATAAATGACTGTCTAAAAAGAGGCTTTCCAGGTATAAGCCTGTAGCCCATATAAGCTTCTTTATAATTGTCAGTGTCCAGTTTTGCGTACTCTGGGTAAGGCAGTGGCAAACTCACATGGTGCTGAAGCACCTTAAGTATATGAAATTCCTTACTTGCTGTTTCTAGCTCAGATTCATATTTCGGAAATCTAAACACCCATTCATGATTCACAGTACAAATAGTGTTGTATTGTCCACTGTCATTTACGGCTATTGCATCCACTTTTATTGTGGGACAAATCTTTTCTATTTTATGCTTCCATTTGGACAATTTACTCATACGATCCGCCCTTCTATCACATTTCGAGATAAATTCAGCAAGTGGTTGACATAACCTTATTACGTCAACCGATTTAACTACGACAATACTAAATGCTATATTTATATCCAGTTTAGCATAAAATCTCACAAAAATTGTGAATGGGCTTTTGCTACAACAAAAACGGTGACACTGTGCCACCGTTTTAATAAACCAATTCTCAATTCCTACATTAACTAATTTTCGCACCTTCCATCATAAACCCTGAATATGATGGTGAACCGTGTTCTTCCATATCTAAGCCCATCAGTTCCTCATTGTGTTTAACACGAAGCCCAACGGTCTTATGAATGATGATAAATAGCATCCCAGTTGTCGTAATCGTCCATATACATACAGCCATCACGCCAGTTAGTTGAATCATAATCTGTGTGATTTCACCTGTGTACAAAAAACCATTTGTCATGTCGAAAAAACCGACTGCAATTGATCCAAACGCACCACAGACACCGTGAACCCCAATGGCCCCCACCGGATCATCCACTTTCAACTTATTTTCGATAAAACTTAAGGCCACCGGAAGAAGTACTCCAGCAAAAGAACCAATAGCTATTGCACCTACCGGAGATACAACATCACATCCCGCTGTGATACCTACAAGGCCAGCCAATGCACCATTTAGTGTTAAACCAACATCTGGTTTCCCTCTGACTACCCAAGCATATATCATTGACATAACTGCACCTGAAGAAGCGGCTAAATTTGTTGTTACAAACACGTTTGAAATGAGTACCGGATTATCTGCACCGAGCGATGAACCCGCATTGAATCCAAACCATCCAAACCAGAGAATGAATACACCCAAAGCACCTATGATCAAATTGTGACCCTGAATTTCTTTAGCTTTTCCGTGTGCATCGTACTTCCCAATTCGAGGGCCTAGGACAGCCGCCCCCATTAAAGCGGCCCAACCGCCAACAGAGTGAACTACAGTTGAACCCGCAAAATCATGAAAACCCATTTCTGCTAAAAATCCACCACCCCATACCCAATGTCCTACAACTGGGTAGACAAGACCGCTGATTACAATACTATAAATAAGATAAGAGCTGAACTTGGTTCTTTCTGACATGGCACCAGATACAATAGTTGCAGCAGTTGCGCAAAACACTGTCTGGAATATTAGAAATGCATTAAATGGAATAGATAAACCTAAAAATGTATATGAAGCTTCAAGTGACGGTGCATATGTACCAACTAAACCCAAAATATCCTTGCCAAACATAATTGGAAAGCCTATAAGAAAAAATACGATTGTTCCTGCAGCAAAGTCCATAAGATTCTTCATAATGATATTAGATGCATTTTTAGCACGCGTAAATCCTGTTTCTACAAGAGCAAATCCAGCTTGCATAAAAAAGACGAGTGCTGTTGCAATAAGAACCCATACTGTATTTAAATTCATCATTTCATTCATTACTAAACTCCTTTCAAAGAGATCATCTTAGTTTGATTCAAGTGGACCTTTGCGCGCAAACAAATAAAACGCCTGCATTGAGGGCTCTCTCTCGGAGATTCTTCAACCACAGACGTCTTTGTCCAAACAATATTAACTTGTGTATCATTATACATCCTCCTTATTTTTATGCAAGTGATTTCATAAGGAAAACGCTGTCTGAATTATCAGGCTCTTTTCTCTCATACACTTTTTGAGCGTACGAAGGTACGTGACTAGTCTCGAAATAACGCAGTAACGCCGCATGGCACAATTTCACTCCACTTTTGAGCGAGAAAATATTGAGTCAGGCAAGGCGCAAGTTATTTTGAGGACAGGAGCGTACGACTGTACGTGACTGATCTCAAAATAACGCAGCAACGCCGCATGGCACAATATTTTCCGCTCAAAAAAGACGAAAATCCTACTTAGGGGTAGGATCAACGCTTTGGAAAGTAGTTTAGGAACTTACAAGATCAAATTGGAAGAATGATGACTTATAAGCTTCCTTAAGTTAGGAGAAAACTACTGCTTTGGGACAGCTTTGTGTCCCTATTTAAGTTTACGGGTTAACATTATTATACAGTAAACACGAACATTAATCAAATTCTCAGCATCGATTTTGACGCTTTTTCTTAACGTTCGGTGAAAATTTGCAAAACAAAAGAGCCGATAATTCCGACTCTTCAATAAACAAATATAATAGCTAGTCTGGTCTATCAGATTGTGACCAAATATCAATCATACCTTGCCAAACCCCTTTTGTTTCATCTCTTAACCAAGGATCAAGCGAATCCAACTTTAGTCTGTTTTTAATAAGGCTTTCTTGAAGATGATCAATAAGGCCAAAGCTTAGCAGCTCTTGAACCTCTTTGTCGCCTTCTTTAAGATATTTTTCGATCAACGCAAATAACCACAAGAAATTCTGTGTATCTTTACGTTCAAGAGACTGAACAATTGCGTCGGATATTATGTCGACACCGTTATATAGGTCTAATCTAGATCTGTCACTCGTCCGGTGATCAGCATATGTATCCGGCAGATTGTGCATGAGCCCCGTAAGAACTTCATCCTTTTGGATCAAGATAATCACTCCCGTTCCATATTCTGCTGATATTAATAACTATATTATACTACGAAGCGAATGGTTTGTCATTTATGTACAGATCGGATATAAGGAATTATACAAATTAAAGACGCACGACTCATTTATTATTGAGTCCGTGCGTCTTTTTTATTCGTAAAGTTATTCTTATTTAGCAGTTGAGTTGCCATCAGAATGAACAAGTGTTTCTCTAATCGATTTAATTGCATTTGTGATTTGAGCCGCAGTATCAGGTTTATTCATCGTATATATATGAACACCATCTACACCCCAGCTGAGTAGATCAATAATCTGTTCAATGGCATAAGCCGTTCCCGCTTCCTTTAAAGCTTCAGGATCATGCTCGTATCGATTTATAATTCTCAAGAATTTTTTAGGTAGTGTACAACCAGATAGTTGTTGTATTCTTAATATTTGAGACTTGCTTAAAACCGGAAGGATACCGGCAATAATAGGCACATCTATACCATGGGATTTACATTTATCTGCAAACTTATAGAAAAGCTCATTATCAAAGAAGAGCTGCGTGATCAAGAAATCAAGACCAAGTGAAGTTTTTCGTTTCAAATTCCAAATATCTTCATCAAATGAAGTGGCGTCTAAATGACCTTCAGGATAACATGCGCCTCCTATAGAAAAATCACCTGTGCTTTGAATATGCTTTACTAGGTCAGACGCATACTTAAAGTCGTTCGGCAGTTCACTTGCTTCAAGGCCTTGCGGTATATCCCCGCGCAGTGCCAGAATGTTCTCGATACCGCGCTCTTTAAGCTCAGCCAACGTCTCATTAACCTCTTGAGTCGTAGATGTTACACAAGTTAAATGTGCAATTGTCTCAATGTCATACTCCCGCTTAATTCGAGATGCAATTTCAATAGTTGTGTCTTTTGACGTACCACCAGCACCGTATGTCACCGATATAAAATCTGGTTCAAGCGGTTTAAGAGCTTTTATTGTTTCGAAAATACCTTCAATATCCAAATCTCTCTTTGGAGGGAATACCTCAAAAGAGATCGTTGGTTTCTTCTCTTCTAGTAATTGCTTAATTTTCATGGCCATAACATCCTTTCAAACCCACATTCCTTATCTATATCTATTTTTACGGAATGCATCCTATTATTTAGCATATTTCAATATTACCCCAAGCACCGATCTTATCCGCAACTATTATTAAGATCCCGTCAATTCCTTCTATAGCTTTACCATAAGCTATACCTTTTTCAATATCATTTTGATTCTTAACTTCATTCCCAATAGCTGTCGCTGTAGCATCAGCAAGAAATGTATTTTTACTGATAACCACAACCGCATCTGCATTTCCAAAACTGAGAGAATGTCCAACAGTTCCAGATGATGTGCAAATTCCACATGGAGTCATCTCAGGTTTTATTCTTATTGCTATTTTTTCATTAAGCGGAGATGTTCCTGCGTGTATGAGTATGCGTCTTTCAACAGTACTTTGCAGGTAAATATCGCCGCCGTTTTCTATCAAAATATTTTGCAGCTTATCTAACGATTCACCAACCAATGATTCACCTACCGTTTGTGATATTGCACCCGCGATTGCAGCCATCGGCCCAACATTTGCTAGCTTTGAAGCTGAAATCATGTTCTGTATAATCTCATGTGCATTCACGTCACAGCTAATCGGTTCAAGAGATTTTTCAAAATCAGGTTTCTCTGCGATATACGCTTCAATCACACCTCTAGCACTTCTTAGTATTTCATCAGCTTTATCGACCAGAGGTCTATCTGAGTAAATTTGAAGATCCGATTCATTTTGAATGATTGTCTGTTCTATCAGGTCGTGACCACGGGTTTTCTCTCTGTATGATCTTTCTTGATACACACTATCCACGAAGTCCCACCTCATTGGTAATGGCCTGTAATGGACAAGCCTGAATACAAAGATTACAGCCAACACATCGGTTATCCTCAAACTTGAGTTTCCACTCTGTTTCATGTCCAATTCTAAGTGCTTTCGAACCACAAACCGTCGTACAGAGTCCACAATCTACACATTTATCTTCAATTCGTTGAATTGTGCTTTTTACAAAATCGGCTTCAATTCCAATCTTATCTAGGTATTCAATCGCCAGACTGATGTTTTCAGACTGACCTTCTATTTCAGCAAGCATATGCCCTTGCAAATTAATGTCGATGGATGCTTTTAAAATATTCACTCTCAGTCCGTAATCGGCTACGAGATTGTATACCACAGGCTCTTGAGACTGAGTGGCAGGAAAATTGATTAGAAATTTAGTCTTCATGATTACACCTCCACACTTCTGTCTTTTAGTGGCCCAACAATTGATTTAGATGGAAGCATTTCAATAGGCTTTTGCAGTTCAAAATCTCCATTTTGAATTTCTGTCTTAAGCAAATCAGCAATTTCTCTGGATTTAACCAAACTCGTAATAGGGGCTGTTTTTACGTTCTTGCCTTCTATCTCTATTTGGCCTGATTTTAACTCAGCATAGCTAACACGTTTAAGAACAGGCTTCGGACCATTTGAGACTGAATAGTCTATAACATTTGTGTAAATTTCATCATCACTGATCGAGCAGGCCTTTAAAATTTCTGTATCAAGAACTGGAATAGGTATGCCTACACCAACATATAATGTACAACCGTAGTCTTTAAAGACGCCTGGTCTAATATATTTTGTATCCATTGCCTTAAGGTCACCGATGAGTGCAAGGGTGCCGCCAGTGCTCTTCGGAATATCATTTGTATCTCTCTCTGCGGCAGAATTAAACTGTGTACCTCTCCAACTCACATAGCCCGTTGCTCCACCAATAAATATTCTAGTTCCAACACCAATTGTTCTATAAAGCGGGTCATTGAGAAGTGGACTGAGTTGCCCTGAAGTAGAATACGTTATGTTGCCGTATTTTGCTCTAAGAGGTCCCATGTATGTGTAGATAATCTCATCAGATCCATTGATTGCAGCATTATAGTTCTGATAACAGTTTCTTGGATTAAATAAGTAAGCTTCGTTCAATGAGTCCAGTTTTACTTCGGCTTCAACTTTCTTGTTTGGGTAACAATCCGTGCCTTTGCCACTTGCTTTAAGATTAATTGATTTTCCATCAATCAAGTCACAGATAACATGTGCACCGCCATAGACATATCCTTCGGTCTCTGATTCTTGTGTTGCACCAATATAAGTATCTACAGCAGCAAGACCGCCATAAGCCTCCACTTCATTGAGATGTATTTTTTCCATTCTGATCGCTGGACTTGCATGGCCAACATTGAGAAATGCTCCCGATGAACACATTGGTCCGAATGTTGCAGTCGTTACAACGTCAACCTTCTCAGCCGCTGCCTCAAGGCCAATTTCATTCACAATGCCTATGATTTCTTCCGCTGTTACTACAACAGCTTCACCTTTTCTGATCTTTTCGTTAATTTGGTCATAAGTCTTTCCCATGATTACGCCTCCTGGATTGTAAATTATGTCTGTATAGGAAGTATTAACTAGTATAAAAATAAGCCCGTCGGTCGACGGGCTTATTCAGCATACTCATCTTCCGGTTCTCACCGCTGGATTTAGCACCTTGCCAATGAATGCAGGTTGCCGGACGTCGTAGGGCCAGTCCCTCAGTCTCTCTTGATAAGTTCAATATTTAATTAAAATAAACTGTGTGCTCATGGTTTTCGACAATTGTAAACGAAAAAAACTCTTCCGGTTAGGAAGAGTTAGAGTCAATTTAATCTCATCTTCCGGTTTTCACCGCTGGAATTAGCACCTTGCCAATGAATGCAGGTTGCCGGACGTCATAGGGCCAGTCCCTCAGTCTCTCTTAATGAGTGCAAAGAATATTTATTTGAAATCTAGTATATCATCAACAAAAAAAGAGTCAAGCTATTTTCGTCAAAATTCGCAATTGAATAATTATTTGGTCAATTCTGTTGAAACAATCTACGATCGTAAGAACAAAGCAATACTCAGCAATAATAGGTATACACCTACTAGTGATACCAGAATGTTTACTTTACCTATTTTTTGGTAAACACTTCTATCCCGCTCAAGCGCACTTTGCCCAGCCTCTCTATACTTTCGATTAAGACTTTCAATTTCGAGCTGCATGTCATAAAGTCTTGATTCTAGATGGTCAATAGCTGATGATTGCTCAATATCTTTTATTGTTTTACTGATCAATTCCTCTTTAATTTTAAGTAGATTTTTCGTTTGCTTGCTATCAATATCGCCTTTTTGAGATATAACCATTTCAAGACGTTCTAGAATCTCAGATTGTTCTACATCTACCATGGTCTTTTCAACGAACGCTCTACGAATTTGGTCAATAAGTTCTGTTTGTTCCTGATCAAGTTCTGCTTTTTCACCCAGTTGTGATTCAAGGCTATCAATAAGCTCAGACTGTTCGGCATCAAGAGCTTGGTTGACTTCAAGATTCGAAGTTAATGATTTGATCATGTCACGATTTTTACAGCTCATTTGCTGCTGTCTTAAAATATCCAGTTTAATATCTGTTAGCATTTTCTTCTGACGCAATTCACCGATAGTCATTCCCCTTGAAGATAAGTAAACTTCATGAATGTATGACTGAGCCAGAAAGATATCATTTTGCGCTACAACGTCGTACGCTTTTGACAATTTGTCATCAATAATGCTAAGCGCAGCAGAATCTTGCATAAAAGCTGAAATAACAATTTCCACAAAATCCAAAACACAATCAGATGACGCCATTTTGTTATCCATGCACGTATTTAATACATTTACCAGATTTTTATGCGGCCCAGATTCCAGCCACGAATTGTCTTCAATGTTTGTAATTAGTTCAATAAGGGCTTCTGCAACCTTTTCTGGCTTCATATGATAATCATCTTTTATTATCTGAAGTGTACTCTTCATACTTGATCCCCCAATATTGCGTAAATTTTATAAATCTTTTTTAGCTTTATTATATCTCAATTTCCAAAAACATGCATAAAAACATCAAGATGCAGACTGTTTTTATTGTTAATTATTTCTCATTTTAGAGGACAATACATTTCCAAACTGACTTTTTTACATATTAACCCATACATACAGTCCTTTCATTCTATTAGACTGATTTATAAACTTTTTACCATTCTAATGGCCAGTTTCCTCAATATATAAAAGAATTTCATATTCTAACTTTTTTTAATGCTAAAGTGTTGTTTATTCCCTCAGTATATGGTAATATTATCTCGAAAAGATTTGTTAAACATATAACAAACACGGGAGGTTTTTATGAATAAAACCAAAATAGCTTACCTGTTCCTGTCTATGACAATACTTACTGTTGTCTGGTACTTTTCAACAATATAGCAATATATTAATCAATACTCGGTGATAACGTTCTTCGGAATGTTTCATAATACCCCAATTTCTCAATACATGCTCCAGTAAAGCATAAAAAGACCAGCTTCCCCAGCTGGTCTTTTAACTTTTTTGTATATGTCATTGAGTAATTCTTTACAACTCGCAACCAATTTTCTTTAAGTCTGTCACCTTCTCAGACTCATTAAAACCATCAATGCTAATCAATTACTTTATTTCTTTACTTCTTCAGTTTTTGTTATAGTTTATTTCAGTCCCTCAGTAGACAAACTGTTGTTAGTATTTAGAAAAGGTAGCAACAGTTTTTTTCCTGTTACTACCATGCTATCATTTCGTAATAGTCTATTCGTTTAAAATCGTGTCTAATAATGATCTTTACATGATACTATATAGATATTCTCAGTATCTACTTTATAGACAAGTCGATGTTCACTGTCTATTCTACGTGACCAGTATCCGCTAAACTGATGTTTCAATGGTTCTGGTTTTCCAAGACCATTGCTGTATCCATCACGCTCAATGCTTTTTATGAGCTTGTTGATCTTTTTCAACTTGCTTTTATCATTAACCTGCCAGTATAGATAGTCATCCCATGCGATATCTGCGAATACTTTATTCATCTATCAATTCTCTTTTCTTCGAGAATCCTTGTTCAATTTGCTCAATACCTTTAGCGATCTTTGTACTTAACATCGGATTAGAGAAGATTCTAAAGTTTTCCATGATATTGTTATACTCATCCTCTGACATCATAACAACATTTTCTTTTCCACTTCTTGTTATAATCAACGTCTCACTATCATCTACTACCATATCGCAGACATTCTTAAAGTCCTTACGAACGTTTGAGCTAGCTAATGCTTTCACGGGAGCACCTCCTTATCCTAAATTAATTGTACCACATATTGTACGTTTTTTCAAATTAGTCGTACAACATTTTGTACTTCGCCATTCAAGATCCACATATATAATCCATCTGATGGCAGAATTATCATTCTGCAGTGAGTTTTATTTATTCAAAAATGGAAGAAAGCGGTTGAAGGACTTTGTTTTGTAGTTAGTTTTGATGAGTACTGCAGTCAGTTTTAGAATTTAAACTCAACATCTTTTGCATCAAAAGTTATTACCTTTACATCATTATCTCTTAATACTATTTTAATCGTCTCTCCACTTTCTGGATTATCTGCGATAGCATCTATCGCTAGTATTTCATCGTAATCAAACTCAAGAACCTCAGGTTCATGATAGTAGTTACTTGTTCCTGAGAAAATGATTTTACCATTAATAAATTCAGGTTCATCTTTAGAATAGTTTTCTTGCATCCAGTTACACAATTCTATATCGAACTCAATCAACTTATTATCAACATCATTGTTAATCATTATAACCATGCTATCATGCAACTGATACTTTCTTATTTTATCTATGCACTTCATCTTTACCCCCTATGGCAATATGCGTGATGAACCGGCGCCTTTGCGTGCAGGATCACCACACTTACTCAAGATACAGATCTCCTCTATTTTTTAGAGTTTGGATTATGTCGGTGATAATGATCTTGTCCTTCATATCCCTTTGCACCTTCGCGCCCTTTATCAAACCTTACCTATTCTCCTGTTTCTGGATCACATATTCTTTAGAATCTGAATTATCTCGCATACATGGATCTGTAACATCTTCCCATCCTTATTCAAGTAGGTCTTCAGGATTTTTAGGGTACTTACAGCTTTCTGCTCTTTGCTATCTTCTTCAATCACAACGCAAGGAAGTAATAGTTGCATAAATAACCAGTGGTGAAATCGACAAAACCTTGATTCATGGGGTATAAATCAATTATACGTCTGGAATAATTATCTGATAGGAGGATATTCAATTATGAGAAAATCCGTGTTGATTATGGTGAGTTTATTCATTGTTGCAACTTTAATATTTTTGGGGTGTTCACAGCAAGAAGAGCAATCAACAGATACTTCTCTACCAATATCAGAAGACACAGTTGAATCCAATTCAGACAACAGTTCTGATAAAGTTGTTTTAAAGGTGGCTTTTACCCTTCCTCCTGATCATCACTTGTCAAAATTCTTTACTTTAGTCTATACAGAAGCATTTTCTCGTATGGACATCGATTTTCAAATTGAGCATCTCCCACCTGAAAGAGCTAGTGAATATTCAGACCAAGGCCTGGTTGATGGTGAAATCAATCGTGTATACTCATATAACGAAACCAACAGCAATTTGATCCGTGTTGAGGAACCACATATGTACATCCGCTTCTCTGCTTTTTCAACTGATCCAGAGCTCCAGTTATACGGCTGGGAGAGCTTGAAAAATACGGAGTATCGTGTTGAGTATCGGCTGGGTGTTAAAAAGTCTGAATTGATGTTGCCTCAATATGTTTCTGAAGATAATCTGATCATCGGTTATGCAGTTGAAGACGCCATTCAACACTTAATGGATAACAAAACTGATTTGTACGTAGATGTCGAAAACACTGTAGAAGGCTATTTGCACTCTACATCATTCAATAAGGATATTGAAATCTTCAATTCCGGCATGATGGAGGAAACCACCGGACACGCCTTTCTCCACAAGAAAAACAGTGACTTGGTTCCAAAACTGTCCGATATAATAAAGGATATGAAATCGGAAGGATTATTCGATCAATATATTGAGGATTTGGGTCTGAGCCAATATGACATACTCATACATTGAATAGGGTGTTTCAAACATTTTGTAATAGACAAGAGCCTTTTTTATTGAAAATCCCTTTAAAACACGATAAGATAACCACTGGACTAGAAAATGTAGTGTTTTAGTAGGAATAACCAAGGAGGCTTCAATGTCTAGTATGTCAGGTAGCGGTTGTGAGATTTTCATCCCTGAAAATGATCGAAAATCCCTCCATGAAATAGAACATAGTGTTATTAAGAAATTTCGTCGTGGAACATGGACTCAGTTTATAAAAGCCATCAAAGAATATGATTTGATACAAGAAGGTGATAAAATCGCTGTGGCCATATCGGGCGGCAAGGATAGTCTTCTTCTAGCAAAGTTGTTTCAAGAGTTGCATCGTCATGGTATTAAAAACTTCGAACTTGAATTTATAGCAATGGACCCTGGGTTCAACAAGCCAAACCGTGAACTTCTTGAAGAACACTGTGAATATTTGAATATTCCCGTTAAAATCTTTGATAAAAATATATTTGAAGTTGTAGATGATATTGCAAACAACTACCCATGTTACTTATGTGCGCGTATGAGACGCGGTGCACTCTATGCCTATGCTCAAGAGCTTGGCTGTAATAAAGTCGCTTTAGGACACCATTTTGACGATGTCATTGAGACTGTCATGATGAACGTCCTTTGTGCAGGAAAATACATGACTATGATGCCAAAGCTTAAGTCTGCAAACTTTGAAAATATGGAACTCATTCGTCCGCTTTATTACCTTAGGGAAAAAGACATTCGCAAATGGGCGTCATGGAATGGACTTAACCCAATGGATTGCGGATGTGTTGTAGCCGCCAAAAAAACATCTTCGAAACGAAGAGAAGTCAAAGAGTTGATAGCATCTTTAGGTGCATCTTTTAAAGATGTAGAAAAGTCTATTTTTAACTCAGCAAAGAATGTTCATACAGATGCTATTCTTGGTTGGAGTTCAAATGGTGAAAAGCATAGCTTCTTAGATGAATATGATAAGTAATACTCCGTCTTAAAAAGATTGATATATGAACAAAGGGTTGTCACAGATTTTATTCTGTAACAACCCTTTTTTAATCATAAAAAAAAGAGTCATCGTGTTAATCCGACAACTCATAATTTCCGAATATAAATAAGCTTAAGAAATCCTATCAATAACCTCCTGGGCCATTTCACGTATTTCTCTTTGTCTTGATGAATCAATATCTACATCACAGAGTACTTGGTCCCAAGAATCTTTTTGCTTATTTAACATTTTAACGACAACCCCAGGCAGCTCTCCTTGCATCCGAGCTTCATACCTATGCTTTATTGCATCCAAAGTAGCGCTGAATTTAACAAGTCGAATGCCCTCAGTATCGACAAAATCGCTCACTTTTTCAGCATCGTCTAGAATATAGATGATGGACTTCTCAGAATTCAACTTTTCATCTGTAACACTCTTAATACGATCTAAGAAAAGTCTCCAGGCATCATCTTCATTACTAGACAACCGCAAATAATCTTTACCTGTCACAATTTGTATATCGGTTTTTTCTCGGATTAGTTCTGCCACACTCGACTTTCCAGTACAGTATGGACCCATGAAAACTAAAACCATTTCAATCACCTCAATCCAAGCAATATGACCCATAAGTACAGTATTACTTACAAACTTTCTCTACATAATTCGATGTTGTAAGTGATAACAGTGAACCATAATCAAGTTTAAACTCAACGATGTCACCAACCTTATAGGTTTTGTGAGCACCAGACATATTCATAAGCAGATGGTCACTTGACGAACCTAGAAGTTCAATACCTTCATCTAGTGGAATCAAACTACTTGGGTCTACATCTTGTCTGCCAACAGCAGCAATCCCTCTTAGAATCATGCCCTTATCTTCAAATGATGGTTTATTTCCGAATGCATCCATCCCAATTTCTCCAATAGGCATAGAACCTTTGATCTTTAGTTCAACGATTTCAGCCTGTAGCATAAAAGCGTCATCGTGCGTACCGTCAATTTTATCTCCGTAAGCCGTCTCACGACCAAGTAGTATGATTTCACCCATTCTTAGATTGTTCACTTTAGCAGGCATTGTGCCTTTGTCGAGCATGTAGAATGAGCTTGAGTTACCACCAGTAACCATTTCAAGTTTTATATTGAACTTTTCTTCTATCATTATCGCCATATCGCAAAGTTGACCAATATTTACATCGTTTGGCACAACGCCGCCATAACATGTCAGGTTTACACCTAAACCATAAAGTTTAACACCTTCAATTGCAACAATTTCGCCTGCCGCTTTTTCAACATCGATAGGTAGGAATCCTTCTCTAAGATCCCCTAGGTCTGCCATTAGAACAACATTGTGAACTTTATTCATCTTAACGGCAGCTTCACCAAGAGCTTTAATTGTTTCAATCTCCGAATTAAGGCTGATATCAGCGTACTTTACAACTTCTTCTACCTGGCTCTGCATTGGTAGTCTAAGTAAAACTTTCATAGCATCAAGGTCGGCTGACTTTGCAAGGTTTTCTATTCGTGAATCGGCTAAGAATTTCACACCGCCTCGAACCATTGCTGCAGATGCTTCCGGCTCAGCACAAAATGCTTTCGT
>Ga0209272_10001468_pt1 | contig 14870 bp, 11 predicted proteins | sample tdDd002_FD_187125 | JGI IMG/M metagenome (GOLD analysis project Ga0209272, IMG submission 187125) | Marine sediment microbial communities from the Atlantic coast under amendment with organic carbon and nitrate - tdDd00.2 (SPAdes)... | ecosystem: Environmental > Aquatic > Marine > Coastal >... | reverse complement strand
CAGGTTCAGGGCCAACCAGAACCGTGTCTGCGACGCCAGTTGCACGCATGAACTCTTCGGCGCGCTTGGCGATTGAGCGTGGGTCACGGTCGTAGCCTTGCATTGTCGCAGGTTCTAGGATGTCACAGCGAATGTTCAGGGTTGCATCTTCAGTAAACGGGTCTAGTACCGCACTTGCTGCGTCGGGCATCATAACCATGTCTGATTCGTTGATACCTTTCCAGCCAGCAACCGAAGAGCCATCGAACATTTTGCCTTCTTCAAAGAAATCAGCATCGATCTGGTGAGCTGGGATAGAGATGTGCTGCTCTTTACCTTTGGTGTCGGTAAAGCGTAGGTCAACAAACTTAACTTCATTTTCCTGGATCAGCGCTAGTACGTTTTCTACTGACATCTTGAGTAACCTCCGGTGTTAGATTGGGCAACTGGCCGCAAAAATAAGTGATGAACAGGTATCTTGTTCAGCTAAAAGAATCTTTGCGAGAACTGTGCCAACTTTTTAAAGCCCCAAAATCGCCCATTTAGCGTCAATTGAGGCTATGTAATTCCATTTTTTGCACTATTATGGTGATGTGCTGCACCATTTTGGTGCAAATCGGGTTCATTTCACAATATTGGTGCGCCCTCTACTATTGGCCTACGCAAGTCTATTGTCAATCGGATGACTGTATAACTACGCTTAAAAATTGGGTTGAATTCTACTTTTCAATGGTAACGATATGGTGCAAAAAGGGAAAAATAGTGCCATATAATGGATGGCAATCGGCCGCTAATTCCCTTGTGGAATCTGGCTTCACGGAATTAATTAAAAAAGCTGGTGATATAAATCACATATTACGTGGGTTTTAGCGTAAAATCTGTTAGATTATGAGCCGTTTTTTTAACCAAGTAGCAACCCGATGGTCGCTGCATGTTCTGAGTGAATGTGAAATCCATGTCTAATCAACAGATCGATAAATTAAGAAATATCGCAATTATTGCTCACGTTGACCACGGTAAAACTACCCTGGTTGACAAACTGCTTCAGCAGTCAGGCACGCTAGAATCTCGCGGCGAAAGCGAAGAGCGTGTAATGGACTCTAACGATATCGAGAAAGAGCGTGGCATTACCATTCTTGCTAAGAACACTGCGATTAACTGGAATGATTACCACATCAACATCGTAGATACCCCAGGACACGCCGATTTCGGTGGTGAAGTTGAGCGTATCATGTCGATGGTTGACTCTGTGCTTCTTATTGTAGATGCCGTTGATGGTCCTATGCCACAGACGCGCTTCGTAACGCAAAAAGCATTCGCATACGGCCTGAAGCCAATCGTTGTTATCAACAAAATTGACCGCCCGGGCGCACGTCCTGAGTGGGTGATGGATCAGGTGTTTGACCTGTTTGATAACCTTGGCGCGACTGATGAGCAGCTAGACTTTACTGTTGTTTATGCTTCTGCGCTGAATGGCTGGGCAACGCTTGAAGAAGGTGTTACTGGCGAAGATATGGAACCGCTATTCCAAGCCGTTGTTGATAATGTTGCGCCACCAAGTGTTGACGTTGAAGGCTCACTGCAGATGCAGGTTTCTCAGCTAGATTACAGCTCTTACGTGGGTGTTATCGGTGTTGCGCGTATCGCTCGTGGCTCTGTGAAGCCAAACCAGCAAGTGACAATCATCAATGCTGAAGGTAAGAAACGCAACGGTAAAGTCGGTACGGTTCTTGGCTACCTTGGTCTTGAGCGTCACGAAGTTGAAGAAGCAAAGGCTGGCGATATCATCGCGATTACCGGTCTTGGCGAGCTGAAAATCTCTGACACAATCTGTGACGTCAACGAAGTTGAAGCGCTACCTGCTCTTTCTGTTGATGAACCAACAGTAACCATGACTTTCCAGGTGAACACATCTCCGTTCGCAGGTAAAGAAGGTAAGTTTGTTACTTCACGTAACATCCTTGAGCGTCTTCAAAAAGAGCTTGTTCATAACGTAGCACTACGTGTTGAAGAAACTGAAGACCCAGACAAATTCCGTGTTTCAGGTCGTGGTGAGCTTCACCTGTCTATTCTGATCGAAAACATGCGTCGTGAAGGTTTCGAGCTAGCTGTATCGCGTCCAGAAGTTATCATCAAAGAAGAAGATGGTCAGCTAATGGAACCGTTTGAAGTCGTGACTATCGACGTGGTGGAAGAGCACCAGGGCGGTATCATGGAAAATATCGGCCTGCGTAAAGGTGAGCTGACTGATATGGCACCTGATGGTAAAGGCCGTGTTCGCATGGACTTCATGATGCCTTCTCGTGGCCTTATCGGTTTCCAGACTGAATTTATGACACTAACGTCTGGTTCTGGTCTGATTTACCATTCGTTTGATCACTACGGTCCTCACAAAGGCGGTACAATCGGTCAGCGTAACAACGGTGTTCTTATCTCGAACGCAACAGGTAAAGCACTGACGTACGCACTGTTCAACCTGCAGGAGCGTGGTCGTCTGTTTACTGAACACGCAGATGAAGTTTATGAAGGTCAAGTAATTGGTATTCATAACCGTTCGAACGATCTGACAGTTAACTGCCTGAAAGGTAAGCAGCTAACTAACGTTCGTGCATCTGGTACTGATGAAGCACAAACGCTTTCTCCTGCAATCAAGTACACGCTAGAGCAAGCGCTAGAGTTTATCGATGATGACGAACTGGTAGAAGTTACGCCACTGAGCATTCGTATCCGTAAGAAGCTACTTACTGAAAACGATCGTAAGCGTGCAAGCCGTACAGCGAAGTAACTGCTAACTGCTTCCGTTAACCAATCCCCCCATCGGTGCTACCATGGGGGGATTGTTGTATCTGAGCCCTATAAAATCAAAAGAATAACGATATGCAGCCTATTATTATCACTGGTGGCCCGGGGGCGGGGAAAACAACCCTGCTGAACGCGATGGGAAAAAAAGGCTATCTGGTGTTTCCGGAAGTTTCCCGTACGCTGATCCAGCAGCAGTCGCAGTTGGAACAGGGGGTGTTGCCCTGGACGGATCTACCCGCTTTTGCCGAGTTGTGTCTTGAAATGATGACTGAGCAACGCTGTCAGGCCAGCAAAGGCACGATACCGGCTGTTGTTGACCGGGCTATCGGGGACATCTGCGCCTACCTGACAATCGGTGGTGAGCCTGTGGCAGAACACTATCTTGAAGCTGCGGCAGGCTATTATCCGACTGTGTTTTTCTGTGCCCCGAATCGCAACATCTATGTGCAGGACGAGGAGCGCCCGCACAGCTTTGCCGAGGCGGAGCAAATTCATCAACAATTGACTGAAACGTACTTGGCTCTGGGCTACCGGGTCGAAGAAGTGCCGTGGGGCAGTGTGGAAGAGCGGGCCTGCTGGATGCAGACCCGGTTAAAGCAGGGTTAGGCCTTTTTTAGTTGGGCGATAAAGCGTTCTGATTCGGCAATGGCCGTCTGCATATCGGTAATTGCCCGTTGGATGTCACGCTGCAACGAATTGAATTCGCCCTGAAGTGAACCAATGGCGGCTGCATTCAGGTTATGCTTCAGGTACAGGGTATTATCACGCAGGGTATTGAGTACCGGGGTCATTTTTTGCTCGGCCTTGTGCATGGCGCCAAGCATCTGCCGGTAAGAGGCTTTGGTGCTGTTGAGCCTCCTCTCGCTCTCGCGTTTGAGGTTGCTGCTGGTATATAACGATAGCTCATCCTGCCATTCGTCAAATAGGGCATCGGCAACATCTTCGATAGCGGCGATGCGGCTGCTGACTTTCTCTGCTGCATCGGAGCTGGCTTCATACTGGTCATTGATGGCGTTGTAGGTGGTTTCTAGCTCTCCGCCGTCAAACTGGTTCAGTGCCTTGAGCGCTTCGAGGGCACTGGTGAACTGCTGCTGGGCATCCTGCTGTGCTTCAGTTGCTTCCTCGACTCTATCAACCATAATTTCACGCTTGTGGACGCCGACGGTTTCCATGGCAGAATAATAGGCACTCTGGCATCCGGACAAAAGAGTGAAGCTGAGCATTGCGACAAGCAAATAAGGCATAACAGGCTCCTAACCAGTTGGTGTTGCGAGTGACCGCTGAGTTGCCATCGTCCTCTAAACCAACTATTTTGACTATAAAAACAGATAAATAAAACAAACTGAATATGGCTGACAAAAAGATAACTGGCAAGTGGAAATGGCGGCAGTCTTTGTTTACCGGCATTGCCTATCTGAAGTACCTCCACCGGCGGATCGGTCACGATCGCCTGACCGTTGCGGCAGGTTCTATGGCCTATGTGACTTTGTTGTCGCTGGTGCCGTTGCTGACTGTGGTGTTATCTGCACTATCGAGCTTTCCGGTGTTTGCCGGTCTTGGCGAAGTGCTCCAAAATTTTGTGATTGAAAATTTCGTGCCGGCAGCCGGTGAAGTGGTCAAGCAGTACCTCAATGAGTTTGTTGCCAATGCCGGCAAGATGACTGCCGTCGGGATCGCGGCATTGTTCGTGGTGGCGCTGATGCTGATCTCGTCCATCGATAAATCATTGAATTATATCTGGCGGGTACATGAAAAACGCCGTCCGGTGATCTCGTTTTCAATCTACTGGATGGTTCTGACCCTGGGGCCAATTCTGGTGGGAACGAGTATTGCTGTCAGCTCGTATCTAGGCTCGCTCAATTTGCTCGACAGCGAGGCCGTTAGCGGGGTGTTTCAACAGACTCTGCGCGGGTTGCCGGTGCTCATGTCCAGCAGCGCCTTCTTGGGCCTGTATTTGCTGGTGCCCAATACCAAGGTGCGCTTTCGCCACGCATTGGTCGGTGCCATTATTGCCAGTATGCTGTTTGAACTGAGCAAAAAAGGCTTTGCTCTCTACATTACCAATTTTCCTTCCTATCAGGTGATTTACGGTGCCCTGGCGGTGATTCCGATCCTGTTTGTCTGGGTGTATTTGTGTTGGTGTATTGTGTTACTGGGGGCGGAAATTACCGCCAGCCTAGGAGAACGTGTACACTGGCAGCCGGCGGTGTCTGAAAAAGCATTACCGCAAGATCTGTCTGCAAGTCAGCTAAATGATGTAAAAAGTGAACTCAAGGAGCCTAAAGAATGATTGCGCTTATTCAACGTGTAAGTGAAGCCAGTGTTACTGTCGAGGGGCAGGTGGCCGGAACCATAGGTAAAGGCCTGCTGGTGTTGCTGGGCGTAGAGAAAGGTGACGATGAAGCAAAAGCGCAACGTTTACGTGATAAGGTGCTTGGTTACCGTGTTTTTGAAGACGAAGCCGGTAAAATGAACCTGAATGTCCAGCAGGCTGGTGGCAGCGTGTTGGTCGTATCCCAGTTTACCCTGGCGGCCGATACCAAGAGTGGAATGCGCCCGAGTTTTTCTGCCGGAGCCGCTCCTGTAGATGCGGAACGTCTGTACGATTATTTTGTCGAAAGCTGTAAGGCCAAAGAGATTAAAACGGAAACAGGTATTTTTGCTGCCGATATGAAGGTGGCATTGCTGAATGACGGCCCGGTGACTTTCTGGTTACAGGTATAGGTGCGGATAACACTCACCGACCAAGGAATGTTGGAGAAGGATTGCATGTTTCGACTGATCACCCCACAAACAGATGATGAACTGGCAAAGTATTATGATTTTCGCTGGCGGATGCTGCGCGAACCGTGGCACATGCCGGTGGGCTCGGAGCGAGATGCCTATGATGAGCTAGGTTGCCATCGAATGATCGTCAATGATAGCGGGGAGGCGATTGCGATTGGCCGGCTGTATATGACCCCGGACAATGATGGCCAGATCCGTTTTATGGCCGTGCATCCGGAATACCGGCATAAAGGGATGGGGGCACTGGTGCTGATGGCGCTGGAGTCGTTGGCACGCCAGGAAGGCGCCAAGCGACTGGTCTGTAATGCTCGGGAAGATGCAATTACGTTCTATCTGCGCAATGACTTTGCCAGTCAGGGCGAGCTGAGCGAAGAGCGCGGACCGGTTAGGCACCAGCAAATGCTGAAGCACCTGAAACCGCTGAACGAGGTGGTGCGCCATCCCGACTGGTGTCAGGAGCTTCAGGAGCTGTGGCAGTGCCAGATCCCGATCAGTGAAAAGATGGGCGTTAGAATTAGCCAGTATACTGGCTACCGCTTTGAAGTCAGCGCCCTTATCAATGCCAACCTGAATCCTAGCGAGAGTATGTTTGCCGGCAGTATTTTTACCATGGCGACACTGGCTGGCTGGGGGTTTGTCTGGATGTTGCTGAAAGAGCGCAAGCTGGAAGCCGATATCGTGTTGGCTGACAGTCATATCCGTTATGTCGCCCCAGTTAAAGAGCGCCCTCGCGCAGTTGCCTCGGTCGAGAGCCTTAGCGGCGATCTGGACCGGCTTGCCAGTGGCCGAAAAGGTCGGGTGGTCGTAGAGGTGAGCGTATACAGTGGCGAGCAGCTGGCTTCAACGTTTACCGGTACTTATATGCTGCTGCCGTCACAGGATGACAGCGAGAGCTGTTGCTGATCACCGTTCCAATGCCTGCTGAGTATTTGGCATCCCTGTGTTGCCTGCAGCTGGAGTAATTGCTTGGCTGGCCTGGCCAGGTCCCACTGGCCTTGAAGGGTGGCAGTAAAATCATCCCCCTTCAACAAAACAGGCTCGATGGTTATCCGGCCACGACTGGCTCTGATAGCAAGGGGAGAAGCTGTTAGCGGGCTATAACTTTGGCCCTCAGTTTGCTGTATCGCCAAAGCTGCCATGTTCTGCTGGCTCCATTGCTGCCAGAGCTGAGCCGTCGTCCGTTTGTCCAGCTGTAGCTGGCGAAAGCTTCCCTTTAACTCCCCCTCGAGGCTGTAGGCCAGTCCGGTCGCGTGTTGGCCCAGTCCACTGGCTGTCAGATCAATATCCATGACACCGCTGATCGGCAGTGGCAGCTGCAACCACCTCGGCAAGACATTGGCAGGCATACTGTCGGCCGTCAGTGCAAGCTGCCAGGGCTGGCCCTCGCGATTGAGATCCAGCGAGCCTGTCGTTTCCAGTAACCCATTTCGAAACGGGATCAGCAGCTTTGTCAGCTGCCATAGGCCGGCCTGGCTGTTCATCTCCATGAATGGTTCTATCATCGCAATGCTATTGACGCTGGCAAATCCGGCACTGGCCATCAATTTGCCCTGCCATAGGCCTGTTTGTCCCCGGCGCTTAAGAACCAGGTCATGACCGCTGGCATTGATCCCAGACAGCTGAAAGGGAAGCTGGGGGTGTGGAGCTGTAAGTTGGGTATAGCCGATATCAAGGGTTGTCAGGCTGATATTGTTGAAATAGCGACTGGTATTATGCAGCTGAATCAGCCACTGCTCGGGAAGAAACCATTTGATACCGTTAATGGTCAATTGGTTAAGGGCCAGTGTATCCGGGGTGATTGTCCCGTCAGTTTGGACATAGCCACTAAGGAGGTTGGCTGACATTCCTTCAATGTTAATTTGTTGCGGGGAAAAGGCGAGCTCGACCAACGGTTCATCGATCACGGTATTTTCCCACCGGACACTGCTCGCGCCAAGGGAGAGAAAGGCATTGCGCTGATGCCAAAGGCTAGCTGGCCAGCTCCAGTTGTGCAATGACAGGTTGCCATCGTTGATAGTGTAGTCTGGTCGTTCAATACTGCTGTCTAGAATATCAAGGCGTCGAATATCGAGCTTGACCGATGGTTTGAGCAACTGGCCGAGGTGTGACTGTAGTGTATTGATTAGCTCGCTATCTTGTAGCTGAAGACCGGAAATTGTCAGTTGGTGTAGCAGTATGGTTTCTGCCGTCTGCGCTGTTGCTAGGTATTCTGCCTGGCCACTGACGCTGGCCTGTTGCCAGTTAAATGAAAACCCGTAGCATTTCCAATGCTGATCGCTACGACTCCCGTCGAATAACACATCATGCAATGCGAGTTCTTGCCAGCGTAGCTCTTTGGCTGAGAGCTGAAAGTTACCCGAAAACAGCCCCCATGATTGTGCTTGGTTGCGCCAGTTATCAAGCTGAAGCTGGCTGTCACGCAGGATCAGTTCTGGCGAGGTCAGGTTGAAATCGGTTAGGGCCAGGCGGTCGGTGCTGATTAGCGGCAAAGTGGGTCGCGGTGTTTCAGGAGACAGGCTTAGCCCTTCCACTAATATCGAATCAAAATACCAGCCGGGATAAAGCAGTTTGGTTGGTTTGAACCAGAGTTCCAGTTGTTTGGCCTGAAACAGAGGCTGTTGCTGGAAGCTGATATGGGGTTGTTCGATGGTGAGATGCCAGGGGTCGGTAATCGTATAGCCAATATGGCGAGCACTGAATGAATAAGGGCTGAGGGTGTTGATACCGTGGCTGAGAATGGCTGTTGCGTACTGAGTGTGGAGCAGGGTGCATAATATCGTAAAGCCAAGCATTAACAAGACGATAAAGGTAGCGATAAGTTTCCCGGCTAGACGCATTGAACCCTCCTATGGTTATACCAAACTGGACAAGAATCTGATCTAATTAGTGCGCTATCAGCTTGGTACTGCGCTTCAGATTGACGGAAAAACACCCGTACTGCAAGTAGGAACAGTTTGTTTATACCTGTAAATTTCAGATGGTTATCTTGAGTTAATACAAATAAAGAAGCCCCTCCGAGGAGGGGCTTAGGCAATCGGGAGCGATTTGTTGCGTTAGTCTAGTTGCGGACCGGCTGCAACGAGTGAGGCACCTTCGTCATTGTCAGTGTACTTGTCGAAGTTGTTGATGAAGCGTTCGGCCAAGTCTTTTGCCTTGCTTTCCCACTGTAGTGGATCGGTGTAGGTGTCGCGAGGGTCAAGGATTGACGGATCAACACCTGGCAGTGCTGTCGGTACTTCCATATTGAAGATCGGCACGTGCTTGGTTTCAGCTTTGTCGATAGAGCCATCAAGGATCGCATCGATAATACCGCGGGTATCCTGGATTGAGATACGCTTGCCTGTACCGTTCCAGCCTGTGTTGACGAGGTAGGCTTCAGCACCTGCAGCTTCCATGCGCTTCACCAGTACTTCTGCATACTTGGTTGGGTGCAATGTCAGGAAGGCATTACCGAAACATGCCGAGAACGTTGGTGTTGGCTCGGTGATACCGCGCTCAGTACCGGCTAGTTTGGCTGTAAAGCCAGACAGGAAGTGGTACTTGGTTTGTTCCGGAGTCAGTTTGGACACTGGAGGCAGTACGCCGAATGCATCTGCAGACAGGAAGATCACCTTGTTAGCATGACCGCCTTTCGATACAGGCTTGACGATGTTCTCGATGTGGTAAATTGGGTAAGAGACGCGGGTATTTTCGGTCTTCGAGTTATCGTCGAAGTCAATAGCGCCATCTGCACGAACAGTCACGTTTTCTAGCAGTGCATCACGGCGGATAGCATTGTAGATATCGGGCTCGGCCTCTTTCGACAGGTTGATGGTCTTCGCGTAGCAGCCGCCTTCGAAGTTGAACACGCCGTTGTCATCCCAGCCGTGTTCGTCATCACCAATTAGGGCACGCTTAGGATCCGTAGACAGGGTTGTTTTACCGGTACCAGATAGGCCGAAGAATACAGCTACATCGCCGTTTTCACCCATGTTTGCAGAGCAGTGCATTGAGGCAATGTCTTTTAGCGGCAGGAAGTAGTTCATCATCGCGAACATACCTTTTTTCATTTCGCCGCCATACCAAGTACCGCCAATCAGCTGCATTTTTTCGGTAAGGTTGAAAACGGTAAAGTTTTCGGAGTTCATATCGTGCTCTTCCCATTTCTGGTTCGTGCACTTCGCGCCGTTCATTACGACGAAGTCTGGCTCGAATGTTTCCAGCTCATCTTCGCTTGGACGGATAAACATGTTCTTCACGAAGTGTGCCTGCCAGGCCACTTCTGTGATAACACGAATGCATAGTCGAGTATCTGGGTTGGTGCCACAGTAGCCATCAATCACAAACAGGCGTTTGCCCGATAGCTGATCGGTGACAAGTTCTTTCAGATCGTTCCACGCTCCAAGACCAATACTCTTATTATCGTTTTTGCCTTGGTCTGACCACCATAGGGTATCCTTGGTGGTGTCATCTTTAACAATGAACTTATCTTTTGGTGAGCGGCCGGTGAAAATACCGGTGTCAACAGAAACGGCGCCCAGCTCTGTTACGATACCTTTTTCATATCCTTCTAGCCCTGGCTTTGTCTCTTCTTCGAACAGTACTTCGTAAGAAGGGTTACGAACAATTTCTGTAACATTGCTGATACCGTATTTAGACAGGTCCATATTTTTTGCAACCTTTTTCTCGACGTTCATGACAGTCATAGGTGCTCCTAGGGTAAGATGTTGTTTAACTGTTGACCATGCTAGCAACCCTAAAGGGGTAATTCAGGGAGGTTTATCAAAAATTAACCATTAAAAAGTTACAGCTAAGTAAAAGTTTCAAGGGTTTTGTAGGTGTTGATTTTACAGTGATGTGAAGCGTTTGCGCCAGATCCCAAAATTAATATTTCTCTTGAAAAAAGCGGCATTTAGCGTGTTATTGAGTTTCAATCAGGCGGGGAAAAGTGTGCTTCAGTTAAAAAAAAAGCCGGAGTAAATCCGGCTCTTGTAACTAACTTTCAGAGTTAATGCGAGGTGATTATTAATGCACCTGATTGCTACTGCTCTCTGCCGAATTTTCGAACAGAGCAGCAACGTCAATACTATCAAAGTCATAGCTGGTGCCGCAGTAATCACAATGTAGGGAAACCTTGCCTTCTTCAGTGACAATACGCTCTACTTCTGTTCGTTCGATCGAGCAGATAGCCGATGCGCTGCGTTCACGCGAACAACCACAGTGGAAAGTCACGTCCTGCGGGTCGAACAGCTGTACGGTTTCCTGATGGTACAGGCGATAAAGTACATCCTGAGCTTCCAGAGTGAACAATTCTTCGCTCTTTACGGTATCTGTCAGTTGCTCTAGGTGGGCGAAATCGCCATCGTCGCTGCTTTGCTCATCAGGCAGAACCTGAAGTAGCATACCTGCGGCTTTTGCCTGGCCATCGATCTCACCGGTACGGAGCCAGATACGGGTTTTTAGCTGCTCTGAGTTTTCGAAGTAACCTTCCAGGCAAGTTGCCAGGCTATCACCTTCAAGACCGACGACACCCTGGTAGCGTTCGCCCTTGTTCGGGGTGATGGTGATCACCATGTGGCCTTTGCCCATTAGGTCATGGATGTTTCCTGTTTCCGGTAGGTCGCCGTCCCAGCGAGCAACGCCACGTAGTTTCTGATCGTGATCACCGTTGATCACTGCCAGTTTTACCGGGCCGTCACCTTGCAGCTGAACGGTGATTGAACCTTCAAACTTTAAGGTCGCGGTAAGCAGGCTCGTAGCAACAAGCAGTTCGCCCAGCAGATTTTGGACCGGAGCCGGGTATTCCTTGCTGGAAATGATTTGCTGATATGTCTCGTTCAGCTGAACAAGTTCACCGCGTACAGATACACCGTCAAACAGGTAACGGTACAGACTATCGTTTGTCATCTTTTTATATACTCCAGCAGGTAAAATTTAGTTACTGCTCTTAAACTTAATTATATCGCGCCGCTGCTTTTTATCAGGGCGCTTGTCAGGGCTCGGGCTGTCGAAGGCATTGAGCTTGCGCATTTGGGCGTGGTTTTCACGCAGCTTGATACTTTCAGCTGTTTCCTGGTAAAGCGTTTGCGCTTCGGGGGCTCCCCGCCGGGTGCCGGACAGTTTGTCGATAATAACGGTTTTTTCATCGCTGCCCTGCCTCAGGCGAACTTCTGCGCCGACCTCGACCAGTTTACTTGGTTTGGAGCGCTGGCCGTTATAATGCACTTTACCGCCGTCAATCATATTACGGGCGATCGAGCGGGTTTTATAGAACCGAGCGGCCCACAGCCATTTATCAAGACGTACCTGGAGAGTATCGGAATCCGATGATTGCTGTCCCATAACGTACTCCTTGCCCTTAATGGGCGCTAAAAATACCACAATGCAATTACAGCGTCAGCTCTACTAAATGGTGATATGAGATCAGATTTTCAACAGCAAATGAAGAATAAATCCCCCATAATAGCTAGTCTATTGAAATTAGATGTATTTTTAACGTGATGTGTTTTGGTATATTTAACCTTCTTAGTAGCAATTTACTGCCGTTTTCTTCGCTAACGGGTATTCTATTTATAGTTGGCCGATAAATTATCGGATCTATTCACATCCCAAGGACAATGGATTTCAACATGGTTGCAGCAAAATGGTTGGGAACGCTTCAGGCTAAGCGCCCGTTGTCAGTAACTACACTTACCCGGACCGCGACTTGGCTGTTGGTGGTGCTGCTGGCATGGATATTAGGGCGCCTGGTATGGTCAATTGCCCAGCCAGCGACTGCTCCCTCACCGTGGCAGGTGAAAACTGTTTCTGTCTCGACAGCGAACCGCTCCGGTTTTCAGGTGTCTGACGTGCTGGGAATGAACCTGTTTGGTCGTTATCAGCAAAATACACCGGTTGTAAAAAAAGAGCCGGTAAAACAGGATGCGCCGGTGACTCGCCTTAACCTTACCTTGGTTGGGGTTGTCGCGAGCTCTAGTCCGCAAACCAGCCTGGCCGTTATTACCAATCGAGGCAAACAAAACACATATGGTCTGAACGAAGCGATTGAAGGAACCCGTGCTACGTTACAGGCCGTGTACGTTGATCGCGTGATCATTCGTAACAGTGGCCGCGACGAAACGTTAATGCTTGATGGTGTGAAGTTTAGTAAGGAACAGCCTCGTCAGGTCCCGGTGAAGCCAGCTTCTAAATCATCATCCCCTTCTTCTGAACTGGGAAAAATTAAGCAGGAAATCCTTGAAAAGCCGCAGACATTATTTAGCTATATTCGCCTGTCGCAAGTAAAACGGGACGGCAAGCTGGTGGGATACCGGGTCAACCCGGGCAAAGAGCGGGCTCTTTTTGATGCTGTAGGGTTGAAGGCCAACGATTTGGCGGTGAACCTAAATGGCAATGACCTTACGGATCCTGCGGTTATGGCCAAACTATGGACCGAGCTGTCACAGGCAACTGATTTTACATTGACAGTAGAACGTGAAGGCCAGTTACACGATATTTATATTGAGTTGCGTTAGTGGCTTATGGCAAACGCGACATTAATCAGGAGTTTTTTGTGAAAAAATGGATGGGTAAAAGTGCCCTGTGGCTGGCCGGGAGCTTGTTGTGCAGCTCTGCAATGGCAAATGACTTTAGCGCCAGCTTCAAAGGAACCGATATTCAGGAATTCATTAATATTGTCGGACGCAATCTGCAGAAAACGATCATTGTTGACCCTGCTGTTCGTGGGCAGGTTAATGTTCGCAGTTATGACTTGCTGAATGATGAGCAGTATTATCAGTTTTTCCTTAATGTGCTGGAAGTCTACGGTTTTGCTGTCGTTGAAATGGATAACGGGGTTCTGAAAGTTATCCGTGATAAAGACGCGAAAATTTCAGCGATCCCTGTGGTTGGCGGAAAAGACCAAGTCAAGGGTGATCAGGTTGTTACCCGGGTCATTGCCGTTCGCAACGTGTCGGTCCGTGAACTATCTCCGTTGCTGCGTCAGCTCAATGATAATGCCGGTGCGGGTAATGTCGTGCATTACGACCCTGCCAATATCATTATGATCACAGGCCGTGCTGCCGTGGTAAACCGTCTGGCTGAGATTATCGAGCGTGTCGACCGCGCCGGTGACAAAGAAATTGATGTGGTCGAACTACGCAATGCATCGGCAGCAGAAATGGTGCGTATCGTGGATGCACTGAATAAATCGGCCGACTCCAAGTCTACCCCACAATTTTTGCAGCCTAAGCTGGTTGCCGACGAGCGTACCAATGCGGTATTGCTGTCAGGCGATCCCAAGGTGCGCAACCGTCTCAAGCGTCTTATTCATCAGCTAGATAAGGAAATGGCCACATCGGGCAATAACCGGGTTGTGTACCTTAAATATGCCAACGCCGAGGAATTGGTTGATGTCCTGAAAGGGGTGTCTGACAACCTGCAGGCCGAGAAGAAAGGCGGCAGTAAGAAGACAGCGGCAAGCGGTAATGCCGAAGTGATGATTTCGGCCCACGTTGATACCAACTCCCTGATCCTGACAGCGCCGCCAGATATCATGCGTGCGCTGGAAAATATCATTGCCCAGCTGGATATTCGCCGGGCACAGGTACTGATTGAGGCGATGATTGTAGAGCTGGCTGAAGGCGATGGTGTTAATTTCGGTGTTCAGTGGGGTTCCTTGGACGGTGGGGTGGTTCAGTTTGGTAACTCTGGTATCCCTATCTCCCAATATGCGGTGGGCTTGAAAGAGGCTGAAGATGTCCCAGGTTCAACCGTTATTGATTCGAATGGCAATAGAACTGAAAACAAAGCAACTCAGGGTGACTATACAAAATTGGCCAGTGTATTGAGTGGCGTTAACGGTGCTGCGCTGGGCGTTGTGATGGGGGACTGGACTGCGCTGGTTAATGCGGTAGCTTCCGATCGCAACTCCAATATTTTGTCATCGCCGAGTATTACGGTGATGGATAACGGCGAGGCCTCTTTTATTGTTGGTGAGGAAGTGCCGGTGGTGACCGGTTCGACGTCCAGCTCGAATAATGACAACCCGTTCCAGACTGTCGAGCGCAAGGAAGTGGGGATCAAGCTGAATGTGGTACCACAGATCAACGAAGGTGATTCCGTCCAGCTGAAAATCGAGCAGGAAGTGTCTAATGTACTCGGTGCCGAAGGGGCGGTAGATGTGCGGTTCTCCAAACGTCAGCTAACCACGTCAGTACTGGTGCAGGATGGTCAGATGATAGCTCTGGGCGGCCTGATTCAGGAACAGGTGGACGAAAGCGAGCAGAAAATTCCTCTTTTGGGCGATATTCCGATTCTGGGGCACCTATTTAAATCGACCAATA
>Ga0209272_10001463_pt1 | contig 14901 bp, 8 predicted proteins | sample tdDd002_FD_187125 | JGI IMG/M metagenome (GOLD analysis project Ga0209272, IMG submission 187125) | Marine sediment microbial communities from the Atlantic coast under amendment with organic carbon and nitrate - tdDd00.2 (SPAdes)... | ecosystem: Environmental > Aquatic > Marine > Coastal >... | reverse complement strand
TAATGTTAGTGAGGAAGCGACACGTAACCTTGATGAAAATGGTTTGATTCGTATTGGTGCTATTGTAGAGCCAGGCGATATTCTAATCGGAAAGATTACTCCTAAGGGAGAATCTGATCCTTCTCCGGAAGAGAAATTGCTTCGTGCAATCTTCGGTGATAAAGCGGGTGATGTTAAAGATGCATCTCTTAAAGCTTCACCTTCACTTCGTGGTGTTGTAATTGAGAAGAAATTATTCTCTCGTTCAGTACGTGATCGTAAGTCGAAGCAAAGTGATAAGCCTTTATTGCAGAAACTTGATGAAGAGTTTGACAAAACTATTACTGATCTAAACAATCTTCTAATTGAAAAATTGTTTACTATCTGTAATGGTAAAACATCTCAAGGGGTTAAGGATTATCTAAGTGTTGATTTGATTCCTAAGGGAGTAAAGTTCACTCAAAAGCTTTTAGCTGAGATTAATTACTTGCAAGTAGACCCTAATAAGTGGACTACTGATAAAGATAAAAATGAAACTATTAAGACCTTATTACATAATTATGTAATTAAGTATAAGGAACTTGATAGTGCTAGTAAGCGTAAGAAATATAACGTTACTATTGGTGATGAAATGCCTGTAGGTATCATCCAAATGGCTAAAGTTTATGTTGCTAAGAAACGTAAGCTTCAGATTGGTGATAAGATGGCTGGTCGTCACGGTAATAAAGGTATTGTTTCTCGTGTTGTTCGTCAGGAAGATATGCCATTCCTTGAGGATGGAACGACGGTTGACATTTGCTTGAACCCACTAGGTGTACCTTCACGTATGAACCTTGGACAGGTATTCGAGACCGTTCTTGGTTGGGCAGGTATTGAGTTAGGGTTGAAGTTTGCAACTCCGATTTTCGATGGTGCAAGTCTAGACGAAATTACTGCATATACTGACAAAGCTGGTGTTCCTGCTTTCGGTAGAGCCTACCTTCATGATGGGGGTACTGGTGTAAGATTTGATCAGCCTGCTACGGTTGGTGTTATCTACATGCTGAAACTGGGTCACATGGTTGATGATAAGATGCACGCGCGTTCTATCGGTCCTTATTCTCTGATTACTCAGCAACCACTTGGTGGTAAAGCTCAGTTTGGTGGTCAGCGTTTTGGTGAGATGGAGGTATGGGCTCTTGAGGCCTTTGGTGCTGCTCATATTCTACAGGAAATCCTGACAATTAAGTCGGATGATGTAATGGGTAGAGCGAAAGCTTATGAAGCTATCGTCAAAGGTGAACCTATGCCAGCTCCAGGTATTCCTGAATCTCTAAATGTGTTATTACACGAACTTAGAGGTCTTGGCTTGAGCGTTAAATTAGTATAAGCCTTATATAGAAAGTGAGTGTTGGATATTCCGACATTCACTTTTCTTGAATCAATTTGTTAATATCCTAATTTTCAATATATGGCATTCAGAAGAGATAACAAAGTAAAGAGTAATTTTACAAAAATCTCTATCAGTCTTGCTTCTCCTGAGGAGATCTTAGAAAGATCTAGTGGTGAAGTTTTAAAGCCTGAAACCATCAACTATCGTACTTATAAGCCAGAACGTGACGGTTTATTCTGTGAAAGAATTTTCGGTCCTGTTAAGGATTATGAGTGTCACTGTGGTAAATACAAGCGTATCCGTTACCGTGGTATTGTTTGTGACCGATGTGGTGTTGAGGTAACCGAGAAAAAAGTACGCCGTGAGCGTATGGGACACATCCAATTGGTTGTGCCTGTAGCGCATATTTGGTATTTTAAATCGTTGCCAAATAAAATTGGTTACCTTTTAGGTTTACCAACAAAAAAATTAGATACTATCATTTATTACGAGCGTTATGTCGTAATTAATCCAGGTGTGAAAGCCGCTGATGGTGTCAATTATCTTGATTTCCTAACCGAAGAAGAATATTTAGATATTCTTGATGAACTTCCAATGGAAAATCAATTCTTAGATGATGAAGATCCAAATAAGTTTATTGCAAAAATGGGTGCGGATGCACTTTGCAGTCTACTTTCTCGTTTAGATCTTGATTCATTATCATATGAATTACGTCATAAGGCTAGCACTGAGACTTCACAGCAACGTAAAAACGAAGCTTTGAAACGTCTTCAGGTTGTTGGTGCTTTCCGTGATTCTAAAGAAGTGAACAACCCAGAATGGATGGTTGTTAAAGTTGTACCAGTTATTCCACCAGAATTACGTCCTTTGGTACCATTGGATGGTGGTCGATTTGCAACTTCGGATTTAAATGACCTTTATCGTCGTGTAATTATCCGTAACAATCGTCTTAAGAGACTAATTGAAATCAAAGCTCCAGAAGTAATCTTACGTAATGAAAAACGTATGCTTCAAGAGGCTGTTGATTCATTATTTGATAACTCTCGTAAATCCAATGCGGTTAAGACTGAAAATAACCGTCCTTTGAAATCTCTTTCAGATTCATTGAAAGGTAAGCAAGGTCGTTTCCGTCAGAATCTATTGGGTAAGCGTGTTGACTATTCTGCTCGTTCGGTAATTGTTGTAGGTCCGGATTTGGAAATGCACGAGTGTGGTATCCCTAAGGATATGGCAGCTGAACTTTATAAGCCTTTCGTTATTCGTAAGCTTATTGAGCGTGGAATTGTAAAGACTGTAAAATCAGCTAAAAAAATCGTAGATCGTAAAGATCCTGTGGTTTGGGATATTCTTGAGAATGTATTGAAAGGACATCCAGTGCTGCTTAACCGTGCTCCAACTCTTCACCGTTTGGGTATTCAGTCTTTCCAACCAAAATTGATTGAAGGTAAAGCGATTCGTCTGCACCCTCTAGCATGTACCGGTTTTAATGCCGACTTTGATGGTGACCAGATGGCGGTTCACTTACCTCTAGGTAATGAAGCTGTTCTTGAGGCTCAGATGTTAATGTTGTGTTCTCACAATATTCTGAATCCTGCGAATGGTACACCAATTACAGTTCCTTCTCAGGATATGGTACTTGGTCTTTACTACATTACTAAAGCAAGAACTGGTTGTAAAGGTGAAGGTATTACTTTCTACTCTGCTGAAGAGGCGATGATTGCTTTTAATGAAAAAGCAGTTGACCTTCATTCTAAGATCAAGGTGAAAGTTAAGGACCTTAATGAAAATGACGAATTAGTAGATACTATTGTTGAAACTACTATTGGTCGTATCATCGTAAATGAGTGTACTCCAGAAAGTGCTGGTTTCTTAAACGAACTAATTACTAAGAGAGCTCTACGTGATATCATTGGATACGTTTACAAGAAATGTGGCGTTCACGCAACTGCTAAGTTCCTTGATGATATTAAAAACTTAGGTTACCGTAAGGCATTTGAAGGTGGACTATCGTTTAACCTTTCTGATGTTCAAGTTCCTGCAGAGAAGGATGCAATGGTAGCTGACGGTTACGCGCAAGTTGAAGAAGTAAAGAATAACTATAATATGGGATTCATTACTAATAACGAGCGTTACAACCAGATTATTGATATTTGGACGCATGTAAATGCTAACTTGACTCAAACACTAATGACTCAGTTAGAAACTGATAACCAAGGTTTCAACTCAGTATATATGATGCTTGATTCTGGTGCTCGTGGATCGCGAGAGCAGATTCGTCAGTTGGGCGGTATGCGTGGTCTGATGGCCAAGCCTCAGAAATCTGGAGCTAAAGGTGGTCAGATTATTGAGAATCCAATTCTTTCTAACTTTAAGGAAGGTCTTTCAGTACTTGAGTACTTTATCTCTACTCACGGTGCTCGTAAGGGTCTTGCGGATACGGCACTTAAAACAGCCGATGCGGGTTACTTAACTCGTCGTTTGGTTGATGTTGCTCAGGATGTTATTATTCATGAAGCTGATTGTGGTACATTAAGAGGTCTTTCTGCATCTGCAATTAAGAATCAGGAAGATGTTGTAGCATCTCTATATGAAAGAGTTCTAGGTCGTACAACTGTTCACGATGTATTCCATCCATTAACTGGTGAGCTTATTGTAGCTTCAGGTATGGAAATTACAGAGGAAATTGCTGAGGCTCTTGAAGCGTCTCCAGTTGAAACTGTAGAGATTCGTTCGGTATTAACTTGTGAAGCTCGTCAAGGTGTTTGTGCTAAATGTTACGGACGTAACCTTGCAAGTGGTGAATTGGTTCAAAAAGGTGAAGCTGTTGGTGTTATTGCAGCACAGTCAATCGGTGAGCCGGGTACACAGTTAACACTTCGTACCTTCCACGTAGGGGGTACCGCGGGTAACGTATCTGCAGAAAACTCTGTTGTTTCTAAGTATGATGGTTTTGCTGAGTTCGATGAACTTAGAACGGTATCGCATACTTCTGAAGATGGAAAATCATACGATGTTGTAATTGGTCGTTTGGCTGAATTACGTATCATCGATAAGAATACAAATATTGCTGTATCAACACATACTATTCCTTACGGTTCTAAACTGTTTGTTAAGGATGGTGCTGATGTTTCAAAAGAACAATTGATTTGTGAGTGGGATCCATATAATGCCATGATCATCTCTGAATTCTCAGGTAAGATTTCATTCGATAACTTGATTGAAGGTATTACTTTTAATGAGGAGTCTGATGAAGCTACAGGTTTTGCTGAGAAAGTAATTATCGAATCTAAGGATAAGGCGAAGAATGCTAGTGTTAGAATCTTAGGAGCTGACGGTGAAATTCTTAAGTCTTACAACTTACCAGTAGGAGCTCACGTTTCGGTTAGTGAAGGTGATATGATTACTGTTGGACAATCTGTTGTTAAGATCCCTAGAAACGTTGGTAAAACGGGTGATATTACCGGGGGTCTTCCTCGTGTTACAGAGTTGTTTGAGGCTCGTAACCCATCTAATCCAGCTGTTGTTTCTGAGATTGATGGTGAAATTACATTCGGAAAAATCAAGCGTGGTAACCGTGAGGTTATTGTTACTTCAAGAACAGGTCAAGAGAAGAAGTACCTAGTACCTTTATCTAAGCAAATGCTTGTTCAAGAGAATGACTATATCAGAGCGGGTACACCATTATCTGATGGAGCTACAACTCCTGCCGATATCCTTTCAATTAAGGGACCTACAAAAGTTCAGGAGTATATCGTGAACGAGGTACAGGATGTATATCGTATGCAGGGTGTGAAGATTAACGATAAACACTTTGAGATTATCGTTCGTCAGATGATGCGTAAGGTTGTTATTGCTGATCCAGGTGATACTATCTTCTTGGAAAAACAAATTGTTGATAAGCAAGCTTTTATGCTTGAGAACGATGAGATTTTCGGTAAGAAAGTGGTAATTGATGCTGGTGACTCTAACGAATTGGTTTTAGGCCAGACTGTTACTGCAAGACAATTACGTGATGTGAATTCAGTATTGAAGCGTAAGGATATGAAGTTAGTTGTTGCACGTGATGTTATCGCTGCTACATCGACTCAGATTCTACAGGGTATTACCCGTGCATCTCTTCAAACTCGCTCATTTATTTCAGCGGCTTCTTTCCAGGAGACTACTAAAGTATTGAACGAGGCTGCAATTCGTGGTAAGGTTGATCAACTTGAAGGTTTGAAAGAGAATGTTATTTGTGGTAAATTGATTCCTGCAGGTACTGGTCTTAGAGCCTACAAAGACATCGTAGTTGGTGCAAAAGAAGATTACGAAAAACTTCTTGCTAATAATCCTACTGAAGAGTAAGCAAACTCTTATTAAATATAAAGGCTGTTTCATTTATTGAAACAGCCTTTTTTTTATGCTCAGTCCAAATATATTTTCTTATTTTAGCTAGGCTAATTTTAATAGCTTATATAGGAAATAAACTTCTGATACAGAACTAAAAATATTTATAATGGAAGACAATAAAAAAGGAAATCAAATCGATATTCAACTTAGCGAAGAGGTGGCACAGGGAACTTATTCTAACCTTGCCGTTATTACGCATTCAAGTTCTGAATTTGTTGTTGATTTTGTTCGCATTATGCCGGGAGTGCCTAAGGCTGATGTTAAGTCACGAGTTATTTTGACTCCTGAACATGCAAAACGCTTAATGTTAGCTTTACAGGATAATATCAATAAGTTTGAGTCCGTGAATGGCCCTATTAAGAATGTTGATGGAGGACAAGGTCCTCAAGGACCAATTATTCCAATGGGATTTGGGCCAACTGGTCAGGCATAGAAAAATAAGCATAAATGAAAAGCGGAGAACGGTTCAAGTTCTCCACTTTTTTTTGTCTGCTATTATGCAATTATATTTTGACTTTCTGAGTTTTAACTTTTTTGCGGATGTTTAATTTAAATAAGCTAAATGAAATTAGTGCAATTGTAAGTCCTGCACCAATGCCATATTCAGTACTTATATTTAACCCACCATTTTTTAGAGGAGCTACAAGCAGGTAGGTGAAACATATGGTCGTCATAAAACTTGCTGGTATACTCATAATATAGTGTGATTTATCTTTTTTTGCTAAATACATAGCACCTGTCCAAAGCATAATCATAGATAAGATTTGATTGGCTAAACCCAGATATTTCCAAATAGTAGAAAATTCTAACTGAGATAGAAGAAAACCAACTAAAAACAGAGGCAGACTAACCAAAAGTCGACTTTTTATAGAGCCTTGTTTAATACTTAGCATATCGGCAATAGTTAAGCGGGCACTTCTGAAGGCTGTATCTCCTGTTGTAATTGGACATGCAATAACACCGATGATTGCGAAAACGGCTCCAATCTTTCCTAACCATGTATTACAAATTTCATTCACTACCCAGGCAGGATTATGTCCTGAAGTCATTGTTTCGTTAAGGGCGTGCGCATCACCGAAAAAGTTCATCGCGGCAGTCGCCCAGATAATTGCAACGATACCTTCTGCTATCATCGCACCAAAGAATACCGGGCGTCCATAGCTTTCTTTTTTCATACAGCGAGCCATCATAGGTGATTGAGTAGAATGAAATCCGGAAATGGCACCACAAGAAATAACGATAAACATCATGGGATATAAAATATTCTGCTCAGGATTTGAGTGAAGGTTTTTTAACTGACTAAAACTGATCTCAGCCATTTTTAAGCTTCCATCAAAGGATTTAAATATCATTGCACCTGCAATAGTTATGGCCATGATTAAAAGAGCAGCTCCAAATAGGGGATAGATCTTACCAATTATCTTATTTATAGGGAGAAGAGTTGCTATTAGGTAATAAGCAAATATGCCATATAACCAAAAGTGAAAGCCTCCTCCAGTTAGGTCTTTAAGTAAACCAGCCGGTCCCGTTACGAAAGCAACACCTACTAGTACTAGTAATAAGATGGTAAAAACTCTGAGGAAATTTTGAAATCCTGTACCTAGATATTTCCCTACAATTTCAGGAAAACTTGAACCATTGTTCCGTATGGAGAGCATACCTGAAAAATAATCATGTGTAGCTCCCATAAATATGCAGCCAAAGACTATCCATATATAGGCTACTGGCCCATACATGGCACCGAGAATGGCACCAAATATGGGGCCAAGACCTGCAATATTAAGAAACTGTATGGTAAACATTTTCCATGTTGGCATAACAATAAAATCTACATTATCTTTTAATCTTATTGCAGGTGTTTTAATAGAATCATCGGCACCAAAGAAATGTTCTATAAACTTTCCGTAAAGAAAATATCCTAGTACAAGTGAAATAATTGCGGCTAAAAATGTAATCATAGGTTTTAAAACTATTGGTTTTATTAAGAGTTATTAAAGTTACCATTAATAATAAATGAGAAAATAGTTCTTTCAAAATAATTTGAAAGGGAAGGAAGCCGTTGACATTAGAAAGATAAAGCCTCTTATATAACATGCTTTATTGTTGATCCATATATTGATTTAATATCCTGAATATTAATTAATAGAAGTTTGTTTTAGTCTATAGAAATAGGTGCTTATATAAATTTGTTTTAAGTAGTCTATTCCATATATTTGCTAAGCCTGATTCTAGGCCTGAATAAAGCTTAAATCTGAATAATAACAAATTGTAATCGAAACGGCTGATCAATCTATTTTCACAACAGTTGAAAAGGATAATTTTAGAGAGATATTCGATTATAAACTGATAAAACATATAACAATGAAAGGATTAAAAATTGTTGTTCTTGCTAAGCAGGTTCCTGATACACGTAATGTTGGGAAAGATGCTATGAAAGCTGATGGAACTGTGAACAGAGCTGTTTTGCCTGCTATCTTCAATCCTGAAGATTTAAATGCACTTGAGCAAGCATTGCGTCTAAAAGATAAATACCCAGGAACTGAGATCACATTATTGACTATGGGACCTGGTAGAGCTGCTGAAATCATTCGTGAAGGTTTATACCGAGGAGCTGATAATGGTATTCTTTTATCTGACCGTGCTTTTGCTGGATCTGATACTTTAGCTACTTCTTACGCTTTATCTTGTACTCTTAAAAAAATGGGTAAGATTGATATTATCATTGCTGGTCGTCAGGCTATTGATGGTGATACGGCTCAGGTTGGACCACAGGTTGCTGAGAAGTTAGGCTTCCCACAAATTACTTATGCTGAGGATGTTGTTTCAGCTGAAAAAGGTAAAATCGTTATTAAACGTCGTTTAGAGCGTGGTGTTGAAACTGTTGAAGGTGCTCTTCCAATGGTTGTAACTGTAAATGCTTCTGCACCCGAATGTCGTCCACGTAACGCAAAGTTTGTTATGAAATACAAGCACGCAAGAGCGGTTTCTGAAATGCAGGATGCTGACGAAGATTATATCGCATTACACAACAACCGTCCTTACCTAAACATTGGTGAGTGGAGTGTGAACGATATCGATACTAAAGCTGAAGAACTTGGTTTAACTGGATCACCTACAAAGGTAAAAGCGATTGAAAATGTCGTGTTCCAAGCTAAGGAAGCTAAAGTACTTGAGCCTAGCGATGCTGATATGGATGAGCTAATGAAAGAGTTAATTGCTAACCATACAATTGGTTAATCGATTGGTTTTTCCTATCATTTCAATGTAGAATTTTAAAATTAAGAACCGTGAATAACGTATTTGTATATTGCGAAATAGAAGAGGGACAGATTGCTGATGTAAGTCTTGAACTTTTAACTAAAGGTAGATCGCTAGCTGATGACTTGAAGTGTAACCTTGAGGCTATTGTTATTGGTGCCGATCTTAAAGGTGTTGAGAAACAAATTATCCCTTTTGGAGTTGATACTTTATGGATGGCTGACGATAAGCGTCTTTACCCATACACAACTCTACCTCATACTTCAATCATTGTAAAATTATTTGAAGAAGAGAAACCACAAATCGCTTTGATGGGTGCTACAAGCATCGGTCGTGATCTAGGTCCTCGTGTATCTTCTGCACTTCACTCTGGTCTAACTGCTGACTGTACGAGTTTGATTATTGGTGATCATACTGATAAGAAGAATAAAAAGGATTATAAAGATCTTTTATACCAGATTCGACCTGCTTTCGGTGGTAACATTGTTGCTACAATTATTAACCCAGACTGTCGCCCACAAATGGCAACTGTACGTGAGGGTGTAATGAAGAAAGAGATTCGTTCTGAAGCTTATAAAGGAAAAGTTAAGAATATCGAAGTTGCTAAGTATTTGAACAGCGAAGATTTCGTTGTGAAAGTAATTGAGCGTCATATGGAAGCTTCTAAAGTGAACATCAAGAATGCAGGTATTATTGTTGCAGGTGGTTACGGTGTAGGTTCTAAAGAAAACTTCGATAAGTTATACGAACTAGCTGATGTTATTGGTGGTGAAGTAGGTGCTTCTCGTGCTGCTATCGATGCCGGTTATTCTACTCACGAACGTCAAATTGGTCAAACAGGTGTTACTGTACGTCCTAAGCTATATATTGCTTGTGGTATTTCTGGTCAGATTCAGCATACAGCTGGTATGGAAGAATCTGCTATGGTAATTGCTATCAATACGGATAAGAATGCTCCAATCAACAATTTTGCTGACTATGTGATTACAGGTGATATTGCTGATGTTGTACCTAAGATGATCAAAAAGTACAAAGAGAATACCAAGTAATAAATTTAGTAATTAGAAGGTAAGAGACTTCGGTTAGACTTACCATTAAATACATCTAAAGAAATGGCTAATTTCTATACAGATAACGAGGACATGAAGTTCCATTTGGAACACCCGTTAATGAAAAAAATTGTTGCGCTTAAAGAGCGTGGCTTCGAAGATAAAGACAAGTATGACTATGCACCTCTTGATTTTGAAGATGCAATGGATTCATACGATCGTACATTAGAAATCGTTGGTGAAATTTGTGGTGATATTATTGGTCCTAATGCTGAAGGCGTTGACCAAGAAGGACCTCGAGTTGAGAACGATCGTGTAATTTACGCTAAAGGTACTGCTGAAAACCACGATGCTCTTACAAAAGCTGGTTTAATTGGAATGTCTCTTCCACGTGAATACGATGGATTAAATTTCCCTCTTGTACCTTACGTAATGGCTGCTGAACTTGTTTCTCGTTCTGATGGTGGTTTTGCTAACATCTGGGGTCTTCAGGACTGTGCGGAAACAATTCACGAATTTGCTTCGAAAGAGCAAAAAGAAAATTATTTGCCACGTTTTGCCAAAGGTGCTACTGCAGCTATGGACTTAACTGAGCCAGATGCAGGTTCTGACTTGCAGGCAGTTCAGTTGAAGGCAACATATAATAAAGAAGAAGATCAGTGGTATTTGGACGGTGTAAAGCGTTTTATTACCAATGGTGATGGTGATGTATCTCTAGTATTGGCTCGTTCAGAGGAAGGTACTAATGACGGTCGTGGTTTGTCAATGTTTATCTATGACAAAAAGCACATGGCTGTTAAGGTTCGTCGTATCGAGCATAAAATGGGTATCATCGGATCTCCAACTTGTGAGCTAGTATTTACAAATGCTCCTGCTGAATTGGTAGGTTCTCGTAAAATGGGACTTATCAAGTACGTAATGTCATTGATGAACGGTGCTCGTTTAGGAGTAGGTGCTCAATCAGTAGGTATTGCTGAAGCTGCTTACCGTGAAGGTTTAGCATATGCTAAAGAACGTCGTCAGTTTGGTAAAGCGATTATCGAATTCCCAGCTGTTTATGAAATGTTGACTAATATGGAAGCGAAGCTTAATGCTTCTCGTTCTGTATTGTATGAAACATGTCGTATGGTTGATGTTTACAAGTGCTACTACCATATCTCTCAGGATCGTTCTCTAGATAAAGAAGAGAGAATGGAGATGAAGAAATATCAGAAGTTAGCTGATGTATTCACTCCTTTATTGAAATTATTTGCTTCTGAGTTTTGTAATGAAGTGGCATACGATTCATTGCAAGTTCACGCGGGTTCTGGTTATATGAAAGATTACCCAATTGAGCGTTTAGTTCGTGATGCACGTATTACAAATATTTACGAAGGAACTACTCAGTTACAGGTTGTAGCTGCAGTTCGTGGGGTAACTACAGGACAGTATTTAGCTCAAATTAAGTTCTACGAAGAATCTGAGCTTAACCCACAGTTGGAGTACATCAGAACAACGCTTAAGGGCATGACTGAGAAGTATGAAGAAGCTGTTGCTAAAGTAAACGAGATCAATGCTACTGCAGATCACAATGACTTCTTGGATTTCCATGCACGTCGTTTGGTTGAAATGGCTGGTTATATCGTTATGGGATACTTGATGTTATTAGATACGACTCGTAATGAGAAGTTCCAGGCATCAACAGAAGTATTTGTTAAGATGGGTAAAGCGAAATGTGCTGCTCACCTTGATTATATTTCATCTTCAGACTTGAAAGACTTGGGTATCTTCAAAAAATAAGAAAATCCAGTTCAGAATATATAAAAGGAGTTGCTTCATGCAACTCCTTTTTTTGTGCGCTCATTTTAATTGATGATTAAATTTTATCTCTGTAAACTAAGCATTAAATGTATTCTGGAATTAAAACATTGGGAATCTTTAAAAGTTGTTTAATTTATTATAATATATTTGTAGAGGACTGGCTTTTTAAGCTATCTAAAATCAAAAATGACAGTATGGCTAATCAAATCTAAATTGATTAGAACTGAAATCTATTGATGTCTCGATATTGAGAAGAACAATCTTTTGGTACTATGGAATCAGAAAACAACGAATATTTTATTGCCAAATGGAAATCCCAATATAAAAAGGGATTACTTGAATATATTATCATTTTGCTACTGCGTTCGCGCCCTTGTTATGGCTATGAACTCATTAGTGATATGAATCAATTTACTTCACTTGAAATAGCTGAAGGAACGATCTATCCTCTTCTTAACAGGTTAAAGAAGGAAGGCTTGGTAACTTCAGAATGGGCTGAACAGGAATCAGGAATTCCTAGGAAATACTATAAGCTTACCGAAGATGGCTTAGCTATTTTGGGTACTATGAACGAATACGTTGGTTCTCTTAATTCTTCAGTTGAGAAAATCCTTAAGAAAACGGATTCTCTGAAATAATCATTTAATATATCGACAGCTATGCAACAATATATCTTATCCTTAGATCAGGGAACATCAATTTCAAGAGCTATTATTTTTGATAGAGAAGGTAAAATTATTGCTATCTCACAAAAGGAATTTGAACAATTTTCTCCTCGCTTGAGTTGGATTGAGCAGGATGCCAATGAAATTTGGTATTCACAGGCTTCTGTTGCCGAAGAGGTTATTCATAAGGCTGGTTTAAAAGCCACAGACATAAAAGCCATTGGAATTACCAATCAAAGGGAAACAACTATTCTTTGGGATAAAGAGACAGGTAAGCCAATAGGAAATGCAATTGTTTGGCAAGATAGAAGGACATCTCAGTATTGCGATGAACTTAAAGAGAAAGGACTAGCCGATAAGATTAAAGATAAGACAGGTTTGATCTTGGATGCTTACTTCTCTGGTACCAAAGTTAAATGGTTGCTGGATAATATTCCTGGAGCGAGACAAAAGGCAGAAGAAGGCAAGCTCGCCTTTGGAACTGTTGATTCATGGTTAATATGGAAATTAACTAAAGGTGCATGTCATGTTACTGATGTTTCCAATGCCAGTAGAACCATGCTGTTTAATATTAAAACTCTTGAATGGGATAAGGAACTTTTAGAGCTTTTGGATATTCCAGAAAGTATTTTACCAGAAGTTAAAAGCTCCAGTGAGGTATATGGAATGACTTCAAAATCCTTATTTGGAGAGGAAATTCCAATTGCAGGTATTTGTGGTGATCAGCAGGCAGCACTTTTTGGTCAAATGTGTCACGAGAAAGGTATGGTTAAAAACACCTATAATACAGGCTGTTTTATCTTGATGAATACAGGAGATCAAATTGTAAGATCAAATAATGATTTAGTCACAACCATTGCCTGGCAAATAGGTGATAAGGTCACATATGCTTTAGAAGGAAGTGTTTTTATTGGCGGTGCTGTTATTCAATGGCTTCGCGATCAAATGAATCTGATTCATTCGATAAGCGAAATTGAAGAATTAGCTCTTTCGGAAAAAGATAACGGCGGTATTTATATTGTGCCTGCCTTTACGGGGCTAGGTGCACCCTATTGGGATCAATATGCGCGAGGAACCTTTTGGGGATTGAATATGGGAACTACACCAGGTCATATAGCGCGTGCTGCACTAGAATCGATTGCCTTACGTTCACGCGATGTATTAAAAGCCATGGAGCGTGATTCAGGTAATTCGTTAACTCAACTAAGAGCTGGTGGTACGGTATTGAATAAAACGATTATGCAATTTCAAGCCGATATTTTAGATACTGAGGTGGTACGACCTAATGTGAAAGAAATAACTGCATTAGGATCGGCATATCTTGCAGGATTAGCAGTCGGTTTCTGGAAAGATATAGAAGAGATCAAAAAACATTGGGAAATCACGGAGGTTTATGAAGCAAAAATGCCAAAAGAAAAGCTGGATAAGACTCTTAAATATTGGAATAGAGCAGTTGGAAGAACCTGTGAATGGTTAGATTCAGAAGATTAATTCCATTAATGATATTTAAAAGGGCGATAATTTTACGAATTATCGCCCTTTTTTAATTGAATACCAGCTTATATATTCGAATAAAAGAAAAATATCTTTAATTAAAACTTAAATGTTTTATAAGAAACGCTTTTTTTTTATAATTGGTTTTGATCAGAATTATTGATTTAGATTTCTTTTATAGAATCATTGATTGATGTGTTTTTACTTTAATATGCCTGTAAACTTATGCTTATCAGCTTTTTGTTAGATTATTTCTAAATAAACAAAGTTAACGGACATACTTTGTATGCCTATGTATTTTTTTATAGGTTTGAAATGTCAGCAAATAAAGTCATATAAGCATTGCTTATATTTTTTTAACTAGCCTACATAGTATTGCAAAGTATGAATCGATGTTATGTATTCTGATGGATTAAATATCCAAATTAGATTTATTAAATCAGTTAGTAAATAATTACAAAAAGGAATTAAAATGTTAATGGTACGTGAAAATATGATCTCCGAAGTACAGAAGACAAACCAGATATGGGATGTCGTTATTGTTGGAGGAGGAGCGTCTGGTCTCGGAGCAGCACTTGAAGCCGTTACACGTGGAATGAAAACCTTATTGTTAGAACAAGATGATTTTACCAAGGGAACTTCAAGTAGAAGTACAAAACTAGTACATGGTGGCGTAAGATATTTAGCACAAGGAAATATTGCTTTGGTTTTAGAGGCTCTTAGAGAAAGAGGTTTGATGAAACAAAATGCCCCTCATCTGGTAAAAGATCAATCTTTTATTATTCCAAGTTATAGTTGGTGGGTAAAGCCATATTATACACTAGGTTTAACTGCTTACGATTTTATGGCTGGCCGTTTAGGACTAGGTCGTTCTTTGCCTTATTCAAGAAAGAGA
>Ga0209272_10001459_pt1 | contig 14921 bp, 9 predicted proteins | sample tdDd002_FD_187125 | JGI IMG/M metagenome (GOLD analysis project Ga0209272, IMG submission 187125) | Marine sediment microbial communities from the Atlantic coast under amendment with organic carbon and nitrate - tdDd00.2 (SPAdes)... | ecosystem: Environmental > Aquatic > Marine > Coastal >... | reverse complement strand
CGATTGGCGTGTTTATCTCATGTGCAACACCTGCGACCAGTTTACTGAGTGAAGCCTGTTTTTCCGCTTCAATAAGTTGGTTTTGTACTGTTTGTAATTTCTTAATGTTCAATTGTAGCTCTGTGTTCTTTTCCATTAGCTCCAGCGCATGTTGCTTACGCTCGTTTAGCCGTTTTTTCACGAGATTTAGGACATAGAATAAGATGAACTTCAATATGATAGCTTCTGTAACTGTCGTGATTATTACTGCCCAAAATGCCCATCTAGAGTTATCTTGAGCGGTAGAGTAAATGCGATCACTAATGTCAACTAAATGGCTGTTATAGGTGCTAACATCAGATAGCAAATTATCATATTTCTCTTTTCCATCGGTTGTAATGTGCATGAATTCAGCGATTCGAATGTTATCTTGCGAGTATTTGACGGTTTGCAGAACCGATTGCCGATATTGCGTCCATGAATTGTGAATGTTGCTGGCGAGTTGTGCGGTTCTTTCCGTCAACTCGAAATGTTTAACGTGCGTGTTTAGCGTACGATCGATCATCCGTATGTCTTTATCGATTAATTCAGTGATTTCATGTTTACTATTGTTGTCCGGTGCCATCACCAAGGCCATCGTTAGTTGCCGTAACTCAGATATTGGATAAGAAAGCTCAGTGTTATTGTGATTGACTTGGTCGACCGATTCATGAACTTGTCGGATTGAATTGTTTACATCATTGATACTATAAATGTTGTACATACCTTGCATAATGAGCACGCTTGTCGTCGCAATAAACAGTATCAGTATCTTCTTTGACAAGCTGTCTTGAGCAATCATTGCCATGTTATTACTCCACAGAAGAAACGAATTCGATTGGCGTTTTCAGGTGTTCAGGGTAAGGGGTTTTACCTCTAATGGACCAGTGGAAATCGCTCACTTGAATCTCCCATAAGGGATAAATAGCAGAGGTTCTTGGGGTGTAAACGACCTCTTTGTTTATGGCAATAATGTTGTAAGGGCTAGGTAGACTGAGTTGATAGTTCATCTCTTTAATGTATTTCACCAGATCCCTCAAGGCAGGAATATACTCATTTGTTGTATAGGGGGTCGATATGAATTTGTTGACCAAGCCATCGAGTTCTTCATGAGGGAGAGTTGTTGCCCAAGATGACGTGGAATCGAAGATAAAGAATGAAACCCAGGGGTTGCGCATCCAGTCAAAGTTAGGCCATAGCACTAAATCAAAGTTAATGTCGTTGGTGCCACTACGTGCAGCAATAGCGTTGCCGAACATTTCGGATTCTGATTCAGCCACAATAATGGACACTTCAAAATCTAATTTTTCTAGGAAGAACTTAATATCGTTAATCATGTATTGCATGCTTTCTTGAGCAAGGAAGCGCAATTGAACTTTTTCGTTCTTCTTATAGCCATGTTTTACTTTGTATTGAGCAAGTAATGTATTGATTTCAGCTGTGCTCGCAGTTTGCTTGGCGGCCGTATTTTCGAGGATTTGCGATAAGGCTTGGTCCATACCATAAAACTGCTCAGGTATAGAGACATAAGTGGGTGTGCCTTCACCATTCATAGATAGCGAGACGAGCGAATGTTGATTGATAGCGTCATTAACGATCGCTCTTACTTCGGGTTCTTGAAAAATTGATTGACCATTGAATAGGTTAAATCGAGCAATATAGGTGTTGGTTGATTGAAGGCGATTGACTTTCGAGTAGGGCGCGAATATTGCCTCTAGTTCATCAGAGAATAGCACCGGGGTAATATCGATTTCTCCTTCATCATGTAGTGCCCGATCTTTGGCTTCTTGCTGACTAATCCCCATAAATAGCGTAATTTTTTCAACTTTAGGTGAGTTTGGGTCCCAGTAATGTGGATTGGCTTCAAGCACCGCAATGTCCGATCTCCGATCGCCCTCAATATATCCTTCTTTCAAAATGTATGGACCTAAACCATATGGTCCTGCTTCGGCTAAATTGGGGCAAAATGGCTTCCCATTCCAACCAAACTTTTTAAGGTATGGTTCCGTATAAAACTGCAACCAAATAGCGTCGTATAGGAGTAAGCCGTAGTTTTCAGTTAAATGAAAACGAACAGTATGGGATGATGTTTTTTCTACTTTTGATAGGATTTTATGGAGTTTGGTAAAGGTATAAGGTTCTTCCATGAAGTACTTCATGTTCATTAAAACTGAGTCTGCATTGAAGTCGGTGCCATCTTGAAATTTAACCCCTTTTCGTAGTTCGAATTCGTAAAGCTTGGGGGTAATGATCTTATGACTAATCGCCATATCATACGCCCAACCCTGTTGGTTATTTGCAGGGCGAACTAACCCCGCATTAATAGAATGAGAGCTTGCTATATAGGGTAAATTGGGTAGGTAAACTTTAACATGAGACCCAGGCCTAAAAGTCCCAGATACTGTTTCGAAACTGGTATCCTTTCGAAATTCTTGTGCACTTAACGCAGGAAAAGTTGTCGAGATTAGTACAGCGAACAGTAAAATGAGTACGTTTGAGTTTAGCTTATTCATGTTTGGCCCCATTAATCGGGATAGGAGTCACGTAGGGCGACGCACTTGTCGAAAATCCGTAAGAATACGTCACATAGGTGAGGATCAAAGTGAATGCCGCGTTGATCTTTTATATGTTGGTAAATATCTTCATTAGACCAAGGTTGCTTGTAGCTTCGTTTAGAGGCCAGCGCATCAAAGACATCGATGATCGCCGTGATTCTGCCTTCTATAGGAATATCTTCTCCCTTTAATTGCTTAGGGTAGCCGGTGCCATCCCACTTTTCATGGTGGGTTGACGCGATTACGGCGGCGATTTGCAATATCTCGAGATGCGAACCAGATAAAATAACGCCTCCGATGGAAGCGTGAGATTTCATCGTTTCCCACTCTTCTTCCGTGAGTTTCCCTGGCTTGTGTAAGATGTTGTCAGGGATAGCAATTTTCCCTATATCATGTAACGGAGAAGCGAGTTTAATGCGTTCTGCTGTTTGCTCATCTAATCCAGCTTCTAAAGCGAGCAAATGGGATAGGAGCGATAGACGTTTGACGTGACTCCCTGACTCCTTAGAACGAGTTTCAACCACTTCCCCAAGCCGATACGCGATCTCTTTTTGAGTCTCTAACATATCGTTAAGAAGATAGAGCTTTTCATAAGCAATAGACGCATTTTTCACCAGCAACTCAATGAGCTCGCGGCGCTGTTCTATGACATATCGACTACAGTTGATGACAATAATGCCTTTTGAGTGATGAATCTCGATAGGCAACGCAAATCGGGTGGGTGATAGCTCAATAAGCTGAGATGTCGGATGGATATCAGGAATATCACTGTGATCGACAAAATCTGCGAGTTCTTTGCCGATCGGGATTTTTGACTCATCGGTGGATGCGACAATTGTCCACTCACCATCGATTTGAGAGGCGCCGAAATGTATCGCACACGCGTCATTAAGTTTTAGCAGCGCGACAATCTGTAGCAAAATCCCTTTTAACCAGGTGGTACTGGTATCGGCGACTAGGATATTGGAAGTCGAGTCAATGATTGTTTTCAGGCCATCACGGGTCTGTTCAATCGTGACTATGTCACTGTAAGAGCGTATTGCAGAATAGATTGCGGTTAACAAGCGCGTTGAAGTTAGCTCCGTCTTTGTTTTGTAGTCGTTGATGTCGTAATTGAGGATAACTTTTTCTTCTGGCGCATCACCGGGTTGGCCGGTTCTTAAAATGATGCGACAGTGCTTATCTCCAAAATCATTTCTAATCCAGTTGGCGAGCTCAAGTCCGGCTTGTCGTGTTTCCATTACCACATCTAACAAGATCACGGCGAACTCTGGGCCATTAAGAAACATCTCCTTAGCTTCTTTGGCTGAGTAGGCGTGCGAAAAACGTAGTTTATGATCAAGAAAGCGGTTATTACCTAAGACTAGGCTAGTCACGTCATGAACATCTTTTTCATCATCAACGACCAATATTTCCCAGTATTTTGTTTCTTGGGATGGGGAGGTTTGTTCAGGTTGCGCGAAGAAAAACTTATCACTGTCCATTAATATCTGCCTAATCATGACAAAACGAGAAAGACTGTAATGCCTTACACATTCATATCTATAACTAAGGTTTAGAAGATGCTTATATAAATATCAACCTTATCATTACGTCATGTTGATGGGCTTTTGGTGTACTTCAGGGAGTAGACTCTCAAATTTGAGGTAAAAATAGGAGGAAACCGTCTTGAAGACTCGACAAAACAGAGAGAGTGAATTTCAATTACTAGTATGACCCACTACCAGTGATACCTATGCCTCAGCAATCCGAATTAGCAGCTCAGTTTCAGCAATACATGGAAAACCCACTATTGTGGCCCATTATGGAAGAGCTGAAGAAGAAGCCAAGCGGCTGGAAGGTTCATACGCTCGCCTCTCACTTGATGGAATTAGGCTTTATTCCAGAGCTGGATCCATGTGCCGATAAAGATTTATTTAAACGTAACTTCCTTATCATGAATGCTTTATACCAGTTGCAAGAGACGTTATACCCAGATAATTGGCTTCAAGTTCAGGCTATGGATATTATTTTGATGCCGCAAAGTCAGGTCTTCGGTCATGAGGTGGATCATCACGATCCGCTACGTGATTACTATTTAGACTGGCAAAACTATGAAGCTCAAGAGGGTGAGATTAAACGACTCTTAAATGAATTCTGGACGCGATATAGAGAATTTGTAGGGGGAACAGATTGCCAAGATATGACTCGCACCAAAGCACTTTCGTTATTTCAGCTTCCATCCGATGCAAGTGCAAGTGAGATCCGTAAAACTTGGCGGAAACTGGCTTTAAAATGGCATCCTGACCGTGACAACGGTGACAGTGATAGGTTTCGAGTGCTGTGTGAGGCTTGGAATGTACTTAGGCATTAGCAATTTATATTCAGTTAAAAAAAGCGCCGAACGGCGCTTTTTTCATTATCACTGTTTTATTTACCAGATTTAAACTGACTTTTTCGCATTCGGTTCAAGGCTGCCATAGCATCGAGAACTCGTGGTTTGGCGAGGTCCCCTTGATTCGGCATAGTGTGTGACCAGTTACCATCAAGCATAGCTGAAAGCTCTTTTGCTGGGTTATTTGACCAACCTGGAAGTTGTGCAAGTTGGAACCACAGCCATCCAATCGCATTGACTTCAGAGCTTGATTCAAGTTGCTCAAGTGCAGTGAGGTCAGTAAATTCCTTGCCAAAGCGAAGAGAGTCTTTACCTTTAGCAGATACTCGAAACTTTCCTTCTGTGAGAGTTTTTTGCAAAGCGGCACGGTTTAGCGAACGAGGACGGAAAGTCTCAAGTGCTGTTTCACTTTCGTTGTTGCGCTCTGTAGGGTGCTGAGCAATCACTTCTTTGGCTTTTTCTGTGACATCTACTGCTTGATAATCGTGCATTTGAATGACGCTATCAGCTACATCTAAATAGTCTCCGGAACCACCCATTACGATAATCGTGGAGATATTCAACTCATCACGAAGTTGGCCAATTCGATCGACTAGCGGAGTAATAGGCTCATCACCTTTGCTTACGAGCGCTTGCATACGTTCGTCACGAATCATAAAGTTGGTTGCCGATGTATCTTCATCGATCAGCAAGCCATTCGCGCCAGCCTCGATTGATTCTTGTAACCAAGCTGCTTGAGAAGTTGAACCTGAGGCATCTTGAGTGGAGAAATCTGAGGTATCTTTGCCCATTGGTAAATGGTTGATGTAGTTACCTAGGTTTAAGTTGTGCACGCATCGACCATCTTCTGCGCGAATTTTCATTGCATTGCTAGTGGTGACGACTTTCTCACGACCATCGCCAGGGATGTGGTTGTAGATAGAGCGTTCAATGGCTGTTAACAAAGTGGATTTGCCATGAAAGCCACCACCAACAATTAAGGTAATGCCTTTAGAAATACCTAACCCAGTGACAGGCCCTTGGTTTGGCGTATCAATCGTTACTTCAAGAGATTGAGGTGCGATAATTTCAACCGCATCTTTCATTGGTAAATCACAGTCGCCAGCGAGGCGAGGAAGAACAGAACCATTGCCAACAAAAGCAAGTAGGTTAAGTTCATCTAGCTTTGAACGCATAACGTCTTGGTCTTCAATGACTTCGCAATGATGAGTCAACGCATCAAGATCTAATTCGCGTTCAAGTGTGGCGCGGCGAATGTATTTTGGTAAATGGAACGTAAGTAGGTTATCTGCTTTTTTACCAAGTACCGAGCGACCTTCTGCCGGAAGGTTGATACGAAAACGTAGCTCAATACCTTCTTCGGTAAACAATACAGCTGTACTGTCTAAAACCGTCTGACCTGTTAGCGCGATGCTAATGCTCGAGTCCATTTTTGACAACTCAGCGAAGCGGCGAGCGATATAGTCACGAGCAGCGATTTGGTAAGATGATGATTTATCACGTAACCATTGAAGGCCTGTTACCGACCAAGGGCGTACTGCTCTGACGCGAGAAGCAGACGCGAAAGGGTCAGCTTGAACGTAATCGATATAGAAAGTGTAATCGCTGAAATCATATTGCCCTTTGATTTGCTGGTAAGCGCGATAGTTTTGTTTTTCAATTTTTTTTAATGCAGCGGTTAACTGATCCATAAGACGTTCAAAGCTCGGTATTTTTAAAGGTCGCGATTATATACCTATCCGTACGAGATATGCGAGGCCTGGACGGCTTTCAGCGTTTATCTGGCGACGATTAATCGTGTAGGTTAGTTATAACTATCTACATTCGATGTGTTTTGTTGAAGAAAGCTTGATTCAAAAAGATCACAAGGCATTGGTTTTCCATAGAGATAACCTTGGCCTACTTCGCAACCCTCATCAATGATGAAGGTTTCATGCTCGTCTTTTTCAATCCCTTCAACGGTTACTTTTAAGCCAAGTTTACGGGCAATGTTGATGATGGATCGGACTATTTCTCTGTCTTCTAAACTATCTTCTAAATGATGGACAAAACTTTTATCTATTTTAATCGCATCAAAAGGGAATTTTTTCAAATAGTTGAAGGAGGCGTAGCCGGTACCAAAATCATCCAGTGACAGCGTTACCCCAATGTTACTCAATGCTGTCAATGTATTGCGTGCGACAACTTCATCAGCGATAAGGCCACTTTCTGTTACTTCAAGCTCAAGGAAATGGGCAGGTAATTGGTACGTAGCGAGTAGGTCCCTAACTTGATTAACAAATTGCGGGCTTTGTAATTGTACGGCTGAAACATTGACACCAAGTTTAAAATCGTCAACGTGATCAATCCACTCAGCCGCTTTTTGAATTGCTGAACGCAATACGAAACTACCCACTTCAAATATCAATCCATTTTGTTCAGCAAGATGGATCAGAGTTTCATTGGAAATATCACCGAGAATAGGATGACGCCAACGTAACAGAGCTTCAGCACCTAACCATTTATGCGTAGTCGGGCAGACTTTCGGCTGGAAATACAGAAGTAAATCGTCGTTTCTGACAGCTTGGAGTAGGTAGCTTTCTAGTTGATTGATGTTCTTTTGGATATCTGAAATATCTTGTGAATAGAAACTGAACTTATGCCCAGAGTCTTTACACGACTGCATCGCCTCGACAGCAAACTTCAAGATACTAGAACTGCATAACGTATCTTGTGATGTGGCGATACCGATATAACTGTGTAGGTGAAGTTTCTCGCCTTCAATGTCAAACTCAGATTGGCTGATTTCAATCAACTGACTACAGAGGTTGTGAATGTCTTCATCTATATCATCTGAGAAAAACAGAAATGCCAAATCTGTCGAAGTCGGCCGGGCAGTAATGATGTTGTAATGAGACAAGTCACCTAAACGATGCCTGAATTGGACCAAGATGTGGTCCCAGACGGAATAACCATATTTAGATTGGATTCTACGTCCGTTTGCAAAGCCAACGTGAATAACGGCGGTGTTCTTCCCTGTTGGTAAGGCTGCTTGTTTGAGTAGGTTTTCTGTCTCGAACTCAAGGGCGGTGCGATTCAAGAAGCCGGTACCCAAGTCATGCCGTTGCTGGTAACGAATTTTTTGCTCAGCAGCTCGACGTTTATCAATTTCGATGTTGAGTGAATAATTGAGATCGACCAAATCTTTAGTTCGTGTGTGAACTCGAGATTTTAACTCATCGTTAAGCTGCGACAGTTTATGGTTTTGGTAAAGTGTTTTTAGGTGCGCGTCTATCGAATCACGAAATGAGAGCAATAAGTTTTGGTATGTTTGGGTAAAGTGGTTTTCTTTGTTGTCCAGAACACAAATGGTGCCGAATATGTCACCATTAGGCCAACTTACGGGTAAGCCGCAATAAGCGAGCAAACCAAACTTCATATCTGGGTTGTTTACCCATTTAGGATCTTTTTTGGCATTTGGAACACGAAGCATTCGGTTTTCATTGACGACAGTTTCGCAATAAAGCCCCTGATTTAGAGGTTCGCTGTCACCAGGCTTGTAAGGGTGTGAGTCATTGTTATTAGCGCTGAATACTTCGATGTGATCTTTATCGATACGCATGACGAGCGCAGCAGGAACGGCAATGATTTCGGCGAGTAGATTGACAATGGTCTGCCAGCTATTAAGCATTTCCTCAGGAATACTAATATTAGCAGTGACAATTTTTGACATACGTTATCCCTGTCAGCAGGTAGCAAAAATGAACGAGCTTCCGTTGCTCTAAATATAATAATAGTTGTTATTCGGCAAACAGAACCTGTTAACGGAATAATTTGTCCTAAAAATAAGAATGCATGATTCCCATTCCAAAAAAAAGCCTTCGTTGATAGGGAAGGCTTTAGCTTTTTGATATTCTCAAACTTGAGACTCGTTATGTAACAATCACTTTATTTTACAAAGGTGTCAATACTAACTGGTTGAGAATAATCGATAGAATCAAAGCCAAATCCATTTAAGCGCAAGAATTCTTGTTTGTAGCCTTGGTAATCACCGAGCTCTTTAAAGTTTTCTGCCGTTAATGAATCCATTAATGCTTTTACTTTGCTCTGAGTGTCACTGCAAAGCTCCCAATCGTCCATACGAATTAGTCTTTCACAGTCAACGGGAACTTTCTCATCTGTATAAAGCTTGTCCGAAAATAGGCGCTGCATTTGCTCAATGCAACCCTCATGAGTGCCTTGCTCTTTCATTATTTTATAAAGGGCTAGGATGTATGGGCTTAGCCCCGGAATAAAGACACTCGCTTTAGTAACTAATGCCTTACAAACCGTCGCGTAAGCTCCACCGTCAAAATTAGCTAATTTAAGGTTGAGCGAGTGGCTAGTTTGGTGAAGGTCAATTTTAGCGCGGCCAAGGGTCCCATCTAAATAGATAGGGTGGGTTAGTTCTGGGCCGACATATGAAAATGCGATTGTTTTACAGCCTTGAGCGATTGATTCCGAATTAATTAACGCATCAACCCATGATTCCCAATCTTCCCCACCCATCACTTTGATGGTTTCTTCAGCTTGTTTTTCTGTTGCAGAGGTTAAAGTGGTTTCATGCCAGGAGTCATCTTCAAGCAAAATAGTTACGCCTGAGACGTCTTGGTCGATAGGTTTAATTGATGAGCGCCATAACTCGCCAGTTTCAGGGTTTGGCCTTACACCACTGGCAACGCTATAAATAATTAAATCAACTTCACCTTCAAAGTAGGTTTCAATTGCTTCAACTACATCTAATTTGAGTTGTTTAGAAAAGGCATCACCTTGAATATTGACTGCAATGCGGCCTTCTCGTTGAGCATGTTTTTGAAAGGCGATGTTATTGAAATAACCGGCAGAGCCAACGCCTTTTTCTGAAGGCGCATGTTCATAAGAAACGCTAATGGTATCGGCTTGGCAGCCACCAAACGTGAGCGCTATTCTTGCTGCTAATCCAAAGCCAGACGAACCGCCGATAATGAGCACGCGTTTAGGCCCATGTTTGATCGGATTCGCTTGCTTTACGTATTCAATTTGTTGGAGAACCGCTTGTTCACAGCCGTATGGATGAGCCGTTTTGGCTACTACGCCTTTGATAATGGGTTCAATAATCATATTTAAGTCCTTTTCCAACAGGGGATTGAACTAGATTAACGTAAAGCTAAGTAAATTTTATTGAGCTAGACCAATTAGAGATGATTAATTAGCTCTGTGGCGACAAAATCGGCAATCCAAGGCTGCGCTTCAGATTTAGGGTGTAACCCGTCAGCCATCATCCATTCTGGTTTGATGATGACACCCTCTAGAAAGAATGGAAGTAGTGGCACATTGTTGTGTTCAGCGGTTGCTGGGTAGAGATCAGCGAAGGCTTCGGTGTAGCGTTTACCATAGTTTGGTAGTACTCGAATTTGCATCAATAGTGGTGTTGAGTTCGAATCTCTTACCATTTTAATAAGTTTGGTTAGGTTATTTTCGATCACTTTTGGTGGAAAACCACGAAGCCCATCGTTTGCTCCGAGCTCTATAAGAACGAATTCAGGTTTATGTTGCTGTAAAAGTTGAGGGAGTCGAGCAAGTCCGTTGCCAGTTGTGTCACCTGATATGCTGGCATTGATAACGTCAATCGATTTACCTTTGTTGAGTAATACATCTGGTAATAAAGTTGGCCATGCTTTTTCGAGTGGCATTTGATAGCCTGCACTTAAGCTGTCACCCAAAATCAATAACTTGTTCGCGTTAGCTGGGTTAGTGAAAAGAAGAACAATAGCAAGGGAAAGTAGACGAAACATGCAAACATCCGTAATTAAAGCAAAATCAGTATCCAAAACAGTCTCTACCAATCAAGAACAATTGACAATCCTTGAAGGGATAAATCTTGATATTAAGAAAGGAGAAAGCGTTGCGATTGTTGGAAGCTCCGGTGCGGGTAAGTCGACATTAATGACGATCATGGCTGGGTTGGATATACCAAGTACAGGGACGATTGAATTGATGGGCCAAGAGCTTTCTAAACTCAATGATGAAAAGAGAGCGGCAATTCGAAGTGAATCTGTGGGGTTTGTATTTCAGAGCTTTTTGCTGATACCAAGTCTTAGTGCATTGGAAAACGTCACACTACCTTGCCTGTTAAAAGGGGAAGATGAAGATATTGATAGGGCGAAAGCGCTCTTAACATCAGTTGGACTCGAACACCGAATGGGTCATACCCCTGCGCAATTATCTGGAGGAGAACAGCAGCGAGTTGCACTTGCAAGAGCCTTTATGATTCAGCCGGAAGTGCTATTTGCAGATGAACCAACGGGAAATTTGGATCAGCAAACAGCGCAGAAGGTGATTGAGCTTCTGTTTGAACTAAATCAGCAGCACGGTACGACTCTGGTATTAGTTACACATGACATGAAATTAGCTGAGTTGTGTGAACGCAGGATTCGCATGCAAGCAGGGCGATTGGAGGAAGCGTAATGTCGAAGATCACATCGAATCGGCTTAATCGTCGCTTATTTCGCTGGAGCTTAAGTGAGATACGACACGGTCAGTTATGGCCTGTCTCTATCGCGTTAACGTTAATTATCGCTTGTATATTCGCTTTGACAGCTCTAGCGGAACGAATGGAGCAAGTCGTTGTTAAACAGGGCAAAGATGCCTTAACAGCGGATACGGTTTTTGTTTCTTCGAATCCGATACCAGAGCAGTTAACAAAATCCATCAGTAAACTCGAATTGGATAACTCATTACAAACTCGCTTTGCAACTATGGCTTTTAGCGATAATGGAATGAAACTGATCACTGTAAAATCAGTAGAGAGTAATTATCCTTTGAGAGGAGAAATGGTTCTTTCTGATGATGTAACGACGTTTGCTCATGTAAAACCGGGAGATCTCTGGCTTGACGAACGTCTATTCGCTCAACTAGATGTCAATGTGGGTGACAGTGTCACGGTTGGCGACGCGGATTTCGTTATCTCTGGTAGGATTATCGAAGAGCCAGGATTGAGTTTTAACCCATTCCAACAAATGCCAACGGCTTTTATCCATCAAGCAGATTTAGACAAAACCGGCGCAGTTCAATTGGGTAGTCGAGTTAGGTTTAGTTTATTCATCAATGGTGACAACAACACGATTGAGCAAGCCAAAGATTCGGTAGAACTAACACCGAGTGATCGATGGCGTGATCAAAACAGTGCCAGTCGTACTAATGAAGTCTTTCAAAGAACAGAGCAATATCTTTCACTGACGGTTGCGATTGTCGTGATTATGGCGGCTACAACCTTGGTTCTCACTTGCCAGCACTATGTGTCAACACGAAGAAAAACCATTGCAATGCTTAAAAGCTTAGGTGCGAGTCGCGCTTGGGTTGCACGTTGGTTGTCGATTCAAGTGATTATCTTACTTGTAACTGCAGCCCTAATGGGAACCGCGATCGGTGTTGTGCTCGAAGTATTATTGCGAGTGCCTTTAGTTGACTTATTACCAACGCCGCTTCCTAGTTATGGTATTAAACCTGCCTTAATCGCGATTATGACGAGTGTATTGATTTCCGTGCCAGCATTAGGTATCCCCTTGCTAAGCTTGCTTAATGTTAACGCGGCGAATGTAATGCAGTCAGAGGCAAGCTTTGACAAAGCAAAGTCTTACCGCTGGCTTGTTTTAGTCCCACTGCTCCCTATGTTGGCGGTTTATTATCAGAACCAAATGGTTTGGATCGTTCTTGGCGGGATTGTTGTACTTTTTGTCGTCTTGGCTTTACTGAGTCTGGTGATAACAAAAGGTCTTGCGAAAATCCCAATGTCGACATCAATGAAGCTAGCGCTAAGTCGAATTAACCGGTCTAACTTGTCCACTGGTATTCAGTTTGGCGCGCTTGGCTTATCGTTAATGCTGTTGGCCATTATGTGGTTAGTACGGACAGATTTACTAACTGATTGGCAGCGCACACTTCCCCCAGATGCCCCGAATGCATTTGCCCTCAATATTGCCCCTTATGAACGAGAGAGTTACCTGGATGTCTTGGACGAAAATGATATCGAACGCTCAGAGGCTTACCCAATTATTCGCGGGCGTTTAGCAAAGATAAATGGCGAGGATGCTAAGGAATATGCGAATGGCGCGGAAGGTACTGATGCATTGAGTCGCGAAATTAATTTTACATTTGGCGATGGAATCCCGGCTCATAATGATTTGCTTAAAGGGGAGTGGACAACCAGTGGCGGAGTTTCTGTTGAGCAGGAGGTCGCGACTGAACTGGGTCTAGAGATAGGCGATGAGCTCCAATTTACCATTAACAGCCAGCAAGTATCCGCTGAGGTAAATTCTATCCGTCACGTTGAGTGGCGAGATATGAAGCCAAACTTCTATTTTATATTCTCGCCAGATGTTCTTGAGACCATACCAACAACGTTTTTAGTCAGCTTTCGTATTGAAGATGATAACGATGATCTCATTAATCAATTGTCTCGCAACCACCCGACAGTGAGTTTGATGGATATACGGAGTATGGGAGCGAAAATTCAAGAACTGCTCACTCAAATCGTCTGGTCAATTACGGTTTTAGCAGCTCTTGGCGTTGTCGCTGGCGTATTGTTGATTTTTACTTTACTAAGACTGAGTCTTGGTCAAAGGCAATCTGAAATTCAACTTTATCGAACTCTTGGTGCAAGTAAAAAACGTGTGACTAAAACCATTTGGGCGGAGTATGGGATCATGGCGTTGATTGCTGGTGTAATTGCTGCGATGGGGGCGGAAGTCGTCGTCGGAGCGCTGATGATTTATGGCTTCGATCTGGCTCCAAACTTACATTTAACACTTTGGTTTGCTTTGCCAGTCTTAACTTTTATAACTTTAGCACTAGTTGTTAACAGTATGATAAAGCGTCTACTTACCCCTATAAACAAGGCATTTAGCTAAAGTTGTTCAGGCTGACTTGTTCACTTATCCACAAAAACGGTGGATAAAGTTTTGGATAAGTCAGCCTGTAGATAACTTTGAAAAGAGCACAGCCCTTGTGTGGGTACGTGTACGCGGAATTTGTTATTCACATCGCTGATAATTCAAATTTTGAGTCAAGCAATTTTTTCATAAAATTGAATTAAAAACGTAATGAATTTTCCCTGCAAAAATTGTGTTTTTCTTCTAAGGCATATAACAGTAAAATACTCGCAGAATGAATGGATTAACCACATAAATGCAGTTAGAACAGACTCTGAGTAGTGTATCTTCCGTTGCCATCATTGGCGGTGGTATTGCGGGCGCAACCGCTGCAGTTCACCTTGCTGAACTGGGCTTGAAAGTTACCCTTATCGAAAAGAAGACGAGTTTAATCTCCGGCCCACCTATTTGCCATTTGCATGCTGGTGGAAATTTGTACCGTGAAATTTCCACTCAGCAGTGTCTAAAACTGCTTAAACAGTCAATTGATACGGCGCGGCTATACCCACATACCATTAATAACCGTCCAACCATTATTGCTATCCCTTACCTTGATGGAGGCAGTCCTGAAGAGTTATATGAGAGACTCTTATCAATTCAGGCGGCTTATCAAGAATTGGTTGACGAAGATAGCGCCAATGGTGTGTTGGGTGATCCAGAGAATTACTATCGATTCTATAGCCGTGAGGAAGTAGAAGCGCTTGCTACACTTCCACAGCCAAGTGAGCCTAAGAGTTTCGATGATTGGCTTATTCCTTTTGCAAAAAATGTCGATTTAGACTCACTTAGATTTCCTGTCGCAATCGTACAAGAACCTGGTTGGAGTGTTTTTCGTATCGCAGCATCTGCAGCACTCACATTAGAAAAGCGCGAGAACTGTCAACTTTTGCTTAACACCGAGGTTGTTGGGCTTGAAGAGAACAACGGGTGGAGAGTCGATGTTAAAGATTCCAATGGTCATCGACATAGCGTACATACCGACTATCTAATTAATGCGTGTGGTTATGAAACAGGCCATATTGATGATTTAGTCGCGAAACCTCGTGA
>Ga0209272_10001458_pt1 | contig 14927 bp, 18 predicted proteins | sample tdDd002_FD_187125 | JGI IMG/M metagenome (GOLD analysis project Ga0209272, IMG submission 187125) | Marine sediment microbial communities from the Atlantic coast under amendment with organic carbon and nitrate - tdDd00.2 (SPAdes)... | ecosystem: Environmental > Aquatic > Marine > Coastal >... | reverse complement strand
TTCTTCGTTGAATAGCTTCACAAGGGATCACCATTGTATCATCTATTCGCCTTGAATTAGTTTGCCAAAAATAACTCTGAGTAGATCACTTTCTTATACTGATTGGTATAAAAGGTAGAAATAAAAAAGACCACTCAGGGTGGTCAATGGATTGTTATCTATTCATTTGCAGGGATATAGATAAGTAGAAACTGACTAAATTGTCTTAAACTGACATCAGAGCTAGTCCAGTTGGCAATGTAAAGTGGCTTAAATGGCCTGTGCAACTCCGATCAAGAGTGAGATTGCGGTAATGGCTGCACAGGGAAGAATAAATTTATGAAGTCTTGGCAATGCTATCGAGCAGGCAGTTAACACAAAGCCTATAGATGCTGCGCCATAGCTGTTGGTGTCTCCGCTAAGTAGAGAAAACGTCAACCAGGCCAAAACGGCTACCGGTAAAATCAATAAGTTGAGGTGGGCAAAATCGACCTTATCAGAGCCACTCTTTGCTTGGGCTGTAGCCTTAACCGGGGCGAACATATAAACAGCGGCCGAAATAAGAAAGGCAGTTGCAAACCAAAACATAGATAACTCCAATGGTGCGTGATTGATAATCATTATCGTTTAAGGTTTGGTTGAAGTCAAGCTGAACGATACAAGTTTTAATACAAAATTGAGTTGTAGAACATAAGATTGCTATGTAAGCTGATATTTAATTATGCATTTGTGAATTTAGGATTTTACGGGGTTTTAATATGAAAAAAGTGTTAGTTGTTTTGACTGCAATGGCGTTGAGCGCCTGCAGTTCGATGAAGACAAGTTCAGATTATGATCCTGCGGCTAATTTTAGTGACGTGAAAACCTATGCCTGGGTCGAACAGAAAAACCAAGATACCAGTTACCATTTAGATGGCTTGATGGATCAACGTGTGAGAGCCGCCGTTGATAGCCAGCTTTCACTGAAGGGCGTGACACTCAGTGACCCTCAAACTGCAGACATTTTGGTTAATTACCTTACTAAGGTAGATAAGAAGATTAATGTAGACACCTTTAATACAAACTTTGGATATAACCCCTATTATGGTTCTCGATGGGGAATGGGCGGCTCTATGCATACCCAAACTACGGTTAGAGAGTATGAGATTGGCACCTTGATTTTAGATATGGTTGATAGAGAAACCGGAAAGTTGATCTGGCGTGGCTCGGTAGCCGACACCATTCGTGATAAGAATACGCCGGAAGAGAGAGTTGAGGTTGTTAATAAGGCTATTTCTGAGATGCTGTTGAATTATCCCCCTAAGCCAGAAGCCAAATAACCCAAATTTATACGAATGATGAGAGGCGAACATAGTTAATATGTTCGCCTTTTTTGTGCTATTTATTTGAGAGTAATAACATTATTTCTCGTCCAAAATTTCAGCGGAAATAATCTTGAAAAGAATGGCTTATAAAAACAGGCCTTGATTATGATGTCACACAATAATGGCAAATTTTATGTGAACTCATCTCCATCTAGACTAAAGTCCAACATCTTAGTGCTTGCTGCGAATGATACTCTCGATTTTTATAACTGTATTGTTGAAGTGAGTGGTGCGAAATGGAGCAGTTTCTAAAACAGTGGTTTACAGAGTATGAAAAGGGTGAGGGAGTGGAGGCTAAGTCGCTTTCGACTCAGGTTCAATCGGATTGGGGGACGCTCTTAGAGAAGGCCAAACAGGGGAAGCTCAATGATTGGCAGAGAACACCGCCAGGACGAATGTCACTGATCCTCTTAATGGGACCCGTTGCTCACCTGCTGGCCGATACCGATGTACATGCTCTGCATGGCAAGGCCAGAGAACTTTGCTTGAAAGGGGTTGATCTGGGCTTTGATACACAATTGGATCCTGTTCAGCGTCGTTGCTTTTATGATCCACTCTTTTACTCGACCATAGCGGAAGATCGCCAGTTATTGATACGCTTACTCGAGGGGATGCAATCACAAGTTGAGCCACCGGAAAAACCGGTATGGTCGAACTGGTATGCTCAGGCTTCATCGTTAAATTCTTAACGTTAACGTGGTCGTAAGCTTTTTGGGAGTGCTTGAGAGCTATCAGCTTTCAAGCCCATTGCAGCCTTATTAGCTCAGCCTTACATCTGAAGTAGCCTTCTTAATAGCTTTCGAAGAGAGCGGTTAACCGAGGTTTCCATCGCGCTATGTTGAATAACGTCCACATTTGCCTGCCAGCCAAGCTGCTCAAATTGTACCGGAACTCTGCAGAGGTGTTTGTTGTTAATGGCATCTTCGGCTAAATGCAATGGGAGTAGTGTCCAACCAAATCCTGATTTTGCCAATTCCAACAAGACATAGTAGTTATCGGCATACCAAACATCGGGAGAGTGGGCTTGATTAAACCAGGTGACTTTTGAACCTTGTGAGCCGATAACAAGTTGTCGGTGCAGTTTCAGAATATCGACATGAGCGGCATCAGATTTTGCGAGAACATGTTTTGGGCTCACTAACAGCTCGAATTGAACCGTACCTAAAGTTTCGAAATCGATCACTTCGGGGTATACATTATCGCTGAATACCAATCCGGAAGTCGCTCTCTTATCAGTCACTAGCTGAATAACATCTTGGCTGGATGCACAGAGAAACTCTAACTGAAGTTGGGGGTGCATTGCTTCTAACTGGGGTAAGAGATCGACCAGGCCTGAATAGGGGATCCCTTCATCTATTGCCAAAGTCAGCTTCAGATCCTCTTCAGACTCCAATGCTTTTACCTGTTGATCCAGTCGTCTATGTTGCGCTATGACCGCTCTCGCCTGAGGAAGAAGTGTCTCTCCGGCCTTGGTGAGTTTTGGGTAACGTCCGCTTCTGTCGAATAACTGCAGGTCTGTGTCTATCTCCATATTCATAATATTTTGACTGACCGCAGATTGTACCTTGCCTAGCTTTCTCGCGGCCGCAGAGAATGAGCCAGATTCAACGGTTGTGACAAATGAGATGAGCTGTTCGATGGATGACATATCAGTAATTGTGATGGTGTCTAATTGTTAGGTATCTTACATCTAGATGATAATGGCTTCAACTTAAGAGATTGGAGTTTTTATATGAAAACCAGAGAGAGAGTATTTCACGCAATTTTATTTGAACTGTTGGCATTGGCGATCGTGGTGCCTTTGGCCACCATATTCAGTGACAAAGGCGCTTCTTCATTGGTTGCAGTGGGAGTCGGTTTAAGTGTTTACGCCGTAGTTTGGAATTATGTTTACAATATCTGGTTTGATAAGCAATTTGGGTCAGAGCGTTCTTCACGTAGCTTGTTAATGAGGTTCGGACATACCCTTGGCTTCGAAGGTGGGATAATATTTGTAACTGTGCCTTTAGTTGCATGGTTTTTAGGGATAAGTTTAACCGCAGCCTTGCTTCTTGAGGCGGCATTCCTGATTTTCTTCTTTGTTTATGCGATTGTATTTAACTGGTGCTATGACTATTTCAGAAGCCAGATGCGAATAGCATAAATCTGTACTATTTCACCGAAAACCGGTGAAGAGTATTTAACTATGTTAATTGTTGAGTTTTTTCTACTTTAGCTTTGATAATTACGCAGGCAGATATAAAATGCTCTTCGGCCGCAGGAGGGAAAATAGCACTATGTTGATAAGGGTGAGGAGAGCCAAGCTTAAGCTAGCTTGCCGGATATGATACAGCACTGTTAGGTGTATCGATTTAAGTCGTACTTAAATGAGGTAGCGGAAGAAAGTGATGAAACAACTTATACTCTGTTTTCTATGTATTGCAGGCGTGATATTTAGTTTTTCGGCATTTAGCTGGAATGATAGCGATCATGATGGCGTTCCCGATAGGAAGGATGCCTGTCCGGATACCCGCGCCGGTGCTCTGGTCGATGCTGCGGGTTGTGAGAAACAGACCGAATTTGAAAATATATGCTTAAGCACAACTGCAGATGGCATTTATCCGTCCGGTTGTAGTGAACTCAGTGAGTTGCAGCTGAATTTTGAGTTTGCTAAGTCAGAGGTGTTGTTTTCTCAGTGGGTAACCTTGGCGAGATTAAAGCAGTTTCTGCAACGCTATGATGTGAACCTTTGTCTTTTGGGTTATACAGACTCTATGGGAAGTTTGGACTTAAATCAAAAGTTATCGGCTCAGCGAGCCAATGCAGTAAAGCAAATTTTGGTGGAGGATTATGGATTTAATTCTGCGCGTTTTATTGTGAAAGGAATGGGGAGTGAGTCACCTATTGCGAGTAATGAAAAGCCTGAAGGTAGAGCCTCAAATAGACGGGTAGAATTTATCGTAGATTTGAATAGATAGACAATTGTTTGTTATAAGTAATAAATTTAGTTTTTTCGATTTGAATCGGTGATTTTTCATCACTGAGTTTAAATTTTGATATGTCCAAACTGTGTTTGGTTAATTTTTAGGGAGTTATTTAATGGAAAACTTGGAAGGTTTGATCGAGCAAGCACCTGAGCTTATCGTGGCCTATGGAATGAAAATTATTTTTGCAATTATCATTTTTCTTGTCGGTAAATATTTGGCGGGTGTCGCTAAAAAAATATCTGATAAGTTGATGACCAAACGTAAAATTGACCCGACAGTAGTCTCTTTCGTCTCTAATATTGCCTGGGCACTGGTATTCGCGTTCACGGTCGTTGCGACATTGGGACAGATAGGCGTTCAAACAGCGTCTTTAGTCGCCGTAATTGGTGCCGCCGGTTTAGCCGTTGGTCTGGCGCTGCAAGGCTCACTGTCTAACTTTGCTTCTGGTGTATTGATGGTGCTGTTCCGTCCCTGTCGTGTCGGTGATTATGTGGATGCCGCAGGTATCTCTGGTACCGTCGATGAGATCACTATTTTCTCGACTAAGCTGTTAACACCTGATAATAAGCTGATTATTGCCCCTAACTCGGCGATGATGGATGGAACTATTGTTAACTATTCAGCCATGGATACCCGTCGTGTCGATTTAGTCATCGGTGTGTCATACGATGCCAACCTAGCCGAAGCGAAGAAGGTATTGACCACAATCGTTGAAAATAATCAGTACGTCTTAAAAGATCCTGCTTATACGATAGCTATCTCTGAGTTGGCCGATTCTTCGGTTAATTTCGTGGTTCGTCCCTGGGTTAAGGGGAGTGATTACTGGCCTGCATATTTCGAACTGCTTGAGCAGATTAAAATCGCTCTCGATGAAGCTAATATTGGTATTCCATATCCACAGATGGACCTTCATGTGAAGGAATCGCCATCGGCCTAGTTCATCGAAACAGCTCCATCGAGTTAGCTCCATTGGGGTTGAACCTAGAACAAGAAAAGGTCGGCATATGCCGACCTTTTTATGTCTGGAACATTTATGAAAGTTACCCATGGATGGGAAATGACTTTCGTTGTGTCTGGAACACTTATGCCTATTTCCCAGGGAAGGATAGAAATAGGCTTTATGTCTGGAACATTTATGAAAGTTACCCATGGATGGGAAATGACTTTCCTTGTGTCTGGAACACTTATGCCTGTTTCCCAGGGAAGGATAGAAATAGGCGTTGTTTCTGGCTCTTTGTTTGAATGCTTAAGGCTAACCTTAGTGCGACGCGCCATCATGGCTATGATCATACTGGTAATCAAACTTGGGCATGCTCCAGTGAAACTTAATCGCTAACATTCTGAAGCTGAAACCAAATGATAAGCAGATAGCTAAGTTGATTGACTCGGCTATTTCAAAAGACTTAAGGCCAACATATAGACCCGCGGTTAGCAGTGCGACTAAGGCATAAAGCTCTTTCTTGAAAATCAATGGTACCTGGTTACATAATATATCGCGGATCACGCCACCAAATACTCCGGTGACAACGCCCATGACGACAGCGACAACGGGGCTAAAGCCTAACATCAAGGTTTTCTGAGCTCCTATGATGGAAAATACGGCTAAGCCGAGTGCGTCGATAGCCAGAAACAACTTGGACAGATAACGCATAACCGGTGCGATTAATACGGTTAATAGCGAAGCAAACGCTATAGCTATCAGGTAATGTACGTTCTCAACCCATATTAGCGGGTAGTTACCCAGTAACATGTCTCTTAGGGTTCCGCCGCCTATCGCGGTGGCGCAGCCAATAATCACAACACCAAAAAGATCCATCTGTTTTTTCCCGGCGGATAACGCTCCGGTCATCGCTTCAGCAATGATACCGATAAGCCATAGTAGGCTGATAAATTGAACTTCTTGCATTGGAATACGCCATCGTGAAAAAAGAGCGGAGATTTTGCACTAAAAATGCCGTGATGGAAACTAACATTTTTTATTTAATTGCATTAGAAATTTTAATGCTTTGGTGTGTTGGTATTTTGTTCGTTGCCTACCTATTAAGGCTTTGGGTTAATTTTGTTTCTATTAATACTAATCTTTATATTTTTAGTGTCTTTAAAATGACCGCTTGGCTCATGAGTGATTGAATATCAGTCAAAACATTAATGAAACTTTTTTTGGATCTTCTTTGCTAGATTAACAGTAGCACCGCGTTAGTTGTAAGGTTAGTATGCCTAATCTCGAAATTTTTTATTAGTTGTAAAGGGGTCTTATGATAGATTTTCGTAGCGATACCGTGACCATGCCGACAGAGGCGATGCGTAAAGCGATGGCAACAGCCGAAGTTGGGGATGATGTTTATGGTGATGACCCGACAGTAAACCGTTTAGAGGCAATGGCTGCAGAAATGTATGGTTTCGATGGCGCTCTGTTTACCTCATCGGGTACTCAAGCTAATTTGTTAGCCTTGATGTCACACTGTGAACGTGGCGATGAATATATCTGTGGTCAACAGGCACATAACTATAAATTTGAAGGCGGCGGCGCCGCGGTGCTTGGTAGCATTCAGCCTCAGCCCTTGAACAATCAAGATGATGGTTCGATTTTACTGTCGGATATCAAAGGGGCAATCAAGCCCGATGACGTACATTTTGCTAATACACGACTGGTGAGTTTAGAAAATACTATCGGCGGTAAGGTGCTTCCCCAGAACTATATCGCCGAGGCGCAACAGTTAGCGTTTAATCATGGGCTGAAAATTCACCTCGATGGGGCGCGAGTCGCTAATGCGGCCGTTGCGCAGAATATTGCGATTAGTGAGATCACTCAATATTTTGATTCTGTCTCTATCTGCTTATCTAAAGGTCTTTGTGCTCCGGTGGGCTCTATTTTATTGGGTGATGAACGCTTGATAGGTAAAGCAAGACGCTGGCGTAAGATGTTAGGTGGCGGTATGCGTCAGGCCGGCATACTTGCGGCGGCAGCGAGTTTAGCAATAACAGATCAGGTTGAGCGTTTAGCCGTTGACCATGATAATGCACGTTATCTTGCTGAGCAGTTGTCGACGCTGGCAGAGTTCAGAGTCAAGCTCGCCCAGGTTCAGACAAATATGGTATTCGCACATGTAAATGATGGGGTAGATATCGGGTCTATCGCAGTGCAATTAAAGCAGAGCGGCATCTTGATAAGCCCTGGTTCTACGGTTAGGTTAGTCACCCATGCCGATATTTGTCGCGCCGATATTGATAGCTTTATAGGTGAACTTAAACGTTATCTGAAATAGTTTAGTCAGGCAATTTTCCCGATTATTTTTATATGAAAAAAGTCTGCATTGGCAGACTTTTTTGCTTTGTTTCTTTTGTGTATTACGGCTAGTGGGTGTGACTGTCATGACTCTGTGAGAGCTGATTGCCATTGCTGTCATAAAAACCGGAATTACCGTGTTGGATAAACCCCTGAGTTATCATCTTAGCGATAAAAGGATCTGATTCACTATCGCCGACATCGGCAAAATCTAAATCGTTATAGTCTCTGGTGAGGTTATCGAATTGATGATTGCTGATCTTACTTGCTGAAATTAAGCGGTAGGTTATCTGTTGCTGGCCTTGGCCTAAGGTGACTTGATAGGGGAGCGAAAGTGATTCTATCCACTCCAGCTTTATCGCTTGCCCATCCAGTTGACCTCGGTATTGAACAACAGTAAAACATTCGCGTTCGATACTCTCCGCCGGCTGCAATTTCGATTTTAGATTAGGCGATACTAAGTGGAAAAGCTGGTCGAGATCATAGCTCATATTCAGAGAACGGAGGTCGCTGGGGCGATAAGTGATTGAGCGCTGCTCCTGTGGGAAGTAACGCACGTATTCGCCATTTCTATCCCAGGCTTCAAACGTCACTGGGCTTTTTTGATAGATCACCCGGTTCTGACTTTTAATGAGCCTAATGTGATTATTACTTATCTTATTCTCAGACTGTGGCTGATTATTGAAAATGGCATATCCGGCATCTATGTTGTCAGAGGTTAACCCTTCGCACTCAAATGAAGATGCTGGCGTTTGTTGTCGCCCCTGAGCATCAATGTCTGAATGGGCAAGAGAGGGCTGGCTGATTGAGAGAAATAATACTGCGCTAAGCAAAGAGTACTTCATGAAAACTCCACTATTTTTGAGGGGATAATAAATCAAGGCCAGCAAAAACTCTTTTTGTGGCCCTGATTTTCTAAATCATCTCTTTACAATGATCTAGACTTGCTAGTTTTTGCGGGCATTTACTGGGTTGCTTGCGCTTTTACCACTAAGTTTGCCGCGTGATTCATCACATGGAAGATGTGGTTCTGCTCTACCGTTCCCTGTATCAGATGTGAGCCCGGACCACTTGCGAATATCCCGACATCTTCACCGGCGTGCGTTTCACTCTCTAATGGAATGAGTGCTTCTTGATGGAAACCGGCATTAAGCGTGTTGACATAGTTCAGGTCAACCCTCCCCGTCTGGATAGGGTAACCATAACGCTCATCCCCCCCCGTGTTTAGGTCGGCAAACCCGCGACCATTGGTATATCCTACTGTGGTGTAGGGCAGGCCATTAGTGTCTGTTGAGTTAGTGACTACTGGTACGCCAGCTGAATCGTTTCCTTTTACCAGTCCGAGTATAGGATTACCACGGGTTGGATAGCCCGCAATGGTAAATACATGGCTGTGATCGGCCGTGACCATCAGCAAGGTATCTTTAGAAGAGGTTTTCTCCATCGCGACACGCACAGCCTCAGAGAGTGCAATGGTGTCATGAAGGGCTCTGGCCGCATTACCTGCATGGTGTGCATGGTCGATTCGACCAGCTTCGATAAAAAGCACAAAGCCTTTATCATTCTTCTTGAGAATGTCGATGCTTTTAGCCGTCATCTCGGCCAGCGAAGGCTCACCCGTTACCCCTTGTGTTGTGCGGTCGTAGTCATACTCCATGTGGGAGGAGTTGAACAGGCCAAGGGCATGGTCGGTCGTTGTTGGGTCCAATGCTAAAAAACCATCTCGGTCTTCAACATAGGCCGCATTGTTGTATTTTTCCGTCCACTCTGCGGTGAGGTCTCGTCCATCTTTACGTTTACCCGTTTTACCTTCTGCGTCGGTAACGGTATTGGGAATAAAGGCGCGTCGACCTCCGCCCATGACCACATTGACTCCAGTGCCGTAGCTATAATCTAATAGCTGAGCGGCAATATCTTTGCAGCCGTTTGTTACCGCTTCTGCTGGCAAGTCGGCATCACTCTCCCAGTTTCGCTCCGGTGAATGCGCGAAGGTCGCAGCTGGGGTTGCATGGGTGATTCTGGCGGTAGAGACAACCCCTGTCGATAAACCCGCTACTGAAGCGAGTTCGAGTGATGTCATTAAATCCTGTCCAGAGGTTGAAGCGCAGTTGCCGCGCCTCACGCCCTCGGCTTGGGATATCACGCCCACATCGGTTTTAACGCCTGTGACCATAGCTGTCATAGTGCCGGCTGAATCCGGCGTTTGGCCATCGACATTATAAGTCTTCGCCAGGCCGACATGGGGCAGAGTTTCAAAAGAGAGTGAATTTTCCTCTCCGGTATTACCCTTTAATTGTCCTTCGAGGATACGAGCTGCGGTAACCGTGGAGATCCCCATGCCATCACCAACGAACAATATGATGTTCTTAGCCGCGCCTGCTTGATTGTTGACTGAAGTGTCGGCCGCATTTGTTACCCGGCGTTGGCCATCGATGTACCATTCATTGACGGCAGTCCAATCTTTACCGTTATTGCCGTTACTACCATCGCTGCCATTATTGCCGTTTGTGCCATTGTCGCCATCGCTTCCACATGCCGCCAGACCTAATGTTGCTGCCATAGACAGTACAAGTAATTTCTTATTCATTGTTTTGCTCCAAAATGTGTACTGTTTGACTAGTATTTAGTGCCGCCAAGGGATTGGGCCTGGTTGATGATATGGAAAATGACATTCTGCTCGATAACACCCTGGGCCAGATGTGAACCAGGGCCTGTGGCGTGTAAGCTGATATCTTCACCGGCATGAGTTTCACTCCCCATAGGAATAAGCGCTTGTTGCATGAAGTCTTTGTCTAGAGTATCGACCGATGAGAGATCATCACGCAGCCCGATCACTGCACCGGGACCATTGGTGTAACCTAGGGTCGTGTATGGTTTGCCATCATCGGCGCTGGCCAGATTACCATCGACGTTGTGAACTAAGCCTAAAATAGGATTTCCACGTTTCGGATAACCGGCAATAGTGAAAACATGGCTGTGATCTGCGGTAACCATGATTAAGGTTTCTTCAGGGTCGGTATTGTCGAGTGCGGCCTGCACTGCGTTTGAAAGTTCAACGGTGTCAGCCAGTGCACGGCTTGCGTTGCCTGCGTGGTGGGCGTGGTCTATTCGACCCGACTCAACAATTAACAGATAGCCTTGCTCGTTCTTTTTCAGTATGTCGATAGACTTAGTGGTCATCTGAGTAAGTGAGGGCTCACCGGCGGTATCATCTGCCCTGTCTGCTTCATACTCCATATGTGAAGAGTTGAATAAGCCCAACAGGTGATCCGTCGCCGCTGCGTCTATGGAGTCAAACTCGGCTTTATTCCATACATAAGCTGAATTGGTGAAGTTTTCGGTCCAAGTTTTCGTCAGATCGATGCCATCGGCACGTCGGCCTGATTTGTCTTCACCGTCGGTGACAGTATTTGGGATGAAGTTACGTCGACCGCCACCTAATGCCACAGAAAGCGCATTGGCTTCATCACGCATGACAAGTTGGTATGCGATGTCTTTGCACTCATTTGCCACTGCTTCTGCGGGGAGGTTGCTGTCAGCTTCCCAGTTACGTTCAGGGGTATTTGAATAGGTGGCTGCCGGCGTTGCATGGGTAATGCGGGCGGTACTGACTACGCCAGTCGATAGCCCTTTGGCATTGGCAAGGTCGACGAGAGTGATCAGTTCATTCCCTTTAGATGACAAGCAGTTAGCGCGTAGGCTGATATCAGAGACGGATAATACGCCCGCCTTTGACTTTACGCCTGTGGCCATGGCCGTCATGGTGCCTGCTGAGTCAGGGGTTTGTTGATTGGTATTATAGGTTTTAACTAATGCCGTATTTGGAAAGTTCTCGAAGCTGAGAAAGTTCTCTTCACCGCCTTTGTTACCTTGAGCTTGCTGACCTTGGTAGATCCTGGCGGCGGTCAGGGTTGAGATCCCCATGCCATCACCGACAAAAAGAATGACGTTTTTAGCCTTCTCTTTAGTCTGTTGTTCCGTTTTTTCCGTGACCTTAAGCGCGCTGGCTTTAAACCATTCGCTGTCTGTTTGCGTCGATGGTAACAGGGCCGCATCGGCTGCCATAGTCACTAAACTGCATGAAACGAGCGCAGCTACAGTTTTCATATTAATCACTATCATCACCTTAAATTATTGAGATTATTTTGAGTCTCGCTGGTTAACGCGGTGATAGTCGGTGATTTATATGACGAATAGAGGACATAAATGTTGAGCTTTTGTGACGCGAGTGAGTTTGGCAGTAACTCGATGTGACTATCCCACTTTGCTTCATTTAAGGGAGAAAATACTGATTAAATCCCTATTTTGGTGCATGCTTGATATTTGGTTTTATTCTAAGTTGCTGATAATAGTTGATTAAAAGTTGGCATTCTTTGTGCTACCTATTTGTGGGTATTAAGTTGTATTGCACGACATGGTTCAAATTGACCGTGACTCATAAGGAGAGGGACTGATGAAATATTACAGCCGAAGATTTATTAAACCTGAGCATTTGAATCCTGCCAACGCACTATTTGGTGGCCAACTTTTGAGTTGGATTGATGAGGAGGCGGCCATCTTCGCTGGTTGTCAGATGAAGAGTGTCAGTATCGTCACTAAGCTTATCTCTGAAATTAACTTTATGGCACCGGCAAGGCAGGGAGATGTCATCGAGTTTGGTCTGGAATTAATCAGTGCAGGCAGCACTTCTATCGTTGTCCGATGTGAAGTCAGAAATAAAATGACTCATCTGCCGGTCGTCTTTATTAACAAGATGGTGTTTGTTAATGTCGACGAAAAAGGGATGCCATCTCCACATGGAATACGAGCGTGTGCCGCTTAGGGGTAAACAAGAATGGGTGATTCGGCCTGGAAACAAACCAGGCCGATGATTAAACGGTTAATCTTTTTTGCTGAGATCATCGTTAACCGATTTTACGGCATCACGGGAGGCATGACCTATAGCCTTAGTTGTGTCTCTTGTCGCATGACCAATTTCAGTTGTCACCTCTTTGGTGGTGTCTCCAATGATACGGCCTGTTTCTTTAAGCTCCGCACAACCTGATTGGGTGATGAGAGAGCCGAGGATCAATGTTAGTGATAGTGATTTAGTCATGATTACTCTTATTCGAATTACTTATGCCAATAACTTTAAAGGGTGATTGGTATTAAATGTTACTATTTACCCGCTATTGTAACTTTTCTATCTGAAATGAAAAGGTCTCCAAATGGAGACCTTTAATGGTGAAGCCCTGTTCACTTTAGCAAGATCAATGTAGTTTCAGATGAGGATGAATAATGCGGCTGATCCCCTTCGCAAACATCAGCAAGGTCCCTTTAAATACACCGTGAAGCTCGATCAAATGCCTGCGATACAGTGATGTATAGACAAATCTGGCAATCTTACCTTCGACCAATACACCTCCTCCCATGAATGACATCAAGTTACCCACGGTATGAAACTTTGACAGGTTAACCAATGAGCCAAGATCTTTATAAACGTATTCGTGGCAAGGTGATTTATCTCCCAGCATCAGGCAGATGTTATCCGCCGTCATTAATGCCATCTGTCTTGCTGATTGGCCTCTTGGCGGGACCCAGCTTCCGTCTTCTTGTGGGCAGGCTGCGCAATCTCCAATGGCAAAAATATGGGGGTCGCGGGTCGTTTGCATATTTTGCTTAACCATAACCTGGTTTATTTGGTTACTCTCAAGCCCGCCAATCCCATTTAAGAAGTCGGGTGCCTTAACTCCCGTTGACCAAATAACCATATCTGCAGGGATATGTTGACCTTCGGTAGTATGTAATCCTTCGGGGGTGACTTCACTGATACGGGTATTGGTAAGCACATTGACACCAATGGCAGTGAGCTCTTTCGCTACCGAATCCGAGAGCTCCCTTTTTTCTACTTTGGGTAAAATTCGCTCATCGGCTTCGACTAAAGTTATCTCTAATAAGCTGCTATCGATTTTGTAACCAAAACCGCTGAGCTGATCGACGGCGTGATGCATTTCGGCTGACATCTCGACTCCGGTGGCTCCCGCGCCCACAACGGAAATTTTAATCTTCTCATTTAGTTGGTGATGACTCGCATAGCGCATGAATTTATTCAGCAACATGCTGCGGATCTGCATTGCTTGCTCTGTACTGTCCAGGAAGACACAGTGGTCACGCACACCCGGTATGTTGAAGTCATTGGCAATACTGCCAATGGCAATAACCAGGTAGTCATAGCTGATACGACGTGCCGGCAGCAGCTCATCCCCGGAATCATCCATAATAGGCGCTAAGATAACTTGCTTATTATCACGATCAACATTGGTCATTGCACCTTGTTGAAAGTGATAACCATGATTGGCGGCATGACTGCGATAACTGAGGGCATCGATACCGATATCCAGTGCACCTGTGGCAACCTCATGTAGCAAAGGCTTCCAGACATGGCTTTCCGCGCAATCAATTAGAGTAACCCGAGCTTTCCCCTTCTTTCCAAGTTTTCGACCGAGTTTTGTGGCTATTTCCATACCACCAGCACCACCACCGACGATGACAATATTGATCATTTCTTGCATGAGTTCAACTATCCTTTTAACTAATTAATAATAAAGAGGTTTAATCATCCATCGGATTGGTGAACGGCATTATTTCATTGTTACCCAATCACGGCCAATAATGCTTTCTTATTTTTATGAGCAGAATAATGGCTGAAAAAGTGTAACAGTACCTATTAAAATCGGCAATTGGAGAGAAATGGATGCTAAAGTGGGTAAATTTACAATTTTCAACTTTAGTTATTGATTTTATATGGTGTTATTTATTTACCATTTAACTTGTCAGGTGAGGGAAAGTATGTAAGTGTGATCTGTGCTGGGTTTGGTAGGGCTAAAATGTGAACTGCCTCATCAATTGAGGCAGTTTCATTGTATATTAAAGACTCTTCATTACTAAAGAGTGAAAACTTCCTTCAATATTAAAGACCTGCGATCTTGTCGCTATAGTCTGCAATGAGGTGCTGCATAATCTCTTCGACTGATGTGTCTTTAGTCGCGTCATCCATAAATATTTTGAATGTAGCCAAAGCGTGACCATCGCCTCTGAGTCGACTGGTTTGCATAGCAAAGTATGCGCTTTCAGTGTCGGCTTCACGAACAACAAAACCATCGATTTCAAAAATACGGTGACCTGAACGGCCATGCCACTTAGTTATTCTGTTTAAGCCAATTTCACAAGACTGATTGAATTCTACATGGTTTTGCCAGGTGGTTGGATGTGCAGGGTCCTTAATGTGTGGGCATCGAACTGTATAGTTGTAGACATGGGAAATTGCTGTCATATATTACCTACCTGTTTGCG
>Ga0209272_10001457_pt1 | contig 14939 bp, 13 predicted proteins | sample tdDd002_FD_187125 | JGI IMG/M metagenome (GOLD analysis project Ga0209272, IMG submission 187125) | Marine sediment microbial communities from the Atlantic coast under amendment with organic carbon and nitrate - tdDd00.2 (SPAdes)... | ecosystem: Environmental > Aquatic > Marine > Coastal >... | reverse complement strand
AAGATCCGCACTGTCTCAATCATTGCCTCAAGATGATAAAAACTATTACCGCCAATATCTTGAAACAAATGTTTCAATGCTCATGCCAAAAAATATGTCTCTACTCAGCGAGGAAATACTCCATCACTACGTGGCTCTCTTCATACCGGGCGGATACGCCGCTCTCGAAGAGTTTAGAGGTTCTCCTGACATTGCTAAAATTCTTTGTCACTTCCACAAACATCAGAAGCCCATTGGAATACTTGGCGCGGGTTCGGCTGCGCTCATTCACAATGAACTGCCTTGGCCATTTTCAAATTATAAAATGACATGCCTCAGTGAGGATGTCGAAAATGAACTTGAAACACATTTGCTGAGTTCAAAACTCCCCTACCATGTGGGTTATATTCTTGAACAGCTTGGTGCACGGACTTCGTTTGTTGCCCCACTCGAAACGCATGTCGTTGAAGACAACGAACTTATTACTGGTCAAAATAGATATAGTGCCTATGATTTTGGTGTTCAGTTTACTTTAAAGGTGAAGTATACCCTAAAAATCACCACATAGTCTAGCATAAACTGATATTTTTTTTAGAACACACATCAAGAGCTCAACGGCAACCACCGCTGAGCTCTTTTAATTTTTCATATTTTACTATAATACAGATCCTTTTAAATAAGACATGTTAAGGTCTGCATCTTGAATAACCCACTCTTTATTCTGATACAATCGTATATTTTCAAGAAACACTTCAAAGAAATCAGAAAAATACCCGTATTCCTCTTCGCTCAACATTCTAGAAGCATGTTTAAATATCAAGTGAATTTCAGTACAGTATTCAGTATCTGATCTACAGGGCATAACTCGAATAAGCAAGTCATAGGCCTCATTGGAGAACTTTTTATCCTTCCAAGAAATATGAAGATGCTTTTCACGCTCATAATCAAGAATTTGACTCCCTAATGTATCAACGGCCGCTTCATCGTTTTCAAGAACAAAAGAACCGCCTGTTTTCAATTCAATATTCGCCTTGAAGTTTGAATGTTTCTCAATGAAATCTGACTTTGTTAACATCCGAAATCCACGTCCCAAATCACAACTTAGTCTTGTGGTTTTATGTACAAATTGCATGTGATCCCCCTGTTAATCTTCTTGCATCAACGATTTCAACTCTGGAATTAAACTCTCTGACAGCACACTAAAAGGCACTACCACTTCTGGGTATCCATACGCATATGGTGCGTATTCATAGAGTTGAAAATAGAAAACGATCCCGTCTTTTGTCAGATAAAACTGTGTGTCTTCATTTATTCCACTAAAAACAATATCATTGTAAAATGCCTCTTTATTTTCACGCATGTGAACATCTATAAAGACATTCACACTTTCGTAAAAGAGTTCTTGTTCCGTGTATAAATCACTAAGTTCTATTGGTTTTCCTGTTTGCTCGGACATATTAATTGTCATTCGAGAATGGTTCGGATGAATGCTGTATTTCATATATTCAGAAACCACAACATCCACACTTGGGTACTGTGGATTGTCATTGCGGTATGCCCACGTAATCCAGTATTTCAACTGTGGAATACCCCATTTTTCAAAGGCTTCATCCTGTTCGAATATATTGACACTTTCATGAATTCGTTCAGTTATTTCAAACTTAGTTATGTCTAAAGTCCCTATCCACATTTCATCTTTTTTTCCGATGAATTCAGGCCAACTCCACTGAGCACTTCGCGTTCCCCAAGATTCATCCCTGATGAACTTATCCTTATAACTCCTAAGTTGCCCCGTTCCAGGTACAGTATCAAGTTTCCAGTAGCCTGATTCTGTTTCACGAACCTTTAACAAACTTTGCACTTTTTCACCAAGACCATTAACAGTTCCAAGATTAAAATAACGTAAACCCGCCTCAACATTAACATCGGAAATTTTAAGATTCAAAACAGTGGGATCAAAGTCCATGCCCGTCGATAATTCAGGTGCCAATACAAGTTCGTTCACTTCAATGAGTCCCCAATTATTTATGAGTGATTCTATGGTTTCATCTGTAAAATATCTTTTTAGCCTTTCACGCACTTGATCCAGAGATGTAAATGGGTCTTTGAGCGCCCAGTACGATTCATATATACCCGATAACTCAATAGTCTTTAGTTCTTCTGAGTTAAGATATGCATTAAAATCATACACATACTTATAGGCCTCTACAACACCCTCTTCTAACATATCGCCGGGTATACCCTTAACATCAAAACGAAACACATTTACGGATTCACTGTAACGACCATCTTCTGATGGTATTTCTGCCACAACTTTGCCACTTCCTATATCTTGAATCGCTGAAGATTCTTGATTTTCGATACGACCAAGTGCTTCTTTTACCAATATCTCTTGCTCTGATTCTTCATCATCTTGACCTAATGTGTCTTGATTTGAATCTGAGATTTCAGTATCTGTTTCTGATTTTATTTCTAAGTTTGATTCATTGTTTTGATTTTGTGTACTTGTTTCATCTTTATCATCATTTTTTGTTGCTGTTTCCGATTCTATTGGAAGCTCATTTTGAGCTGAATTATCTTTCATTGGTACGGCCTGACATCCAGTCATGACCACAATTGCAGTTAATACTGCAAATAGTTTTTTCCTCAACGTGTCTCCCCCTTTTAAGTATATTCTCAGTCTATCAGAATTCGTAAGGGAATGTGCATCATTTCGGTAAATATGTCGAATTGTTATACAATCGACAATATCCCTAATAGTGCTTTAACGCTGTGCACTGTCCAAAACTCAAAATTAAAATAAGACCCGCGGAAGCGTCCCTCCGCGGGTCTTGAGTTAATTCATATTTTATTTAAAAGCATTTTATACTGAATGACTCAAAATTTTAAGGGTTACTTAAAACTCCATGTTTGCCAGACGTACGTAGCCATCGTAACGCTCTTTTGCTTCTTTTTCTGCGTTAGCGAATAGACGATCTGCTTCTTCAGGGAACTCACCAACAAGTTGAGTGTAACGACCTTCACCCATTAGGAAGTCTCTGAATGATGTTGTAGGCTCTTTAGACTCAAGGATGAATGGATTCTTACCTTCAGCACCTAGAAGAGGGTTGTACTTCCATAGGTGCCAGTAACCAGCATCTACAGCTTCCTTCATACGGTTTTGAGTAGTACCCATACCAGTCTTGATACCGTGAGCGATACATGGTGCGTAGCAAAGGATTAGCGATGGACCATCATAAGCCTCAGCCTCTTGCATAACTTTCATAAGTTGGTTCTTATTTGCACCCATAGCTGTTTGTGCAACGTATACGTAACCGTAAGTTGTTGCGATTAAGCCAAGGTCTTTCTTCTTAATCTTCATACCAGAAGCCGCGAACTTCGCAACAGCACCAGAAGGTGTTGCTTTAGAAGCCTGACCGCCTGTATTAGAGTAAACTTCTGTATCGAATACAAGAACGTTTACGTTTTCGCCAGATGCCAGTACGTGGTCAAGACCGCCGTAACCGATATCGTAAGACCAACCGTCACCACCAACAATCCATACAGATTTCTTGATTAGGTAGTCTTTGTTGTTCTCGAAGAATGTTAGAATTTCTTTAGCTTCTGCATCAGCAACGTCTTTAGCTAGAGCAGCTAGAACATCGATTGTAGCAGCTTTAGAAGCATCTGCATCTTCCATACCGTCTAACCATGCTTGGAATGGAGCTTTAAGAGCTGCATCCACGTTAAGAGCTAGAAGTTCAGCAGCTTTATCAGCCATTTGCTTTCTAATCGTCTTAACAGCTAGAGCCATACCGAAACCGTACTCAGCGTTATCTTCGAACAATGAGTTAGCCCAAGCTGGACCTTTGCCTTCAGCATTTTTACAGTAAGGAGTTGTTGGAGCAGAACCACCCCAGATTGAAGAACAACCTGTAGCATTCGCAACCATCATTCTGTCACCGTATAGTTGAGTTACAAGCTTCATGTATGGTGTTTCTCCACAACCAGCACATGCGCCTGAGAATTCGAATAGTGGTTGAGCAAACTGAGAACCCTTCACTGTGTTAAGAGCCATTAGCTCATCTTTAACAGGTAGTGAAACTGCGTAGTTCCAGTTAGCAACTTCTTTACCAGTTTGAGAATCAAGAGGCTTCATTTCTAGAGCCGTTGTCTTTGAAGGACAGATGTCAGCACAGTTGCCACAACCTGTACAGTCAAGAGCAGAAACTTGAATCTTGTAACCGAAGTCACCCATGTCTTTACCCATAGCTTTAAGAGTTGTAAAGCCTTCAGGAGCGTTCGCTTTTTCTTCTTCTGTTAGAAGGAATGGACGAATTGCAGCATGAGGACATACGTAAGAACACTGGTTACACTGGATACAGTTTTCTGGCAACCACTCAGGAACGTTAACCGCGATACCGCGCTTCTCGTAAGCAGAAGAACCGTTCTCGAATGTACCGTCTACTGCGTGCATGAATGTAGAAACTGGTAGAAGATCACCCTTTTGAGAGTTCATTGGTTGTAGGATGTTCTTGATGAAACCAGGAACTTCAGCTTCAGCAGTCTTAGCAGTTGCTTCAGCGTTAGCCCAAGCAGCAGGAACTGTAACTTCAGCAATTTGTGCACCGGCATCAACTGCTTTCCAGTTAAGTTCAACAATCTTTTTACCTTTTTTACCGTATGTTTTTTCAATTGACTCTTTTAGGTAACCAAGAGCAGTTTCAACTGGAAGAACTTCTGCAAGCTTGAAGAATGCAGATTGCATTACCATGTTGATTCTGTTTCCTAGACCAATTTCAGAAGCAATATCAGTTGCATTGATTGTGTAGAATTTAATTTCGTTCTCAGCAATGAATTTCTTCATTTCGCCAGGTAGGTTCGCATCAAGTTCTTCAGCGTTCCACTGACAGTTCAGTACAAACGTTCCGCCTTTTCTTAGACCACCAAGTAGGTCGTATTGCGTTACGTATGACTGGTTATGACAGGCAATGTAATCAGCTTCGTCAATTAGGTATGTAGAACGAATTGGGTCCTTACCGAAACGAAGGTGAGAAACAGTTACGCCGCCAGACTTCTTAGAGTCATATGAGAAGTAACCTTGTGCGTACATGTCAGTCTTGTCACCGATGATCTTGATTGCATTCTTGTTGGCACCAACAGTACCATCAGAACCAAGACCCCAGAACTTACAACGAACTGTACCAGCAGTTTCAGTTACGATTGTTTCTTGAACCTCTAGAGAAAGGTTAGTCACATCGTCATTGATACCGATTGTAAAGTTGTTCTGTGGAGCATCTTTAGCAAGTTCTTCGTATACACGCTTGATTTGAGAAGGCGTAGTATCTTTAGAACCAAGACCGTAACGGCCGCCAACGATGATCGGTTGAACTTTTTCTTCGTAGAATGAAGAACGGATATCTAAGTATAGTGGCTCACCGATTGAACCAGGCTCTTTTGTTCTATCAAGAACAGCAATTTTCTTAACTGATTCAGGAAGAACGTCAAAGAAGTACTTAGGTGCAAATGGTCTGTAAAGACGAACTTTAATAAGACCAACTTTTTCACCCTTAGCAATTAGGTAATCGATAGTTTCTTCAATTGTATCTACAACAGAACCCATAGCAATGATCACGCGATCAGCATCTGGAGCGCCGTAGTAGTTGAAAGGCTTGTAATCACGGCCAGTGATCTTGCTGATATCAGCCATGTAGTTAGCCACAACTTCAGGAATGTTGTTGTAGTATGTATTACATGCTTCACGAGCTTGGAAGAAGATATCTGGGTTTTGAGCAGTACCACGAGTAACAGGACGCTCAGGGTTTAGAGAGTTGTTTCTGAACTTGTTAACTGCATCCCAGTCAAGAAGTTTAGCGAACTCATCATAGTCAATAACTTCGATTTTTTGAACTTCGTGAGAAGTACGGAATCCATCGAAGAAGTGTAGGAATGGAATGCTTGTCTTGATTGAAGCAAGATGAGCAATACCACCAAGATCCATTACTTCCTGAACAGAACCAGAAGCCAGCATAGCAAAGCCAGTTTGACGTGCTGCCATAACATCTGAATGGTCACCGAAGATTGAAAGAGCATGAGATGCTACCGCACGTGCAGAAACGTGGAATACGCCAGGTAGAAGCTCGCCCGCAATTTTGTACATGTTCGGGATCATTAGTAGTAGACCTTGAGACGCTGTAAATGTAGTTGTTAGAGCGCCACCTTGTAGAGAACCGTGAACTGCACCAGCAGCTCCACCCTCAGATTGTAGTTCAGATACAACGACAGGCTGACCGAAAACGTTCTTCTTGCCATATGCAGCCCATTCGTCAACGAACTCCGCCATGTTTGACGACGGCGTGATCGGATAAATTGCAGCTACATCTGTAAAAGCATACGATACGTAAGCCGCAGCCGTGTTACCGTCCATAGTTTTCATCACTTTATTACTCATTGACTGATTGCCTCCTTAGTCTTTTCATACATGTGTATGTCGTAAGTATAGTATATTGTATACAGAGTGTCAACGCATTTGTATACCTGTATCCCAGGAAAACATCAGGAAAAAGAAAACGTTTGCTTGACCGATCCGTTGCACCACCTCACTCCAAATTGTATACAGTATACTTATAGTACATTTTGTTGAAGCTTTCTATTTTTTTGCCGAAATCCAATAAGCACTCCGAAATTTTATTACCCAACATTTATGGCTTTATCCATTCTTTTTAAAGATGCGTTTAGAGTGTCCATTAATTGATATCTATTATAATAGGAAAAGACACAGTTATAATAATCAATATTGTGCCGATATATATTACGTAGGGATACGTGTATGTTTCGCGCAAGGAGGTGCGAATAATGGATATAAAGTCGCTGGGTCCTTTGCAGAATATAAAAAATGTCGATGCAAAAGAAAAGACACCCATCAAAAATCAAGAAAAGGAATCTGAAAACAGCTCAAAGATTGATTCCAAAAGTGCTGCCGTAGTCTTTGAAAAATCTGAGCCTTTGGAAGAATCCATCGTTGACTACTCAAAATTGGGTAGAGAGAAAAAACACTTAGACGAAATTGAGCGTTTAAAGCTCGAGATCGACCATAAAATGAAGAATGCATTCTTTATGATGGTTAAAGACACAATGAATGGTCAGAACACGGGTATGAAAGCTGCGATACAAAGCATTCTTGACGCAAGAGGTGAAAGCATAGAGGGTGAAGAGCTCGAAGGAGCGCCTTCATCTGAGATAACCCAAGAGATGATTGACGAAGCCGAAGCCGATGTATCCGAAGGTGGATATTTCAGCGTTGAAGCCGTCACTGAGAGAATCATGAGTTTCGCAAAATCACTCGCAGGTGATGATCCTTCAAAAGCTCTTCTATTAAAAGGCGCCTTTGAAGTTGGCTTTGAAGAAGCAACTAAAATTTGGGGTGATGATCTTCCCCAGATTAGCCAAGATACTTTCGCAGCTGTTTCTAAAGCTTTTGATGAATGGGAACAAGAGTATATTGACAGTATGGAACATAATCAGAACCCAGATAATAGTCCGAGTCCTAATTCAATAATAGAATAGTAGTCGGGCATTCGATTTCAGACAATCGAATGCCCTTTATTTGTTGACAAAACCAGTACATTCCTTTATATTTATTAATATATCGACACAAAGTTGTTGCGTTTTCGTAACACGATGTTCGGTACTCCACGCATGATTCTCGGCTCCCCCCAAGATAACCATGAATACGCCTGTAAGTTTCTTGATTTAGAAGCGTGAGCTTCTAGGTCACTATTCCCCATTATCTTGGAGCCGAGATATCAACAAAAATGTACGGATGCAATCAAAGATTGCATCCGTTTTTTATTGCTTTATTTTGTAGCTCATAAAACCATCAAGGCCAAGACTTAACGTGAGCAACACAAGACCCACCCACATGTAAGGTTTTAACGGGTTTAGCGGACAAAATCCTGGAGGTGCTGTTTGTCTAAGGTAAAATGTGTATCCTACCGACCCAATTGCAACGGTAGATCCTGCTATGAAAAGACCATGACTGATCTTCTTTAGCTTATCCATTACACCTCTCCTCTCACAAAAACAAATGTCATTTCACTTGATAATTCACATTCAAATTTCCAATTGTCATAATCAAATGATTTTAAAGCATTTACATCATCCACTCTATTTTTCACCATAAAGTCAACCATTTGACCTCTGGCCTTCTTCGCATTTGTGCCAATAACTTTGAGGTTTCCATTTTTATATTCTTTGAATTCAACAGTGACCATAGGCATTTTAATCAGCTTAGAAAACTCTTTTGACGCCAAGTTGATAATCGTTTCACCTTCATCAAATGGCTTCGAAAGATCCTCTTTCCAGTAATTGTAAAGCGATTCATTTAGAACCTTCATTTTCATGTCGAGTCTGTACGCACTTATGCCCGTGAGTGGTGTAAGCATTCCATACATCGCGGATAGGATTCTCAGGTGACTTTCAATATAATCTAAATCGGAGTCCGAATATGAAACAACAGGCAGTTGTCGGTAGGCAATCCCAGTATAAGCTTGTATTGCAGGAAGTATGCCCGTATGTCCGAAGTTCTGATACGTGTGATACACCGATTCAAGGAGTCCATTTTTTATGCCCATCAAACTTGAGAGTTCATCGCATGATAATTTTTGAATGTTTTCTACTAGGGCTTTTGTTTTTCTGAAATAAGGCAATGTTCTCATATCGTCAATCGCCTCAGAGTTATAGCTCTGCTCTTTGCTTGGTGATAATATAACTTTCATTCTTCTTTACTCCTTAAATCTAGACGTCGTCCTTTACGCCATCACGGATAAGTCGTGTGAAATGATGTCCCATAGCCTGCTCAATATAAGGCTCAAGATGCCAAAACTGTTTGAAGTGCTTATATTCTTCGATGGCACCTGTTATATCTCCATCTTTCTTGAACGCACGAATTAGAATATTTTTTGGTGTGTGCTCCATATCTATAAATTCAAGCACTTGTACCTGATATCCTAATATTTCAAGCACGTTGGCACGGACACTATCTGTAATCAGAGATGACATACGTTCTTTAATAAGGCCGTGTTTTTCCATAGGCGCCATTATTGGATTATGAATTTTCTTGAAGAATTCATGCTGACAACATGGAACTGCGAGTATTACGGATGCATCCCAGTTAACAGCTTTAACAAGAGCATCATCAGTCGCGGTGTCACACGCATGAAGTGTTACAACCATGTCAACACCACCATCTTGGGTATATTCTCTTATATCCCCTTGAAGGAATTTTAATCCATCATAGCCCAGTTCATTTGCCACACCGTTACAGAAATTAATAACATCCGTCTTAAGATCTAGACCAATAATATTAACCTTCATATCCATAACTTTTACAAGATAATAGTACAGAGCGAATGTCAGATAAGCTTTTCCACATCCGAAATCGATAATATTAATCGCTCGGTCCTTTGGCAGATATGGAATACAGTCCGCTACCATTTCAATGTAACGGTTCAATTGTCGGAATTTATCATACTTCTTAGCGAGCACCATTCCATCCTGACTCATTACTCCGAGTCGGACCAAGAAATCGTGAGGTACACCTTCTGCTAATAAATACTCTTTTTTTCTATTATGACTTAAATCAACACTGTTTCGTGTCGGTTGTTTTTTCAAAACTTTAATCTTTCCTTTTTTACTGATTAGAACCTGATAATCAGCATCAATCGTATAAATCATTGCTTGTCTAAAGTATGTGTCTAGGAGCTCTTTAATCGTCCCAGCCGCTTGGTCATTTGTCAGGTTTTCATGAATCACTTTATTGTCATAATGATACGCCAATTGATTCACTCTCTCGCCCTTTATGAGTACAGGCTTCACATCCATTTTTTTATATGATTTTTCTACACCCCTTTGTACATTACTAAATACAGCAAGGATCAGACTGTCACGCTCAAATATTTCATCAATAATTCCATGTATATTTTCCACTTTATTTCTCCAGTTCTTTCACATCGGTAATCCAACCTTGTTCTGCCTCAGGATCATGTAAAACCTTGATAATGGCCTTTGCCACGTCTTCAGGTTTTCTTAGCATGCCATCTGATTTGAACCCTCTAAACATTTCAACATCTTTAAAATTTTGCACTTCTTGCGACCGGATTTGAGTTTGCATATCCGTATCCATAATACCTGGCCCAAAAGCAATGGCGCGAACGCCTTTTTCGCCTTGATCAAGACCAATCGAGCGTGTCATCATATCTACACCCGCTTTTCCCACACAGTAACAATGCCATCCATGGAATGGTCTTTTTCCTGCACCTGAGGAAAGCGTGAGAATTCGTTTTTCACATTTAAAATCTTCAGTTTCTCGAATAAAATCATTTGATAAGATCATCGGCGCTGCCACATTGAGTGTCAAACTTTTGAGTATATCTTCAGATTTCAAAGTACCAACAGCTCCAATAGGATTAAGTCCGCCTGCATTATTAATCAAATATATCGCTTCAACATTTTCTTTATCAACAATCGCCATGACATTTGACATGAGCTGTTTTAAATCTTGTTCATTCGATAGATCCGATTTGATTTCATGGTAAGACTCTGACTTGTTATGTTCCGCATGACCACTTCTTGAAACACCAATCACTTGGTGACCCAACTCCAGTATTTGATCAGATAATTTTTCGCCCAAACCTTTTGATGCCCCTGTGACAATGTAATACTTCATATTACGCCTCCCTTTAGATCTTATATCCAACATGAGATTCTATAAAAATTACATATAATTTGTCCACTTTTCCCGCATTCTGTATTTATTACAGATAGAAAAGGGTATGTATGACTCAAATCAAGTTTAGACCTTGTCCACTTCCTATTATACATGAAGATTGGAAGTGAGACAGGACAACTTAAGGGGGAATATATTCATGAAGATTGGACCTATAAAATTCATGAAGCAAGTGATGATGCGCAGGGTCATCTACGCCTTGATTCCAATCATACTCGCTTCGGTCTATTACTTCGGATGGCGTGTCATCCCACTCATAATCAGCACATCGTTTTTTGCTGTTATGGCTGAATGGATGTTCAAGCGAAGCACAGGCAAGCCTGTGTCTGAAGCCGCATTTGTTACCAGTATTTTATTCGTACTTACACTCCCACCCAAAACACCATATTGGGTAGCTGCTGTCGGCATTGTATTCGGTATTGTTTTTGGAAAAGAAGTTTTTGGAGGCTTCGGGCGTAATGTGTTCAATCCGGCCCTTGTTGGGCGGGCTTTTGTATATGTTTCATTCCCAAAATTCCTTACAATTGAGTGGAGTGCACCAATCCGTGATTCGGTTCTTGGCGGATTCACCAGATACATAGGACCAACAATTGATACAGTAAGCACCGCAACACCTATGCTGACTTTTAGAAGTTCAGGCGAAATGATGGATTATAAACAACTTCTTTTTGGCAATGTTGCTGGATCACTCGGCGAAACAAGTGCTGTCCTGATCATCTTGGCAGGTGCATATCTGCTTTATACAAAAACGGCTCATAAAGAATCCACCTTTGGCGTGTTGATCGGTTTCATACTCATGACGCTGACTTTTAATGCGCTTGGAATAACACAAGTTCCCAATCCAATTTTCGGATTGCTTTCTGGTGGCGTGCTCTTCGCCGCTGTATTTATGGCCACTGATCCTATTTCAGCACCAAAAACCAAAGAAGCTCGGTGGGCCTATGGTCTTCTTATAGGTATTGTAACTGTGATCATTCGCGGATTTGCACTATTTGCAGGCGGTGTCATGTTTGCCATACTCATAGGCAATAGCTTCGCACCCCTTCTGGATGAAATTGTTAAAGCCCTTAAGGCACGTAAAAAATCAAAAGCTCAAACAGCAGTAAACGGAGGTGCTACAAATGGCTCGTAAATCTAAGAATAAAAAGCCGATCCTCTATCCCGTTGTTTTTATGATCGTTATTGCAGCGGTGTTTACAACCGCACTTGCTTCACTGAATGCTGTGACCATTGATCTTGTTGAAACCCAAGAAGCCGTTAAAAATCAACGCAGTATCCTCTATGTCTTTGGACAAGATGTCCCCGAAGGGCTTGAGGAAGTTCAAACATCGTTCGAAGCCCTCGTCACCGAAGAAACCATCAAAGAAATTTCTTATTATGTTGCGACAGAAAATGATGAAATCATTGGCTATGCTTTCCCATTTCAGGGTTCAGGCCTATGGGGCACTATTTGGGGTTATGTTGCGATAACACCGGATTTTTCAGAAATCATTGGTGTTGATTTTATTAAACATGCAGAAACCCCCGGGCTTGGCGGTCGTATTTCCGAACAGTGGTATAGAGATCAGTTCAGAGGAATACGCATTGAAGAAGACATGGGTGACATTATTATTTATCGTCCTTCAAGCGGTGGAAACGCAGATGCCATTACTGGGGCAACTCTAACATCTAACGCTGTACGAAATATGATCAACGACCAACTACAAGAACTGCTAGACGAAGTAAAGGGGGACATCTAATGGCTGCTAAGACAAAAAAAATATTCACCCTTGGCGTCTGGAAAGACAATCCTGTTTACCGTCAAATTCTTGGGATTTGTTCAGCACTCGCTGTAACAAACTTAATGCTCAATTCCCTCGTTATGGGCGTTGGCCTCATATTTGTAACAAGTTTATCGTCCTTCACTGTGTCACTGCTTAGAAACCATACACCAAAACATATTCGTATGATGGTTCAGACACTGATCATTTCTGGCTATGTCATTATAGTCGATATTTTCCTTAAGGCTTATTTACCATCTATGAGTGAAGCTCTAGGCCCTTATGTTGGTCTGATTATTACAAATTGCATCATCATGGGTCGTGCAGAAGCCTTCGCACAGTTCAATACACCCATTCCATCTTTCTTTGACGGAATGGCCAATGGCATTGGCTATGCACTCGTACTTCTATTTATTGCTTTCTTTAGAGAGCTCCTTGGATTTGGCTCACTATTCGGATTCAATATTCTTGGTCCAAACTGGGTCAGCTGGACTCTTATGATTATGCCGCCAGGCGCATTCTTTATGCTCGCCATTGTTATTTGGATTACAAAACGCTATCTACCTGGCGATGAAGAGAAGAAAGGAGGCGCTACAGCATGATTGATATACATCCTATGGTCATATTTTTCGCCGCAATCTTTACGAACAACATGATCCTTTCAAATTTTTTAGGTATGTGTTCGTTCATTGCAGTCTCTAACGAAATTAAAACTTCACTCAGTTTAGGCCAAGCCGTAACTTTTGTTCTTACATTCACAACACTGCTGAATTATGTTGTTTATCACTACATCATGGTGCCGCTTGGTTTAGAGTACCTGCGTTATATTGTGTTTATTATTGTTATTGCAGCATTTGTACAGCTTGTTGAGATGATTATAGACCGCTATTTTCAAACGCTTTACTACGCTCTCGGAATTTTCTTGCCACTGATTACTGTAAACTGTGCCATTCTTGGTGTTTCATTGTTTATGGTTATTCGCGATTACTCTCTTATGCAATCACTGGCATTTGGTGTGGGATCTGGTCTTGGATGGACTTTAGCGATTGTTATGCTCGCAGGGATCCGGCAGCGTATTAAGAAAAATCCGCTTCCACGAGGTCTTGAAGGTCCAGGCATCACGCTCATCATTACGGGCCTCATGGCCCTTGCGTTTGTTGGATTTTCCGGTATGGTTACGATTCAATAAGGAGGATGTATTATGACAGTTATATTAACACAAGTTGTTGTCATATCAGGGATTTCTGGCATTCTCGCCCTACTCCTCTCAATAGCGAATCGAACCATTGGAGATTACGGAGAAATGCAGCTGGTCATCAATGATGAAAAAGAATATACCGTGGACGGTGGTGACACTCTCCTATCCACACTGGTTTCAGAAGAAATTTTCATTCCATCTGCATGTGGTGGAAAAGGCAGCTGTGGCTACTGTAAAGTGCATGTCACAGAAGGCGGCGGGCAATTTCTCCCCACCGAAGCCGGTTATGTCACGCCTGATGAGCAAGCAGATGGTGTTCGCCTTTCATGTCAATTGAAGGTAAAGGAAAACATTAAGATTGATATTCCAGAAGAACTCTTTAATGTAAAACAATACGATTATTTGGTGACCAAGCTTGATAACGTCACACCAAAAATTCGTCACTTGAGACTAGAGCTTCCAAAAGAAAAGGAAATCAATTTTAAACCAGGACAGTATATTCAAATTTTAACCCCTACTTATAAAGACAGCGATGAAGAAGTTTACAGAGCCTACTCAATTGCATCAGCACCGTCAGATAATCATGCAGTGGAACTTTTTATTGGATATATTCCCGAAGGTATTTGCACCACATATATACATCAGTATTTAACTCTCAACGACAAACTCACGGTGGTTGGCCCCTTTGGCGATTTCTATTATCATCAAAACGACCGAGAAATGATCATGGTCGGCGTAGGTACAGGGATGGCTCCAATTATGTCCATTCTCAAATTTATGCACGAAGAAAAGATTGACCGTAAAGTGACATTTTTCTTCGGTGCACGTTCCGGCGAGGATCTTTATATGATGGACGTATTAAAGCAGATGGAAAAAGCTATGCCGAACTTCGAGCTCAAGTGCTGTTTGTCTCGTCCAAAAGAAGAAGATGCTTGGACCGAAGATGTGGGCCGTGTAACCGACCTGATTGACACGTATGTCACTGAAGGTGAAAACAAAGAAGCATATCTTTGCGGTAGTCCTAAAGTGATTGATGCCGTTGTTGAAAAACTCTTTGCAAAAGGCCTACCCGAAGAACATATTTATTATGATAAGTTTGAGTAAATGAATGATTAAATCAACAAGCAAATCGCTTATGAATGGTTCATAGGCGATTTTCCTTGTCTCATTTAATAATTCATAAATCATGGACTTCTAAATGTACAATCTTAATGAAAAGCATTAGAATAGAATATAG
>Ga0209272_10001455_pt1 | contig 14959 bp, 10 predicted proteins | sample tdDd002_FD_187125 | JGI IMG/M metagenome (GOLD analysis project Ga0209272, IMG submission 187125) | Marine sediment microbial communities from the Atlantic coast under amendment with organic carbon and nitrate - tdDd00.2 (SPAdes)... | ecosystem: Environmental > Aquatic > Marine > Coastal >... | reverse complement strand
ACCTTCTGATGATAGCGATGATGAAATTGGTGCTCTTTACACTGACTACAACGAGGCCCGCAGGGAATTTGCCAGTATGCTGGGCAGTGTTGTTAAATCGAGCGAACAACTAAGTGTGTCCAGCCTCCAACTTAAAAAAGCGGCGACCGAAAATGCCAGCGGTATGCAGCAGCAATATCAGGAGATCGAGCTGATCTCGACGGCAATGAATGAAATCTCTGCCACCATCCAAGAAGTTGCCTCAAGCAGTGCCAATGCCTCGGAATATACCAACCGTGCCGAGCAGGAAGCCAACCGCGGGCGTGGCGTTATGCGAGAGGCGGCTACCACAATTGATGAGCTCAACCAGCAGGTGCAGTCGGTCGGAACTGTGATTAATACTCTCAACGCCGACAGCATGGGTATTAACAAGGTACTGGATGTTATTAACGATATTGCTGAGCAGACTAACCTATTGGCACTGAACGCGGCGATAGAAGCTGCCCGTGCCGGAGAGGCCGGACGTGGTTTTGCCGTTGTTGCCGATGAAGTTCGCGGGCTTGCGGCAAGAACAGCCAATTCGACCAGTGAAATCCAGCAGATGGTTGTGAAGCTACAGACGCAGGCGCATCAAGCCGTGGAAGTGATCAGTACTGGCCAGGAGCAGGCAGCTTCCGGGGTCGAACATATGAAGCAGGCCGACGAGGCGCTTGAGCGGATCGTCGAGGCTGTGGAGGCCATCAACGAAATGAATGCCCATATTGCAACGGCCACACGGGAAGAAAGTGATGTTGCCGATGACATGAACCAGCGTATTGTCCATGTCGCAGATACATCCCATAAAACCCGCGACAACGCGACCAATAACCAAGAACTGGCCGATCACCTGTCGGACGTTGGCGAGCAACTGAGCCATTATACGGAACGCTTCCATATCTAATTGCGGTTTTCGTTTAGTAGGAGTGACTAATGAAGTGGCTGGTAATAGAGATTACCAGCCACGCAAATGCAAGAAAGTACCAACATATGTATGTTTGGTGGAATTGGCGGGAAAAAGGGCGGTGAATAAATCTGTAAATATAGATAAATTTCCTCAGATCAAGTCGAGACTTATTCATAACGCATAAATGCCAATATAGTGACATTTACTGAATGGCTGCCCACTGGTTAGTCATATGCAGATCTATCGTGTTAGTTAGCTCTTTTGATATGCCTAATTGCTCAGCCTCTTGCCTGAAATTTCTTGTTTCGTTATAAATCTCTTCAAGCATCTCTCGTAACGGTTTCGCACTGGAGTAACCAGCTTGTCCAGCTAGTAGCTCTAGCGCTTTCAATGGTAATCGTCCATTACCATTGAAAGACGTCATATGTTCTTTGTAGGGCGAGGGGCTGTAAACAATGTCGTAGAATGGCGAGAGTCTCCAGTTGTCATTGTCATCTGCCAGGAACGCAAAGTTTTTGGAATGATCATCCTGGTTAACCGTAATGAAATTGAACAACGCTCTCTTGACTAGCTTTCTGGATTCTTCAACGCTACAGAGTAGCCGTGTCGCCTTCACAAGATCGACATAATCCAGTGATGGTTCTCTAAACGGTGCATCCAAAAGGCCACACGCCGATATCATGTGATAGTTGCCTTGTTCTGTACAATCAAAACGGGTCTGCTGTAACCAGAACCTCCCGTTTCCAACATCAACCAGCTCAAAGTTAGGTACTTCAATGCCAAGGTTTCTCGCCATCTTCATGTAGGCATACTCAACCAAGCTTTCAGAATGCTTTAAATCAAATTTTTCAGATGTAAGTTTCACGATGAGCTTTTCACCAATGGCCTCGGGATGAGTCGATAAACGACCATCACTGCACTTGGTGACATTCAGTTTTGGACGAGCACCACCAGAGCCACCTGCACTCATTAGATGCTCAATGAGATGAGATTCTGTTCCTTCAAACTCCTTAATGGCCTCTTTACCCAAAGTGATCAATTCTATATCTCTAGAATTCGATTCTGTCAGTGCAATCTCTGGTTCATAAGAGAGTGAGCCAAGGCATTGGTTACCAATATAGGCAAGTCTTTCTAAAGCAGTAACTAATTGTGGATTATAGCCATTTTGCCTAAAAACCCTATCCATGAGGTATAGCCCCCAACCATCAGGAAGGCTATCACCAAATACGCCATGAAGACCGTAGTGTGGTTGTCTCGGCGCTTTTTGAAGGCTGAGATCTGCTTTGATGTTAAATGGCGCTATTGAAGAAGGATGTTTCTCCAGGTAAGCCTCATCATACTGAAAGTAAGTGCCATCTCTGTTCTCAGCAAGCTTACCGACGGTTTTTCTATGACCATTTGAGAAGGTTCTTTTAACTGTTAATGGGGTATTAAGCATTTCTCAATACCTCGTCAATGCTGGTAGGCTCTTGGTTATTTGTTGTTGCTAAGCCGCGAATCTGGCTTAGATCACCGACAACTTCAAATAACATTAAAAACTGTCTGAGGGAGATGTTACCTGTGCTTTCGAACTTTCGAATTGTGCTGTAAGGCACACCAGAACGTTTTGACACCTCTTCGACAGTAAGTTTTTGTTGCTTACGTGATTGTTTGATGAACTCTTTCAGTTCAAGCTGAACATCAAAGGCAGTGTAGAGTGAAAGCATGATGAACCCCGTTGTTACTATAGTGGCAATATTATGGTTTATATCTTTATTATTGCCATTATAGTAACGGTTTAATTACTTTGCCATAAGTGAATATTGGCAGGGAATGTGCACCTTCATGAGCTGTCAAGCCTTAGGGAATTGCCAAAAGAAGAATTAAGCACAAGAACGGTTAACTCAGTCTGGTTGAGCAACAAGGAGATGTATCTCAAGCTTGTTACTCAATGGTTTTAGTAATAAAACTGCAAGAAGGTGAGAGGTATTGTCACAAGCTGGATGAGCTAAAGTAATGATTTTACAATGCTGCAGATACAAAAACGGGACATCCGAAGATGTCCCGTTTCCAAACGTTTGGTGGAGCTGGCGGGAGTTCCGATAAACTCACAATAACTCTTTATAATCAAGTTCTTATGTCTGTTTCAAATTTGAGAATATTACATATTAGTACCAAAGTGTAGTACTCAGCAAGGAAATTTAGTCTCACATAAAAAGTAGGACGCCAGTTCAACTCATGAAAATTCCAAGCTTCCTTCATCATCAAACCAGTTTCGATCGGCGATAGACGTATCTGTAATTTGAAAACTACGACTTTGACGTCCGGTTGTATTGTTGCCCGTTATTAATTTTATGCACCATGTGGAATATTGGTGTCATCAAACAGGGTCTGCTAGATGATCTGATCATACTAATTTGAGTTGGTTCTTTGAGTTAGTCCCCCACCGGGTGACTCAGCTAATATCAATTAGAAGGCGTTTTGTGAACTTACCACTCAAATTATTAAGTGGGCAAAAAAAAATAAAAAAAAATTCAGGCAATCATTATGATTGAGTCGAAAATATACAAGTTGAATAAATAAAGGATCTTACACAGAGGTTATGTATTACTTTTGAAACAAAAATAGCAAAAAACTACGTCTTGGCAGTAAGTTACGTATTTGACTTTAATCTTGCTGGTATCTAAAGTGCAGCTCAAGGAACGCTGCTGAGATTTAATCATTAATGAATAAACGATTGAAGATAAATAGACTGGTCAACAGATACTGTGATGAGTTGTCTTATTTAGGGAGAAGCAAGCAATCAGTGTCTTTAAAAAGAGCTAGATTGTTAAAGATGATTGGTATTGCTAAAGAGACAAATGTAAAAAAATACGACGCAAAGACCGCTAAGTATATTAGAGATTGCCTTTATCAATGTCCTAAAAACACTGAAAAGATTCAATGTTTCAAAGGAATGACGATAGAGGAAATCATAAACCTTAATAAAGAACTTAAATATAAGCTTTTAAATGAACTAACAGTAGAAGGTTACATTTCAGCGTTTAGAGATTTTTTTACTTGGTTAGTTCATGAAGACGAAGTAAAAAAAAATCCATTCGATGGTCTTAAACTGAAGAGGCGAAAGCTCATAGCTCTGCATAAAAGGAGATCTGCTTATACTAATGAGGAGCTAGACAGAATATTTAATGCAAAATTCTTAAAGAAAGGTAATTACAGTAATTGTTTTAGGTTTTGGATCTTACCATTACTTAGATTTACTGGAGCGCGACTAAATGAGCTAATTCAGTTAGAAAGTAAAGATTTTGAAATAATAGATAACATTTATTGTGTACATCTTTATCCTTATGAATATAAAACGGAATATTCTGGACGAACAATTCCTGTTCATCCGCGGTTAATTGAAATGGGTATCAAAGAATTTGTAAGAGTAATGGATGGTGAACTATTTCCTGAAACAAGGAAATACAAAAAATGTAGGACAGATGGAGTTAGCAAATGGGCTCAATACTGGCGCAAAAAAATGGGTTTTGGCTCTGGGAAGGACCTGTACTCCTTTCGTCACACATATATAAATGAGTTAAAACAAAAAAATATTCAAAGAAATAAAATTGCTTATTTGGTTGGTCACGCAAGAGACGTGACATTGGATTTATATGGTAAACCATATCCTCAAAGTGAACTCTTTAAAGTTATTAATGAGATTGACTCTAGCCATACGCGAAATACAGCCACCTTCGAATAATTTAAACACGGCTTAAGAAATATAGGTGTGAAAGCCTAGGGATAATTGTATCTAAATTTACTGGTGATATAAATGTTAAATAATATTTTTAATAGTTTTTGGAAGTGTAAAAATGATTCTAATCAAATTGAAACCTCATGTGTGGAGGTTCAAAATAGGAATAAAAGTGTTATCTCAGATAGTAACAATAACAAATTAAAAGAGTCTCAAGAGATTGAATGGGGAGATATTAAAGAATTAAATAACGATAGTTTATCTGTTATGCCTATTGATAAGAACATACTGCCCGTTTGCTTTCAGGATTATGTATTTGTTGAAGCTAAAAAACTTAATAATGCTAATCCGGATTATCTAGCAATTTCATTGGTTATTTCGGCAGCATCATTAATCGGTGGAACCTCTTCTATCCGTCCTAAAGAATTTGATAAGGGGTGGAGTATCCGCCCAACTTTATGGGGGCTAGGGGTTGGTGGTCCATCTACTTTTAAAACTCCCTTGATGGAGAAGGCCATTTCGCTATTGTCTCATGCACAAGAAAAACGTATTGATGTTGTCAACTTTAAGAGTATGGAAAAGCAAGAAATTGAAAATAAAATTATTGAAAAAAAGAGAGAAGAGTTAAGGGAAAAGGCGAAAGAAGCATTTGAAGAAGGTGATGATATTAAAGGACAAAAATTGATTGATGAATTATCAGTGTTAACGAAAAAGTCATATGCTGAAAGAGATGTTTTTTTAATGGATGCAACTCCTGAAGCATTGATTATGAGGTTAGAAAAAAATCCACTAGGTGTTTTAATGTTTAGGGATGAAATATCAGGTATGTTTGCAGCTATGGGAAAGCAAGGTCGAGAACAGGAGCGTTCTCTATTGCTTGAAGGGTTTAATGCTTCTCGAACACCTTATACGCAAGAACGTGTAGGAAGGGATAATGTAAAACTACAGAGCGTACACATTTCAACACTTGGTGGCATTCAACCAAAGATGTTAGTACCTATTATGCAAGACCGTGATTCTGGTCGCGCTGATGATGGATTTTTCGAGCGCTTCCAACTAGCTGTATACCCTGATTCCAATAATTGCATTTACACAGATATTGATAACGGAAGTAGCAATATTGAAGAAGTGAAATCAATATTTATTAAACTTGCGGAGTTAGGAGAAAATGAACCCCAAGATTATGATTTTTGTGAAGATGCACAATTGATTTGGAATGAGTGGGCGAAAAAGTTTACTGAAAGTCTGAATCATTTAAAACCTGACGTGCAGTCAATTAGAACAAAGTATCCGGCGCTAGTTGCTAAATTAGCATTAGTATTTCATCTTTGCGAAGAAGCGGAGCAATGTAATTTTAATAATTTTGCACCTTCGAAGAAAGTAACAGCTGCCAGCCTAAAGCTTGCTTTAAAGTGGTTAGATTATTTACAAGAGCATTCAAATAAGATTGTAGCTTTTGGTCGTGGTGATAATGATATTAGTACTAAAACATTAATCGATAACTTACATAAATTTAAAGGAAGTTTCACTAAGCAACAACTTAGCCAAAAAGATTGGAAGGGACTGTTAAAGTCGGAAGATCGTAATCGAGCTCTAGAAATTCTCGAAAAGAATGGATATATTAAACAAGTAAGTAAACCTCGTAAAATGTTCTTAGTGCATCCTAATTATTGTTGATTAAGGCCTGCAAAACCTGAAAATATATATGTTGCAGGTTTTGCAGGTCTTTTAAATGTTACCACCATTTTTTAATATATGGTCTTTGATGTTTTTAACTTGTCCTTTAGTGTCTTTTGTGTGAATTTTGTTGGTGAGTTCATTAAGTGTATTTCTTATTCTATTTATTTGCCTGTTTCTCTGTTTTATATTATTGTCACTTAAACTCTTAAGCCATTTCTCTGTTTGATTTTGTAGTTTATTTATTAACCTCTGAGTTTCTTTTATATTATTAAATTGTTGTTGGTTATATCGCCAAACCTCTAGTTTTTTGGCATTGTTGAACTCTTTAGGTGTGTAGTCTTTATGATCAATGCCGAGCTCTTTAAGTACAGCATAGTTAAAGCATTGCTTTACTAATCTAGTTGTTTCCTTTTTTTGTAACTTTGTTAAAACCTTGCCACCTTTTCCATCCTTGCCATTAATTACCTTTCCAATAATTAAATGAACATGATCTCCAGAACCATAAGATCCAGCTTGATTTTGCTGGTGACAAACTGCTCTAATATTTTTTTTAAATTCAATACATTCTTCTTTATTTAATTTGCAACTAATGGAAATGCTCCGGCATATATAAGAAATAATGTTAATCCAATTTTTTTCACTTGGTCTTATTTTTTTTGGTAAAATAATGCACAGCTCAATTGCAAATGAAGATAAAGGTCGGCCACCTTTTCGTGATTTATATTTTTGTTTTAATTTATGATCCTCACCAATCAAAGATATTCTTTTACTTGTATTCGGTGAGCCAATTAATGAGATTATATTTTCGGTAAGTCTATGGTTAGGGTGACTTTTGCTTAGTAAGTATTTTTCTCTTGCGATTATTCCATTTGTCCCATTCTTGACAGGTTGCGTAGTTACCGTCCAGTTTTTAATCATTTTATTTTATTGTAGTAATTATATATTCAAATCGCAAACTAACATGAATCATTGAAGTTCAAGATAGGACAACTCACTTCGTTCTAATGTTATCCATTATCTTGCAAGGTGAAATATCCCCTTGACCCCTTGAAATTTATTCAATTATTAACTATCGTTTAAATAAATGATTATGAATAACAATAAAGATTTCCCACAAGTCGATGAACTTGTGTTTAATAAAGTAATTAAGGTCTGTAAAAACGCTAATGTTATTAGTGATGATGATATAATTAAAAAAAGTCTTAGGTATTTATGGTTGATAACTGTAGTTGAAATTCATCTATCAGCATTAAGAATAAATTCACAGATTGATGTTGATGAAGATGTAAAATATGATTTTGAATATTTTTTTAAGTTTTCAGATGAGATATCTAAGATAATTGCTGAAAGTGTAGCTTCTAAATTATTAGACTCTTTACCTGAATACCCAATAAGTTACAAAAAATAGACTGTAGGGAGGTTGAGCCTCCCTTCATTGCTTTTATTTGTCACTTCTGGTTGCGGATCTAATCCGGTTAATCTTAAACACTTTGGGAGATATCCTTGTATGAGCATTTCACCAACAAGGCGGCCAAGTATAAGAAAAAGCAACTTGATTTCTTAGTGTACGTTATGAATTGTTTTTCTAAACAACATCAGATGTTGATTCGTATTTGTTTGTTAGTCATCAAATCGAAAAAACTCATTATTTTTCACATAAGAATTAATATTAGTTGTAATTAGTTCAATTGACGGTGGACGTAAATCATCAAAAGGTTTTAATTGCTCTTCTTTTAAGTCCTTAAGAACAATCTCATTGAGTCTAGTGACCCTCTCTCTACATGGGGATAGTACTTTTGTCCATTTATCACTTAATAAGCGTCTAATTTCTCCACTTATGTTCGTCTTGCAAACAGATGAGTAATATCCCAAATTTGATTTCTGTGCAGAATATGTCCCTTTTTCCTTAAATTTATCCATGGTTTTTGTTACACATTTATTGGAAAACTCATTAACGATGCCATCAAGTGAGTTGTAAGTTGCTTTCCATTCATCTAATGGTAACGTAGGGCAGGTCAATATTTTTTGTTTATTACTCTTGGCGTATGCATATTTTTTCAATATTGCTTCATGTGCATCGCGCTCTATACCTTTAGATTGTTTTATTTTTTCATTTATTTCGTTTGTAAGAATATCCAAAGTCGAGTAAGGACTTATTTGATGGAAATTATTTATAATTGAATTTGTATAATCTTTATCTTTGGCAGCCCATAATAACTGAGCAATAGGTAAACCAAAATAACCTTTTTCATCTGTGAGCTTTGCTGTTTCAGTATACTTATCTAGAACTGACAAGTAGGTATCTGATATCGCTCTTTCACCAAGGATTTGGCTCTCTATTTGACTTGTTAGGTTCTCTTTTGCAATGTCAATAGAACGGTTTGCAGATGTTAACTTCCTGTTCACTATCTTGAGTTCATTAGACTTTGATTTTAGTGATGAAAGAATATTGTCACGTTCATTTGTTATATTTTGGATTGCTTTTAGTGCTAGCTCTGTTTGTGTGTTCAAATTAGCTAACTCTAATTGTTTCTCTTCAAGTTCAGCCTTTATGCCAGATAACGTTTGAGACCAATGCTTCTTCTCAATCTCCAACTGGGCTAGCTTTTCAGCAATTTGTTCTTTCTGTACTACAGGTATAACAGTGTAAAAATAACCAAACAAAACAACACCAAGCATTGCGATTTGTGACAAGTTGGCGAGACGAGCTGTCCACTCTGGCTGAGAGGCTTTTTCCAGTTGTTCAAGTCGCTGCTCAATACTTACAGCCTTTGACTTAGAAAGTGATTTTTGACGTTTTCTTATAAAGTAGAGGCTAGTCATTGATGTTACGATACCATAGATATTAACAGTTCATTGTTTGCACTATAACGTTTTGAATTTGATAGAGTATCAATGAAGTTGATTACATCAAAGAAAAATATCAGAGAACCATGAACCATGAACCATTAATTGTCCGTATACCACCAAAAGATTTAGAGTCGATTTGAGTTAGCTGTTTTTACCGACACAATGTGGGACAAACCTTATTAGGATGTTGGCTCTAAGAAGGTTATATCACATTAGAAAATCTATTTTGAAGGTTACCTACAGTCAATTCCTTTTCATTACTCAAATTAAAATACTTGGATCTTGCATATAGTGTCGATGGTCAACAGGTAGCTTCGACCGTAATCCATTGTCAATTGCTTACATTTAGTATTACCATTTGATAATCTTTCTCGGAGTAAGAGTGATGCACCTTATCTCACACATCCCAAATAAACTTCTTGTCTCCGTCTTTGGCAATTCCACATTCCAGTGTGACCCGCTGGTCGAGAGCGAAAGCCGACATGTGTCAGTAACAGCCTGCGTTTTGCTCTTGAAACTCCTACAAAATATGCACATAAATTTTCATCTTGATTTCCCCAGTAGCTCTCATTTTCAACACCTAGCAATACTACGGAATCGAACTCTAACCCCTTACTCTTGTGAATTGTAAGTATTTTAACTGCTTGATCATCCTCAAAACGTTTTAAAGATTCTTGGAGGTCTAATCCAGTAGACATTAGCTGGTCGATCTTGGAACAGGTATCATTTAGAACCTCACGTAATCGTGACTCAGTTTCGTAGTCATGTGACAGAGACGTAAGTGTTTGGAATCCTACTTTTTTAATGAAACGTTTCAAACAATCCCATCTTTTAGGATCTCCCTGAATCATTGGATTGTGTCTAATCAGTTTTTTCTCCTCTCTGATAAAGCGTTGCCAGTTTTGTACTAATTCTCCTCTTTCATCGTCATCATCAGTGAAGGGGATTAACTTTTCCATTAATCGAATCCATGCAGAAGGTTCTTGTTTGCCAAAAGTGCTTAATAGGAAGTCCACGATTAAGCGTGCTGCTGGTTCAACTGATATGTCCTGCAGTTGCTGTTCATTCCTATATGGAACCCCTCGTTCACGTAGAGCAACCATAAGTTTTCCAGCGTATAAGTCTGGCTGGTTTTTGATTAGTATCGCTATCTCTGAAGGCGGTATTTTCTCTTCATTTATCCATTGTTCGATTTGCTCGGCAAGATAATCAGCCTCTTCTTGGCAATTCTGAAAAGGATGAATTTGTATATGACCTTCTTCTCCTGCAATTTGTTCTTCAGGCATAACTGAAGCAGGATCGAGAATTTTGACGATCTCATTTTGCAATTGAAGAAGCTTTGGTTTAGAGCGAAAGTTTCGGTACATGTTGAGGGGGACGGCTTGGAAATCTTGTTTAAAGGTTTCAAAAATACCGTCAAGTGCACCAGCCCACCCCATGATTTTCTGCTTCGTATCACCTACAGCTGTAAGGTGAATATTTGTTCCTTGAAATGCAATCTTGATAAGTTCGTATTGATGATTTGTACAATCTTGGAACTCATCTAGAAATACATCAGTGTAAGTTTGTCTTATAGCGTTTCTGGCTAAAGGAGATTCCTGCAGAATTCTAATTGCCAGCGGAACCAGATCTGTAAAATCAATTTGTTTGTGACGAATTTTGGGGCCGATAGTGAACCCAGCCTCTAAGGCGTCCTCCCCTGTCAATATTGGGCGAAAACGGTCAATGATTCGTTTAGCAAAGGCATGGAACGTATAGCTGTCGAAGCGCGATGACAGTTCTGTACCACATCTACGCTTAATTCGCTCTTTCAGGTTACTACTTGCATCTACCTTAAATGAAATAGCAAGTATACGCTTGGGATAGCGACATGTACCTGTACGAAGCAAAAAGTCTGCTCGTTGAGCAAGCATTTCTGTTTTTCCTGCACCGGGGCCAGCAGTCAAAGCTAAGCTGAATTCGCGCTCTTTAGCCGCTCTATCTGCGTTAGGTTCTAAGACTAATCCGTCAGCTGGATACCAGTTTTCGACTTTAATCATTCAGGAAGCTCCGCAAGTTTTACTTTTACAGCTTCTACCAAACGATCCAAAGATGGAGGCATACGGGCTAAGAGTTGTTCGCCAGAGAGTTTAGATAGGGCGGTAATATGCTCAGCTGGCTTACTGCCTAATTTGAATAGTTTGTGGTATGTAATGAATAACTTACCTTCAGCTTCAGTGTACTCCAAAGCAGAAGTACGGGATTTACCTAGTACTGCTTTGATATTTGAGAGTTCGGGATCAACTTGATCCTCAGCTTCTATGTTGAATGCAGTAGGGAAAGCCTTAAGCATTGCAAAGTCTAAGTCCATTGGATAGGAGAAAAAAACGTTGCGCTGTTCCAGCTCCTCTAGATAAAGAGGGTAATTTCTAACTTTATATTCTGCACTATCCCATGCTGGAATAGCTTCAAAACCATTAGCTAACTGCTGGTCAGGTTTGTGTAGTTTTAACTGATCATTAGTTGTTTTGATACGTCCCCAACCACCTTGATACCTTCCAATATCGAGATCCAAAAGTGTAATGTGAGGGATATTTAGCCCTTCAAGAAGTCTCCAAAAGTGGTTTACGTGCCTACCTCCAAGAGGAGCAACCGTAATTCCAAATGCGTCAACAGGTACACCTTTGGCTTCCAACAACGTTGGTATTACAATTTCTTCGCTATCGCCTTCTCCGAGGATAACTAAACGTGAAAAATATATTTCAGGGAATGCCTTTACTGCCTGTGTGACAAACTTATGGGCATCACCTGAGTGTTCCTCATCAGGCAAGTTGATACTTGCAATAGTTGTTTCTCTTTCTAGGTTTAAGCGTAGATAGCGTATTTGTTTCGGCTCAATCCGTCTTAGCATTGATGGAGCATGGGTAGCGATAAGAGCTTGAGCATCACCCTGACCAACCATATCTTGGAGTGAGCTTACTATTCTCCCTAGGTAGTGAGGAGATAAGCTGTTTTCTGGTTCCTCCACAGCAACTAATGTAAATACTGGTGGTCGAAGCTTATCTGGATCAAACGAGTCTTCACCTTTTAATACTGCACGTCCAATAGCTTGGGATGAAAGAACCAAAGACAGGTATAACATCGACTTTTGTCCATCGCTTAATCGAGAAAAATCGACGTTCGGTTCATCGTGTCCGGGGGTGAATGAAACCGAGAGATGGCGCAGCAGTGATTCAATTTCGTTAGCTACAAAGGTAATTTTAGGCAGAGTGAAAAATTGTCCTTTATGTAGACAAGACCATGTACTTTGGATACTTGTGCTCAGGGCATTTACTGACGCATTAGCTGCTAGGCTTGTACTGATTTGGTCTGTATGACCCTTTACTACTTCACGTTCGGCCTCCCAGTTAACAGCTCTTAACATGCGTCCTAATAGCGCATTGGCACCAAAAGTGATGTGTTCAGCAGGATCACGTCTAGCTGGGAGGTAGTGTATTTGAATCTGATTACGGTCTGTGCGTGGAACTTTAGCCGTACTTTGTGGTTGCTGGTTTTCATCCAATTCAAGTACGTATACTAATGACTCCTCTATATCGCCATCAATACCCATAGATGCTTCCAGACGGAATCGAACACGTGGAGTGTCTTCCCCATCAACTAATCTCATGTGTCCGAAGTGTGGTGGAACAGTGGTGGTGTCTTCTTCTTCATGTAACTCTGGAAAAAGAAAATCAACTTCGATCCAAAACATTCGTTCTTCAGGTTGTTCCATTTCGTTATGTGGAACATGAAAGTCAGATTTTTTTACTCGGCGTAGTGATGGATCAAACGCGAACATTCGGCAGAGAGCTTGAAGAGCTGCCGTTTTCCCTGAACCATTTGGACCGATTAAGAAAGTGAGTTCATCAAGCGATAACTCTGTCGGTGTTGTTCCGTAACTTTGAAAATTGGACAGTCGTAATTTATCGAGCTTCACTATTACTCCTTAATTGATTAATAAATAGCTTAACTGCTTGGATAAGATGTGTGGGTGGTTGCGTATACATACAACCAATATTATGAATTATATGCCTTTATACTTAATAAAAGTTTGAAGGTGGATATGCTTTTCATCTAAAGAAACAGAGGGGACTGCACTACTTATTGAGAGCGGGTATCATATGGATTAATGACATGAGCAAAAGGGCAAATTCCTAATCTCATATTACAATCGAGCAATCACTCTATAGAGGTTTGGAACAGAAAATCGATACTCTACAGGTTGGCTTATTCAATATCTGGTTTTTTGATTAGCCTGCACCACCTGCATTTTTGTCTGATTGCAGGTGATGCAGGTGATGCAGGTGACGTTTAGTTCGGTAAATGGTTTACGTATAAGCTGTTTATTACATCGACTAAATTTTGTACTTCTACTTGTTTGCCGTATCGGTCATAAGTAATACTATTTTGGGCATGACCTAAGATTTCAGCTGCCTTAATTTGTGATACTGACTGTTGTTTGAGCTGATTAGCCACTGTATGTCTGAAAGAGTGGAAATCAAAGCCACGCTCAAATCCAAGTTTGGTCTTGAAGCGTCCAAACCATTTAGACGCAGCTGTTCCGAACCCGTCACGGGCTTCTTTAAGCTCTGGGAATATCCGTTCCGATTGGACAGAGTTAATGTAGTCGATGAAGCCAAGTTCAATGATCTTGCCGTGGATCGGGATGATTCTTCGGCTAAAGTTGTTCTTTAACTTCTGCCCAGCAAACCTGTCATCAATTTGAAGCACCCATACGCCATCAATTTGGTATATGTCTTTCTTGTAGAGCTGGCATAGCTCATTTAGCCTCGCACCTGTTAAAGAACCAAGAATCGGCAGCCAGTAGTAATGTTTGTGTAGGTATTTTTTCTGGGTGTGGATCTCAGTGTTAAATAGCTTTTTCAAATTTTCCTTAGAGTAGGCGTGCTTGGCTTCGCTGTCTTTGCGTGTTTTTCTGAATTTCATACCCTTAAACGGATTTATGTCCGTCAGCTCCATTTGCACGCACCATTCAAAAAATGACGAACATTTCTGAATGTAATCTTTAACGCTCTCAGTGCTCAGAGTGGCTTTTTGGTGCTTTTTATTGGCCTTGATAAGTTGTTTACCTTTTAGACCATCAAACTCTTTGAACTTTTTGGCATTCACTGGGTACTGGCTAAGTGAGGCACGAACGTCTTCTGCCTCCATACGACGAATTTCTTTGATTTCTTTTTTGCCAAGCAAGGTAAGTACGGTAAAGCACTTGTTGTAAGCCATTTCTAGCGTTTTCTGGCTGACAAGTTCACGCTTTGACTCTTTGTATTTCTCCAGACATTTGAACGGATCTAGTGAGGTAGGGGAAGCCTGCTTTATCTTTGGTGGTGTGTTAATGCAATTAGTAGCATCTTTTGAGTGCGAGAGAAGTGTCTTGGTTTGTATTGAGGTGCGGATCTCAAGTTCTAGCTTTAGTGACTTGATGATGGCCTCTTGCTTGTTGGAAGTACGGAGAGATTGTTTCACCTCATAGCGGTTGCCAAAGAGGTGTCTATGTTGAGATGGGATTTGGTAACGAAAGTACCAGTTACCGCTTTTGGCTAAGAAGAGGAAGCGCATGTTTAGTACCTTTTTTCAGTACAAACAGCATAAGTTGTTAGATTAAAAACCAAAAAAGGCTGTTAACTCAATGAGTTAACAGCCTTTCCAAACGTTTGGTGGAGCTGGCGGGATTTGAACCCGCGTCCAAAATCAGTCTAACCAGAGGCGCTACATGCTTAGTCTGTCTTTATTCTCGTACCCGACACTGCGAA
>Ga0209272_10001453_pt1 | contig 14962 bp, 13 predicted proteins | sample tdDd002_FD_187125 | JGI IMG/M metagenome (GOLD analysis project Ga0209272, IMG submission 187125) | Marine sediment microbial communities from the Atlantic coast under amendment with organic carbon and nitrate - tdDd00.2 (SPAdes)... | ecosystem: Environmental > Aquatic > Marine > Coastal >... | reverse complement strand
GGCTGGCATAAAACGCTTCAGATCAGAGCAAACCTGGAGTTTATCTTTTTCAAACAGTATGTTACTTAAATAGAGAGCATTCACTGAATCGAATAAATGACGATCTTCCTTTTTAACAAAGCAGACGTAATTTTTGCTCAGATTCATCGGTACATCATTCATGACATGTGTACCACAACCTTCCGAAACAATAATGATTTCTTCAAATGAGTGCGCATGCTCAGGATAAGGCTCCTGAGGAGCTCGAAGCTCGGTAGTAACCGGACTGTTGGAGTTCATAAAAAACTCTCTCGATTTAAGATAGATCATTCTACACCTCTTTATTCCACAAGCTAAATGTAGAGACTTCAAGTTCTATTTACCTAGTCAAGTATCTCAGTTTTACTCACTCTTTTATTGATATTATCAAAAGTGTGAAGAGAAAGTTGCTGACCTTAAAAAACTCACCAAAATATCTATCCATGATGTCAATTCTCTAAGGTTTAAATTTTGTCCAGTTTGTAAGCTTACCCTAATCTCCCTGTCTGCTATATGGATAACATACGGCGATTCAGAGGGAAATTATCAATAAAAAAACAACCAAATTAAAGACATAAGAAACAGAAGCTTACAATTAGCAAGGAGACAATCATGTCTACAACTATTACCTCTACAGAAACGCAAGAAACCGAAGTATCCCTCAATGAATATGAACAAGAGCAGGTGCCCAAACATAAACTACTTGGCTGGCGGCACTTTCTCGGCTCCTATTCCGGTGAACACGTAGCCGGTACCGAGTTTGTTATCGGTGCCGCTTTTGTCGCATGGGGAGCCAGTACCTTTGATATCCTGATAGGTTTACTGGTTGGTAACCTAATGGCGGTGCTTACCTGGGCATTGATCACCGCTCCTATCGCGACTCAATCTCGATTAACGGTTTACGAATATCTACGCAGAGTCGCAGGGCCTGGCTTTAACAAAGTCTATAACGTGGTCAACGCCGTGTTGTTCTGTGCACTAGGCGGGGCAATGATCACTGTATCAGCGTCGGCGGTGCGTATTTTATTTGATATTCCAGCGCAAACTCATTGGTATCCAAACAGTGCTGCGTTTGTAGCGGTTGCACTCGCCGTAGGAGCTATCGTAGTCGCCATTGCGGTGTTGGGCTTTCAAAAATGTGCTCAGTTCGCAACCGTCTGTTCACCTTGGTTACTGATTATCTTTGTAACTGGTGGAATGGTAGCGCTTCCTGCACTGAGCAATATTGGCAATGGTGAAACCTTTACTGGTTTTGGCCAATTCCTATCTCTTGCAGATCAATACATCTGGACAGGACAAACACCTGATGGCTCACCATCAATGACGTTCTGGCAAATCGCGGCTTTTGCTTGGGTGTGTAACTTAGCAATGCATGGTTCTTTGGGTGACATGGCGCTGCTACGTTTTGCGAAGAGCTCTAAATACGGTTACTTCTCCGCTTTTGGTATGTTCTTTGGCCATTACATTGCCTGGATTTGTGCAGGTGTGATGGGTGCAGGTGCAATGCTATTAATGCAAACCAGCATGTCTAACCTAGACGCAGGTGGTATAGCTCACGCTGTGCTTGGCGCAACAGGTATCGTTGCGGTCATCATTGCGGGCTGGACAACCTCTAATCCAACTATCTATCGTGCTGGTTTGGCGATCCAAAGTATCTTCCCGAATAAATCGCGTGCATACATCACAACAATCGTTGGTGTTGTTACCGCTGTTATTGCTTGCTTCCCATTCGTATTCACACGCCTATTAGACTTTGTTGGCTACATGGGTCTGCTACTTGCACCAGTTGGCGCAATCATCGTCTCTGAACATTGGGTATTTAAGAAAATTGGTCTGACGCCACTATGGTCTAAATACCAAGGTAACGACCTAAACAAAGCAGCTCTATTCACTTGGGCAGTTGGCGTGGTATTCGCCGTTACTTGTGAACAACTAGGTTTCTTACATTTGTTCTTCCTGTTCGTACCAACTTACCTGCTATCTATGGCGATTTACATCTTATTAGCAAAATCAATGGGCGCTGCCGATGACTACACTAAGGAGGAAGCGGAATACCATGAAGAGCTAAAACAACGTGAAGCATATCATGCTGAACTAGCTAAACGCGAAAAAGAACAACAGACAGAAGCTAAGCCAGCTAGCATGCTGGAGAAGGCATCAGCATCAATTGCTCTGGCTTCTTTGGCATCTATCGTGATTTCTGCGCTAAAAGTATGGGGGGCGGGAGCGGACTATCAAATCGCGTTCGAATCCTTTAAAGCCTTCGCGATTTATCCAACCGTCATTTACTTCATCACGGCAACAACTTGGATCACTTTGCGTGATAAAGCATAAGAGAGTATGCGAATGAATGATTTAATTAGAAAGGCCTTTGTCATGCAACTAAATGAAGGCTGTAAAGCCGAGTACAAGAAGCGACACGACGAAGCATGGTCAGACCTGGTTGATGTACTAAAAAGTCACGGTGGTCACAATTACTCCATCTTTCTTAATGAAACGACCAATCAGCTGTTTGGTTATGTTGAAATCGAGAGCGAGGAACGCTGGCAGCAAGTTGCCAATACTGAAACCTGTCAGAAATGGTGGTCCTATATGCAAGACATTATGGCAACCAACCCTGACAACTCTCCACTGTCTACAGAGCTAGAGTCAGTATTTTACCTAGCCTGATAACCCCCACTGCCAAGCCCCGCTAAATTGCGAGGCTTTTTTACCCTTCAAATATTGTGCTCGACTGTTAATTTTCAACGGTATAGCAACCGGACGAACAATGATATACCCACGCATCTTGAGGTTATTTGGGTATAACCATGCTCTGAAGAGGTGAACTCCGCACTACTCCTACCTTAGTTTTACGTAACCTTAACGCACTGTTTGTCGAAATTTTGAAATACCTCATTATCTTCTTGAAAAAAATGCACTAAATGCGTTTTTTCAGGAAGATTTTTGAAGTTATTCAGTCGAAAAACGCGGTGTAATACCTCTAAAGAATAAGAGGTGGTATTCATAATGAAGGCTGTGATTGCAATAGACCTTGGGGCGTCAAGTGGACGTGTCATGGTTGGTTATCTGAACAACGGAAAAATCGCTCTCGAAGAGCTTCACCGTTTTCAAAACCAACAAGTAATGAATGGGAATGAGTCGTGCTGGGATCTCTACTCTATATTGGAAGAGATTAAGGTAGGCATCAATAAAGTACTCGCGACTGATGTAGAGATTACTTCTCTAGGTATTGATACCTGGGGTGTGGATTTTGTGCTATTAGACAAGTTTAGTCGCCACCTTGGTGAGTTTGTCAGCTACCGTGATGTCCGCACTGAAGGCATGCTAGATAAGCTACTTGAAGACAGTCAACTTACACGCGAGCAAATCTACCAGCAAACCGGTATTCAATTTTTACCCTTCAATACGCTTTATCAATTAAAAGCAATTGCTGATCAGCAACCAGAATGGTTCTCTGAGATTGATACTCTGCTATTTATTCCAGATTACCTGAACTACAAACTCAGTGGTATTAAGCATTGTGAATACACCAATGCCTCCACCAGCCAATTACTGGAATGTAAAGATAAAATCTGGAACAAGCAGCTAATCAACGCATGCGGTGCGAATATGGATTGGTTCCTGCCGCCTAAAATGCCCAACCGCATTATCGGTCAATATCATGTCGGCGACGTACAGATCCCTGTTTGCTCTGTAGCAAGCCACGATACCGCTTCTGCAGTAGCTTCAACGCCAATAGCTCATGACACCATGGCTTACCTAAGTTCAGGTACATGGTCTCTAGTCGGTATTGAGAGCTTTGAACCCTATACGAGTGAGCTCGCTTATCAATACAACCTCACTAATGAAGGTGGTGTGGATGGCCGTTATCGCGTGCTGAAAAACATCATGGGCTTATGGCTAATCCAGCGCATTAAAGCAGAGAACCCATCACTGACTTTCCCTGATATCGCTAGTTTGGCGCGTCAAGCCGATCAATTTAAGTACATCGTGAATCCAAATGACTACGATTTCTTAAACCCAAAATCGATGACACTAGCGATCAAAAACTGGTTTAAGAAACGCGCCCTTGAAGCGCCAGAAACCCTTTCCGAAGTCATCCGCTGTATCTACGACAGCCTAGTACTGGCCTACGACAAGGTACTGACTGAACTTACGGAAGTCACCGGCAAACCAATTACCGAATTACGCATCGTCGGTGGCGGGACACAAGACCAGTTCCTTAACCAACTTTGTGCCGATGTCTGCCAAATCAAGGTCTCGACCGAACCGGCAGAAGCCTCCGCATTGGGCAACGTAATTAACCAATTTATCGCGTCCAACATTATTACCTCGCTGGAAGAAGGCCGCCAAATTATCGATGCCTCTTCTGACGTGAAGAACTTTACTGCAAACCCTATTAAGGGATTGGAACAAATCAAATTCCAATTCCAACAAATCACTAAATAAGGTACATAACGATGAGCAAAGAGCAGATAATTTCAGCTTACGAGCAAGCAAAAGTAATTTTCGGAAAGTATGGTGTGGATACAGGCAAAGCACTAAAACTACTAAACCAAACGCCAATCTCTATGCACTGCTGGCAAGGCGATGATGTACGTGGTTTTGAATCTCCCGATACTGTGCTAAGTGGCGGTATCCAAGCTACGGGAAACCACCCAGGTGCAGCAAAAACACCAGCACAACTACGTACAGATATGGAAAAAGCCTTCTCTCTAATTCCGGGGAAAAAGCGCGTAAACCTACATGCAATCTACATTGATGCCGATGAATACGTAGAGCGTGATCAAATCAAACCTGAGCACTTTGCACGTTGGGTAGAGTGGGCAAAAGAGAAAGATCTGGGCTTAGACTTTAACCCAACTCTGTTCTCTCACCCGAAAGCAGACGATGGTCTGACGCTATCTCACCCCGATGAAGAAATTCGCCAATTCTGGATCGATCACGTAAAAGCAAGCCGTAAGATTTCTAGATACTTCGGTCGTGAACTTGGCTCTGCATCATTCATGAACATCTGGATTCCGGATGGAATGAAAGATCAACCAGTAGACCGCCTGTCTCCACGAGCTCGTTTAGCGGACTCTCTAGATAAAGCATTGGCTGAGAAAATCGATCCTGCATTCCACAAAGACGCGGTAGAAAGCAAACTGTTCGGTATCGGCGCTGAAGCATTCACGGTTGGCAGTAACGAGTTCTACTTAGCATATGCGGCAACTCGCGGTACTGCACTATGTCTGGACGCTGGTCACTTCCACCCAACAGAAGTCATCAGTGACAAAATCAGCGCATGTTCACTGTATGTAAACGACCTGCAACTACACGTTACTCGTCCGGTTCGTTGGGACTCTGACCATGTGGTTTCTTTCGACGACGAAACTCAGGCAATCATGCGTGAAATCGTACGTAATAACCTACTCGATCGCGTCGCTATTGGTCTGGACTTCTTTGATGCATCAATCAACCGCGTAGCGGCTTGGGTTATCGGTACTCGCAACGCACAAAAAGCGCTACTTAAAGCTTTACTTGAACCAGTAGAGCAACTAAAAGCGGCAGAAGCGTCATTCGACTACACCACCCGTTTAGGCCTAATCGAAGAGACACATTCTCTACCTTGGGCGGCGGTTTGGAACTACCACTGTTTACAAAACGAAGTCCCGGTTGGCTTTGATTGGATCAACGACGTAAGAGACTACGAAGCAACCATTCTGGAAACACGTTAATTCAAATCGCTCAACAACAAACAAGTCAGACTACCTATCTGGCTTATTTGGTTAACTAAATACAAAAAGGCTAATACTATGATTCAATTAAACGATGCAGTCATGCGCCAAGTCGAGAAAGTCAGTGAAGTATCTCAATACCTTTGGCAACGTGAATGGGCAGAGCGTAATGGCGGTAACATCTCTGTCGACGTAACTGATCTGTTCGACGAAATTCCACAAATCGACGTTCAAGAAAAAACATTGCCACTACAATTACCACTAGAAAGTGCTAATCGAATCTATTACGTAAAAGGTACCGGCCAGCGTATCCGTGAATTACGTGATCCTGAATACGCAGGTTGTGTTCTTAAAATCAACTCAATAGCCAACGGCTACCAAATACTTTGGGGCGGTAAAGCGAGTGATGATTTCGCACCGACATCTGAGTTCATCAGCCATATTAAAATCCTAGTCGATAAGCATAAGACTGGCTCTGACCACAAATCGGTCGTTCATACCCACCCACTTGAACTGATAGCCCTATCTCATCACCCAGACATATCTAAAAACAGCGAACTGTTCACTCATACATGTTGGAAAATGCTGCCAGAAGTACGAGCATTTGTCCCAAACGGAATCGGCATGATTCCATACTGCTTACCTTCTTCAGAAGAGATGGCGGACGATACAACAGCAGCATTGCTTGAGCATGACGTCGCGATCTGGGAAAAACATGGCGCGATAGCATCTGGTGCAGATGTACTACAAGCATTTGATTACATTGATGTTGCCAACAAAGGTGCCAAGCTATACCTAATGTGTACATCAGCTGGTTATGAACCAGAAGGTGTGACTAAAGAAAACATGGATATATTGAAACGAGAATTTAACCTATAAGGAGTAAGTTATGAATGTGTTCAAACTGGCTTTCCCTAAAATTAACTACTCCGGAGTTGGAGCAATTGAAGCACTGATTGACCGTCTATCTAACGAGCATGGTACTGAAAAAGGGCTACTTATCTGCGATCCGACTTTGGTAGAGCTTGGCTTTGCTGATAAATTTCTCAAAAGCTCGCTAAACCTAGTACTTTTCAAAGATGTCCGTCAAAACCCAGACACGAATACGGTGAACACCGCCTACAGGATGTATTGCGACTCAGGAGCGCAGTTTGTTATTGGTTTCGGTGGTGGTAGCTCAATTGATAGCGCAAAAGCAATCAAGATCCTTTCAGCCAATGACGGACCAATTACCACGTACAATGGCATCGAGAAAGTGAAGCGTCTAGGCGATCCTCTGTACGCGATCAATACAACCGCAGGTACCGCGGCTGAAGTAACGAGTAACGCCGTGATCACCGATACACAGACGCATGTCAAACACGTGATCATCTCCGATAAGATCATCCCCGATATCTCGGTCAACGATCCTAGCGTCATGTTAGGTCTGCCTAGCACCACGACAGCCGCTACCGGTATTGATGCTTTGACACACGCAGTTGAATCTTTTGTATCCGTTGGGGCGCATAAATTAACCGATTATATTTCTCTGGAAGCGATCAAAACCATCGCGCAAAGCTTGCCACTCGCCGTTGATGATGGATCAAATATGGATGCACGTAAGATGATGGCGTATGGTCAGTTTATCGCTGGCTTGTCATTCAACAGTGCGGGACTTGGTATGGTTCATGCGATGGCTCACCCTGCTGGCGCACACAAAGACCTGCCCCACGGGGTATGTAATGCCATTCTATTACCTATCGTGTGTGAGTTTAACCGCTCGTATTGCATCGAAAAATTTGCACTGGTTGCACAAGCACTCGGCGCAGACACATCTGGCTTAACCATAGAGCAAGCAAGTCTGGTTGCGATTGATGAACTCCACGCCCTGAATCGTCGTGTTGGCATCCCTGAAGGCTTTGCTCAACTAGGGGTAACTGAAGCGGATATCCTAAGCTGGGTAGACGATGCCATGGCTGACCCTTGTGCAGGTGGCAATCCACACCCAATAACCCGTGAACAAGTCATCAAGCTGTACAAAAAAGCACTTTAACTTCGGGGGGGGGAAGTATTATCCACCATTGAAGCGTAATAGATAAGGTCTAGCATCAAGCTAGATCTTTGCTTTTTTTAACGAAACTTAGCTATTTCTGTACCAAAAGGAAGTTAATTTACTTAATGGGAAGTATGTTCTAGATATTCTGACTACAAACTCCTTCGGATAACTTTAGTTAGGGTAAATTCACATAATCAGGATAAAAAAGGGCCAACACTTGGCCAACCCTTCCTAATTATCTTTGAAACCTATTACTCATATTCAGAAGAATATGTCTCTTCATAAGTATGCGAGTAAAGCTCAAATAGGTTGCCGAATGGGTCTTCTAGGTAAACCATTTTCGCTGGTTTGTTATCATCTTCTGGGTGGTAACGCATAATATCCATGCGTACCTTTCCACCAAACTTTTCAGTGCGCTCAATAACACCATGGAAGTCATCAGTTTGAAGGCAAAAATGGAAAATACCAATTCGAGAAAAGTCAACGTCATGACGCTCTTGACGCTCTTTCATTTCAAACAGCTCAACACCAATACCATCAGTAGTAACTAGGTGTGCAATATTAAAACCTTTAAAGCCTTCACCAAAAACTGCAACACACATTCTACCGATTGCTGTTTCGCGCTCTTCTTCAACTTTGGTATTACCCATTACTACTTTAAGACCAAGAGCATTAGTATAAAACTCAACAGCTTTATCCATATCGCCTACCATGATGCCCACATGATTCATTTTCATAACTTACCCCAAATTCAGATGATCAATTCGTAATTTGTTTCGATGAGGTGATTATATGGCGCCCTTGCCATAACTTAAAATTATCAATTTTTATTAAGATAATAATTTTAAGTTATCTCAATACAAGAGACGCAGAGTCGTTTAAGGACACATAAAGGCAAGAAGAACCCTTATCGACAGAAATATTATTGGCTGACGAAATTAAAAACCATGTCAGCTTGTTAACGCTTGCTTTGCACCATAAATTGACATGAAAATGAACCATAATATGGCATAACATCACTGAGGAAGAAGCTACATATCTGTCACATGTAAGATTTTTCCTTCCACAAACCACCAGTCAAGTTCGCTGTACACACAATGCAATTAAAGCATCCATCTGACTTCTCCCCTAACCTATGAGGAAAATATCTTGAAACCAAATAACTCCCCCTTTTTTGATTGGAAGAGCGATAGATAAATCGGGAATTGCAGCACTATAAGCCCAGCACTCACATCAACCACTTCCCTGACGGAAGCCTGTCAGCTGTGACATTGCACCGTCACTTCGAGTCGGTGTGCTAACAAGAATTTGCCCCAAACCTTGTCAGTGCAGTAGAGATATCACACATCACGACTGGATACTTGACCGACTTTTTCTAATCAAGCGAAATCAAAACAAATCAAAGTAAAAAGAATGGAATGTACGGTGGTTGATGGGGAAGATGCTCAATCTAGTTGAAGTGCTTAAAGTTGATTTTTTGAACAAAATCGTCGAGCAAAGCCACCGAAAAGTGAAAAGCAAGATGCATCAGTGCCTGGAGTAGAAATCAGAGGAAGGAGCCAAAGCCACACGCGCTTGCAGCCTAACTGCATCTGGAAATCAGTACGTTTGTGCTCCAGCATAACTTTACGACAAAGCCGCCGCATCCCCTCCTCTAAATAACAGAATGTGAATTCTGTCATAACTCCACCAAGTAGCTCACATAGGCGGCATCCTTTGCTGCTATGAATATAGGTGCATACATTCATAAAGCTAACCAAGCTATATCAATGAATACAGAAAAACATAACAGAGACAATTGAAACCTCAATTGATACGAAAACCCAAGGAATTAATATAATGAAAACACATAACATCTTCATGTCTGCTGATATACATGGCATTCTCGCACACAAAAAAAACGGCAGCACAAAAACGGTCAAAGAGCTGATTATCAGTCATTATGGCTTTGATCCCACTTCGCCTGTTCTAGACCCAGAGCTTATTGAGATCTTGCAAAACAGAACCCCCCCACTGTTCGGATGGACTGATTACAAACAAATTCCTGACTATGTCAGACTTATTTCCAGTAAAGACAGTTCTGATGGTCACAAGATTACACCTCAGGATATTGAAAACGGCAGAATCAAAAACCTATATGAACTGCAAGTTTCCGCATCTGTTGGCGACGTGGTCAGGTGGTGGGGGCATACCGTTGATGCAATGAATCCAACCCAGTGCATTATTTCGGGTATATCCCATATGCATACAACAAATTATTCATCTATAACCACGCCAGAAATCACAAACGGCAATGTCAGCTTCTATTTTGCCAGTAGGATTTACGATCAGGAACCTTCAGACGGTGTCAGAGTCGAAACCAACAGTGCATACACACTTGACTTAACAGTACCTGCAGATTGGCAGGGTAAAGTTATCAATTATGATATTGAAATTTTGTTGTTGTCAGGACCGGCCAACACAAGTCATGGATTAATGACTTATCCAATTGCCAAACTTGTTGTTGACCCAACCATTAACGTCAACTAATGATCTCAATCGCAAAAAGTCGAATCAAATGTGCCTCTACACATTTGATTCGAGCACACAACAGAATTGATTCAATATAAATATTTATGGGCCTGTTGCAAAAAATTAGGCCAGTTCATTATTCGAGGTGTTCATACAGATAGTTAGGCGTAATAGTGACTGGTGACGAGGGAACAATATTCGGACTACGGAGCGAAGGTTGAAAAGAAGTGCGTAATGACGGCTCACAAGCCAGCAGCTTGATCACCTGTTCTTTTGCCAGAAGGAAGAAGATATACTTTACGGAAGTACCAAATGCCGTGCGGGGATAACCAGAGATGTGTTGTCATGACAGCCTCTAGTAATACACATAAAGTGGATCACCTGAGCAGACAATTTCAGGTAAGGTCTTGAATTAATTTGCCAAACGCTAGATGGGTGGAAGCCCCCACCAGCCACATCCCGGCACACACGTCACCCGCTGCGGTTGCTCCCTTCCAGGCCTGGCCGAGTTCACAGGTTAGTGTTGCGGGAGGACCAATGGGGGCCTCCATAGATTCGTTGTCTCATTTCGAGAACGGGAGAGATTATCCGCTAACGCCTGAGACAATGCAAGAGGCAATACGCCTTATTAAACCGACTGCTGCTTTATTACCCAAAAACTTTCACTTCGGTAAAATAAGCAACATAACCAGCTGAAAAAACAGTGACTTTACAACTCTTCTTCCGGCTCTTCCAACAAGAACTCACCCAGCAAAGCGCCGCCTAAAACAAGTAGCCAGGCGACCAGTACCGGGTTAGGCACTTCAAAATATGGCACGATCACCAAGGTGGCAAATCCTACGGCTGGTAAGACCCAGGCAAGACGAGGCACCCATTCCCGCAGTTTGCCTTTCATCATCTCCTGCATGGAAGCTATCAGACCGGTAACGCACAGAGCCACCAGTGCCGCATGCTCCATGCCGCCAACCCATAGCGGGATAACCAGAAACAGCGGCCACCAAGTATTACCCTTAACCGGGCGCCAGCTTCGGGACACATACCAAATCAAAGTTACTGCCAGAATTTGGATCAACGTATAAGAGGCATAGCCAGGTAGCTTGCCCTCACCCTGTAGCGCCATCAGGCCCACATCCATGGCGAGCACAATCGAGATCAGCAAAGCAGCCAGTTGCCAGCCCCCCTTGGGCGAGAAACTAACGGCAAAAACAGGTAACATCATAAAGATACTAATCGACAGGGCCAAAGGCTGCTCTGGCAGTACGGCCCCATACGCGCCGAGGCCCAGTAATAACAGCCAGGCATAAATGCCACCTTGCGGTAATAACCACAAGGCAGGTATGGCCAATGCCAGTGCAGGTAGCTCTCCTTGGCTATAGCCTAGTGCACTGACACCCAACACGGTCAGCGCAATGCTAACCACAACAAGTAACGCGGCATACAACATGGCAGCACCTCCTTGCGTTAACCGATAGTGCGAAGGAGAAAATGAATTCATCAACTATCGGGATGTTTTGTTTGGTTCAGGTATAAATATGGACGATTTTGCGAGTCAAATCTATAGCCAGGTTCACCAAATTCCCCATGGCAAAGTGGCAACTTACGGTGATATTGCCAAATTTGCAGGGTTTCCCGGCTATGCGCGACAGGTTGGACGCTTAATGGCAACCTTGCCCGAAGGCTCAAAGCTACCCTGGCATCGGGTAATTAATGCCAAAGGAATGATTTCACTTTCCGGTAATGATTTACATCGTCAGCGCGAACGATTACTTCAAGAAGGCATTGAGATTGCAGAGTCTGGCAAACTAAAGCTGGCGAGATACCGCTGGGATGGAAGGTAGGAAGATTTCCTCCACAGCTTGGCTATGGAGGATTCAAGTATTTACTGCACTTTTATCAGCATCAAATTAAGCTTGGTGGTCAAGGACGGATCGGTGATCACCGGATTGGCCGTATCCGTAATAAACACCAGTTTACCATTCACTTCGATACGGGCACTGACAGAATAGGTATGGTTCGGCTTAATTTCTTCTTTCATGAAGCTAAGAAGAAAATCAAAAGGAACTTGCTTGCCATCAGCCATAAAAGCCTGGCTGCTAATCACATCAGCAGGAGCATCCATCTTAGAAACATCCGACAGCGTTACTGTAATACGGGCATTATCCGGTAATGCTATACGTTCACGGTATGCCAAAGAGCCTTCCACTGTTCCCAGACCAGCATCTTGCTGAATCAGGTTGGTACAAGCCGAAATAACCAATACAACGGCCAACGCTGAAATCAGTGTAAAAATCTTTTTCATCCCACTCCCCTTTTGACTAGACACAAATCCATAACATTGCAATTACCCGTTAATTACACTTGAATTTATGCCTAAGTATCCGTAAAAATCACGTAATAATACCATGGAAATAGGAGCCCCGATGAGCAAAGAACTGAATGAACTTCTCACTCTGTTACACTTAGAGCAATTGGAGCAAGGTTTGTTCCGCGGCCAAAGTGAACATTTAGGGTTACCGCAGGTATATGGTGGCCAGGTTATTGGACAGTCTTTGTCTGCTGCCAAAGAAACGGTTGACGAAAACCGTCAGGTTCACTCATTTCATAGCTACTTCCTGCGCCCGGGGGATCCACAAAAACCGATCATTTACGATGTCGAAAATCTACGTGACGGCAGAAGTTTCAGCACCCGCCGGGTAAAAGCCATTCAATACGGCCGACCCATTTTCTACCTGACCGCATCTTACCAAGCCGAAGAAAATGGCTTGAGCCACCAGTCCACCATGCCGGATGTGCCGCCGCCCGAATCTCTGATGTCAGAGCAAGCACTGGTTCAGTCAATAGCCGAACACCTGCCAGAGAAAGCCGTCGAAACCTTTGGCAGGGACAGACCGATAGAAGTCCGGCCGGTTACGGTTGTCAATCCGCTGGCACCAAAGCCAGAGGCACCTAAGCAATATTTGTGGATCAAGGCCAACGGCGAGATGCCCGATGACCCCCGAATTCATCAATACGTGCTGGCGTACGCCTCCGACTGGGGTTTTCTGGTTACGGCACTGCAACCACACGGTGTGACACTGATGACGCCAAAAATAAAGGTTGCCACGATTGATCACTCAATGTGGTTCCACCGTCCGTTCCGCATGGATGAGTGGCTGCTCTATGCCATAGACAGTCCGTCAGCCAGTGGTGCCCGAGGTCTGGTACGCGGAGAGATCTACAACCAAAAAGGTGAACTGGTTGCCTCTGCGGTTCAAGAAGGCCTGATGCGCCAAGGTCAGTAATCGGCAGAGTACGGTCAGTTTTCCTGTACGGCAGACTCGGCGACGGCAAGCTCTTCCATCTGATGTAATTGCTCGCCGGCCTGTTGCAACTGGTACATTTGCCAGTAATGTCCCTGGTGGGCGAGCAGCTGCTGGTGGTTACCCCGCTCTGTCACGGCTCCGCGGCTGAGTACCAATATTTCATCCGCTTCCATAATGGTCGACAGGCGATGGGCTATCACCACAATACTCATGTCTTGGCGCAAGGTATGGAGTGCCTTCTGGATCTGATGCTCGGTCCCCGAGTCAATGTTCGCGGTGGCTTCATCGAGGATCAGGATTTTGGGCTGGGCAACCAGTACCCGCGCCATCGCCAGCAACTGTTTCTGCCCTGCCGACAAGTTGGCTTCGCCACTTCCCAGGCGGGTATCCAGCCCCTGCTGATAAGCGAGTATCTGCCCGTCTAAACCAACCTTCGCCAACACCTGCCAGATAACATCGTCGCTGACATCTCGTCCCAGACAAACATTCTCTCTGACGGTATCGCTAAGTACATGCGGGTCTTGCTGTACCATCGCAATCCCCTCACGCAATACCGACTGTTCAAGAGATGCCAGTGGCCTACCATCCAGTTTAAGCTCACCTTGGCTGATCGGATAGAACCCCATCATCAGGGAAGCCAAGGTACTTTTTCCGCTGCCGGTATGGCCGACCAGCGCCAAGAATCCACGGTGCGGCAGATCGACATTGATTCCCGTCAGTACCTGCTGTTTGCCGTCATAACTGAATGCCACATCATGGCACTCAAGCCTACCCTCTCGCAGAGGCTGGACGTCATCACCATAGCTCTGCTGTTTGGCATCGATGAATCCAAAAATCCGCTCACTGGCAACCAGCGCCTGCTGAAGTAGGGAAAGCTGCTGGGTAAGCTCGATCAATGGCTCGGTAACCCGACCTAGGTAACTAATAAAGGCATACAGAACCCCGACCCCCACCAGTTCGACACCGCTAATACCGAACAGCGCGACGATCGAAAGCAAAGCAACCCCCGACAGAAAGTCGATCAACGGCCTGAGCAGCAGACCATTGAGCTTCATGACCCCGACCTGCGACTCAAGATGGCGACGGGTCAAGCTAGAAAACTGCTTGCTGAATGCCTGTTCCTGCCGCATTAGCTGGATCAGGCTCATACCCTGGATCGATTCGCTCATCGAGGCATTGATATCAGCCAGCAAGTCACGCATCTTCCGGTACGCATCCGCACTCTTGCGCTGATAGAGCACCATGATAGCGACCACAATTGGCAGCAAGACCAGCACAACCGCTGTCAGACGCCAGCTCAACAGGCTCATAACCACCAGCATCACACTGATAAAAATAACATTTTTGAGTACCGTTCCAATCACGAGCACATA
>Ga0209272_10001450_pt1 | contig 14985 bp, 15 predicted proteins | sample tdDd002_FD_187125 | JGI IMG/M metagenome (GOLD analysis project Ga0209272, IMG submission 187125) | Marine sediment microbial communities from the Atlantic coast under amendment with organic carbon and nitrate - tdDd00.2 (SPAdes)... | ecosystem: Environmental > Aquatic > Marine > Coastal >... | reverse complement strand
GTGGTCTTAGGCTGTCAACAATAGGACAGGGTCTACTTGTAATTGGACTCATGGATTATGCGTCTTGCATAGTGTCCGTTATTATAATTTCTCGTAACGATACAGATTGTGGCAGTTCATAAGCGAACTTGATTGTTTTTGCCACATCTGCTGGTGTAATATTCACAGCACCCACATTTTCTTTCCATTCCTTATATCCATCAATAATACCTTGATCTGTTGTATGACCTAACAGTTCTGTACCTACAGCACCTGGGTTAACCGACAATACTCTAACGTTGTGTGAGGACATCTCTTGTCTTGCTACAGCAGTCAGGCCTGTGACACCATACTTGCTTGCACAGTATGCCGCATGGTTAAAGAATGGTTGTACACCCGCAATGGATGATAGGTTAACAATCGTACCAGACTTACGTACTTTCATATCATTCATAACAATTTTCATGCCGTTCATAACACCCATAACATTTACGTCTAACATACGTTTCCATTCCTCTGGGTCTTGACTTTCAATGTTTCCAAGTAACATTACACCAGCATTATTTACAATTAAATCGGTTTTACCATAAATTGCTTCAGCTTCACGAACAGCTTCTTCAAAGCTTTGAGCATTAGTTACGTCAACCTTCTTACACAGTGTATTTGGTAACTTTAAAGCTTCCATTTTTTCAACACGTCTTGCTAAAAGTAGCAGTGGGTATCCATCAGCAGAAAATTGTTTTGCCATTGCCATACCAAATCCTGAACTTGCACCTGTAATTACAACTAATGATTTCATATTTTTTTCCTCCAATTAACTCTATGAGCTTATAACTTTATAAACTTAACAACGTGAAATGCCTGATGTTTTATAACTTTTCATCATGACAATCCAAGAATACAACTTAGAGTTAACTGTAAGTCAAACGTTTTTTTAAAAAATTTATCTGTTACATTTCATACACCTTTACAAACACCTTTGCAAACACAAAAAACCACTTATTGTATTTGAACAAAGTCAATACAATAAGTGGTCCATTAATTTCTATTATTAATTTTATTGTTATCTTTGAGCTTCGTATTGTCTTAGAAGCTTAACAAACAACTCTGGAATTTGAGCAAGTTGTTCTGGTGCTTCAACAAAGGATACACGGAACTGTGTAGAACCAGGGTTCTCAGCGCCTTCTTCAATATCGTAGAATCCAGTCATTGGAGCAATTAGTAGTGTTGTTTCAACACCATTAATATCTACTGCACCTTCACCTGCACAGTAAAGAACGAACTCTGTTGCGTCAAAACCTGGCTTTGCAACGTTTCTAACGTCAATTACTGTGTAGATAGAAGCGTCTGGGCTTGAAACAATAAGACCAGGTTCTAGCTCTTTAAGGCCATTGTATACGCCAAAAATTTGCTCTCTGTAGTAATCTTTAAGACCCTTGCACCATGCGTGAATATCATCAGCCGTTTCGTGCGCAAGAGCACCGAAGATGTACTGACCAATTACGTTTGCACATAGGTTAGCAGTGTATTCAGCAACAGAACGTGTGTGGAATTCTTGGTTATCAGTGATAAGACCACCGATTCTTAGTCCACAAGCATTCCAAACTTTTGATGCAGTTTCAATACTAACACGACGTCCTTCAATTCCAGGAACGTCTTCGTCAGTAAGACCCCATACAGAAACAAGCTTCTTACCTTCTTCGTAGTAAAGCTCACGGTAAGCTTCATCAGAAGCCATCCACATATTGTACTTAACACAAAGTCTAGCAAGGTCTTTTAGTGTATCGTAATCATAAAGCTGACCAGTTGGGTTATCATAAGGGATAACTAGTAATGCACCTGGCTTGTGCTCTTTGATTGCTTCTTCAATTTTATCTAGCTCAGGAAGTGTGAACTTACCACTTTCGTCTAGGTGACGCTTAACAGTAACTGTCTTACGTCCAGTTCTTTGTGCCATAGATATGTAATTAGTGTATGCAGGATCGATCATCATTAATGGTCTTTCATCTGCACCAGCAGGGCCGCACATACCGATCATTAGAAGTTCCATACCTGCAGAACCACCATCAGTTACTTGTGCATGTAGGTTTGTTGTATCAAAACCTTCACACTTAAGAATGTTAAGGAATGCATCTTGACATTCTTGAAGACCAGCTGTTGTAGAGTATCTAACAACACCTTCATTAAATGGACTGTTTGGACCGTTTAGTTCAAACATTCTCTTCATCATTGCAGGGTTAGTCGGTAGAGAAACATTACCAATACCTACGTTGATAACTGCTTCTGGCTTAACTTCACGCTCTTCATACTTCATTTGAGCAAGTCTTACAGCAGAAGGCTTTCTCGACTGGAAGTGTGACGATAGAACAGGTTTGTTCATTATATTCCTCCTAATGTTCTACTTGGAACTGTCCAAGCATAATTATAATTAATAGACCCCTAGGGAAACGTTTTCTTTGATTTCCATGTCTATCTTAACATAGAGAATTTATTGCTTTCAAGCACAATTGTCATAAAAATATTTTTGTGTAGACGTTCAAATTTTCGTAAAGGGAAAATCCCTTCAATTGTTCAAATTTCAATACAATCCAAGAGCATATTAATCGTCATTTTTTTCAAGTATGCCGTAAACAACAGAACCCATTCTCATCTCACCTATACGTTTGGTAATGCCTAGTTTCTTAAAGACACCACTACCTATTCGTTCTTTTACAATTACTCTTTTTTTACAAACTCTAAGGGCTTCATCCACCCACCTTCTATCAAGATCAGACATATTTGCAAATTCTCGAATCGCGTTCAAAGAAGTAGAGGCTTTATTGGGTGACTGGAACATGGGGTCAAAATATACAATGTCTATTGAATTGTCTTCTTGTGCACTCAAGTATGTCTTGTAATTACTATGTATGACTTCAACACGGTGCATGGCCTGCCGAACAGGATCACTGACTTGCTGATAATGTTTAAGACCATCACATGCTAAAAAAGCCAAGTAACGATTATCTTCTAAACCTGTAACCTTCCCAGTTTCACCAGCCGCCCATGCCATTACTATAGCATCTGATCCATACCCTAATGTACAGTCTAAAATATGGTCACCCTCTTGAATTTGTGCAGCTTTTATCAGTTGATTGCTGCCCCCTAATCCTGTTTCCCATAGTTTTATAACCGATGTACCAGGGTGCCAGAATAATTCATTATTGAAGTTTTTGAGTAGGATTTTTTCACTTTGAACTATAAATACATAGTCCAGAGCATTTTCATCTAGAATCTTTTTTATACTTAGTTTTTTCCTTGTAATGTTAGGAATTTCTAATTGACTAGCGATAGCTTTAGCTTTTTCTAACAAGGTGTTACTTGGTTTAATTGCTGTTGTAACGCCTATTTTCATTCTGATTCACTCACTCTTATCGAATACCTTCTCTGACCGACTTTTACAAGATATCGCTTTGCATTACATAAATCTTCTTCTTGTAAATCTAATGAATTAATCCACTCCAGTAGCTGTGTGTTCAGGTTTTTCCACTTAATAATAGCTTGGTCTACTTCTATGGTTTTAAATGAAATAGCATCTCCAGGTTTCTTTTGGGATAAATAGGGAAGGTCGGATTGAATAACCTGCCCAATTTTAACATAACCACCAACAGTCTGACGATCTGCCATCATAACAATGGGTTGCCCATTTCCAGGAACTTGAATTGAACCAAAATTAACCGCTCCTGAAATCATGTCATTTCCACTGCTTGTCGAAACACTTGGACCTTCTAACCTATATCCCATCCTGTTTGAATCCATTTTAATTGTATATGAACTAGCGCTAAAGACATCAATACCCTCTTTAGTAAACCGGTCTATTTCTGGACTCACAGTATATGATATTACTCTATTTGAATAGATCCTTTGAAGAATTGAATCCGGTACACGACGTGCAACTTTCAGTGGTCTTTTTTTATGATACTCAATTTGGTCACCTGTAGTTAACTTACACCCACCCAGTCCTCCAAGACCTTCCCTTTCAGATGTTGATAAACTTCCCAGCACTGGATTAAGTTTAAAACCACCTCGGACTGCAAGATATGCTCGTAGACCCTTTAAAGCAAAGTCTGAGGATAAACAATCACCAGAAATTACTTGAATAGATTTGTTTATTTCTATTGATCTATTATTGATTTTAAAGTTAAAGTCTCCACCACAAATTGCGATGGTTGTATCTTCATCAAATACAATGGTGTCCCCCGTTAAAGTCATTTCTATACAAGCGGTTTCAAGTGGATTGCCTACAAGCCCATTGGCTAGTTTCAGCGCAATTTGATCCATGGCTCCTGCTACAGAAACGCCTTTAGATTGATAACCATAACGTCCCTTATCTTGTATCGATGAAGAAAGACCAGCTTTAATTATTTTAAGTCTTCCCATGGTCTTTTAACCTTTCATATGCCTGAACACTAATTGCCTTGAATCGAACATATTGCCCTTCCTTAAGCAGAAATGGCTGGTCTTTGTTTACATCAAACAAATTTAATGGAGTCCGTCCAATAATTTGCCAGCCACCAGGACTGTCTACAGGATATACGCCGGTCTGTTCACCAGCAATCCCAACTGAACCAGCGTCTATCTTCAATCGCGGTTCTGGTCGTCTTGGAGTTGCAATGGACTTATCCATCCCACCTAAATAGGGAAACCCGGGTGTAAAACCCATCATGTAAATCAAATAGTCTCTCGATGTATGTCTTTTTATTAGCTCTTCTTTATTTATCTTATGAACTCCACAAACTTCGTCTATATCAGGTGCATATGGAGCTTCATAACATACTGGAACTTCGATAATTTCTTTTTCCTGTTCGTTTACATATTGAATTTCTTTCATAACCAATTCAATTTTTTTTATGAAATCAAAGGGATCAATCCCTAATGCATCATATGTTATTTGAAGGGTATGATAAGTTGGTGTAAGGTCTAAAATACCATCAAAACTTGAGTTTTTAATATAGTCGCCTAAGACTTGACAAAGGGCATGAACTTTACCATTTATCTCAGGATCAATAACAGCATCGAACTCTATCAAAATTGTCGAATCAGATGTGACGTTAACTTTAAACACTTTTTCACCCAATTTCATATCCATTTCCCCTTAATTCTTGAGCTAATGTTTTAACAAATTGGAGGGCTTCAGAATTATCACCATGTACACAAATTGTTTGAGCATTAATAGGTATCCACTTGCCTGTAATACTTTGAACGACTTGCTCTTTAATCATACTTTCTATTCTAAGTGCGCAGTTCTTTGCACCGTGTACAAAGGCCCCTTTCATTGTCCGAGGAACTAGTTTTCCATTATCTAAATAAGCTCTGTCTGCGAAAACTTCACTTTTGAAATTAAGTCCGAATTTTTTTGCACTCTCCTCCATTTTGGAACCAGCAAGTCCATAAAGAAAAAGGTCAGAATTGTAATTTACTATAGCTTTTGCAATTGCATTTGCAACATCTTGATTTTCTGCAGCCAAATTATACAATGCGCCGTGTGGTTTTACATGATTTAGTTTTGCATTGCTTGACCGAACAAAACCGTCAAGACTCCCCACTTGGTAGGTTACAAGATTCTGTATTTCTTCAAGAGATAAGTTCATGTTTCGTCTTCCAAAACCTTGTAGGTCTGGGAAACCAGGATGTGCACCAATTTTCACATTATTTCTTATGGCAAGCTCCACGGTTTTTGCCATGGTCATATAATCTCCAGCATGAAATCCACAAGCAATATTGGCTGACGAAATATACTTCATAATATCCGCATCAAAACCGAAATCATGTATACCAAATCCTTCGCCAAGATCACAGTTCAAATCTATTTTCATATATGTCTCCTGTCTACTTAAGATTTCATTCTAAATCTTTTCTCTATCATATCAAAATCATTTGAAAATATAGTAAAATAAAAAAAAGATATTTTTTGAAAAGCAAGTTTTAATTTCGAATTTACACGGATTATCCCATTTATGATCTTTCATGGCGTAAGAGTAATTACAATCCTTTCAGTCATTTATCTCACATACTCCCTGTGTAGATAGTAAATAAATTACCTTTCCAAAATTAATTTCAACATAAAATAATCAATTGATTTTTCGATTGATTTTAATTATTATTTTTAATTGAGTTTGAATGAAATCGAATCAATTGGGAAAGAATACGTCTTTCCTTTTTTTGATTGGGTTTAATTTGGGAGGTATTTCTGTGGAAACCAAGAGCATCAAAATTCTAATCGTCGATGATCATGAAATTATTCGTTATGGCATGAAAATGCTCATAGGAAAAACGGATGACATGGAAGTCATTGGGGCGTGTGGATGTTTAGAAGAAGCCTATGCAATATTAAAAATTCAAGAACCTGATGTCATTCTTCTTGATGCGAAATTACCTGATGGAAATGGTGTAAGTCATTGTAGTGCCTTCAAAAAGCTTGCACCTGATTCTAAAATCATTCTCCTTACAGCCTTTGTGGAAGAAGAGATAATAATTAATGGTGTACTTACAGGTATAGATGGATATCTTGTAAAAAACACAAGTAAAAGCAATATTATTGCGGCTATTGAAGCTGTTGCAGCAGGTCAATCATACATAGACAGCAACATTGCCAACAAAGTTTTATACCTTTTCAAACAGCAGTATCAAAGAGCCCAGCTTTTAACTGACAAAGATGCACGTATAATGGACCTAATCTGTCAGGGGAAAACCAATAAAAACATAGCCAAGGATATGTTTTTAGCCGAAAAAACAATACGCAACCGCGTCAGTGGCATTTTCAAAAAACTACAAGTGAAAAATAGGACTGAAGCTGCCCTATGCTGGACTGAATACAAGAATAAAACGTCTGGGTATAAACTTTGATTTAAATCATTTATGATGTTTAATTGTTTGCATTATCGTTACTACTCCAAGTTTCATGTCCCGTGCATTCGGGACATGTGTCGAGTATATTGGGATTAATGACATCTATTCATAATTTTGGATGGTTGATATAATACTGAAATCCGAGTATAGTATTTTTCGAACACAAATAATCAGTCAAGGAGCGAACACTTTGAAAATTAAACTCATTCCAAGTTTCATAATAGTTTTCATCGTTGGAATGACTTTGGTAACTGCAGTAGAAATTATGGGGATTCGAATGGTTGTAAACGATACAGTCCAAGAAGCCCACGAAATGATCATCACAAGTCAGAAAAATCTCATACAAAAGGAACTCAAATTACATACGACAAGTTTGAAAAATAATTTGATTCACCTAACAAATCTGGATTCGTTTCAAAAATCCATAGTTAGCCAGAACAAGGTTTCTATCAATCAATATCTTCAAAGCAATTTAATAGAGTCAAGTATAGGCTCTGCAACCACTTCCTTTGTTTACTTAAATGACCAGTTCTCAGTATTCGCTGGGCCTGACTCAGTAAATGCTAGTACAAAACTGATCAATTTTTATGACCAGTTAAAACTCACCACTGAACCAAGAGAAGTATTTATGCAACTTGACGGCCAGCTCTACCTTGTACTAGCTGAGGTTTTACAACAGGAAGCTTCACCAGTGACCAATGGATTTATTGTTTGCACGTACGCTATAAATCTCGCTGATTTTAAGATCCCCTTACTCTGGAATGATCAAGCCGGAACTAACGTTATACATAGCACACCGAAAACTTTAAATATCCCTATAGAAATTAGGAATAATCATGATGAAATTGTCTACAGCCAAACCTTTACCTACTCGACCCATTCCTTTGACGGTTTAGCATGGAAATTATATAACCATTCAGCTAGAATTCTACTCTTTATTAGCGTTATATGTATACTGTTTATAGCAACACTAAGTCATAGAGTTCACGTAATCATATCCAAAATTGTTTCTGGTGTTCAAAGGGTGGCACATGGCGATTACCAATATATTGTATCTCCATCCTTTAGTTACGAACTTAATGAGTTATCACTAAACATCAATGCCTTAGGTAAAACAGTCGACCAAAAAATAAAGACGACTCATGAAAATCATCTTGAAATGCTAAATGTACTTGTTAACACCCTGGAAGCAAAAGACGAGTACACCAAAGGACATTCTGAGCGCGTAGCAAAAATATCTGAAGTTATTGCCCAGGATTTTGGTGAAGTTAATAAAGATACATTACAAGAAGCTGCACTCCTTCATGACATAGGCAAGATATGCATCCCAGAAGAAATACTTAATAAAAAAGGACCTTTAAATAGTTTTGAGTACAATATTATAAAGAATCATGCCAGTAAAGGTGAGGAAATACTTCAAGCTTCACGTATGCTCACAAATGTCAGCCAAATTGTAAGGCAACATCATGAACACTTTAATGGTTACGGATACCCTGACAATTTATCTGGTTCGAAGATATTATTAGAAGCAAGGATCATTTCAGTTGCAGATGCATACGACGCCATGACTTCTGAGCGCCCTTATAGAAAGTCATTAAGTTTTCACGATGCCATGGATGTTCTAATTATGGAATCAGACCGTCAATTCGACCCACAAGTCATTGAAGCTTTTATGAACCATAAAAAAGAAATACATTCCCTATTATGTCATGACAAAATTCAAGTTCTTAATACTGCAACTGAACATCTTGAGTGTTCTAAACTAAGCTAAAAAGCGACTCCATAAGGAGTCGCTTTTACACACTCATTTCCATGAAATATGCAGTTTCTTCATTAATAAGGTGTTTCATTAATAGACTTGTATCAGTCCTACAGGTAGTAAAACCGAACTTCTCATACAGTTTTTTAGCCCTATCATTACTCTCAACAACATGAAGGGTTAAACGGCGCACGTTTCCATGGTGGAATGCCAAATCTGTTGATATTTCATGTGCTTTTTTTAATAAAAGGGTTCCAATGCCTTTACCTCTTGCTTCAGAACTGACTGCAATATTGTCGATATAACATTCATCTTTTTCAAGTGTATGCTCTAATAGGGATAAACCCACTAAAGCTTTACTGGACTTAAAAACACCAAAAGACTTGTATAATTTTTTTAATGCTTCACCCCATTTAATTTCATGTGCTTGTTGGTCTTTCCATTTAAGGGTCACTACACCTAAAATTTTCTTTTCATCATGAGCGACATAAATCCCTTCAAAATTATCATTCGGAATTACGTCTAAGGCATCAAATAGTAATATGATCTCTGCTTTCGTAAAATTTCCTAATGAAGCAATTTTATTGTAGAATGCATCCACCATAAGTTGAATCACTTGATCGTAATCTGAAGCTCTATATGGTCTTATAAGTATATCAGACATAAACGCCTCCTTTATGTTTAATATATCTCCAAAATCCAAAGAAAGTCTTAACATTCATTGTCTTTTTCATTATATTTTGAAGTAACTTTTTTGAAGCAACTTTTAAAGAAGCTGTTATTCAATCTGTTAATTTTTCATAAAAACGAAGTCACCATGTTCACATCCCGCTTGATTTGCAATGACTTCACATTTAGCTCGAAATAAATAATAGATTGTCTTATCTTTGATAGCTTCTAATGTTTCAAAGTTTGCTTGCCCCTTTGAAATAATAAGATCACTTTTATGAAACTCATTTTTGAACTGGTCTGAACAAGCTGTAAGTACTGTGCCTTGAATTGAAGTACCATTGTCGATAACTTTGACACGTTGGATCATACCAGATGTTATGGCATCTTCCATATTAGCGTCATTTACTATAGCACCTTTCTTAACAACATATATAATTTTTTCCTTAGGAAGCTGGTCGACTAAAAGTCTGTCAAAAACAATTTCACCTGCATTGTCCGAAAGAATCATGATCCTATTGGCATCGGCGACCGCTTGTTCAAAAGCTCTTATGTTCATTCCAAACAAGTCTGTTTTTAAACTTTCATTAATGGAATCAACTACACTTGATTGGTCCACATCATGGCCTAAACTATAGTCAATTATGTTTCCAGCAATGCTCAACCGTACAGCTGTTTCAAGGGGGAAGTCGCTCGTTCTAACCCTTTCTTCTAAACAAAGTTCATCAATGAGTTTTTCAGCGATTCTATTATACTTATCTTTCTCTTCTTTATAAGGATCAGTGTTTCCAGAAGCCTCCTTAGCAAATCTGTATATGTCCGCCGTTACTTCTGGTGAGGTACGACCGTAGGGACTCTTTGATAAAAGGGTTAATCCGTGTTCGATGATATCTCTTTGAACTTCTTTTGTTGAAGACACTTTTTCAGCTAATTTCACAAGTGCTTTTGTCATACATGGAATACATTGGTTTTGAATGTACATTATTTAACTCCTTATACTTAATCTCATTAGCATTTTACCAAATTATCTGAAAGATTTTTCAATTGTATCCACATTGAAACATATAATTAAATCTTAAAATAAAAAAAGGATTTACACGTAAGTTCTAGTGTAAATCCCTTTTTATGTGACATTAACTATAATGTTATATGCACTAATTTATTGCATTATCATCTGTAGATCCTTCTTTAGGTGGTCTTTTATCTTTTTTACCATCCTCTTCACCTTGAGGTTTTGGCGGACGTTTACCTTCTATTCCTTTTTGATTTTCAATGTTTGTAAAGGATTCAGGTGCTTGGTACTTCGCTGCTTCGTCAGTCACTTGACCCACTCCAAACATAAAGTCATTCGAAGGAATTTTGGGCATAGCTACAGGAGCTGAGAACATGTAAGCGCCATCTGGAACAACATCTAAGTCTCTTAACTCAACGAGCTGGCTGACCTGGTCATCAGTTAATGTTGCATTAACATCAGCAAACCTTTGTGCATAAAGTGCAGAAATTTCACCATCGAGTTGACCATAACGTTTAATTAGACTATAAACAACATCTTTATTGATCGTGCCACCAGCTTGTGCTAATCTTAACTCCTCGGAAACCAAAGTTCTAATCTGAGCTATTTCGTTCATTGCATCTGCTTGCTCATCTAAAATACCTTCAATTAAAGCCCGCTGAGAATCATTTAGTATATCTAAAAAGATGTCTCCTTTATTTCCCGTTATTGTAGTACTAATGAAATAATCCGGATCATTCATTGCTGGATAATCTTTCATAAAGAATCCACCAAAGTAAGTGCCATGTCTTTCAGGGCAGAAGTAGATATCTGCTTCAACGCTACCTTTATACCATGAAAACATTTCACTTGCATATGTCATGACCGCTACGAACTCTGTATGCGTCATGGATTTTTTCAGTGACTCATCTTCATCAACATCTGGCCATGTATTAAAATTATTAAAATCCATTTCATCTAAATAAGCAACTTGCTCCTCAGTAAATGAGTTGATAATCTCACCCATAACAAGAGCTCTATTATAACTTAAATCTGCATCTATTTCATATAAGTTTGCAGTATAGGCTCCAACATTTTCAACATCTAATGCAGTTGTGCCTTCTGGGTAGTCACCTTCTAAAGCACGTCTAAATGCATCCATAAGTGGAAACCTGTTATAAGCAAACTCGGTGTACAATTCTGCTTGTTCTTCAGCAAGTGCAACAAGTTTATCCGTTTGCTCATCATTTAAAATGTAAAGAATATTATTTGCAACACGCGTTAGGAATTGTGTATTGTGACCATAACCCGCTTCATCAACATCGCGCATATATTGGAAACCAAAGAAATCTGCAACTTTACCTGGAGGCATAAAGGTATCTGCACCAGCGCTGCCTGTTATAAATGCAAGTCCAGAAAAAGCAATTGTAGTGAGTTGGGCTCTTTCACTCATAGCTTGATCAATTGAATACTTGCTCCCCCCATTTTCTTCTTTAGGTGGCTTTTGCTTTTTAGACGATTCATTTCCCTTTTCTTGTGATGCAGATGATATAACATCAACTTGATCTTTCTGCGCAAAAGTTCCTACACATCCTGTCACAGCTAGACTCATTACCATTACTCCACTTAAAAAATGAGTTTTAAATTTATTATTCATTGTATTCTCCTTTCAACTCTGCTTTTATTTACACCTTTTCATACCATTACCAGCTGGGGAATTGCTTATTTCTTTCTTGCTATATTTGTATTGTAGAAGGTCAAAATAAAAACTAAGTGAAATTCTAAGAGATTTTTTTAGGAATCAAAATTTTAAAACATACACCCTCTTCTTCATTCTCAATTGAAACGGAGCCACCATGTAAAACGGCAATCTGTTTCACAATAGATAAACCAATACCACTACCAGACTTTTGATCTTTAACTCTTGTTGCATCAACTTTATAAAATACATCCCAAACTTTATTCTTCTCTGCATCAGGAATCCTGGAGCCACTGTTGTAAACTGAAATCGTTGTACTTAAGTTAGAGTTAATCACATCAATCTTAAGAATACGTTTGTCGTCAACGTGTTTAATAGCATTTGTAATAAAATTTGATACAGCTCGCATTAATAATGCGTAATCAGCATATATGGTAGCTGAAGGCTCTGCATTTAACTCCGCTGAAATATTATGTTCCTTAAAAAGTGGATCAAATCGTTCTTGAATAGTCTCTAATAAAGACGCGACGCTAACAACTTTTTTTTCAGCATCACGTTCAACATACTCGTATCTCGATAATTCAATGAGTTCTTTAACCATGTTATCCATCCGGTTACACTCATCAACAATGGTCAATACGTATTTTTCCACCATTTCAGGTGTATCTGCAACACCATACTGGATACCTTCTGAATACCCTTTAATTACACCAATAGGGGTCTTTAATTCATGTGAAATATCTCGAACCAATTGTTTTCTTCTCTCAATGTCAAGCTTAAGTCCATCAATACTTTCGCTCAACTTTTCAGAGATCGTATTTATACTTTGCCCTAACTCACCAAGTTCGTCAGACCTATTCACTGACACTTGTGTACTGAAATTAAGCTGTGAGATTTCTTTTGCAACATAACTCATTTCCAATATTGGTTTTGTTGCTCTACTTGAAATGAAGTAAGTCAACAAACCCCCGACTAATACTATTATGGCACCTGTAATCGATGAAAACTGGTTTGTTATCTGAACACTTTCTGTGATCCATGACACAGGTTTAGACATGACCAAGTACTGACTTGGAGACAGGCGTTCCATATAAAGTAACTTTTTCTTGTCTACCTCATTTTTATCATTTGTCACTATCATATAGACATACTTAGTACTTAACTGGTCCTTGTTTTGCTGAAAAGCCTGATTCACTTCTTTAGGGAGGGACTCACCTCTTTGTCCCTTTGCAATAGAACTAAACTCAATAACACCTTTTTCATCTGATATTTCCAGATTCATTTCTTGTCTTTTCCCAATGTCCTCTAAGTATGTTTCTATTTCACTTCTATTAATTGAGTATTCCATAAATACATTGTCACGCATATCTTCGAAATATGTTTTACTCTTATATACATAGTATTTTTCTAGAAATAAAATATTCAAAAGCAGACCTGCTATTGTTAAGGTAACTATTGAAAGAAAAAACACAAGAAATAATTTCATTCTAATGGTACTTTTTCTCTGAGTCTCCTGCATCTGTTCTCACCTATCTTTCATCCAACATATACCCAGTGCCTTTTATCGTAATGATGTAAGCCGCACAATCTCCCAATTTTGATCTAAGCATTTTTATATGGGTGTTGATGGTTTTGTCGTCCCCATCATAATCATACCCCCAGATCGTATCAAGGATTTTACTGCGTTCTAAGACTATACCTCTATTAGATGCAAGTAAGTCTAATAGCTGATATTCTTTATTATTCAAAACAACCACTCTATTATTCACAAAAACCTGATGTGCAGAACGATTAATTGATAAGGCACCCATTGAAAAATCTGAAGTACGTTCTCTTTTAGCTTTTCTAAGAAGGGCTTCAACACGGGCAATCAAAATTGGATAACTAAATGGTTTAGAAATATAATCATTAGCACCACCTGTGAATCCTGTTATTTCATTACTTTCATCCCCAAGGGCTGTTAACATAAGTACAGGCACTTCTGACAAGTCACGTACTTGACTTAAAACTTCAAATCCACTAGCACCCGGCATCATTACATCCAGAATCAAAAGACTTAAATCGGGTTCAGAATAATATTTTTCTAAAGCATCATCCCCATCTATTGCTGGAATAGCTTGATACCCCTGTTTATTTAAAATATCACAGATTAAACTGCGTAGAGCCACGTCATCGTCTGCAACAAGAACTTTTAATTTCATAACACTTCCTCCTTATTCAAATAGTATCTCATTTTATCTTAACGATTCAAAATAAAATATAGGTGAAATTATCAAATACCATGTAATTCTAAGTTTCAAAAAACACAAAAGGCTCAAGCTATACTTTAGCTTGAACCTCAACCATGCCTATTCAACACGCATAGTACTTGATGCGTTTAATTGAATGGGATCTCCAATAATACCACCTATAAGTGGCACAATCACATCCACATCATATGAAAGATTTACAACTACTGCATTTCCACTGGTCCGTGATCCAGCACTTGGTGTAATATTAACGGTTAAATTAGCCTGGTCCAGAGAAGTCGTATTGTTTCCTGTAGCTGCCAATACAGCTACGTCATCACCACCAACAGACGCTGTTCGTGCACCTTCTCTTGCACCATTAGAAATCATAGTATAAGCGTTAAAGACCAATCCCAGTTGGAGAATACCTAACATGATCATTACAAGAACAGGAAGTAATATTGCAAGTTCAACAATAGATTGCCCTCTATTGTTTGTTAGCTTATTAAACATATCCATTTAATCACCCCATCCATTAATAAGGATACTTCTATTATACCTTGTTGTTGACCTGCATCACATACACTCACGTCCCAAATCCTTATGAGAATAGTCATAAGAAAATGGACCATTGTCATATTGGATCGTACGAAAATTGAATTTATAATAGACTTATACTTACTTATGTAAAGCAATTAAGGATGATTTATATGAGAAATATCTTAAATAATGAAAAAGGCGCAACCACCATAGTGGTTGCTATTGCTATTGTATG
>Ga0209272_10001449_pt1 | contig 14989 bp, 16 predicted proteins | sample tdDd002_FD_187125 | JGI IMG/M metagenome (GOLD analysis project Ga0209272, IMG submission 187125) | Marine sediment microbial communities from the Atlantic coast under amendment with organic carbon and nitrate - tdDd00.2 (SPAdes)... | ecosystem: Environmental > Aquatic > Marine > Coastal >... | reverse complement strand
TTCGGCTTTGGCCGCTTCCTCGTTGGGGATGGGGATCAGGTTATGAACCGCCTGCTCTTGTTGTACCAACGCCATAAGGTGTTCAAGTCGGGACGAAAATTCGGGGCGATTTGCTTGGAACTGCGCGCGGAGTTGGGGGATTGTGATCGTGGTTACAGTATCTGAAACTGTCACAGTTTGCAGGTCGCGTCTGTCCGATGGATCAATGGTCTCAGTCCTCAGATATTCGAATAAGGTATGGGTCCGTTCGATAGGGTTGGCAATTTGGGAGATTGCTTCCAAGGCTTTGTTTTGCTTCGTCGCCACGCATCCAGTGAAGGAAATTCCGGAAAGCGACTCAAAATCGAAACTATCCGTGGATAGATTCGTGCGAAAAAACTGTTTTGAGTTGAAGTTTGAATCCTTTGTATCGGGGTAAGTGAAAAGAGGAAGATCATTCGGCTCAAAGGAGCGCACTACTCTCGAAATTCTTCCACCTAACTTCACAAGTTTCAGTACGGGGCTCAGATCCCGCACTGCTGCTCCGTTTAGCCGAAGCCCTCTTAAGCCTCTTAGTTCACAAATAAGCGAGAGATCGGATATGCCTGTATTGCCTATGTCTAAGCTCTCGAGCTGTTGTAAGCTTAATAGAGAATTAGGAACTCGCTCCAGTGGGTGAAACATAACATGATCGAAGTTGAGAATTCTCGCATCAGCAAGACGCGCCTGTTCGATCAGATGCACGGCGTATTCATAGGCTTTGTCTGCTTCACTCATCACTCTCACCTCTGGTTGAGGAAAGAGTAAGGGGGGCAGATCGTCCCCGCAATACTAGCCCGTTGTTCTACACATCAAACGTGGCAAAGACCGGCGCGTGATCCGAGGGTTTTTCCCAGCCACGGGCGTCACGCAGGACGCGGCTGCCGTGGGCGGCGTTGGAGATGTCGGGGGTGGCCCAGACGTGATCCAGGCGGCGGCCTTTGTCGGCGGCATCCCAATCCTTGGCGCGATAGGACCACCACGAATACAGCAACCCCGAAGGGATGTCCTGACGGGTGATATCGACCCATTTGCCAGAGTCCATCACGTCATGCAGATGATCCACCTCGATCGGCGTGTGCGACACGATTTTCAGCAGTTGCTTGTGGTTCCAGACGTCATCCTCGCGCGGGGCGATGTTCAGGTCGCCCACCAGAATAGATTTTTCGGGGGCTTGTGCGTGGAACCAGTCGCGCATCTCGGTCAGGTAATCCAGTTTCTGGCCGAATTTCTCGTTGATTTCGCGGTCGGGTTTGTCGCCGCCAGCAGGCACATAGAAGTTGTGGATCGTTACTCCGTTTTCCAGCCGTCCGGCGATGTGGCGGGCGTGGCCCAGGCTGGCGAAATCCTCGGCTCCGGCCTCTTCAATCGGCAATTTCGACAGGATCGCGACGCCGTTATATCCCTTCTGGCCGCGGGCAACCATGTGGGTGTATCCCAGCGCGTGGAACTGTTCGAGCGGGATCTTCTCGACCGGGCTTTTGCATTCCTGCAGGCACAGGACATCGGGGCCTTCTTCGGCCAGCAGCTTGCAGACGATCGGCTCTCGCAGGCGGACCGAATTGATGTTCCAAGTGGCAAGCGTGAAGGACATGGCGCGTCTCCTGAGGGCAAAGTTGCAGGCACCCTAGAGCAACCGATCCAAAGGGGAAAGCCGTCAGCCGCGCAGGATCAGAACAACCCCCAGAACCGAGATCACCGTGCCCAGAATGGCCCTGACAGGCAGCGGATCACGCCCATGCAGCAACCATGTCATCCCCAGCGTGATCAGCGGATAAGAGGCAACAATGGGTGCAACCACGGTAACCGGCCCCAGCGCCAGAGCGGCATACATCGCCACCAGCGCCAGGCCGTTTACGACTCCGATCAGCATGAACCACAGGTGCGCGGCCCGGTCGAAGGGGCGCTTTGGTGCTGGGCGCAGCAGGCGGACGATCCAGATCACGATGGCTGACACAGAGTAAGACAACAGCGCCGCCGCAAAGGCGTTGGGCCAGTCCTGCAAGCCGATTTTGACCAATGGTTGCGCCGCCCCCCGCAGAAAGGCCCCGGCCAGGGGGATTGCCAGCAACCAGATCACGCCCTGCGGAAACCGCCGTACCTGGGCGGATGTGACCAGAAACAGCCCCATGATTACTACGCCCGTGCCGACGGCTTGCATCTGGCGGGGCCATTCGTCCAACGCCAGCATTGCCAGCCCGACGGCAAACATCGGTGTCAAATTCCCCATGGCTGCGGTCAGATTGGGGCCCAACCGCTGGTTCGACACAAAGTTCAGCACGGTCACGGCGGCCGGATAGATCAGCCCGGCAGCAGCAAAGATCAGGGCGGACTTGGGGTGCCAGTTGTTCCAGTCCACCAACCACAACGATAGCAGCAGGAACATCACGGCGCTGGTCGGCACCGAGACAGAGCCGCCGTGAACCGGGCTGAGACCCTTCAGCCCAAACCGCGTCAACACGATCCCCAAAGCGATTAAAACGGCCGACCCTGCGGCCAGTGCAATGATCTCCAATCGCTCGCTCCCCCTTGGGGCAAGGTGGGGGGCTTTGATCGGTATGGCAAGCAGGATCGCGGTTCAGGAAAGCCGGAAAATGGCCCGTGACACAAAGGTCACGGGCAAGGTCCCAATGGTAGAATACTTGTGAAACACATTCGGCATAAAGTAAGTTGGCAGGTGTGCGCCAGAATGCTTTAGAACTCAAAAAACTCCATCGGATGTCGTGTTTTTCCAATGAAATCAGTGCCAAGCCAAGTTCCCTGTCATGAACTGCGCGTGATTGCCACGAATGGCAGGGTTTTTCGCGTTGACGTGACCGGGGCGATCAAGATTTCGGTTTCACGGCTGATGATTTTGTCGATGGCGATGTTCAGCGTGATGGTCGCTCTGTTCAATCCGCCTTTGTTCGGGCTGGAGTTGCCGCTGATCGGGCGATTTTTCTACTGGCTATTGGTGTGCTATTTCGTGACGTTCCTGTGGATTTTGCAGTTCAAGGGGTTTGACCTGCTGAATCGCTGGCTGAAACGCGATGTGCCGGTGTTTTCGGGCTTGGTTTGCCTGGTGTCAGTGGCCGCGATGGTTTGGTCCACCTATGCCGTGACCGAGCTGTTGTTTGGCGTCGCCGGGATCACCAATCTTCAGATTTGGGGCGAGGTGCTGCGCTATTTCCTGATTGCCATGGTCATCGACTTTTTCACCGTTGCGATGGTGCTGCCTCGATTCGAGTATGTGACCTTTGAGAACCCGCCGCCTGGCCCTGCGCCGCAGAACGAACACGTGGTGGAAACGGTCCCGGCGCGGACATCGAAACCTCAGGTGTTGCAGGTCAATCAGAGGAGCATTCCGCTGGAACAGATTTGCTATATGAAATCTGTCGAACACTATGTCGAATTTCACTGCCATGCGGATTGTATCACCGAACGGGTCGCGCTGCGGGATATGGTGGCGCAGGCAGCCACGGCAAACGGAATCCAGCCGCACAGGTCCTATTGGGTGAAGCGGGAGGCCGTGCAGGACATGGCGCGCCGAAACGGAAGCCCGGTTCTGATCCTGCATGACGGTACCGAAATCCCGATTTCACGCCATCGCCGGGCCGAGGTCGTGGCCTGGCTGGCGACCTAGGCCAAAAAAAGACCCGGGCGAATACCCGGGTCAGTCCAACAGGGAGGTGCATATGATAACCCGCATATGCGTCGGGTTGAGTCATTTCTAAAAGTTCGCGTGCGATCTTTCTTTGATCTGGCTCAAATCTCAGGCGACCAGTTTGTAGCCGCCGGATTCGGTTACCAACAGCCGCGCATTCGAGGGATCCGGCTCGATCTTCTGGCGCAGGCGATAGATGTGGGTTTCCAGCGTATGGGTCGTGACGCCGGCGTTATAGCCCCAGACCTCGTGCAGCAGCACGTCGCGCGGGACCACCCCATCCGTCGAACGATAGAGGAACTTGAGGATGTTCGTCTCTTTCTCGGTCAGGCGGATCTTTTTCTCGTCCTCGGTTACCAGCAGCTTCATCGCGGGGCGGAAACTGTACGGCCCCAGCTGGAAAACGGCGTCTTCGGATTGTTCGTGCTGCCGCAGCTGTGCACGGATACGTGCCAGCAGGACCGGGAATTTGAATGGCTTGGTTACATAGTCATTCGCACCAGCATCCAGCCCCAGAATGGTATCCGCGTCGCTGTCATGGCCTGTCAGCATCAGAACGGGGCTTTTGACGCCCTGTTTGCGCATCAGTCGGCACAGTTCGCGGCCATCGGTGTCGGGCAGGCCGACGTCCAGAATGACCAGATCATACAGGCCTTCTTTGGCGCGTTTCATTGCTTCGCTACCGCTTCCGGCTTCGAAGACGTCGAAATCTTCGGTCATGACCAGCTGTTCGCTTAGTGCCTCGCGCAGATCCTCGTCATCATCGACAAGAAGAATTTTCTTGAGTTGTCCCATGCTCTGGGCCCTCCTTGGTTCCTGTACAAAGATGAGGTCACGACATTGTTCCCGCAAGTTATGCTGCAATAGTCTCACGGCCTCGTGTTAATCTCTGCGGAAATGTTTCAAATCACATGAAAAAGACGTACATGATTGGGAAAACTGGCGGATAGACGCGTATGAGCTTTGCCCCTGATGTAACAGAAATCCTGGCCCGAGCCCGTGCAGACCTGCGAATGGGTGTGCCCGTTGTGCTGTCCGGGCCGGGTGGCGCGCTGGTAATGGCGGCCGAAACACTGACGCCACAGCGGCTGGCGGATCTGCGGGCGCTGGGCGGAGAGCCGGTGTTGGCGATCACCGCGCGCCGGGCCGAAACGCTGAAGGCGCGTGCCTATGATGAGGGTGTCGCGCGGGTGTTGTTGCCCTCGGATGCGTCATTGTCCTGGGTTCTGGGTGTTGCCGATCCGGCGGATGATCTGCGGATGCCCATGAAGGGCCCGTTGCTCAGCCAGCGCGAGGGCGCGGCCGACCTGCATCGCCTGGCGATCAACCTGACGAAATCCGCGCATTTGCTGCCTGCTGCCGTGGTGTTGTCACTGTCTGATCCTTTTGGTTTCGCGACCCAGCATTCTCTGACTCAGGTGCCTGCTATTCTGGCCGCGCCTTTGTTGGCGGCCTCGCCTGTGCCGCACCCGGTTGTCAGCGCCCGCTTGCCGGTCGAAGCCCACGAGGCCGGTCGCTTGCATATTTTCCGTCCCGAGGACGGCGGCGAGGAGCACTATGCCTTTGAGATCGGCACGCCCTCGCGGGATGCGCCGGTTCTGGCGCGATTGCACTCGGCCTGTTTTACCGGCGATGTGATGGGATCGTTGAAATGCGATTGCGGGCCTCAGCTGCGCGGCGCGTTGGCTCAGATGGGGGCCGAAGGCGCCGGCGTGTTGCTGTATCTGAACCAAGAAGGGCGTGGCATCGGGCTGGCCAACAAAATGCGCGCCTATTCGTTGCAGGATCAGGGGTTCGACACAGTCGAGGCCAATCACCGTCTGGGATTCGAGGACGACGAGCGCGATTTCAAATTGGGGGCGCAGATCCTCAAATCCATGGGGTTCAAATCTGTCCGTCTGTTGACGAACAACCCGCGCAAAATCGCCATGATGGAAAAGAACGGTGTCACGGTCGCGGAACGTGTCCCGCTGAAGGTCGGAGAGACCCATCACAATCGCGGATACCTGGCAACCAAAGCAGCCAAATCCGGGCATATGCTGTGACGCCATGAAAGCCACCGACCTTGTTGTCACCCCGACCCATGTGAGATTTCTGAACCGGCGCTTTCCGTGCGCCATCGGGCGCGGAGGCCTGACCAGCCGGAAATGCGAGGGCGATGGCGCCACCCCGCGTGGCTCTCATCAGATTCTCGAGGTTTATTACCGCCCCGACAGGATCACCGCGCCGACGCCCTGGGCGAAACCCATTGGTCCACGCGATCTGTGGTCCGATGCGCCCACTGATGTGGCCTATAACTCTCGTGTGCGCGCGCCCTATGGGTTTAGCCATGAAACTCTGCGTCGGGCAGATCCGATGTATGATCTGGTGCTGGTGACCGACTGGAATTATCCCGATGCCACACCGGGTAAGGGCTCGGCTATTTTTGTGCATCAATGGCGGCGGCCCGGTTGGCCCACAGCGGGCTGTGTTGCCTTCAGCCGCTCACACCTGCGGTTCATCACCGAACACCTGCAACCAGACAGTCGCCTGATTATTCGCTGATCTACCTGCCGTCCGATCGTGGCAAAGGCCGGGGGCTATAGTAGCGCCCGCAAGGCCTGATCCAGCAGATCCCCTTGATTCACCTGTAGCCGCACCGGCAGCGTAAGCACCTTTTGCTGGAAACTGCGCGGCAGGCGCACGGCGTCCTTTTCGGTGGTGACCAGTTGTGCGCCGCGCAGCTTGGCCTCGGTTTCCAATCGTGTCAGCAGGGCCGGGGTCAGTTCCTGGTGATCATCCAGAGCCTCGGCCCGGATCACCTGCGCGCCCAGTCCGCGCAATGTGCGAAAGAATTTCTCGGGGTGGCCGATTCCGGCAAAGGCCAGGAACGGCGTGTCGGTCCAGTCCATGCCCGTTTCCAAGGGCCGAAGGAGACCCTGAATATGCGGAAGGCTCAGCGCATCGCGCCAGATTTGGCTAAATTCGGTCTGCGCATTGGCGTCGCCGATCGACAGCAGCAGATCTGCACGCTCCAGCCCTGGTCCGACGGGCTCGCGCAGGGGGCCTGCTGGCATACATCGGCCGTTGCCAAAGCCCTTCATTGCGTCGACCACGATGATCGACAGATCCTTGTGCAGTGACGGGTTTTGGAACCCATCGTCCATCACGATGATACTCGCGCCCATTTGCGCGGCCAGTTTCGCGCCTGCCGCGCGGTCTTTGGACACGATCACCGGGCCGAATGCCGCCATCAGCAGGGGTTCGTCCCCGACCTGCGTGGCGGTGTGTTGGGTTGGGTCCACCTCGACCGGGCCATCCAGCTGACCGCCATAACCGCGTGACACGACGCAGGGCACCGCCCCCATTCCCTGCAACCTTTGCACAATGTCGATGGTGGTGGGGGTTTTGCCGGTGCCGCCGGCGTTCAGGTTGCCAACACAGATAACGGGCACCGAGGCCTGATATGGTGTGCCATTTTGCAACCGTCGGCGTGTCGCCGCAGCATAGATTGCCCCCAACGGCGCCAGCAGGCGGGCTTGCCATTTTGGGCTGTCGGGCGGGCTGTACCAAAAACGGGGCGGTTGCATCACAAGGCGTCCTTCAGATCCAGAATATCCTGCACAAGCGCCATCAGGCGGTCTGTGGCCTCGGCTCCTTCGGAGCTGACCTCCCATGCGGCATGCGCCATGATGGCGGCCTGATCCGGGGCAGACAACCGTGTAATCGCCGCAGACAAGGTATCGGCGTCGCGCACAATCCGCGCCGCACCCGCCCCGGCCAGCCGTGAATACGCCGCCAAATAACGGCTGACATTTGGCCCATACAGGACGGCTGATCCCAGAGCTGCGGGTTCAAACGGATCACGCCCGCCATGCCCGGATACCAACGAGGACCCCATAAAGCAGATGGGCGCCAGACGGTACCACAGCCCCATTTCTCCGCGCGTATCGGCCAACAGGATCTGGGTGGTTTCCTCGGGGTAATCGCCATGCGACCAGACCGCGACGCGCCATCCCTCGTCCCTGAGGCGGGCCAAGAAGTTGGGGCCGCGCGTTTCGTCATCAGGGACCAGAACCAGCAGCTGCCGGTGCGAATACCGCAAGGACACGCGATGGGCCTGTAGGATCGTGTCCAGCTCTTCGGGTTGGACCATGGCGGCCAGCCACATGGATCGCCCGGCCAGAGTTTCGGCCAGGTCATCGCGGGTTTGTTCATCGCAAGGCAGCGCAGTGGCGGCCTCTTGCAGGTGCCCGGTTACCTCGACTCGTGCCGAAGGCACACCCAGGCGTCCCAGTCGCCGGGCCGTGGCGGTGTCTGTGGCCATGATTTTCTGAAACATCATCAGGACCTGGCGACTCAGATCCGGCAGCCACTGAAACCGAGAGCTCTCGAATCCGTTTTCCTCGGCGTCGATCAAATACATGGGAATACCAACGCGCGCGGTTGCGTTGATCAGGGCCGGTTGCAGGTAGCCGCCTGTCCACAGCATCAAATCCGGGGACCAATGAGTCAGGAAGCGGCGAATTTCGCTGATCGATTCTTCGGGGGCGGGTTGCCAGACGACATAGGATTTCAGGTGTTCGGGTTTTGGCAGGCCTTTGGGCGTGGTCAGCAATAGCGTGACCTCGACCCCCTGAAATCGCAACCGCTGAGTCAGCTGAAGAAGCGCCGCCGCCTTGGGGAGGGATGTCGCATGTCCCCACACGACATGTCCCTGGGGGCGCTTTATCGACAGATCGACCGGATCGCGCGCGGCGCGCCGACACAATGCCAGATAAGCCGCAAGGCTGAGTGAGCGCGCCATAGTGATCGCTTAGCTGGCCGCCGGAGTGGCCGCGTTTGCCAGGTCTTCTTCCATCAGGCGGTGAACATGCGCCACGAAATACCGCATATGGGCATTGTCTACAGTGCGCTGTGCCTCGGCTTTCCAGGCGTCATAGGCGGTTGCGTAATCTGGGAACAGGCCGACGACATGAATGTCATTGGTGTCTTTGAATTCAGTTCCGCTGGGATCAACCAGTTCACCGCCGAATACCAGATGCAGGCGTTGGGTCATGAGGGGCTCCTATGAGTGTGGTCCTACAGTACGCCGGGCCTCAAAATGCTGCAAGGCGGCGAAACGCGTCTGGGCCTAGCGGTTGTCGCGGGTTTCGACGGGGTGCCCGGCACGGCGATAGTCGCCAAAGCCCCCACGCAGGCTGGCCGAGCGCAGCCCCATGGCCTGCGCCACCTCGGCCGCAAGTAACGAGCGCCAGCCCGAGGCACAGTAGAACACGAATTCCTTTTCCTCGGCGAAATAGGGTTTGTGATAGGGGCTTTCCGGGTCGATCCAGAATTCCAACATGCCGCGCGGTGCGTGATGCGCGCCGGGGATTTTGCCCTCGCGTTCCAGCTCGCGGGGGTCGCGGATATCGACCAGAACCACGTCCGGGTTGTCTTGCAAGGCCAGCGCCTTGGCGGTTTCATAGGATTTTACCTGTGCGTCAGCCCGCGCCAGCAGATCCTTGTATCCCAGTTTCATTGTCGTTCCCCCCATCAATTGATTGCGTCGCCTAGCCCGGCCATTGTGCCAATCGGGCCGCCAGATCAGTATGCAAAGCGGGCCCTGCGGCGACCACGCCCTTGACCTGCGGATGCAGGTTATTGAACCGCAACGGAGCGCCGAACCTGTCGGTGACAGTTGCGCCCGCCTCGCGCAGGATCAGGTCGCCTGCTGCGATGTCCCACTCCCAGCTATCGCGCAGGGTCAGCATCGAATCAAACCGTCCTTCGGCCACCAGCGACAACCGATATGCCAGCGAGGGCCTGTAGGCGCGTTTCACGTCCGGCACCAAGCCCCGGCGCCAATTCGATGTGTCAAAATTTGGTTTCGCCGCGATCATTGAGGCCCCGGTCAGGTCCACACGTTTCGAGGCCCGGATCGGTACCCCATTCAGAAACGCGCCTTGGCCTGCGGCGGCGGTATACATCTTGTCCTTCAGCGGCAGATAGACGGCGGCGGCGGTCACGATGCCGTTCCGGGCGATTGCCAGCGAATGCGCCCAGGTGTTGGCCCCTTCGATAAAGCTGCGGGTGCCGTCGATCGGGTCGATGATGAACACCATCTCTTGATCCAGGCGGGCGGCGGTGTCCTCGGTTTCTTCAGACAGCCAGCCATAGCCGGGGCGCGCAGCGGCCAGTTCAGCGTGAAGCATGTCGTTCACGGCCAGATCGGCCTCGGTTACGGGGCCCAGATCGCCGGGCTTGTGCCAGGTCTTGGCGGTCTTCCCCGAGAATCGAGTAGCAATACGGCCCGCCTCTCTGGCCGCGTCTGTCAGCAGCTCCAGATCAGTCACCGGCAAGGGTCATCCCTTCGATCAGCAACGAGGGCACAACACGCGACAAATGCGTCCGGGCGTCATTCGCGGGGATCACCCGTTTCATCATATCGCGCAGGTTTCCCGCGATGGTGCATTCGTTAACGGGGTATTGGATCTCGCCGTTTTCGATCCAGAACCCGGCGGCACCACGGGAATAATCGCCTGTATTCGGATTGATCGTCGCCCCGATCATCGAGCTTACCAGCAACCCGGTTCCCATATCTGACAACAGGTCCTGCTGCGACTGGTCGCCCTGGGTCATGCCGACGTTCCACACGGTCGGTGACGGCGGACCGGATACGCCCCGCGCGGCATTTGCCGTCGATGTCATGCCCAGTTTCCGGGCGGTCGCCAGATCCAGGGTCCAGCCGGTCAGAATACCGTTCTCCACGATCGCGCGTCGGCTGGTCGGCAGACCCTCGGCGTCAAAGGGACGGGACGAGGACACACGAGGCCGGTGCGGGTCTTCGATCAAGGACAGGTGGTCTGGCAGGACCTGCTCTCCGATCGCGCCCAGCAGCCATGAACTGCCGCGCGTGATGGCGCTGCCGTTGATTGCTGCCAGCAGATGCCCGATCAGAGACGAGGAAATCCGTTCGTCAAACAGCACCGGATAGGTGCCTGTCTTGGGTTTGCGCGCACCCATGCGGGCAACGGCGCGGGTGCCGGCCTGATGGCCCACATCGGCAGCACCCCGCAAATCGGCCTGAAAAATCCGGGAATCACCGTCATAGTCCCGCTCCATCCCCGTGCCGGTGCCTGCGATGGCCACACAGCTGATCGCGCGGTCGGTCCGGGCATAACCCCCGGAAAACCCGTTCGAAGCAGCGATATGGATTTGACGGGCACCATAGGCGGCGGTGGCGCCGCTGACGTTGGTCACGCCTTGCACGGCCATTGCTGCGTTCTCGGCGGTAACGGCGTCGGATTGCAGGGTCGCGGGGTCGGGTTCGGCCGTTGGGTCGCACAGCTGATAGGCGTCCAGATCCCAGTCATGTGCCAGCTGTTCGGGATCGGCGAGCCCGATATAGGGGTCCTCGGGGGCCTCGGTTGCCATGGCGACGGCGCGCTCGGCCATGGCCGCCAAGGTTTCAGGCCGAGTATCCGAGGCCGATACATTTGCCTGCCGCTGGCCAACAAAGACCCGCAGCCCGATATCTGTGCCCTCGGACCGTTCCGCATGTTCCAGCGCCCCGCCGCGTACGTCGATCGACACCGATGTCCCCTGCACAGCAAGGGCATCGGCAGCGTCGGCCCCGGCCTTTTTGGCGGCGGTGATCAGGGCGTCAGTCAAAGCGTCAAGTGGTTGTGTCATGCAGGCTGGATATCCGTTTTTGTCTCACGTCAGGTAAACGTCGCACGCCCTTGGCGCAAGCGCGAGGCACGAAAAGGCCGCGGACAATGCTGCCCGCGGCCCCTTTTCGTTCGATATGGCGTTACTTCAGGCGTTGGCCGTTGGCCAGAACGTGCCCCTGCGCATTCACCTCGATTTTTGATTTCAGCGTGTCCGGGCCATCGCCAGGCACCGCGAACAGACCCATCATCATGCGGGCCCCCATCGCGTCATCCTCGGGAACAAAGCCCATGGCGACCAGTTTATCCAGCAGCCCGTTGCCACCAACCAGCAAAAGGTTCAGCGCGCCCTCGGGGCGGGGCATCCCGTCAAAGCTGGTCAGGTCGGTGTTGTCAAAAGTGAACGCCCCGTCGCCGGTCAGTTCGGCCCCGGCGGCACGCACGGTCAGGCCGTTGATACGCGCGGCGTGCAGCTCTCCGGGGGGCTGATTGCCGATCATTGCCATCTGTTTTTCATCCATCAGATCATGCGTCAGCTTGACCTGGCCGGACACGTCCAAGGCAATGGTTGCGGGATCGCGTGGCAACTGGCCCATCGGGTCAAAAATGCCCCACAGCATGTCCGCCATGGTGAAGTCGCCCAAGGTCAGCGCGAGCTCGAAATCTTGCAGATCATCAGACTTTGCCAGAGGCATCGCCAGTTTGAAACCGGTCTGGCCCATCTGGAACGACACCGGCAGCGGGATGTCCGTGCCCGCCATGTCCACGGCAAGGCGGGTGGCCATCACATCATAGACCAACCGACCCCCGTCCATCGCCATGCGGATCGCGCCGCCGGTCGAACTGGTTGTGGCCTTGAACTGTTCATCCTTGCCGTCGAATTCGATCTGGGTTTCCCCCCCCGAATGCGAAAGCTGCCCGTCAAAGCCAAAACCAGCTTTCAATGCGGCGGCCATGTCCTGCATGTCGACGCTTTCGGGCATATTCGAATATCCGCCACCCTTGAAGCTGTTCAAGTTGCCCTTGATAAGCAGGTGCTCTCCTGATCCTTCGGGGTCATCCATATCCACCACATAGGACAGGGTTTCAGCGGCGAAACTCTGCTTCGAGGTGATCACTGCGCCGTTCTGAGTGGTGGTGCTGCCGGTGAGGTTGGTCATGGTCATGCCGACCTGGCCCAGCTCAACCGGTTTGTTGTCCACGACCAGCTTGCTCAGCGTCAGATCCGTGCGCGCGGCCGACAGGTTATACGTCAGATTGTCCGGTGTCCCAGAGACGATCATCGCCAGCCCTTGGTTGGAATAGGAGACCGTGGCATCCACGACCTCTTCGTCCTTGGGTTCAACGTGCAGCATCACCGGCATATCAGCGGGCAAGATGACCTGAACAGTGCCATCGCCATTTTCCTGAAAGGTAATCTGACCCAGCGTGACGTCCAAGGTGCCGGCGTTATCGGGCATATCGATATGCATACCGATATTCGACAGAACCAGCGCGCCGCCTGACATGGATTCGTCGGCCTTGATGGCGTATCCCATCTGCGTCATCTGGTCTTTCCAGGCGCCCCAAACGTCCTGCGCGCTCACGTCGGCAAATGCGGCCGATCCCGTCATACACAGCGCCATTGCTGCGCTGGTTTTCAATGTGGTCCAATGTTTCATAATGAACGCCTCCAAATAAATCCGCTGTAGCTTCTGACCATTGGCGGCGATGGTCAAGGGCCAAGCGACTGGACCCCGTGTCACGAGCGGTTTACCACTTTGCCCAAACCGGAGGGAACATGACGGATTTTCAGGGAAAGACAGTTTTGATCACGGGCGCAAGCCGCGGAATCGGCGAATCGGCGGCGCGTATGTTTGCGCAGTCCGGGGCGAATGTGGCGCTGATGGCGCGTTCGGGCGGGCGAATTGACGAAATCGCTGCTGAAATCGGCGCACAGGCCGTTGCGATCACTGGCGACGTCAGCCAGTGGGCCGACGTGGATCGCGCCGTTCAAACCTGTGTTCAGACTTTTGGCGGGCTGGACATCCTGATCAACAATGCTGGCGTGATCGAGCCGATCTCGCCCCTGATCAGCGCCGATCCGGCGGGGTGGGGCGCAGCGATTGATATCAACCTGAAGGGGCCGTTTTATGGCCTGCGCGCCGCAGCCCCGGTGATGGTCGCCGCTGGTGGTGGGACAGTGATCACTATCAGCTCGGGTGCGGCGCATAACGCGCTGGAGGGCTGGAGCCACTATTGCGCCTCCAAGGCGGGGGCGGCGATGCTGACACGCAACGCCGACCTGGAACTGCGCGGGCTGGGGCTGCGGATCATGGGCTTGTCCCCAGGCACCGTGGCCACTCAGATGCAGCGCGAAATCAAGGTGAGCGGCATCAACCCTGTGGCTCAGCTGGAGTGGGAGGACCATATTCCCGCCGAATGGCCGGCGCGCTGCCTGATGTGGATGTGCGGCCCTGCGGGCGATGATCTGTGCGGACAAGAAGTGTCCCTGCGCAGCGAGGACATTCGGAAAAAGGTGGGTCTGATATGATCGAGCTGACAAAAGACAACGGGCTATGGGTGGTGACAATCAACCGTCCTGACAAGGCGAACTCGCTGACCTCTGAAATGCTGGAGCAGCTTTGCGAAATCTACGAAAGCGCCACAGACGCCCGCGTGGTTATTCTGACCGGCGCAGGCAAGGTGTTCAGCGCCGGGGCCGATCTGGACGAGGCGCGCGCCGGTCTGGCGACCTCGGATCTGTGGGAACGGCTGTCGGGTGCGGTTGCCGCGCTGCCAGGGCTGACCATCGCCGCGCTGAATGGTACGTTGGCCGGAGGCGCCAACGGCATGGTGCTGGCCTGTGACATGGCTATCTGCCTCAGCCTTCGGATCCTGGGCGGATGGCGGCCTTGATCGGGCCGTCGCGGACCAAACTGATCCTGATGGGCGGTCAAAAAATCCTGGCGGACGAGGCGCTGAGCTTTGGTTTGGTGGATCGTCTGATCGACGGCGATGTGGTCGCCGCAGCCAAGTCCATCGCCGCCGATACTCTTGCTGCCAAACCCGAGATCGCCGCAGGCATCAAGAATCTGTGCAGCTAAACCCGCTCGCGCCTCTGCGCGCCTCGCGATAAGACACGCGCGTAAAGAGTTCGAAGGAGAGTGCCGGAATGGAATTTGATCTGGACCAACAGCCCGAAATCGTCCAGCAGGCCGCAGGTTACGCCCTGCAAGCCTGGGAGCTGGCGCAATCGTGGCTGCTTAGTCCCGCTGCCTGGTCGCAGTTCGGGTTGCTTCTGGTGGCGTGGTTCGCGGCGCGTTTTGCCAACAAGCGCCTGCAACCCCTGCTAAGCAAATTCCTGACACCCGCCGAGGACGACCAAGGTTATGTTGCGCGCGCACGCCTGTTCGTGCGCCAGTTCCTGCCATTGCTGCTGCCCCTGATGGCTTGGATTTTCACCGGGATCGGCGAAAGCGTGGTGCGCTCGATCTTTGATTCCGGGGCCGTGATTGCCTTCGGCAAGCGCGTGTTCATGTTCATTGCCGTCCGCCTATTGGTGCGCGAAATCATTCAGGACAGTTTCTTCAAGCTGTTGGGCCGCTATGTGATGCTGCCGATTGCCGCCGTCTATGCGCTGGGCCTGCTGGATTTCGCGACGGCCAAGCTGGACAGCACCGTCGTGCCGCTGGGCAACCTGTCCTTCTCGATG
>Ga0209272_10001446_pt1 | contig 15030 bp, 11 predicted proteins | sample tdDd002_FD_187125 | JGI IMG/M metagenome (GOLD analysis project Ga0209272, IMG submission 187125) | Marine sediment microbial communities from the Atlantic coast under amendment with organic carbon and nitrate - tdDd00.2 (SPAdes)... | ecosystem: Environmental > Aquatic > Marine > Coastal >... | reverse complement strand
TCATGTGTGACCGATACGATCCATACACCAAAAAAACGCGTACTTTAGGTGTCCCGTCCTACACTAACAATATTTTAGCAACCATCAGCGCGTATTATCCTGAAGAAAAGTTTGTGACTCCAACTTCGGAATTTTATGCTGGTGTGGCTAATCTTTGGTGCTTAATTACAGAGCCTGAAACAGGAGATTTCTGGTTGGCTATTGACAGCTTTCCTGCCAATGAAGGGGAGTTTTGTCGGTTCAATTTCTTTGATTTAACTGCGGATAACTGAATTATAAATAATGACTAAACTAATTTCCAACGCCCTGCCGATAGGCTGGATTGCCGTTGATTCGAACGGTATGATTCAGGAACTAAATACAAAGGCTAGAGAGGCCGATATTTGGCTTTATGAGCCAGAGGCAGGGATAAATATATGTGAATGTCTGAGAACTGAGGATTGTAAACGCTGGCTGAATGAATCGCCCACCCAGGAAAAAAACTATAACCTAACAACGAAGAAGGGCGGAACTTGGCAGTTTAATGTCTCACCATTAGATGAGGGTGGTGGTAGGCAAGTGTGGCTAAAAGATCAGACAGAATTGGTACTCCTGAAAAACGAAGTGAAACGTCTGCAGAGGGATAATGAAAGGCTAGATTTTGCAGCTCAGGGGGCTAACCTTGGCATCTGGGACTTTAACCCTTCGGTTGGCAAGATTATAGGCAACAGAACCTGGGCGATTCAGAAGAAGCTAGACCATGACGATGTGTTTGCTGATCGCTCCCTGTTTTCTGAAATTGTTAATGGTATCGAAAAATGGGCTTCTTTAGTTCATCCGGATGATCTTGAGTCGGCATCCAAAAAAATTCAGGATCATCTTGATGGCAAAACCGATACTTATCATGCCGAGTTCAGAATAAAATGTGGGGATGGCAGCTGGAAGTGGATACTAGATCAGGGCAAGGTTTTTGAGCGAGACGAAAATGGCGTACCAATCCGGATGAACGGTATCCATGTTGATGTGGATAAGCTCAAGAAACTACAACAGAAGTTATCAGAGACTAAAGACAAAGCCGAAGTGGCTAACCGCGCCAAATCTATCTTTCTTGCCAACATGAGTCATGAGTTGCGCACCCCTCTTAATGCGGTACTTGGTTATTCACAGCTAATGAAAAATGACAGACATTTAACCACGCAGCATCAGGAATATCTTGAGATCATCAATCGCTCTGGGGAACATCTGCTTTCATTGATAAACGATGTGCTGGATATGTCCAAGATTGATGCCGGGCATAATGTAGTTGAGCACAAGTGGTTTAATTTCAGGGAGATGGTCAAAGAGATAAAGGATTTGATGCAAATGAAGGCAATGCAAAAGCAGCTCGCTTTTCATTGTACCGTGGATGATGGTGCGCCTTATTATGCTTTGGGGGATCCGGTAAAAACCCGCCAGATTCTGATTAATCTGCTTGGTAATGCCATTAAATTTACCTACCACGGCTTCGTAAGCCTGAAAATTGATGTTGAAAGCTGTGGGACTCATAAGCATAGAGTTTGTTTCAAGGTTAGTGATAGTGGTATTGGCATCGACGTCTCTGATCTGGAAAGAATATTTAAGCCTTTTGAACAGATTGGTGGTGACATTACGCAAAATGGTACCGGGCTTGGATTAAGTATTAGTAAACAGTTTGTTGAATTAATGGGCGGAGAGCTGACTGTTAGTAGCCAAAAAGGTGAAGGTTCTGTATTTGGTTTTAGCTTAGAACTGGACTCTGCAGAAGAGTTAGTAAGTGGTACAGACCGGAAAGACAGTAAATCAAATATCCTTGGCTTAAAAAGTGGCATCGTGAGCCCGAAAGTTTTAGTTGTGGAAGATCAGGTTAATAATCAAAAACTGATTATGACACTGCTGTCAAATGCAGGGTTTACGGTAAAACTAGCAAAAGACGGAGAAGAAGCCGTTGCCCTTCACCAGAGCTGGAAGCCAGATTTTATCTGGATGGATCGCCGGATGCCTAATAAAGATGGCTTACAGGCAACCAAAGAGATCCGTCGAGCCTCGGTAAATAGTAATGTAAAAATAGTGGCATTGACTGCAAGCGTATTCAACGATGAGATAGAAGAGATGTTACAGATCGGGATGGATGATTTCGTCAGAAAGCCATTTCTACCACAAGATCTATTTAACATGATGAAAAAACACCTAGATATTGAATACGATTATCAAGACGAAACACCAGAAAATGATGAAGTAATAACGGAAACAGTTCAGTCTCAAAAGGAGTTTTTGGCTGATTTGTCTCAAGAGCAGATAGAACAAATAATTGATGCTGCAGAGCAAGGTGAACAGCAAGAGCTGTTTGAACTTTTTGGGAAACTAATAAGTGATAATAATTCTCGGAGCCAGTTAATTGAACTGGCTGACAGCTACCAGTTTGATGAGCTGTACGAGCTATTTCAAAATTAATTACAGGGAGAGTTGCCTGCTAAGCAGGCAATAAGTAAAACGATGCCTTTTGATAACTCACAGACGGAGATTTTGGTAGTTGATGATACGGTTGATAATATCAAGCTGCTGACTCTGCTTTTAACCAGTGAAGGATACAAAGTCAAAGGTGCAGCCAGTGGCAAGGCTGCATTAAGGATTTGTAAGCGGAATAAACCAAGCCTTATCTTACTCGACATTATGATGCCTAAAATAGATGGTTATGAGGTGTGTCGTCAGCTCAAGGCTGAACAAGACACTAGAGATATCCCAATTATATTCCTTAGCGCTTTAGACAATGTCCAGGATAAAGTTAGCGCCTTTCAGGTCGGCGGGGTTGACTATATCCAGAAACCGTTTGAACCGTTAGAAGTTTTGGCCAGAGTTAAAACGCATACCAAAATTGATGCTCTACAGCGTAAACTGATTGCAAGAAATGGTGAGCTAAAGACGTTGGCTGAAACGGATACGTTAACAGGCCTTCTCAACAGAAGAAGAATGAATGAAGTAGGGGAGATGCAGGCCGGAAACTACTCAGTTATCCTGTTTGATATCGATGATTTTAAAAAGATCAACGATCAGTATGGCCACAATGTTGGGGATAAAGTGCTTGCTGCCGTGGCTCAGGTTACCCAGAAAATACTATCAGGAAAAGGTTATGTAGGCAGATGGGGAGGAGAAGAGTTTCTCGTTGTGCTACCGCAGTATAGTATTAGGGAAACGGATATGATTGCCCATTCTCTTTTAGAAGGCATCTCAGATTTAAAACACTTGCTATCCATATGTCAGCTTACTGCTAGTTTTGGGGTCGCGGGAAGCTACCTTAATGGCGCATTTACTGATGTTGTCAGGGACGCTGATTTTGCCATGTATGACGCAAAAAATAGCGGTAAGAACCAAGTTATTATTAATAATCATTAGCTTATCTATACTCTGCATTTGCAGGCCTTGAAAATACGATAGCATTTTGCCGAAAGCCAGCCAGTTGATACTGGCAAGCTTTCAGTGGTTATCCTATTTCAAATAACGGTTTTCGAGATGTTGCTTGAAGTAAGTAGGGTTTAACACTTCACCTGTGGCTTGGGTGATCAAATCGTTGGTTGATAAGGTGCTGGCTTTCTCCCAGATATTGCTTTGTAACCAAGCAAAAATTGGCGTTAGGTCGCCAGACTGGATCACTTCATCGGTGTTTAGTTGCTGTTTAAGCGCGTTCATTTGCTGCGCAGCGTACATGGCCCCCAATGTATAGCTTGGGAAGTAGCCGAAGGCGCCGTCTGTCCAGTGTATGTCTTGCATACACCCGTTTTGGTAATTACCCACCGTATCTAAACCTAAGTAGTCTTTCATTTTAGCGGCCCACAGTTCAGGTACGTCAGTGTGGGCAATTTTGCCGTTGATCAAATCTCGCTCGATCTCATAGCGTAAGATCACATGCGCAGGGTAGGTGAGTTCATCGGCGTCAACGCGGATAAAGCCTTTGTCTACTTTGGTGTAGAGCTTGTGGAAGTTTTCCGGAGAGAAGGCTTTATCATCTTGGCGGCCAAAGTGGCGCGCGGCTTTTTCTGCGAGGATCTTGATGAATGGGTCGCATCGGCCTAACTGCATTTCAAAAAACAGCGACTGTGACTCGTGTACACCCATCGAACGTCCTTCACCAACAGGTAGTCCTGCTAATGCTTTTGGTAACCCTTGCTCGTAGCGGGCGTGGCCTGTTTCGTGAACGGTGCCCATTAGCGATTGAATAAAATCATCTTCGCAGTAGCGAGTAGTTAAGCGCACGTCGCTTGAAACGCCACCGCAGAAAGGGTGAACGCTAACGTCGAGCCTGCCGTGGTTGAAGTCAAACTGAAGTAGTTTCATCACATCAAGGCCCAGTTCACGCTGCGCGGACGTTGGGAAGGTGCCCGATGGGACAATGAGGCTCTCTTTGCTTTGTTTTTCGATAACTTGGTCGATGAGCGTCGGTAGCCAGGTTTTGACATCGCCAAATAGCCCTTCTAAAAACTCAGTGTTCGTACCGGGTTCGTAGAGGTTGAGCATCGCATCGTAAGGGGTGAGGTTTAAGGCGTCTGCGCGAATTTGCGCTTCTTCGCGTGACAGTTCAACCACTTCTCGCCAGTTTTTTTCAAAACCAACCCAGTCGTTTTCTCCGCGTTGGCTGCGCCATGCGTGCTCACATTTCGAGCCTGCCAGAGCTTTCGCTTCAACAAGGTCTTTCGGTAGAATATTGGCGCTTTGCCATTCGCGTTTCATCTCGCGTAGGCTTGCTTGTTCGATATCGGAAAGCGTTTCTTGGCTCGCCGCTTCAAACCAGTCAGTTAATTGTGGCTCGGTTGATAATGCGTGGATGTGAACGGACAGTTCAGCCATTGCTTCCGAGCGAGCCTGATTGCCACCAGCAGGCATCATCGCAGCCTGATCCCAGCCACAAATTGCGGCGAGGTGATTGAAGCGAGAGATCTTCAAGTTATGGTCGACAAGTTTTTGATAATAGCTCATGGTAATCCTTATATCCGAGCGGAAAGAGGCTCTACTATATCAATTATGCAATGATGAGCAATTGCTTTGCTTTAAAGGGTGATGTTTCAATCGCAGCTTTTCAATTTGGCCCTTTATTGGTATACAGAGTAAAGGACATAACTAATAGACAGCATGATGCAATTACTCAATTTTGAAGCGTTTCTTATCGCGATCACCATTCTTACCTTAACGCCAGGGCTAGATACCGCGTTGGTGATTCGCAACACCACCCGCAGTGGCGCCATTCAGGGCGGGATCACCAGCCTTGGGGTCTGCTTAGGTCTGTTTGTTCACGCGACTTTTTCTGCGGTTGGGATATCGGCCATTTTGCTGCAATCCGCCGAGCTGTTTATGGTGATGAAATGGATTGGTGCCGGTTATTTAATTTGGCTCGGAATAGGTTCATTGAAAACAATGTGCCAAGGTGGCGGTGCCATTGATGTTGCTGCGGTGAGTGTGGCTGAAGGCGACTGGAAAAAGTCATTAAAAGAGGGCTTTTTGTCTAACGTACTCAATCCTAAAACGGCAGTGTTCTATTTAGCCTTTTTGCCTCAGTTTATCCATCCAGATTATTCGCCGTTTTTGCAGTCCTTGGCGATGGCCGCAATTCATTTCGCTATCGCGATGGTTTGGCAATGCAGTTTAGCTGTGATGATCAACCGTGCGAAAGGGGTGCTTAGTAACACATCGTTTGTGCGTTGGTTGGAAGGCGCTACGGGCATGGTGCTGGTGGGGCTAGGTTTTAAGCTGCTTTTGGATGAGCCAGTTTAGTAGAAAAGATGACTAATGGAGTGCATTGTCTTTTTGTACTTGTTTAGAAACCAAAAAAAAGCGGCGAAATTACTCGCCGCTTTTTAGTTCGTTCAATTCTAATTAAGCTTCAACTGGCTTTGCTGAACCCACTTGAGAGTCGATGTCAAAGAAACGCTTAGTCTCTTCAATCACCACGCCGCGTAGGGCAATCAAACCGATTAGGTTTGGAATCGCCATCAAACCGTTAACGATATCAGCGATGATCCAAATCATGTCGAGTTTCAAGAATGCGCCAGACGCCACAAGAGCAACGAAGATAATTTTGTATGGCAACACCGCTTTGGTGCCCATCAAAAATACCACGCAGCGCTCGCCGTAGTAGTTCCAGCCAAGAATGGTGGTAAAGGCGAAGAACATCAGGCCAACGGATACCATCATTGGGCCGATAGACTCAGAGTCCAAACCCACCGAGAACGCGTAAGTCGTCATCTCGGCACCAGCCAAATCACCTTGCCATGCACCGGTCAAGATAAGTGTTAGACCGGTCATAGTACAGATGATGATGGTGTCGAAGAAGGTACCCGTCATCGAGATAAGGCCTTGCTTAACACAAGAGTCGGTTTTCGCCGCTGCCGCTGCCATTGGTGCACTACCTAGGCCAGACTCATTCGAGAATACACCGCGGGCAATACCCGATTGGATAGCCAGCATAATGCTCGCACCAAGGAAACCGCCACTCGCTGCTGTGTTGGTGAAAGCAGAGCTTATAACCAATTGAATTGCCGCGCCCAGTTGGTCGATGTTCATCACCAATACGCTAACACAAGCGACAATGTAAAATAGCGCCATGGTCGGCACGACTTTACCTGCCACTTTAGCAATCGACTGGATACCACCTAAGGTCACAATCGCCACGAGCGAAGTCAGCACAACGGCAGAGATCTCACGAGAAACACCAAACGATAGGTAGCTTGCGTCTAAAATTGCGTTTACCTGTGGGAAGGTACCGATACCAAAGCAGGCAACACCCAAAGCAAAAATAGCAAATAAAACCGCAAGAACTTTAGAACCAACCCCGTACTGTAGGTAGTACATCGGGCCGCCAACCATTTGGCCTTTGTCGTCTACTTTGCGGTATTTAACCGCTAGTAAACACTCGGCGTACTTAGTTGCCATACCGAATAGCGCCGCAAACCACATCCAAAACAGTGCCCCAGGGCCACCCATTTTGATTGCTGTTGCCACACCAACGATGTTACCAGTACCAATAGTGGCGGAAAGGGCAGTACAAAGCGCAGCAAAGCTAGAAATATCACCTTGCTTGCTGTCATCTTTGTTTTTACCAAATACCAGCTTTAGCGCAGTAGGAAGGTGACGGAACTGTAGAATGTTGAGTCTGAAAGTAAAATAAGCACCGGTACCAACTAATAGGATCAAAAGTGGTGGACCCCAAACGAGGTTATCAACGGCTTTTAGAAAAGAATATAGGTCTTGCATGGTTTCCCCTTAATAAACAACATATAAGGAGAAGAGAGAAAGGGGATCAACGATCCGCAATTGGCTCAATAGATTGAGTTACATGGTATTGCCTTTCACTCCTCTGTCCTTTTGCCTGAGAGTTTCACTCACCACATCAACATGTGTGCGAGCTTGCTCCTTCGGCGACCGATTAAACGGTTCTCTCCAGAGGTTCCTCCAATGACAGTCCACTTTGCCTGAAATAATTAAATCTTCGGCGGATATACTCAAAGGTATATCTCTCTCCTGTACATCTTCATCGGAACAAACTGATTGATTAACAAGGCTTTCTTATTTTGAAAACACAATGTTCATTCAGTTTTCTTACAGTTACCTGTAAGTCGGGCTAATCTACCATACCGATCACATTTTTCAAGGGAAAATATCAATGTAGTGCAGAAATGTAGTGCAAATTGTAGTGCACTTTGTAGTTCACAACATATGAATCTACAAAATCTATAACCTGTCGTAATAATTGATTAATGCGCTCTTAACATGTTGTTGGGGTACTAGGTTGGTTTGATATGCTATTTCATTAGCAAGTTCTTTCTTTTTGGAGTGAATAGCCACCAAATCAGTAGACACTCTTTAACTTGATTTCATATTGCCTTTCATACTCTACTGGCGATAACTGATTATTGGAACCATGTCGGCGTTTAATGTTGTAGAACATCTCAATATATTCGAAGATATCCATACGAGCTTCTTCTCGGGTAGAGTAGATCTTTCTTTTAATTCTTTCCCTTTTAAGTAGCTGAAAAAAGCTCTCTGCAACCGCATTATCATGGCAATTACCCCGGCGACTCATGCTTGATTCAAGTCCATGCTCTTTCAAAAACCTGTCCCAGTCGTGACTGGTATACTGGCTTCCCTGATCTGAGTGAACGAGCACTTTTTCTTTTGGTGAGCGTCGCCAAATCGCCATCAGCAAAGCATCAAGAGCAAGCTCTTTGGTTATCCTACTTTTCATTGACCAACCAATTACCCGCCGAGAGAACAGATCCACAACTACCGCCAGATACAGCCAACCTTCGTGCGTTTTGATGTATGTGATATCGGTTACCCACGACTGATTAGGCGCGCTCGGATTGAACTCTCGTGCGAGTTTGTTAGCAGCAATAATGTTTTCAGCGCCACCCTTAGGGCGTGGTTTTCGATAGCCTCTTTGCGATTGAATACCTTCTCGCTTCATTAGACGATGAACTTGGTTAATTCCACAGACTTCCCCTTCATCTCGCAGGTCACTGTAGATCTTTCGATAACCATATACACCGCCTGACTCCAACCAAAATTGCTTTATCAGTCCGAGGAGGTATTTGCGCCGCTTTTCTTGTCTACTATCTGGACTTTTCAGCCAAGCGTAGTAACCGCTTGGGTGAATTCCAAAAAGTTTACACATACGTCGAACAGACCAGATTGTCTGATTCGCTTTAATAAAGGCATACCTCAGTCGGACTGGCTTGCGAAGTACACCGCGGCTTTTTTTAGTATGTCTCGCTCTTCTGTAACTCGCTGTAATTCCTTTTTTAGCCGGCGAATTTCAGCACTTTCATCAGATTTAGCTTGATGTTGTGAGGAGTTGGGGCCGTAGCGTTTAACCCATGCATACAAACTATGGCTCGTTGTTCCTAGTCGGGCTGCAACATCAGCCACGCTGTGACCTTTTTCAGTCACTTGTTTAACGGCTTCAATTTTAAATTCTTCTGGATATCTCTTGCTGCTCATAAGTACCTCTCTATTAGTCATTTTGTCTAACTAAAAGGTGTCTATCAAGTCGGTGGCTATTCAGTCATTGGTTACCTGTATAACTATAACGCGAGACAATGCATAGAAGATGAAGCAACAGCATTAAAGTTGGCTTTAACACGAGAAGGCTATGACTCTTTACTCCATATCTTTGATGCAGATTTATCGCCCCTTGAAAGTGCCTCATTAAACGCGATAAAGCACCTCGATCAAGATAAGCTACGACAGTTACAAAAGGACTTTTCTGGCCCGTTTAACTTATCTGAGGTTGTTGAAAGTCTTGATTTATATGATTGATTTAGTGTTCATGGGGGGCAGGAAAGAGAGTTAAGATGTATTAACACCCTGCTGCTTTTATGGGTCGCACCGCGATTTTACTCCCAGCTTGTGGGAACAAGATCTTGGACAGCACCTAACCTTCTACTGGTGTGGTGATTTTTGTGGAGCGCTTCCAAGATGACGCGCTGCGGGTTAGTCATCAAACGAAAGGTGTCTTTCGTATTAGACGAGCCAATTTATGTCATTGTAGCCGCCTAAGCACACCACTCTGGTGAGGATTACCTATACTTAAACAGGTAGTCGGAACAAATGAGGTGGCTACATGGATTTTACAGAAAAGCTGCGCCTGCACGGTAAGGCCGAAGAAGACCGTTACTTTGCCGAGCTTGATCGTAAGCTTATTGAAGCGATGCATGAAAAGCAGAAGCAGGAAGAAGAACTGCTGCGCCCAGACATGCCAGATGAGTCAAGCTCGACGGCAAAATAGCCATTTGGCGTTGTCCGCTTGCCTTAAAAAAGAGACACCATATTGGTGCCTCGTTTTGCTGCCTGAAATTTACAGATGCGCCTCAAGGAAATCGCTCATTTTCTGCCGTGCGGTTACTGCTTCCGGAATATGAAAAGAGTAGGCTTGGAAAACGTGCCACATCCCTTCATACAAATCGAGCTTTGCTTGTCCTCCCTGAGTATCAATGGCTTGATAAAGACGAACCATACCACTGAGAAATAGCTCTTTGGTGCCACCTTGGATTAACACTGGAGGAAACGGCTTGCTGTAGTCGCCATATACTGGCGAAACATACGGGTGTTTCTGTTCTGCGACGGGGGCGTAAGCATCGGCAGATGGCTTAAGCAATAAGTCGTAGCGGTAAAGCGGCTCGGCGTCTTTTAGGGTGTGGTAGCTGTCGCCTGTTTCGGTAATGTCTGCCCACGGGGACCACAGCACTAACGCAGCGGGTAACTCTAGGTTGAGGTCACGCATTTTAAGCACTGAGCCAGCCACTAAGCCGCCGCCAGCGGAGTCGCCATACATGGCAATGTCCGACATTTTGTAGCCTTGCTTCACCAGCGCTTGCATTACCGCAATAACTTGATCGGTAATTGTTTGATATTGAGCGAATGGCGCGAGGGTGTAATCAATAGCCACCACTCTCATCCCCGTGTCGTCAGCAACAGGCACACTGCTGGCTAAGGTCGACTCGGGGTGATAAGCCACATACGCGCCGCCGTGAACGTACACCAACACTTTACCATTGTCTTGCCAATTGTTAGGGCGAATATCTAATACGGGAATACCTGCCATCTCACCTTTTACGATGGTCGGTTGATACATAGCAACTGCCGCGTCGTTAAGCGGTTTAACTTGATCGTCACTTATCTGTTGCAGTGCTTTCCACCCTTGTTGGTCGATTCCTGATGGAATGGATGAGGCATCCTTGGCTGCCTTGGTGAAGTTCTCTTTTAGAAACGTCTGCCCTTCACTAGAGATGGTAGTTGGGATGTAAAAATCGGCAGCAGATGCGCCAAATGCGCTTATCGTGCAAGCAAGCAAAATAGATTTCTTCATAGGTAAAAGTCCTTATTGTATTATGTCAAACCTATATTACATTAAGCGCATAGGATGAGCAAAAAATAAATAGCCTCGTTGATGTGTAGGGACGCGTATGACTAAGGGCAGTGAAGAAGGCAGAAGAGTATTGATGGGCAGAGTAGCAACTCTACCCATCGGTGGTGCAAGGGGGAAGCGAAGAGGTCGGCTACGCCTTGCTCATATTAACTTTGCAATATTTTTAGCGGCAGCCCCAGCATGTCATCGCCGCTGCCAGCGAGATACCAGATGATGCCAACAAGGGCTGTGACCGTCACAAAGTACCAGCAGGCGGAAAAGATCTGTCCCGCTCTGTCGAGTGGTAGCAGGTGGCTGTAATGGCGGGTTTTCCATTCCATCACAATTTCTAAGCTACCAATGAACAGCATAAAACCAAGCAGGGTCAAGTTAAGGGTATAACTTAAGAACACCCCAAGCGCGGCGCCTGCAATACACAGCGATAGGCCGACAATAGAGTTCATTGAAAAGCTGATGCTTTTTAATATGTGGCCACCATCAAGGGGTAAAATGGGCAGCAAGTTAAATAGGTTCAGTAGGGCATTAAAAGCGGCAAGCCCGGCAAAGAAATCGGAGCCCGTTACCCAGTAAGCAACCAATGATGCCAGTGACATCAGCAAACCAAAGGTTGGCCCCATAATTGAGATCACCACATCTTGCCAACGGGTGTTAATCCGCTCATCACTTAACGCTAGCCCGCCCAAAAAGGGGATGAGGTAAATGCCTTTGGTTTTCATGCCAAAGTACTGCATGGCGCGAATGTGGCCGTACTCGTGAAACATCAAGCAGGCGATTAGCGCTAGGGCAAATTGGAAGGAAAACAGCCAAGAATACGCCGCGACACTGGCGCCCATCAGCACCACTTTGATGACTTTAGCGCTTTTTAATAGTTTAAAACCGAGCGACACAAGGCCAATAATGCTCAGTTTGTTGTGTTTCTCGATAGGCGTAACGGGGGTTTGCTGCTCGATGTCTTTGCTATCTCGCTCGCCTTCAATTACCTGTTGGTCATCAACAAGCAGTTGGTAACGAATGGAGAAAGGCTGCCAAGTTAAGTCGGTGACTAGCCGTATCGTAATGGTGTTTACAGCGTCCATTTCAACGGTCGCGTCTGCGGTTGGCTCGGTGTTGGTCGGCTGAGTCGTGAGCTGAAACTGATGCTCTTTGATTCCTTCATAATCGGTGGAGGCGGGGATCACCGACACGACTTGGTTATCCCAAAATAGCTGCTGCCAGCCGGCCATGGAGCCTTCAAGGCGGAGTGATTTGCCTAAGCAATCAATGTTTAATAGTTCCAATTTGTTCTCTTTTCTATCCTATCAAGGTGTTGGCCGAGCATGGCTCGACCAGCCTTTGGTTCAAATTATGACTTTTTAGTCAATGCTTTGCCTTTGCGCAGTTTGCGCACCCACATTTTCGCTGGGTGGATGTTTTCAAGCAGATCTGCCGGCATTGGGATTGGGTCGCCACACATTTGTGAGGCCAGCACTTCAGCCATGAGTGGGGCAGAGCTTAAGCCACGTGAGCCAAGGCCAACAAAACAGTAGAGGCTATCGTAACTCGGTACGCTTTGGGCTTGTTGCTCGCTTTGATGAGCCAAATCTTGATAGGCCGCTTTCAAAGCTTCAAAGTTAGCGACTTGGCCAACAAAAGGCAGATGATCGCGGGTGACGCAGCGAACGCCTTGGCGGGCCAAGTTACCACTGGTGTCGACTTCTTGAGGCCAGGTTTGTGACGGTAAGCAGTTCACCAGCTTTTGGCCGTTTTCGACTTGGGCTTGTGGGTCAAACTCTTGATCGATATGCGTTCTGTCGTAGCTGGCACCAATGCAGTGATGTTGGTTGTTTGGGTTATGCGGGGTCATATAGCCGTCGTAGCAGAGCACGGTTTTCAATGCTTTGAGTGTCTCTGTGGTCGGAATATGGCTCACTTGACCTTTGACCGCGCTGGCGGGAATGTCGGCGCTTTGGGCAAACTGGCTAAATTGATGGCCATTGGCGATAACCACCGCTTGGTGGTGAAACTGTATCGTTTCGCCTTGGGCACTATTGCCGGTGAGCTGCCAGCCGTCATCGGTTTGAATCAGATCCTGGATGGCGGTGGAAAAATGCGTGGTGAGTTGCCCTTTGGCCTGTAACTCGGCAATCAACCCTGCGGTCAACTGTTGAGGGCAGAGCCAACCGCCAAGTGGGTAGTGGACACTAGCCACATCTACCTCTAGGCCGATTTTTGCTTCGGTTTGTTCGGGTGTAAGGGCATGCACTAGCATTGGGTCTAGGCCCGCTTCGAGCATTTTGTCGAGTTTGGTTTGCGCAGCTTGATCCCAACCAAGTTGAGTGACGCCGCACCAGTCATGGTCAAATTGAATCTGCTGAGCTGCTTGGTCAACAAACTGACGGGCAAACAAAAAGGCTGGCGCAAACACGCGTGAAACGCCGCTGTGTGTTCCATTGAGCAGTGGGTACACCGCGCCTTGACGGTTGCCCGATGCGCCTTGGGCTGCTTCGTCGTCTTGGCAGTAAAGACTCACGGATACGCCGCGTTTAGCAAGTGTCGCCGCTAACGTAGCACTGGCTACGCCGCCGCCGATGATGGCGACATCTTTTATTACACTTTTTTCTCCGCCGCTCGGGCGGGCAAACCATGGCTTGATATTGCTGTATGGCGTTTTGTTTTCGATGCGGCCTGCGATCATTTCCCGTTTAGTGCCAAAGCCTTTGACTTTTTTCATCGCAAAACCAGCTTCAATCAGTCCACGGCGAACAAAGCCTGCGGCGGTAAAGGTGGCGCAGCTGCAATCTTGCTTGGCGAGTTTGGCCATGTTGTTAAACAGGTCTTGGTTCCACATCTCTGGGTTTTTACTCGGTGCAAAGCCATCTAAAAACCAAGCGTCAACTAAGCCGTGAGCGTTGGTCGGCACGCTTGGCATGCAATCTTTAATATCGCCAAACCATAAATCGAGGGTGATGGCGCCATCAGCTAATACGATGCGGTGACAGTCTGGCACGGCAATTGGGTAGTGCTGGTGGAGCTGCTCGGCGTAGTCGGCGAGCTCTGGCCACGCTTGGTGAGCTTTGACTAAATCCTCTTTACTCACTGGGAATTTCTCAAAGCTAACAAAATGCAGCTCTTTAAGCGCCGCATCAGGGTTTTGCTGGCGAAAAACATCAAACCACTGCCATGCGGCTAAAAAGTTCAGCCCAGTGCCAAAGCCCGTTTCGGCAATCACAAAGCGGCGCTGGTCGAAATCAACCCAACGCTCAGGGAGGTGATTTTGCTTAAGAAACACATAACGGGTTTCTTCTAAGCCGTTAACGTTAGAAAAGTACACGTCATCAAATTGATCGGAAACTGGGGTACCGGCTTCATTCCAGTCGAGTACGGCATTCTTTATCGTCGTCATAATAGGTTTGATCTTGAGGTTAATTCGCTTAAAGTATGCGAGATTGTACGTATTTCTGGGAAAGCTGACCACTTTTGTGCAGCAACTTAGTTATTATCTTACGGATTTTTGAATTATAGGAATGTCACATGAAACGAGTCGTCATCACTGGTATGGGTATTGTTTCCAGTATCGGTAACAACGTCGAGGAAGTACTAGCGTCTCTAAAGGCAGGTAAATCAGGTATCAACGCCTCTGAGCAGTTCAAAGAGAAAGGACTGCGTTCTCAAGTTTGGGGTGATCTGAAAATGAACCCTGCTGACCACATCGACCGCAAAAAAATGCGTTTTATGGGTGAAGCAGCAGCATACGCGTACCTATCAATGGAGCAGGCGATTGCAGATTCAGGCCTAACGGAAGACCAAGTATCGAACGACCGTACTGGTATCGTGGCAGGTTCTGGTGGCGCTTCTTCATTGAACCAAGCCATCGCAGTAGACACTCTACGCGAGAAAGGCGTTAAGCGTATTGGTCCATACATGGTACCGCGTACTATGTCATCAACGGTTTCTGCATGTCTTGCAACGCCGTTTAAAATTCGTGGCGTGAACTACTCAATGAGTTCTGCTTGTGCAACGTCTGCACACTGTATTGGCCACGCGATGGAACTTATCCAACTTGGCAAACAAGACGTGGTATTTGCAGGTGGTGGTGAAGAGCTAGATTGGACTCTAACCATGATGTTTGATGCAATGGGCGC
>Ga0209272_10001444_pt1 | contig 15035 bp, 15 predicted proteins | sample tdDd002_FD_187125 | JGI IMG/M metagenome (GOLD analysis project Ga0209272, IMG submission 187125) | Marine sediment microbial communities from the Atlantic coast under amendment with organic carbon and nitrate - tdDd00.2 (SPAdes)... | ecosystem: Environmental > Aquatic > Marine > Coastal >... | reverse complement strand
ACTCCTATTCTATATGTGTATCTGTATAATAAAAGGTTAATATTTGTTCAAATTCAAACCCTTGTTCAGCCATATTCTTTGCACCCCATTGACTCATACCAAGACCATGTCCCCAACCTTTACCATTAATAACGTATTTGCTAGCGACATTAGGTATTTTGGATGTCTTGTTCCCATCTGAAACATACACATCACTCGATACTGTTGAAACCGTTCCATCTCCAGATATAACAGTTAAAGTAGTAGGGCTTTTCTCTATAAATTCAGTACCATCTGTTACAACAAGTGAATTATCTGGTACCACTTTTAATAGTGTGCTCTTTATTTCATTGTATCCAAAAGCTTTTCTTATATCTTGTTTTGAAAGTATCGCATGATCGTTGGTGCCAATAAAGATTGCTTTGTAAACTCTATTTTGATCTGTATATTCCGAAACATAAAAGTTCTTCAAAGAACCAATATTATAACCTAACTCTATAAGTCTGTTTTCAATAAATGATTTAGAGTATTCAAGTGACCAGGTATCATTCGGTGCTCCGATTGAGAACGGATCATAAACGCCTTTTATATAAGGTAATGGTGCTGTGTATACATTTTCACTATTTTCCGTAAATCCACCACTATTTGAATGATAAAATGCATTAACTAAAGTCGTTTCATGTTTTAGTGTCAAACCACGTGTTTCATCAACCGCTTGATTTGAAAGTGGACCTTCCCACTTGTAACCACCATACACTTGTGAATTTGTCGTATCATCAAGATTAAAGCCATAGTGACTGAATTTATTAATATTTACAACTGCAAAATTTCTAGCAACTATCGCCTGTGCCTTTAATGCTTCAACAGGCCAACTCTTGTTCATTTCACATGGTACAACACCATATAAGTATTCATCCATCTGAATATAATTGATTAATGTAATATCATTGGTATTAACTCTTTTAGCACCAAAACCACCTCGATAAGGCACATCACCAAAATAACTGTATGAGTTTTTTAGTCCTGCTCCAATTGGCGCCATAATATAATCACCAACAGATGAATCGAAGCCTAATAAGAAATTACCGTTTTTTATAACAACTAAATTTGCATTTGGCGTGTTTAATACAGCGGGATAACCACCACTCGCTAAACGAGTTGTTTCAGCCTGAGCAGTACTCTGATCAGAAGATGTACTATATACATAGTAATTTTCTGATTTAACAACAAAACCACCGGTTACTTGTCCGATTAAAGCATATGCTTCTTCATAAGTCGCATACGGACCAACAACTGCATGATAACCATTGTCTTTATCAAATGAAAACTGAGTAATCTGTGGTAATTGTACCAATGTTACATATTGATCATTAACAAGCTCACCAAGTTCAAAAGCTGTATTGCCTTTTATTGGTACCAATGGTTTAATTGTATTGTTATCAGCTGCAGTATACTGCAATCCAATTTTTATTATATTAATCTCATTTGTTTCAGCAAATCCTATTATAGAAAAAATAAGACTAAGAATCAATGAAAATATAACTATTCTACGTGTTTTTTTCATATAACCCCCTATTGATTGCGTTCTTCAAATAAGTATACCATATTGAAATGTTCATAAGCATGCTTTGTTAGAACCCTACCACGAGGTGTTCTATTTAAGAAACCCAACTGTAATAGGTATGGTTCATAAACATCTTCAATGGTTATTTTTTCTTCACCAGTCGACGCTGCAAGTGTATCTAATCCTACAGGACCACCACTAAATTTATCCATAATGGTTAATACTATTTTTCTATCCACACCATCTAAACCCAGTTTATCAACTTCAAGTAAATCTAAAGCTTTATTAGCAAGATCATCTGTAATAACACCATCACCTACTACTTGAGCATAATCTCTTACTCGTTTTAGTAAACGGTTTACAATTCTTGGGGTGCCTCTAGAACGTCTAGAGATTTCATTCGTCGCATTACCATTGATTTCAACATTCATAATATCAGCCGAACGTTTAACAATTTGAGTTAACTCGTCTGTATTGTAAAGTTCCAGTTTGCAAATCACGCCAAAACGATCTCTTAATGGAGAGGTCAGTTGTCCTGCTCTTGTGGTAGCGCCAATCAAAGTAAACTTAGGTAAATCTACACGTACCGATCTAGCACCAGGACCTTTACCAATCATAATATCCAAAGTAAAGTCTTCCATCGCAGGATACAACACTTCTTCTACCGTCCTATTGAGTCGATGTATCTCATCGATAAATAAAACATCATTTTCACTTAGACTATTCAATATAGCTGCCAAGTCTCCGGGTCTTTCAATCGCAGGTCCCGAAGTCACTTTGATATTAACATTCATTTCATTGGCAATAATATTGGATAATGTTGTTTTACCCAGTCCTGGAGGACCATACAGTAAAACATGATCTAAAGGTTCATGACGCATCTTTGCTGCTTCTATAAAAATCTTTAATTTTTCTTTTTGTTTGTCTTGACCAACATAGTCGTCTAGACTTTGTGGTCTAAGGGTTTTATCTATCATATGTTCATTTTCTTTCAATTCTGGTGTAACAAAACGATCTGTTTCTAAATCTTCAAATCCATCAAAATGATTCATGGAAACTCCTATCTATTCATTAGGTTTTTTAATGCTAATTTTATTATGTCTTCAGTCGTCAGATTCTGTGTCTCAATACCTGAGACCGCATCATTAATTTCAGTATGAGTATACCCTAATGATAACAAACCTGCTTTTGCATCTTCAAATGCTGTATGATCCATATCCAAAGCCTCTTGAATAACTTCACCATGATCAATTGAAATATGCATTACTTTCTTTACTTTATCTTTTAGTTCCAATATAATACGTTCTGCTGTCTTCTTACCAACACCGTTTGCCTGTGTTAATGCTTTTACATCACCTGAAATTAAGATGGTATAAAGACTAGTATACGGTATTGAAGACAAAATTGCGATTCCTACTTTTGTTCCAACCCCGCTAATTGAAGTTAACAGCCTAAACATTTTCAACTCATTTTTAGAACTAAAACCACACAATGTGATACTGTCTTCTCTAACAACCATTTCTGTAAAAATACAGACTTTCTCACCATGATGAGATAAGTCCCCTATCGTTGTTAAAGAAGTTTTTATTTTATAACCAATATCATTGGATTCTACAACGATATAGTCTTCATCTATATATTCAACATATCCTTTTATATAATCTAACATATACTCTCCATTCTCTTTCTTACATTCTAACACAAACATACATTCGATTGTAGTCCTTTGATATTACAAATTCTTTAAATGACAAAAAACCTGAAGAGGTCCTCAGGTTTCCGTCGATTAGGGTTAACTTAGATAAAAGTATCTAATAGAATGTCTATGACATCTTTGTAACAATTATAACATACTTGTTCGAAATAATACTGAAAAATACTAAAATTTTCACATTTTATTTCGTTTCCGTAACAATTTATTTTTCATGTAAACGAAATAAGGCTTTGGATCATCAAATGACCATATGGCATAGATGGTTTTATACCTCATATTCTTGATATAATCAGCTAGAGTCAACTGATGTGTTTTAAAATAGTTCACAATAGAAATTAAATCTTCAATATGATATCTAAATGTATAGTTTGTGGATGACTTAAAAATATTATTTCTGAGTGCTTCACCTGTTAACTCTTTATAAGCCACTAAAGGAAAGTTAATACCTGCTCTATCTAATAAACAGTTCAGTGTAGTTGTTCTCGTATTAACCTCTATCAGATAGTACTCATTATTCCTATCATCTTTTTTAAACTCGATTTCAGCAAAACCTTTGAATCCTATTGATTCCAAAAATCGTTGTCCGATTTGATGTAACGCCTCTATATGTCGTTGTAAAGTATACGATGACGCCCCATAGTTGATTGGGAACTGTCTTATTTTCTGACAAGTCATGCTGTGTGTCACTTGACTGCTTTGATTCAAATAACAATCATATGTACAGACATTTGAATCCGGTCCTGTAATTTTTCTTTGAACAACCATCGAAAAGCCATCACTCTGAGTCTTTTCTATTGCTTTTAACAACGACTCTCTATCATTACAAATAAACATCTTTTTACGATACTGATTTACAAAACTAGGCGAATCAGTCGGTTTCAATAAACAAGGGTAACCAATTAAATCATCAAAGTTACCCCAATCAATAGCGTTAGAATTCATAGTTTCTGGTATTTTAACATGATGTTTATCAGCTAATTCTTTTAAACCCGCCTTGTCCATAACTTTTGTCCATAAACCTTGTTCCGTCATGGGAATCAAATAGTATTCTTTTAACGCCTCTAAGTGTTTATCCATAAAAGCAACATATGCATCCGCTGTTGGAAAAAGAACTGGTTTAAATGATTGTTTCTTACCATACTCAATTAAATACACCAGCAACTCATCCTCAACCTTATAATGAGGAACAATCAGTTGTTTACTTAAATATTTGGAAGAAGCACCATAAGTATCATTATTACTATAGTCCATCGCGATAACATCGATGCCCTCTTTACCCAAACATCTAATGATACTGAGTCCTATATAATAATTGCTACCAAGAACTACTGCTTGATTCATAATCTCTCCAATTCAAAATAGGATTCATAACGATTGGTATCATCATACCAAACATCTCCTTTATAAATAAATCCAAGCTTTAAAAGTAATTTTCTTGAACAAATGTTTTCCAAGTGACACGCTGCTATAATTTTTTGGTAATCAATAGTGTCAGCAAACTTCAGAACTGCTTTACCAGCTTCATACCCAAAACCTTTATGATGATATTCAGGTATGATATGAATACCAAACTCATACAGCTTTTCATCTTTATCTTCTACAGATAAACCACAACATCCTATCACTTCATTTGTTTCCTTTAACACCATGGCAAACAATTGCACACCATGTGATTTATAATGATCTATACCTCTTTCTATAGAAAGAGCAACTTGGCTCTCACTTAAAACAGGTTCAATATACTTCATGACTTCTTCATCGCCCCATAACTTAATCCCTACAGATACGTCATCGGTTTGCCATACTCTGTAAAATAATCGTTCTGATTCAAATAACATAATCCCTACTTTAACAATATAATATTTTCTATGAAACGTCTGATTGATATTTTACCACCAGCGTTTCTTTTGCCTCTTATATAATCCATTTCAGCTTTAACGTTTTGGAAATCATAAAGTGAATTTGAATACGCTAAAAAGATCTCATTCATATAATCTTCAATACCGATATTAGCAAGATTAATCAGACCTTTATTAATCGCTCTTCTTAACCGTTGCTCCATTGCCTTAGGATTGTCAGATAACTTCTTACAAATGTCTTTAACTTTGAAATCAAACGATGACTGATCGTTTTCTAACATGTACACACAGATGGTCAAAATATCTTCAGTTCCTTTTTCCCCCATAATACCTAATTTAGAAAATATCAGTTTGATACTTCTAAGAGGATCTTCTTTGGGTTTTTCAACAATGTTTTCATTTTTTCTAAACATTTTGCCCATGATTTCAAACTTGTTTTCAAGATCAATTTTCTCAGTAACCTTCTCTATAACTTTAGAGACTTCATTTCGATTGATAGGTTTATTGATGAAAAACTCAATTCCACTTTCATAAGCCTTTGATATCATCGTCTTATTTGTGACTTGAGATATCATGATACACTTAGGTACACGTGAAAGTGATTGAATTGCCGTAACAATCGCTATACCATCAACTTCAGGCATCAGTAGATCTATCAATACAATATCTGGTTCAAGTTCTGAAACCATTTCCATGGCTTTACGTCCCTCATGACAAACACCAACAACTTCCCCTAAAGTTGAATTCTGTATGATACTCTCTAATATTCTTATGATCTTATGATCATCATCTACAATTACAAATTTCATTTTATCCCCCTGCATACTCTTTATTAACATAAACGTAAAAATCAGTGCCCACATTTTTAACCGATTTCACTTGAATATATCCATTCAACTTATTTTCCACTATTTCCTTTACTAAAGCAAGCCCTACCCCACGACAAATATTACCTGTTTCCTCATTAAACTTTGTAGAAAACCCTGTTTCAAAGATATATTCTAAATCTTTATCATCTATACCATTTCCATTATCAGAAATTGTAAAAATGTAGTAGTCTGCATTTTCTTGGAATTTCAATTTAACAACACCATGTTTATTGGTCTTTATAAGCTCTTCTATGGCATTATTGACTAAGTTTCGTAATACAGACATTAATAGATAATGTTCTTTTACATAACGATTGGAATGGATATTGGTAATAAACTGAATATCCGAATCGATTGAAGTTAAATATCTTGAGATACTATATCTTAGTATTTTTACAAGTTCAACCAATTTCATCTGATTGAAATTCACTTCACTGTCTGTAATTTTACCTAAACCATCAACTACCCTAGAATAGTTTTTCTTTATCTCATGTATGTCAGTTGCTATTTTTAAAGCGATTCTTTTTGTTTCTTCTGGTTCTAATTCATCCAGTTCGGAATAGAGCGTATAAGCATCACTCATGACATATTCAACGTAATCCATGTTTTTTTGGATAAAATACGCTTCACTTTTCAGTTCAGAAGTTAACATCAAGAGTTGTTTGTATCTGATTTCATGTTCATCTTTTCTGATTAACCTCGAATAGTGATTTAAAAATATAACTATTGCGATACTAATAAAAACTCTAATCAATGCTACCAATAAAAATATCATCGTAGAATTGGATGTAAAAATAAAGGCCGGACCATGTCTAAACAGCGCTTCTGCGGTATTACCTGCCCAATCACCAAAAACTGCCACAACAGCCCATTGGGATAAGGAGACTTTTTCACTCTTATAATATAAGAAGTAGAAAATTAAACCATACAACAAATCAAAATAAACAAATGGAAAATCACTCCAGAATGCATCTGTAAAACTTCCATAAATATTGACTTGTGTTAAGGTTCTAAAGGCGAGACCAACAGTCATAACATAAAGAGCAGTTTTAAAAGGGTTTAAAGTTCTATCAAAATAATAATAAATAGGTAAAACCGCCACCGATATTGAAAATTTAAATTCAAACGGTAATGAATCAAAATAAAACTGTGCAATAAGCGCATCAACTAATGCTATTATCAACATTTTTGTATGAATGCTGAGTGTATTTTTTTCTAAATTGGATAAACTTAAATTCATGTAATCTCCTAACTAGTCTACTTATTTTATCAGAAAAATAAATAGAATCCAAACCTAAGGTTTGGATTCTTAATTAAAATAATGGTTTCATCATCGGTTGGTACTCAAATCCTCTTTTACCAGAGTATCTTGCCATTCGAAGTCCTGTTGTTTTCTTGTAACCTAAGTTCTCATAAAATCCAACAGCTTCTACAGTCGATGATAATCTTACATAAGAAAATCCTTCAACCATGCATTTCTCTTCAAATTTCTGTACCAACTGCGAACCAACACCGTTTCTTACATGGCTTTCATCTACAAATAAGTTTAAGATATTATCTTTGCTACCTCTAACGATACCAACAATCTTTTCCTTATCATATGCCACCCATATATCAGACTGTGCTAGGGTTCTTTCCAATTCCATAACGTGTTTAGGATTCTCTGAATTTACATAGTTGAAAATACCTAAAAACTTTTCTTTTGATTTATCATTCACATTTTTAAATGTATGTTCTTTCATCATAGTCGCTAGCAAATTGCTAACTTCTTGAAAATTCGTTCCATCATAAGCTTTAATACTATTCAAAATAACACCTCAAGATTTCTTATAAAGACAAAAATCTATTGGCAGGCAAGTAGCATAAGACTTGGGTAGAATTATCTACTGCCCGTAACAGACCTCTGTCCGTGTATACGCCTTTGTCTTTAAAATTAATACTTTTCTTAGATTAATCATTATTACTCTCCTTTTCTTTGTTTTCTTTACGACCTAACAATTTCCATTCCAATAATCTTTCGCTAATCTGGATTTCACCTTTTCCAAACGATTCATAATTTACAATCAACTTTAGCTTCATCGATCAACATTATTAAATCCTACCCTGCCATAGGTTTGTAACTTATAACTATTAAATATCCATCATCTATATAAAAGGTTTACACCTTCTTATCACTTAATTATTTATTGATAATTTCCATTTCTTTTTCATCAATAAACTGATTTGTATAAAGACTATAATAATGTCCTTTTTGGCTCATCAATTCATCATGGGTACCATCTTCAATGATAATACCTTTTTCTATCACTAATATTCTATCAGCTGAGCGGATCGTTGACAAGCGATGTGCGATAATAAAACTAGTTCTACCTGATAAAACTTTTTGTATCGCTTCTTGAATCATTAATTCTGTTTCTGTATCTACACTTGATGTCGCTTCATCTAGGATAAATAATTTAGGATTTGAAAGTATCGCTCTAGCAAATGAAATCAATTGTTTTTCACCAGTAGATAGTTTTGCGCCACCTTCACCGACCTCTGTATCATATCCATTGTCAAACTTCATAATAAAATCATGAGCATTAACAAGTTTAGAAGCTCTGATAATATCAAGTTCCGATGCTTCTAACATACCATAGGCAATGTTATCTCTTATAGAACCACTGAATAAATGTGGCGTTTGTAGTACATATCCAATATTTGAATGTAACCACAATTGAGATCTTTTTCTATAATCTACACCATCAATTAAAATTTCACCTTTGACAGGTTCGTAGAATCTACAGGCCAAGTTAACAATTGTACTTTTACCCGATCCCGTTTCTCCTACAAGAGCAATTGTTTGCCCTGCTTTAATCTCTAAATTGAAATCTTCTAAAATGACTTCATCTTCTTTATAATAGAAAGTCACATCCTTGAAACTAACATCTCCATTAATAGGTTCCCAGTTTTCTTTTTTAGAATTAACCGAGTCACCATATTTGGCTATAATATCATCTCCATCAATAATATCTGGATCTGTATCAATCATTGCTAGTAATCGTTCAGCAGATGCTTGAGCAACTTGAAGTTCTGCAAATATTCTAGACATTTCTCTAATTGGTTCATAGAATTGAACACTAAAATTAAAGAATAAATAGAGTGTTCCTAATGTTATAACGCCTACTACCGAACCATTAACAACTCCATTACCACCAAAACCTAATGCAAGTGCCATTCCTACACTACCAATACTTATAACAATCGGCATATATAATGATGAAATAATAGCCGATTTAACAGACTTCTTCTTCATATCAAGTGTGACCGTTTGAAATTCTGATAAGTTTTCTTCTTCTCTAACCAATGTTTTGGTTGTTTTTGCACCAGTGATACCTTCATTGAATGCACCAGTGATTTTTGAATTGATCTTCCTTACTTTTCTTGATACTTTCAATATTCTTTTTTGGAAGAAAACACTTACAATAACCAATAAGGGTACCACAGAAAAAGTGATAAGGGCCAACTTCCAATTGATAACAAACATTACAATCGAAATAAATGTCATCATTGATATTCCCCACATAAAGTCCACAAGACCCCATGCTAATATTTCACCTATACGATTGGTATCCGAAGTCATTCTCGCCATCAACCAACCAACTGCAGTTTTATCGAAGTATGAGAACGACAGTTCCTGTAGCTTCTTAAATCCCTTTTGTCTTAAACTATATGTTACACCAGCTTCTATTTTTCCTGCTTCTTTAATAAATAGATATACAGTCCCAGATATTATGATCACAGCCGAACCATATATTGCTACAAAATAACTGAATCCATCTAGATTACCTGTTTCAATAAAATTATCTATAGCAAAAGATGTTAGATAAGGTATCAGTACATCCGTTGCTGCAAGAATCACCATATAACATGCAAGTATTGCAAAGTTTTTTCTGAATGGTTTTAAATATTGTAATAAGTTCTTCCAAATGGCAAAGTCATAATTACTACTAAATTCTTTTTCTTCATGTACGTTCATATGCCACCTCTTATATTATGTCTTCTTCTTTAATAGCATTTTGGATTAACCAAATGCGTTTATATAAACCGTTTTGTTTGATTAATTCTTTATGAGTATCTAGTTGAGTGATTTTACCCTCTTCTAGGACCATAATTCTATCGGCTTCTGATAAAGTAGAAACACGATGAGAAATAATAATTGTCGTTAATGATTTATCTGATTTATTTAATCTTTGACGGATTGCAGCATCGGTTTCAGTATCAACAGCACTTAAGGAATCATCAAAGATTACTATTGGTGCATCCGTTATGATACGTCTGGCAATCGCCAGTCTTTGTTTTTGACCACCTGATAACGACACACCTCTTTCTCCAACTAAAGTTTCATAACCCTCATTGAATTCAAGAATTTTATCATGTATAACCGCTGTCTTTGCAGCATCCTCTACATGATGGTGTTCAGCATCGGGTTTTGCAATTTTGATATTGTCTCTAATATTTTTTGCAAATAAAAACGGTTCCTGTAAAATCAGTCCAACATATTCACGAAGATGTTTTTTATCAAATTCTTTAACATCTTTACCATCAATCTTGACTGTACCTTCAGTTGTATCATACAGTCTTGCAAGTAACTGTACCAAAGTGGATTTACCCGATCCAGTTGGTCCTAAAATAGCTAAGGTTTCACCTTTTCGCACTTCAAATGATATATCATCTAAAATTTTACGTCCATCTTCATATGAAAATGATACATGGTCAAATTCAATTTCTCCATTAATTTGAGAGAAGTCCTCACCTGATAGTTCCATCTCTGATGGCACCAACAAGATATCCTGAGTTCTATCAATCGCAACGAACGCCTTAGACATATCTGTAAGTATTCTACCTAATTGTCTAACCGGCCATAACAACATACCCATATAAGACATAAACGCTATAAGTGTACCCAATGTCAATTGGCCTTGTATTGTCCATACCGTTCCCAAACATAATACCAATGCAGTTTGTGACAAACAGATGATATCTGATGATGACCAGTACTGGGCAAATAATTCTAACAGTTTTAATACAGAATCTCTCATATGAACATTTTTTTCATCAAACTTTTCAATTTCATAAGCTTGTCTTCCAAATGCTCTAACAACTCTGACACCAGTTAGATTTTCTTGTATTGTTGTACTCATTGCACCTTCTGCTTCATCTACTACTTTAAACGTCTTCTGTATTCTCTTAAAGAAGAAGTATGAGTAAAAGAAGATCACAGGTACTACAGCTAAAGATACCAGACCCAATTTAACATTTAGATTAAGCATAATGAAAGCAACTGCAGTGATCATAAACACCGCTCGTCCTATCTCAATCATTTGCATGCCTAGAAATCGTCTGATCATATCAACATCTGAAGTACATCTTTGTATTAAATCACCCGTCTCAGCTGAAACATGGTATTCGTATGATAATTCCTGTAAATGATCGTATAATCGATCTCTTAAATTTTTTGCAATGGTTTCTGAAGCTTCAGCTGACCATTTCCCTTTATAATATAGAAAGATACCTCTTGCAACAGTTAGACCAATCACTATTAATCCTGGTAACCATAACATGTTTAGCAATTCTTCTCTGGTACCTGCTTTAACGAAAAACCTTCCTATAAAGTTTCCAGTATCAATGGGGTCTAAACCAATGATAGAGTCTATAGTAGTTCTTGTTACTAACGGTACAATTAAAGATGCTACAACGGCTAAAAGTATTGCTGTGACTGCTCCAACATACTTGAGAATATTACCTTTCATATACTCAAACATAATTTTAAAGCGTTTCATAATTTCTTCTCCTTGTGCGATATTAAAGTGTCTAAATATAAAAAAAACACAGATTTCACCTGCGTTTTTTTAAAAAAGAGTATAAAAAAACCGCAGGTACGTACCCACGGTCAAATAATCGTTATTAGATCATGCCGTCGGTTACGTTAAATTCAACAGAATATTCATTTGTAAAACTGCCACTAAAGAATCTATATTCATTTAAATCAGTTGTGATTGCGCGAGTTGTTCTGTTCATTTTCGTAACCTCCTTCCATAAATTTCTTAATTAATTACCTTCTACAATTAGTATAATGTACCTACCAAGATAATACAATAGTGTTTCTAAGTGTAATATTTTTGTAACATTCTAAAAATATTCTTTTTCACTCAACTCTAGAATATTGGTATGATGTCCTAATCTCATAATGGATTTTGTACCACCAGAAACCGCTATAGACCCACATTTGCAGTACTTATACTCTCCTTCGCACATGCTGACTACAACATCTCCACAGAGTTTACATTTCGCCTTATTTGCTATGATTTTCAACTTGTCACCTCTTAATATTCCTAAACTCAAAAAACATTTTTTCAAGAACTTCAACTCTTTTTAAAAGATGTTCAATCACAAGTTCTAGTTCATTAATGTTTACTTCTTTTTCACCTAACTGTTCTTTTAAATCAACAATTTCTTCAGACATAGTTTCTAATGGGACTATTGCAAGAGGATCTTCTTCTTCTTCAATACCCAACTGTTCCATAACAGCTTCACTAATCAACTTAAATTGCTCATCTTTGTAATTCATAATTCATCTCCTTATAAGAGTTGCGTTACTCCCCACATAACTAAAGCACCTAGTAAGAATGAGATCAGATGTGTTAATACTAACTTGTAAGGTCTGTCGACAAATTGCCTGTTAAACCATAGTTTTAAATAATTATAAATCTTTTTGAAGCCAGTTTTTCGACACGCTTCTATATAATCTATACCCAAAGAACTGATTTTTACTCTATTTTCTATGATTTCAACTGCACTGTTCATGTATTCAAAAGATACAAAGTCTGATTCAATATAGTAATTATGATCTACATCAATGAAATACAAAGCAATCAACTTATCAATATTATATACAAGTTCCCTGATCTTCATAATGTCGTCTTTTTCATCTAAATCATACAAAGATGTTTGAATCTTAACACTTATATCTTTGTCTACATCTCTCTTATACAAGTCTTCAAGTATTTTCATTTGCAATTTAGTAATCTCAGCCATTGGTCACCTCTCCTTCTATTATAATGGATTACATAATAAGAGACAAGACTATGACTAGGTTATTAGAGCATTTATATCAAATGAATGTAATTGATTAATTCCTTCCATTTTACTAGGAATTGTGTTATCATATATTAAATGATAATCATTATCAATAAGGAGGACTTATGTCAGCGTTAATTATAGGAGCAGATAAATTAGGTAATATCCCAGTATTCTTACACGATCAAGGTATCGATGATATCATCCACTGGGATGGTCGTAAAAAAGGTATGAGAAAAATGGAGATTCCTGAAAATGTTCAAATGGTCATATGTCTATATGATTTTTTAGAACACCGTTTGACTGAACGTGTAAAAAAAGTAACAAAAGAAAGAGATATTCCCTGTGTTTTCGCTAGAAGATCTATTTCAGATCTATCTAAGCAATGGGACAGATGTATTGGATGTAACAAATGTAAAAACAATTAAAATAAACTGCCCCGAAGGGCAGTTTTTATCTTTTTACCATTGGGAATCCAATGACTTCTTTAATATGTGATGAATCTGTTAAAAACATCATCAGTCTATCAATTCCAATGCCTAAACCACCTGTTGGTGGCATACCAATATCAATCGCCTTAGTAAAAACTTCATCCATTGGTGAAGCTGTATCCAATCCACCACGGAGTGCTTCAGCTTGATCATAAAGCAGTTCTCTTTGTCTTATAGGGTCATTTAACTCACTATAGGCATTCCCCAGCTCAATACCAACAACAAAAGGCTCAAAGCGTTCTATTAGATTCTCATTGTCCCTATGCTTCTTACATAGTGGTGATGTCTCATAAGGGTAATCAATAATAAACGTGGGGTCTACAATTCTATGTTCACATTCTGCTTCAAATAATTCATAGATTAATTCTCCCCTGCTATGATTTGGTACTGCATCTTCTATCGTTCTCTCACAGAGTTCTCTTAATGCATCATCTGACATAGACTCCAAATTGATGTTGAATACTTCTTCGACCATATCAAGCATCTTTACACGCTTCCAAGGTGTTTTAAAATCAACTTCTATTTCATTGATAACAGTTTTAGTTGTTCCGTTAACCGTCATAAAAGTATGTTCATACAGATGTTCCATTAGATCCATCATATCATTATAATCTGCATAAGATTGATAACATTCAAACAATGTAAATTCAGGATAATGTGTTTTATCAATCCCTTCATTTCTAAACGAACGGCTAAATGTATAAACACGATCAATACCACCAACTATGTATCTCTTTAAATACAATTCTGGTGAAACACTTAAGAAAGCTTCAGAGCTTAATGCATTAACTGTTGTTACAAACGGTTGTGCTTCACCGCCACCATAACTCATATCAACAACAGGGGTATCCATCTCTAAATAACCTCTCTCACTCATAAATGATCTGATTGCTGCCATCCCATTGGCTCTTTTTACAAGTTTGTCTCTTACACTTGGATTCATCACCATATCAAGAGATCTATGTCTAACCTTTGCTTCAGGATCTTGTAAACCTTTATGCTTATCGGGCAGTGGTCTGATGCTCTTTGTTAGAATTTCCAAAGCAGTTGCTCTTATTGTCATCTCACCTGTCTTAGTTTCAAACAATTCACCCGTGATACCAATAATATCACCCACTTCCAAATTAGCCATAATAACAGCTGATACTTTCTTTTGATTCAAGTAAACTTGTATCTCACCACTATGGTCTCTTAAGTTTAAAAAACAGCTTTTACCCATATTTCTTGAAAGCATCACACGACCGGCTATTTTATAAGTACTATCTAAAGTCGTAATTTCAGAAATTGTATGTTCCCTTTCATAATGATAAGGATATGGATTTATCCCCTCTTCTTTTAGTTTGTTAACTTTCTCTAAACGATTAGAGATGTGTTCATTAAAATCATCAAATAAATGTCTCATAATATCCTCCTTGGATCTAAATGGGGATAGTTTCTTAA
>Ga0209272_10001441_pt1 | contig 15058 bp, 10 predicted proteins | sample tdDd002_FD_187125 | JGI IMG/M metagenome (GOLD analysis project Ga0209272, IMG submission 187125) | Marine sediment microbial communities from the Atlantic coast under amendment with organic carbon and nitrate - tdDd00.2 (SPAdes)... | ecosystem: Environmental > Aquatic > Marine > Coastal >... | reverse complement strand
CAAAAGATCTTTTTAATGGGAGTACAACCTTTAGCACTGATGTTTATTATCAGAAATCGAAAAACATTTTCTTCTATTCTGATAAATTTGAAGGTGGCGGTCAATCTGTAATTAATGCCGAAAAATTCGGTTTCAGACCTAATTTCAGAACAAGCCTTAAGGTTTCGGAAGAAATTAAAACAGACTTAACTTACGGTCTAGATATCTTGAAGGATAAAACAAATCAAGGGCTTTTAGATGGTCGTCTTTGGGTACCAAATCTGAACATGATTAGTTTAGCTACTTATTTCCAAGCAAATATTAAAATTAATGATATATGGAGTATTAAAACTGGATTGAGATATGATAAAATGAATCTTAAGATTGAAGATTTTACGTCTCTACCCTACGATTCTAAGTCTAATGGTAATTTTACTGATCCCGTTAATGTGACTGGTGATGATTTGAAATTCAACAACACCTCTTTCAATTTTGGTATTCGATATATCGAAAACGACAAGTTTATTCCATACGTCAATTATTCTCAAGGTTTTTCTCTTCCTGATTTAGGACGAACGCTTCGTGGCGCTTCTGCTTCAAATGTTAATGACATTAATCTAGAAGCCATAGTAACAAACAATTATGAGTTTGGTTTCCTTTCCATATTCGATCATGTAAGAGCAGAAGCTGTGGGTTATTACTCGACTTCAAACCTAGGAACAGGCTTGAATTTTAATGAAGAGACGAGTCGATTCGAACTCTCGCCTGATCCACAAAAGATATTTGGTGCTGAATTTTCTCTTGACTTTAATTATTTAAATGGGGCATTACTTTTTGGTGGTTCGTATACTTATGTGGAAGGACTTAAACACCCAAAGAATGACAAAAACGATTTGAGTTATATTGGTGGTGATGTTATTGCTCCGTCAAAATTAACAGCCTACATTACCCTTAAGCCATGCGAAAAGTTAACAACAACGCTTCGAATGATTCGTGTTGGAGATCGCAAACATTTTAATCCTGTATCAGACGGTAATGGCGGTTGGAGATACAATTATCGTGAGGCTCCGGTAAATGGCTATACGCTTCTTAATTTTTCAAGTTCTTATCAAGTGAAAAAGAATCTTTCGGTTTCATTGGCCGTGAATAATTTATTGAATGAATTCTATTTACCTGCACGTGCGCAATGGGCGGCTCCTCTGAGAAGTCAGAGTCCAGCTGGTGAAGGTGCGAACACAAAACTAAGTGTTTCATATACGTTTTAAATTCATTTCAATTCAATCATAGAGTTTAAGGAATGGTGTTCTTTTATAAAGAATACAATTCCTTTTGCTTGTATATAAAAGTACAGGATATGCTAAAATACTTTGCCAGTAAAATTCACCGCATCATTGGCTTAGCAAGCGGTTTAGTTGTATTTATTGTCTGTATTACGGGAAGTATCTATACGTTTAAAAAAGAAATAAGCGATTGCATGCCCTATACTTCTGTTAAAACTGTAAACGAGCCGAAACTGGAACTCTCTGCTCTTGTGGCAAGCTTTAAGGCTTATTCCAACGCTCCCATTATACGCATTTACGACTATCGTTCGCCAGAGAAATCCCTTCGAATTATGAGTTCTGCACAAGGTGAAAGGCATCTAAGCTATCTGAATCCATATACAGGCGAAGTTCTTAAAGACTATAAATACAGTTCAAGCTTTTGGGGAATTATTTTAGGGCTACATCGTCATCTCTTATTACCTCATCCGATAGGCAAAAATATTATTGGCTACTCCATTATTCTCTTTGCCCTCTCCTTACTTACGGGTCTTATCTTGTGGTTTCCGAAAAAAATAAGAATGCTTAAGCAGAAGCAATTTCGAAATTTCAAGTTTTCACTGAGAGGCAAAGCTCAAACGTTTCGACTACACAGCAATTTAGGTTTATATCTGATTATCCCACTCCTCATCAGTTGCGCAACTGGTCTTGTGTGGACATTCCCTAAATATGAGAAAGCTGTTTATCGCCTTATAAGCCCAGATTACAAGAAAGAGAAGAATGAAAAACAAGAAACAAATCTTTTTATTGGGAAATTTCAGCTTAGGAGTCTTGATAAATTTAAGAAAAGCATCGATTCTTTAAATCCAGAAGAAATGGGTTTAAACATGTTTTTCATCCCTCAAAAAACAAACTCACCCATTCGTGTTCTTTCCTGTATTGATGACGACAGGTTTGGCTTTACGAATAACTATTATGCGCATCCTGAAACAGGGCAAATTCTAAATACGATTTTAGATACCGATAAGAGCAGTGCCGAAAAACTCAAATCTTTAAACTATGATATCCATACAGGAAGTTTAGGTAGGATTTATGGCAAACTAATTGTCTTTATGCTGGGCATATTGGGAGCCTCACTACCGGTTTCTGGTTATATTCTTTTTTTCAAAAAGAAAACATAGGTTTACAACTAAAAGAAATCCAACTTCAACAACCTAAGTATTAAAAAAGAAACAATTTAAATCCCAATAGAGAATCTAATAAAACAAAATAATGAAAACCCCATAAACTGAAGCCCCAAGAGCTTATTCAAGCTCTTCACAAAAATTAAGGCAATAAACAACAGCATCAAACTCTTGATTATGAGTGTTATTTTTATTTAATTTGTTTTAATGAATGAGTATTCATTTTTAAAACATGCGAATGAGACCAATAGACGACACTAAACTCGAAAGGATAAAAAAAGAAACCAAAATACTAATCGTAGAAAAAGGTTACCATGGTGCTTCTATAGCAGAATTGGCTCGAAGGGCAGAAGTCTCCGATGGATATTTATATCGTCATTATAAAAATAAATCAGAACTGGTTAAGGATATTTTCGAGAGCCAACTCAAACAATTCCACGATTTCATAATAGACCAATTAGAAAATAGCAAAACTGCTAAACGGGTTGTTGAAGAGATCATTTCTTTTCTTTTTGAATTATCGAATACCGTACCTTATGCAATTCAGTTTGCCCACTCATTGGTATACGATTTCGAATTCGAATATCCTCAATCCAGACAGGATGCCATTAATAAAATATCGACGCTCCTGCTTAAACTTGGTAAAAAAACAGGTGAGTTTGCTCCCTCTACCAGAGAAATCGATATCCAGTTAACTGTTTTGACCATACCCGTAAAATTTATCGAGTATTCTAACAAAGGCTATCATCTTAATAAACCTGATAGTAAGAACGAAAAATCTCTATTAGTAAACTTGTGTATGAAAGCATTACAATAACCTAAAATCCCCATATCATGATTATTAAAAACCTAGAAAACGTCGATTTTTCTATTATTCACAAAGCATTTGTCGAAGCATTTATCGACTATGAATTGCCTCCCATGTCAGAAGACGAATTGAAACAGATGGTCAGCCGTCGTGGATTCGATCCCAAAATTTCTTATGGTGCTTTTGATAAAAACGAATTGGTTAGTTTTACGCTTAATGGTCTGGGAAAATGGAAAGGTGAATTAACAGCCTACGACACTGGAACTGGAACCATCAAAGAATACAGAGCGAAAGGTTTGGCTAAACGAATTTTCTCCGAATCGGTTCCTGATTTAAAGGCTTTGGGAATAAAACAGTACCTACTCGAAGTTTTACAGCATAACAACAAGGCAGTTGGTTTATATACAAAATCTGGGTTTAAAACTGTTCGGGAATTCGATTATTACGTCGTAAACAAGATCGACTATAAAACAAGGGTTCGTCATATTGATCCTTCCATAAAAATTGAACCAATCGATTTACCAATCAATCCAATTGCAAATAATTTCTGGGATTTCGAACCTGCTTGGCAAAATTCGATGGATTCGGTTGAGCGCTCACAACAGAATTTCAAAGCATTGGGAGCCTTTTACAAAAATGAATTAGTCGCATATGGCATTGTGGAGCTAAACACTGGCGACATGACACAAATAGCCACTTATAAAAAATACAGACGGCAAGGAATAGGCACACAATTACTACAAAGCATGATTGAAGCTATTCCTGGTGAATCATTTAAGTTTATCAATACCGACAAGACTTGTGCCTCGATTAAAAAATTTCTAGAAAATCTTAATATTAAGCCACTAGGAAGTCAATTCGAGATGCTTAAAGAACTCTAATGACCCTGAAATAAAATAGGCTTGGTTTAATACCAAGCCTAAATCATAAAATATATCTTAAAGTCTACTCAGCCTTATCGGCTATCGCATTATCTTCATTTATAGCAATCCAAAGCATATCCTTCAATTCAACAAGACCTTGTTGGGCCACCGAAGAGATAAATGTGCAAGGAATATCTGGAAGATCGAGACGAATCTCATCCTTCAGTTCCTCATCCAACATATCCGATTTTGTAATGGCTAACAAGCGTTTCTTATCTAGTAGTTCTGGATTAAACTGTTTTAACTCATTCAAGAGAATTTTATACTCCTTATGAATATCATCACTATCAGCAGCAACCATAAACAGTAGAACTGAGTTTCGCTCAATATGACGTAAGAAACGTAAACCCAACCCACGACCTTCGTGCGCTCCCTCAATAATTCCAGGAATATCCGCCATTACAAATGAACGGTTATCACGATAGCCTACAATACCCAAGTTAGGTACTAAGGTTGTAAATGGGTAATCTGCAATTTTTGGTTTAGCAGCAGAAACAACAGAAAGTAAAGTTGATTTTCCAACACTTGGGAAACCGACTAAACCAACATCGGCTAGAACTTTAAGTTCTAAAATAACGGCACGTTCCACACGCTCCTCACCTTGTTGTGCATAACGTGGTGTTTGATTTGTTGAGGAACGGAAGTTCCAGTTACCAAGTCCACCTCGACCACCTTTTACTAGAACCTTACTTTCGCCATCCTCAGTCACATCAAAAATAACTTCACCTGTTTCAGCATCACGAGCTACAGTTCCTAATGGCACTTCAATAATTTCATCGGCACCTTCATAACCTGTACTTCTACTCTGTCCACCAGAACCACCATCCTTAGCGAATACGTGTCGGCTAAAACGTAGGTGAATTAAGGTCCAAAGTTGAGCATTAGCTTTAATAATGATGTGACCACCACGACCACCATCGCCACCATCGGGTCCACCTTTCATGGTTAACTTATCACGGTGAAGGTGAGCCGATCCTTGACCTCCGGCTCCGGAGCGACAAAATATTTTAACGTAATCTACAAAATTAGATCCTGCCATCTTGTGTTGATTTTTAGCCTATATAGCGCAAGCTATTTGCTATGAGTGAAATACAGCATGTGCTAAATAACAATAACTGTATCTTTAAAATTCGTAATCTTATACGATATTAAGTTTTTTATCCGAACACGTTTTCTCAACGAGAACAGCGATTCTTTCAAAAACTTCAGAGAGTGATCCTGTACCATCAACAGCATGATAAAGATCTTGTTTTTTATAAAAATCGGCAAGTGGAGCTGTTACGTCATCGTAAATTCGCAATCGCTTAAGAATAACGTCTCTTCCACTATCATCGGGACGACCCGACGACTCACCTCTTAGTAGTAATCGTTGAATCAAAGTTTCTTCTTCAACTTTCAATTCAATGACCAAATCAACATTCCCTTTTCGTTCTGCCAACATTTCAGCAAATCGATCGGTTTGACCAATATGACGTGGAATACCATCGTAAACTATTCCTCTGGAATCGGCGTGCTGATCTAAAAATTTTTCTACAATTCGATAGGCTAATTTATCGGGAAAGAAATTACCTCCATCAATTAACCTTTTTGCTTCTAATCCTTCTGGTGTAGCAAACTTTATTTCTTCTCTACACACATCACCTGTTGATAGGTGAATCAGGTTGAATTTTTCTTGCAATAACTTAGACTGGGTGCCTTTCCCCGAACCGGGAGGACCAAACATGATGATATTCACCATAGATACTAAATACGGTATTAAAATAAAAGACATCTTCTTAATAGCCTTATTGGCATAACAAGAAGAAACTTAATTCATATATAATCATTGAAGAAATCGATAATCAATTCCTACAACTGAATTTAGTCGATAACTGTATATACGTCTGGTAAATTTCTACCAATACCGTCATAATCTAAACCACGACCAACAATAAAATCGTTAGGAATATCAAGACATTTATAGTCAATCTTCACATCACGTTTCAGTGCATCAGGTTTAAACAGCATTGTAGCTACTAGAATTTCTTTAGCCTTATACTCTTCAATTTGAACTAAAGTATTTGCCATCGTAATTCCTGTATCAATGATATCTTCAAGAATAACGACTGTACGATCTTTAAGATCCTCTGTAAAGCCCATCAACTTTTTCACTTTACCCGTTGTGCCCATACCTTCGTATGAAGATAATCGCATAAAAGTAATCTCAGCGTTTTCAACCGTTATGAGTTTCATCAAATCTGATGCAAACATAAACGATCCATTAAGAACACAAATAAACATCGGATTTTTTCCAGCTAGATCCTTATTCATCTTCTCAGCCATTTCTGCAATAGCATTATCAATCTTCTCAGCCGGGATAGATACCCGAAACTCTCTATCTAGAATTTTTACAGTTTTCATGCGTTTATTAATTTTCACATTAGAGTCATATAAAAGTGGTCTGATTCGAATTATTCTTTTGGAAGAATCAATTCTCAAACTCGTTTCATCTGACAATAATTTTATTTGCCTTCCGAATGGAAGAAAACCAATGCTTCGATTAGTTAATTATTGTTTCAATTTTAAATTCATGCGTAAGTCGTTTAATTTCCAAAAGAAAATCAAGCTTATTTACCCTTTATTCTTAATATCTCTATTACCTCCAAGCTTAAACCATCTTATAAACAGATGAAGATAAAGCATATATAGGATAAAAAAAAAGTTTTAAATCCATAATGTAACATCCATATATTTTTTCCATTTTTGCCTCAAACAAAAGCATCTATATGTTTGTTGATCACATAGAACTAAAACAATTCTTACGTGGCGACAAAAGTACAATTTTTTGTTATTAATTTTATAAATCCACCAATATAAAACACGATGAAAGCGAAAGTTAGTATTATCATGGGAAGTACTTCGGATCTTCCAGTTATGGAAAAGGCAGCCCAAATTTTGAATGATTTTAAGATTCCATTCTCAATAAATGCCTTATCAGCACACCGTACACCTGAAGAGGTTGAAGTTTTTGCAAAAGGTGCAATGGATAATGGAATAAAAGTGATTATTGCTGGTGCCGGAATGGCAGCACATTTACCAGGTGTAATTGCAGCTATGACGCCACTACCAGTTATTGGGGTACCAATTAAAGCTAGCCTTGACGGAATGGATGCTTTACTTGCTATTGCACAAATGCCTCCTGGAATTCCAGTTGCAACTGTTGCTATTAATGGCGCAATGAATGCAGGTATTCTTGCAGCTCAAATTATTGCATCAGGAGACGAAGCTCTTCAAGCAGAGGTTATCAAGTATAAAGAGAGCCTAAAGCAGAAGATTGTTAAGGCCAATGAAGATTTAGCGACAGTAGAATATGATTTCCGTGTGAAATAATAATCGGTGATCGTATACCGCTCGTCAAGAGAGAACTATTAAAGAATCCGAAAAGTGAAACAATCACTTTTCGGATTTTTTTTGCTTCTAGGCATATTGCAAAAAAAATGCGAAACTCAATTAAGAGTTTCGCATAGATCAAATATTATCGAGTTGATTATTTTTTACCACCACCAAAGTGGAAACCAACTTTTATAGACATATAATTGTACTCATCATAGTCTTTTTCTTGTCCCATAATTAAGTTGTACTGAAGAGCAAGATCGAAATGTCCATAAGAAAAACCAACTTTTGGTGCAAAACCAAATTTTGACCCAAGATCAACATCGCCCATATTCAAAGTACTTGTTTCATTAATTTCTAATGTCTCATACTCAACACTACCTAAAGAGTAGATACCAGCATCTGCACCTACAAACGGACGGAAAGAATTTGTATTGAAATAATAGTCGAATGTTGCAGCATAAGAAACTACAGCAGAAACATCAAATGCATCCTCATTAGCAGATCCCATTACAGCACCTTCAAGTTTCGCTCCTAATAAAATGTTATCTGTAATATGGAATTTAGGATTCAAATAATATCCAACACCTGCATCTAAAGCATCTCCACCAGGCATAGCATACAATAAACCTGCATCAACTCTAAAGTTCTTAAAATCTTGACTTTGCGCAAATGAAACATTCATTGCAAACATGATAACTAATAAACTTAAAATAATTCTTTTCATCTTGTTTTTTTGAAATTAAAATACACGCAAAACTACATAAGTATTGAAACAAAAGATGATTACATTTAACATTTATTAAGAGTTTTGATGAATATGTTTATTTTAGATTTCAACACTACTATAATCATGATTAATATTTATCCTGTTAGATAATATATGTGATTTGATTACATATTAAAAATTCTGTATTAACTTCATAATTGATCTTAAAAATTATTTAGTTATGAAAATGATCAGTCTTGTCATACTCTTACTATTAACCCCTCATTGCACCAGAGCTTCTTCTAAGAATCAGTCAACTGGTGCAAGATCCAATGCCATGGGAAAGGCATCTGTTGCCTCTATCGATATTTGGGCAAACTACAATAACCAAGCCGCTTTAGCCAAACTCGAAAAAATACAATTGGGTATTTTTTACGAAAATCGATTTCAACTCGAAGACTTAAGTACAAAAGCTATTGCCCTCTACTACCCTAATAAACTTGGTGGTTTCAACCTTAACTATTCCCAATTTGGTTCTGATTTATATAAAGAAAGTAAGATTGGTTTTGGCTACTCCAGAGCTTTAGGAAAACATTTATGGGCTAGTGTTCAGTTAAATCAGATGCGTGTGAAACTAAACCAAGTCAATGGAGAGCAAAGTAAATATAACTTTGAAGTCGGTTTATTGGCCGAGATTTTTGCTGACTTTTATTTAGGTTTCCATCTTTTTAATCCGAGTCAGGAAAAATTTGAAACCTTATATTTTGATGAAGCTATTCCAACCATTGCACGCTTTGGTTTTTCTTGGCACTTGTCAAAAGAAACGATATTGAACTCGGAAGTTGAGAAAGATTTCGACCATAATATTCGTTTAAAACTCGGTGTAGAACACAAACTATTAGAAAACTTATTTGTTCGCCTTGGTGTTTCAAGTCATCCAAGCCAAATTAGCTTCGGAATAGCTTATCAATACAAAGTTGTTAAGATGAACTTGGCCTATTCAAAGCATCAAACCTTAGGCTACACGCCTTCTTTTGATCTCAATATCTCATTTTAAGATTTAAATATGCCTCGTTTTAAATCCATTATCGCGGTTCTAATCATCATGCTTGCTGTCGGCATAAAACTAAATGGTCAGAATACGGCAAGTAGAAATGATGTTATTGAAAAAATAATAGAAAATATTGCAGAAAACAGTGATAAGACACTTGATTATACCAGTCTACTTGAAAGTTTCAATGAATTATATGACAATCCTATCAACTTAAATAGTGCCAGTAAAAATGATTTAGAACAATTGCATCTCCTTTCTGCATATCAAATTCAAAACCTTTTGGATTACAGAAAAGAAAGTGGCCTTATTTATAGTTTTTATGAGCTACGATTACTCAATGGCTTCAACTATTCTATACTTCAAAAAATAATGCCTTTTACAAGCCTGAAAATTGATTCTCATAAAATTTCGCTTCCAAGCAAAAGTAGAGCCAAGCACTTTATCTTACTCCGATCACAAAGAACATTAGAGCAAGAAGAAGGATATGAGTCTTATCATTTTGAAGGTGACAAATCACAAGATTCTGAAGCAAATCCTCAATACATAGGTAAAGAATGGAAATATTATACACGATACAAGTACAGTTCTCCTAAAAGGAATATTGAATTTGGACTGACAACCGAAAATGATGCAGGTGAACCCTTCTTTAGAAAACAGAACTCAGAAGGGTTTGATTTTTATTCAGCCTTCGTAGAATATAAAGGTAATGGAGTCGTTCAACAGGTCAATATTGGAGATTACCATATTAAATTTGGACAAGGATTAAGTCTATGGTCAGGTTTAGGTGGGCGAAAATCAACGTTTACCACCCATAATGCCAAACGTTTACAAGGCATAAAGTCCTATCATTCTACTGATGAAAACTTATTTTTCAGAGGAGGTGCTATCAAAATTAATCTTCTTAAAAACATTGACTTGACCACATTTGTATCTTATAAAAAACGGGATGCTAATATTGAAGATGGTGTAACAAAAAGCATTGTCAATACAGGATTACATAGAACAAATAACGAATTTGAACAAAAGGATAAACTTAGAGAAACGATTTGGGGAAGTACTTTACTTTTCAATCTAAATCGAATTGAATTCGGAGCTTCATTTCTCAAATCTCAGTTCGCGCCAGAACTGATTAATAAAGCTACCGAACTCGATAAAATCTTTGATTTTTACGGAAAGGAAAATTACAATCTAAGTGCCTATTACGAAACTCAATACAAGAAAATACATTTATATGGCGAACTTGCTCAGAGTAAGTCAGGTGGAAATGCCATTTTACAGGGAATGCACCTACAAGCTCATCCTCAATTATCCTTAGAAGTTATCTATCGTAAATACGACAAGAATTATCAGGCTTTATATGGAAATCCTTTTGGTGAACAGACTGGTACACAAAATGAAGAAGGTTTTTATTTTGGGGCAGAATTTCATCCTTATCCCAAATGGACTATTCTTGCCTATTATGACCTTTATGAGTTCCCTTGGCTAAAATACCGGGTGAATTCTCCATCTTCTGGTCAAGATTATTTATCGCAAATAGAATACAACCCAAACAAAGAGGTTTCTGTTTATTTAAGATATAAACACGAAACAAAGCCCGAAAATTCAGATGATGAAAAAATAAAAATGCCAATTGATGTTTCAAAAAAACAATACCGCCTCCATTTATCTGCCAAGCTTAATGAGAATTGGGAAATTAGGAATCGTCTTGAATTATCGGAATACACAAAGGCAGAAAAAGAAATGGGTTACCTTCTCTATCAAGACGTTATTTATCACCACAGTAAACTTCCATTTACAGCGAGTCTTCGTTATGCACTTTTTGACACCGATTCCTATAACAGCCGAATTTATGCTTACGAAAATGATATTTTATACGCCTTTTCAATACCTGCTTATTTCAATAAGGGTTCCCGATTCTATTTTAATTTTAAATACAAATTCAATAGAGCTGCGAGCCTCTACTTACGCTATGCAAGAACTCAATATGCTTACACCTCTAGCATCGGGTCTGGAAATACCCTAATTTCAGGAGATACAAAATCGGAAATAAAACTTCAACTAAAACTAAATTTCTAAAAAAATGCTGCTAATAATTTAGCAGCATTAATTTTAAATATTAATAAGTCATATAAACGTAACCTGATAAGGGTTGTTTATTTATACCAAATTTAAAAACATAGTAGTAAGTTCCTGGTGGTAGCCTGTTGTGAGATATTCGTCCTTTAACATTTCCATACCCTTCCCAGCTATTATCATACGAATCCTTTTTATAAACAATGTTTCCCCATCTGTTAAAAATTTGCAAGCTATTTTCAGGAAACTTCTCCAATCCAACAATTTTAAACTTATCGTTAAAGTTATCGTTATTAGGCGTAATCGCATTGGGAATGAAAACATCTATAGGAACCACATTAATTTTAACCCGACCAATAGCAGACAATCCTGATTCATCAATGACTTCATAAACCATCATCTGTTCCCCAATATATCTTTCCCTTGCATTAAACACAAGGTTTAGAAGATCATCAATGGATATAATTGAATTATTACTTAAAATACCCTCTCCTACCCGAACAATTTCACCAAAATCAACAGTAGATAAAATCTTTACTGAAAGCTTATCGCCATCAACATCGTAAGGACTTTTTAAGTTTATTGGATTATTCAAAGATGCCTCTTCGACCTCCATTTCAAAATCAAAAACAATAGGAACATCATTTACCGGAATCACATTAATCATTACCGTAGCCTGTCCACAAGCTTCTAGAGTTTCATTATCACAAATCTCGTACATAAATGAATCGACGCCATTATAATCTGCATCAGGAATATAAGTATATGTTCCATCTGAATTAATACTTAAATCGCCATGCTTAACACTTTCAATAGGAGATGTATTTATCGACAGTAGTTCACTATCAATATCAGAATCATTTTCCAATAGGTTTGATCCATTTAAAGTATGATCTTCTTTAACTTCAGCCACATCATTAACAGCTATAGGTGCATCGTTTACAGAATGAACTGTTATGCTCACAAGAGCTTCAACATGTTGTCCTGGCACACCATCATCACAAACACTATACACAAATGAATCAGTTCCATTAAAGTTAGGCTTTGGCGTGTAGCTGTACGATCCATCTGCATGAATAACAAGATTTCCATTACTAACATCAACAATAGGTGTTCTTCTTATATATAAAGAAGTCCCTGGCACTTTATAATCATTATCCAATACACTTTCTCCATTTAAAATTTCATCTTCATTCACCTCACCTATATCATCATTTGCAATCAAAGTTTCACCTATATCTGTAATTAGGATTGTGAAATTTTCGGCAATCATTGAACCATCAGAACTTCGTGCTTCAATTCGAATAATATGAAATTCATTCTGTTCAAAATCGATTAAACTGGCATTTGCAACTGAGACAACTCCCGAAGAATTATCAATCTGGAAACGCCCAGCAGCATCATCAAGTAAATAATAGGTGAGGATATCCCCATCCTCATCGGTTGCCAAAGCAGTGATATGAACCAAATCATTATTCCCTGCAAATTCACTAATTTCATTATCCGCAGGATCGTTATCAATCAAGTTTGCAATGGCATGATCGGTATCACCTTCTGTTGAATCCACATCGCTAATGCTAATGGTAAAATCAGCCGCAATCATCGAACCATCTGAACTACATGCTTCAATTCGAATGGTGTGAAATTCATTTTCTTCGAAATCAATTAATGAAGCATCTTTTACAGAAACAACGCCAGTGTATTTATCTATCTTAAAACGACCGCCTGCATCATCAAGCAAAATATAGCCGATCTTATCACCATCCTCATCAATTGCCAAAGCTGTGATATGAACCAAATCATCATTTATTACATTTTCACTTATTATATTTTCAGCTGGATCATTATCAATAAGGTTTGTAATGGCGTGATCGGTATCACCTCCTATCGAATCAACATCTGTTATGATAATTGTAAAATCAGCAGCAATTACAGAACTATCTGAACTACGAGCTTCAATTCTTATCAAATGAGTCTCATCCAATTCAAAATTTATTAAGCTAGCATCTCCAACAGTAACGATCCCTGATGAATTATCTATCTTGAAACGTCCTCCAGCATCATCAATCAGATGATAGGTGATCACATCTCCATCTTCATCGGTTGCCAAAGCTGTAATATGAACCAAATCATCATTTATCGCATTTTCGCTTATTGAATTAGCAATAGGATCATTATCTATGAGGTTCGTAATAGCATGATCGGTATCGCCCTCTGTAGAATCAACATCGCTAATGCTAATGGTAAAATCAGCCGCAATCATCGAACCATCAGAACTACATGCTTCAATTCGAATGATGTGAAATTCATTTTCTTCGAAATCAATTAATGCGGCATCTTTTACAGAAACAACGCCAGTGTATTTATCTATCTTAAAACGACCGCCTGCATCATCAAGCAGAATATAGCCGATCTTATCACCATCTTCATCGATTGCCAAGGCTGTGATATGAACCAGATCATTATTGATTGCATTTTCACTTATCAAATTATCTGCTGGATCATTATCTATTAAATTGGTAATAGCATGATCGGTATCACCTTCTGTTGAATCAACATCGCTGATGCTAATGGTAAAATCAGCGGCTATCATCGAACCATCTGAGCTACATGCTTCAATTCTAATCACATGAAATTCATTTTCTTCGAAATCAATTAATGCGGCATCTTTTACAGAAACAACGCCAGTGTATTTATCTATCTTAAAACGACCGCCTGCATCATCAAGCAAAATATAGCCGATCTTATCACCGTCTTCATCGGTTGCCAAAGCTGTGATGTGAACCAAATCATCATTTATCGCATTTTCACTAATCAAATTATCTGCTGGATCATTATCAATTAAATTGGTAATAGCATGATCGGTATCACCTTCCGTTGAATCCACATCGCTAATGCTAATGGTAAAATCAGCCGCAATCATCGAACCATCGGAACTACATGCTTCAATTCGAATGGTGTGAAATTCACTTTCTTCGAAATCAATTAATGTAGCATCTTTTACAGAAACAACGCCAGTGTATTTATCTATCTTAAAACGACCGCCTGCATCATCAAGCAAAATATAGCCGATCTTATCACCATCTTCATCGGTTGCCAAAGCTGTGATATGAACCAAATCATCATTGACTGCATTCTCACTTATTAAATTATCTGCTGGATCATTATCAATTAAATTGGTAAAAGCATGATCGGTATCACCTTCCGTTGAATCCACATCGCTAATGCTAATGGTAAAATCAGCCGCAATCATCGAACCATCGGAACTACGAGCTTCTATTCTAATCGCATGAAATTCATTTAATTCAAAGTCAATTAATGCATCATCAGCGACTGAAACAACTCCCGATGAATCATCAATTTTGAATCGTCCTCCAGCATCATCAAGTAAATGGTAAGTGATAATATCCCCATCTTCGTCTGTTGCCAAGGCTGTAATATGAACCAAGTCATCATTTACTGCATTTTCACTTATTGAATTACCTGCTGAATCAATATCAATTAAATTCATGATAGCATGATCGCCATCTATTATTGTTACTATTTTATTCTGAACTCCATTTTCTACAGAGTTAGATAAAGATGCTATACTTAATTCAACCGTTTCGTCACCATCAAACAAATCATCTCCAATTGAAGTTAATGTTACGGATCCACTTGTTCCTCCAACAGGAATCTCAATTGTAGTTGAATTTGT